>JGI24023J19991_10002048_pt1 | contig 14969 bp, 9 predicted proteins | sample Cruoilmetagenom1_FD_19991 | JGI IMG/M metagenome (IMG submission 19991) | reverse complement strand
CCATTATCTAAACTATAGGCAATGCCTTGCGTTTGAAAATCTGACCTTCCTGCTTTTTCACCTGCCATTAAATGATATGTGAATATTGCAACCAACGGCGGGTTTTCTGTTGTACCCAAACCAGATGAATTGTTACTATCCAGCACGGCACTACCGGAAAATATGTCTCCGTGATCATCGGGATATAATGCAATTGGTTTATGCTGCCAACTAACCAGGTCTTTACTTACTGCGTGCCCCCAATGCATTGGCCCCCAAACGATGTCTTCAGGATAATATTGATAAAACAAATGATAAACTCCATCATTATATACCAAACCATTGGGGTCATTGATCCATTTTTTTTGAGGGGAAAAATGAAACTGAGGCCTAAACTGTTCGGTATAATTTGTCATATTTTTGATCGTATTTTTATTCCCAGTGCTTTGTTTTACATTTTTATTATTTCTTCCGCAAGAAAAAAGTAATGGAAGAATAATTAGTAAGCTAATTCTACTAATGTAAACCAAATAAACCATCTTTAATTTTTTAACAATGATAAACAAAATTTCAAAATAAATACAATATGAAATTATCTTATCTATATTTGTTTTACTGACTTACTACATTTATTATGAAGAACTTTGGTATAAAATTATCCCTATTTATTAATTATTTTGTTTTCGCAATACTATTGAACAGTGTGGGTATTGTAATTCTAAAATCACAGAATAACTATGGTGTTGATGAAGTTCAAGCGAGTATTTTAGAAGCATTTAAGGATCTACCCATTGCTATTGTTTCATTTTTTATTGCCTCTTTTTTACCGAGAATTGGATATAAAAAAGCAATGCTTATTGGTTTGGGATTGGTTTCAGCAGCCTGTATATCAATGTATTTTGGAAACTCTTTTGATTCGGCTAAGATATTATTTGCCACCGTGGGTGTGTCATTCGCATTAATAAAAGTTTCGGTTTACTCTATGATAGGAATGGTGACCTCTGGAGAAAAAGAACATAATAGTTTTATGAGTAGTATTGAAGGCGTTTTCATGATCGGGATCGCATTAGCCTATTTTTTATTTCCGGCTTTTAATATTGATGGAAAACCAGATTCCTGGTTAAACGTATATTGGTTATTAGCTGGTCTATCTATTCTATCATTCTTATTTCTTCTTTTTACAAAATTCGAAAAAGAACCGGAAGTTCCTGGTGCTGATGTATTAGATGATTTTAAACAAATGTTCCGCTTAATGGCAAGACTTCTAATTATTGTATTTGTTATCAGTGCATTTTTATTTGTCATGATAGAACAAGGTATAATGACATGGCTGCCTTCTTTTAATGACAAAGTATTAAATCTTCCTGAAAATATAAGTATTATGATGGCTAGTATTTTAGCTATCAGCTTAGCAGTAGGAAGACTATTAGCAGGTGTAATTACTCAAAAGGTTAACTGGATCTGGGTTCTTTCCATTTGTACAGTTTTGGCTATGATGCTCGTAATTTTTGTACTTCCTAGAACACTAGATCTCAATGTTGGTGAGATCAATGGTCTAAAAGACATTCCCTTAATAGGATTTGCTTTTCCAATTGTAGGCTTGTTCATTGCCCCTATTTATCCTCTTTTGAACTCCGTAGTGTTGAGTGCACTTCCTAAAAAACTGCATAGCCCTATGACAGGTTTGATCGTTGTATTTTCTGCATTAGGAGGTACGTTAGGTTCAAGGATCATTGGATGGTTATTTAAAAATCAAGGTCCTGAGAACGCGTTTTATTATACCCTTATACCTATGGCATTGTTACTTGTTTCTTATTTTATACTTAAAACATTAACTTCTAGAAATGCGAGTAAAACTTAATATATCAAAAACTCTAAATGCCCTATTGAATCAGGAGGACACCGATGGAGATAAAAAAATTACCATAGAAGATGATGGTCCAAAATCATTCATGCTACAGGAAGCTAAGGGGAATAAAAAAATTAAAATTGAAGGTACTTTTCATCTTGCAAATCTTTTACAGGAATTAGTATTAGCTAAAGAAGATAATAGAACAACCATTGATACCCGCAATATTCTCGAAGAGCCAATAGATAGATTTACTCGAATGATCAACGATTACTATTGGGATGGACTCACGCGTAGTATTGATGAAAAAGGTTTAAGCAAGATATTGTCTGATGAAAAATCATCATCTGATAAACATAGAATTTATATTCCTTTCAAGGACAACTTGGCTTTTCAATATTTTAAAGAATTAGAATCCTCAATAGTAAATTTAGAAGTTATCAAACTGCCAGAAATAATCACTCCAGAATATGTTTTAAGTATTAATGATAAACCCGGAATCCTAACCTTAAAACTAGAAGAAAAAAAGGGGGAAATTATTGGTTTACCTTTTGCCGTTCCCGGGGGCAGATTCAATGAAATGTATGGTTGGGATAGTTATTTTGAATCTGTTGGTTTATTACTTGGTGCGAAAAATAAATTGGCCAAAACAATGGCTGATAATTTTCAATATGAAATTGAACATTACGGTAAAATATTAAATGCAAACAGAACTTATTACCTTACAAGAACACAACCCCCATTTTATAGCTCATTAATTAGGGAAGTGTTCGAAAAAAAAGTTAAAGGCGCCAAGATCAAATGGTTAAAATCCCACTTACTTACAGCGATCAAGGAGTATGAAACCGTTTGGATGGTTCCTGAAAAAAGATTGACAAAAACAGGATTAAACAGGTATTTTGCAGAGGGAATTGGATTGCCTCCTGAAGTTGAAGAAGGCCATTATAATGAAATTATCAGACCCTACGCTGAAAAAGCTAACTTATCTATATCAGATTATGAAAAAGGATATTATAAACGAGAAATTGAGAATAAGGAATTAGATGCATACTTTATACACGACAGAAGTGTCAGGGAAAATGGCCATGACACTTCCTATCGTTTAGAAAATAGATGTGCACATTTAAATTGTGTGGATCTAAATTCCTTTTTATACAAGTATGAAATTGATTTTTCTTACCTGATCAAAAAGTATTTCAATGATTCCTTTGAAAATTATGACGGAAGAATATACACTAGTGGATATTGGAAAGTAAAAGCTGAGATCAGGAAAAATTTAATGATGAAATACTTATGGAATGAAGATGATCGTATTTTTTATGATTATGATTTTGTTGAAGAAAGGCAGATTCCTTTTATTTCAGCTACTTCTTTGCTCCCACTTTGGGCGGAAATAATAGATGAACATCGTGCCAAAAAAATGGTTTCAAAAACATTACCAAAATTAATTTTTATGGGAGGAATAGCCGGATGTACTGAAGATTCGAGAGGAGAAATTTCTGAAAACCGGCCGGCACGGCAATGGGATTACCCTAACGGATGGGCTCCGCATCAAATGATGATCTGGAAAGGCTTACTCAATTATGGATTTGCCGAAAAAGCCTATGAATTAATTTATCGATGGATCTGGATGATCACAAAAAATGCTGTTAATTATAATGGTACGATTCCTGAAAAATATGATGTTGTGAGCGCTACTCATAAAGTCTTTGCCGAGTATGGTAATGTGGGAACAAATTTTGAGTATATAACCCGGGAAGGTTTCGGTTGGATGAATGCTTCTTACGTTTATGGTTTGAGCCTATTACCTGATAAATTTAAAGGTAAAATAAATCAATTGGTGAATCCGGATACTATTTTCTAACTTCTATAGTTCGCTGCGCGATAAATCAAAGTCGGCTTATTAGAATTTTCTTCCCAATAAGGTTTTTGCTTTTTTGCGCATGGGAAATTGTAGTCAGAAATACACCTTACAGTAAAACAAATGATCTTAGATTCATCATTTTAATCCTTCATAAAAGCTATTTTCCCCTCCAGGTTGGCATAAGAACTACCTCCGATAAATATTTTAAAATCACCAGGTTCAGCTTCCCATTTCTCATTAGCCGTATAGAATTTTAAAGTTTCTTCATCAATCGAAAAAGTTACTTGATTTGTTTCACCGGGTTTTAATGAAATCATCTCAAAGCGTTTTAATTCTCTTACCGGTCTGGTTACACTAGCATATAAATCTCTTATATATAATTGAGCAACTTCTTTTCCTACATAGTTTCCGGTATTAGTTAGATCGAATGTTATTACTATTTTTCCACCACTTTTGAAAGAATCAGCACTAACCTTAAGGTTATCATACTTAAAGGTTGAATAGCTCAATCCATATCCAAAAGGATACAATGGAGTATTTTCTACATCGATATAATGTGACCAGAATACCAGATCAGGTGATGGCAGCATTGGTCTTCCGGTATTCTTATAGTTATAATAAATAGGTACTTGCCCTACGTTTCTGGGGAATGTCATAGGCAGCTTTCCACTTGGATTATAATCACCATATAATACTTGGGCAATGGCATTGCCACTTTGTGTTCCCAAATGCCAAGCTTCTATAATTGCAGGGATATGTTCATCCGCCCAATTAACTGTCAATGGTCTTCCATTCATCAATACCAACACAATATTCTTATTAACTTTATATACTTCTTCTAGCAATTCCTGCTGAAGCCCAGGCAGATCTAACGTAGTTCTACTTCTCCCTTCACCACTTTGAAAACCATGTTCTCCTAATACCAAAATAACGACGTCATTATTTTTTGCGACGTTCACAGCTTCGTTAATTCCTGTTCTATCGGTCGTATTTATTTTCGTTTCTAAAATAAAACTTGCTTCTTCTTCAAGAAGCTTAACACCAATTTTATGTACAATCTTGTTACCCTTATATGCCTGTAATCCTTCTAAAACAGAAACTGCCGTATGATCATCTGAAGCAATGCGCCAACTCCCAAGCGGGCTGTTCTTATCGGCGGCCAATGGGCCAATCAAGGCTATTCTTTGACCTTCCTTCTTTAATGGAAGTAGGTTATTATCATTCTTAAGTAAAACAATAGATTTTTTTGCCATATCAAGTACGGCTTCATGGTTTTTTGGGTTGCCGATGACTTCTTTTTCCCGGACTATATCACAATACTTATATGGATCATCAAAAAGCCCTAATTCAAATTTTACTTTCAAAATTCTTCTTACTGCATCATCAATCTTGCGCTCCTCTACCTTGCCTTCTTTGACCAATTCTTCCAAATGATGTACGTATAGATATGACTCCATATCCATATCAGAACCAGCGTTCGCCGCAAGCATTGCTGCCTCTATGCTATCCTTGGCATATCCATGGGTCATCATTTCACCAATAGAACCCCAATCAGAAACTACAAATCCTTCAAAATTCCATTTGTCTTTTAAAATATCGCGTTGTAGAAATGTATTTCCCGTAGCTGGTACACCATTCAATTCATTAAAAGAATTCATAAAAGTTTTTACACCCGCATCAACCGCTGTTTTAAAAGGAGGAAAAACAACGTTGTGTAAGGTTGAAGTTCCTACATCCACCGTATTATAATCCCGTCCGGCTTCAGCAAATCCATATGCCGCAAAGTGCTTTGCACAGGCAGCAATAGTATTCACTGCTGATAGGTCATCACCTTGAAAACCCTTTATCCTTGCAGAAGCAATTAGACTACCCAGATAAGAATCTTCTCCTCCACCTTCCATAACGCGCCCCCATCTGGCATCACGTGAAATATCTACCATGGGTGCAAAGGTCCAATTGATCCCACTAGCGGCTGCTTCTGCTGCCGCAATCTCGGCTGATTTTTGAATAGCTTCCATATCCCAACTGGCCGATTCTGCCAGAGGAATAGGGCTCAACGTTTTATAGCCATGAATGACGTCAAAGCCAATAATCAAAGGAATTCCTAAGCGTGATTCTTCTACAGCTATTTTTTGAACTCTCCTAACTTCTTCAACTCCTCTTACATTCAACATAGAGCCTACCATCCCTGTTCTTAAATGTTCATATTTTTTAGCCGCATCGCCACCTTCAGGAACAGGACCTGTAACATTCCAAAAACCGTTGTACTGATTCATCTGCCCTATTTTTTCCTGTATGGTCATTAATGATATTAATGAATCTACTTGTTGATTAATTTTCCCATCTGAATTCATTGATGTAGCACTTTGATTTGAACTGTTACATCCCAATAAGGTAAATAAAGCAGTTCCGAATATGATTATTTTTTTTTTATTTTATTTATTTAAATAAAGAAGTTCAACTAAAATTACAAACCTTCAAAAATATAAAAAAGAAAGTGTTAAAAGATTTTTCATATCAATGGCATTATTTTCTTTTTAATTTCAATAATTATAGTTTGAAAATTATAACAATCTTTTTCAATGTACAAGTTTTTAATATCTAATTGTTAATCTCATTAAAAAATAGAAACTTATATAAATATATTTCATAAGCCAGTTTGAATTATTAAGGGGTTTTGAAAATTATGAGAAAAAATTGAGCAACGCTTATATATTTAAAAATAACAAAGTCGTATATTACGCCGGATTTGGATAAAAAATCTCCTTAAAAATATAAAACTGTGGAATAATATGCGATATCTGTTTTCCGCAAAACTACAATGAGTATTGGATTAACATTTAAATAGTAATTAAAAGCAATCAACTATGAGTAATCTATCAAACAAGAAAATTAATATTTATTTTATTACAATTGTAATCACTTTGGGAGGACTTCTTTTTGGGTATGATACAGGAGTGATCAATGGCACCCAGTTTTATTTTTCAAAATATTTTGAATTAAATACTATCGATCCTTCAGGAGCATTACAAGGGTTTATTGTTAGTAGTGCCCTAATCGGAGCATTTTTTGGTGCAATTGGATCAGGTATTATTAGCAAAATGATTGGTAGAAAAAAGTCATTAATTATTGCAGCAATATTATTTAGTATTTCAGCTTGGGGTTCGGGTTTACCGAGTATGTTACCCGAATCAATTTCCTTAATGGTATTTTTTAGAATTTTAGGGGGTATTGCCATTGGTATGGCATCAATGAATGCTCCCATGTATATTGCTGAGATTGCTCCAGCGGCAAAACGCGGAAAATTGGTTACCTATTATCAGATGGCCGTAGTAATAGGGTTTTTCGTAGTGTTTCTTGCCACTTACTTTATTGGTAACGGATTGAGTGAAGCAGAAAATATATCGCATGGATGGAGACAAATGTTTTGGTCAGAATTGATTCCTGCCTTAGCGTTTTTAGTATTGCTATTTTCAGTGCCTAAAAGTCCGAGATGGTTAATGATCAAAGGAAAAGAAGAAGAAGCAAAAAATATTTTAACGAGAATCCATGGAGAAGAAATGGCCAATAAAGAGTTTGTTGAAATTAAAGAGTCTTTGCAAAAAGAGGGGAAAGCATTGAAAATATCAGTATTTGCGAAAACAATGTTACCAATTTTAATTATAGGAACTGTTCTTTCTATACTTCAACAATTTACAGGTATAAATGCAGTATTGTATTATGGAGCAGATATATTTGAACAAGCACTTGGTTTTGGACAAGAGGATGTTTTATTACAACAAATACTATTAGCAGCAGTTAATTTGATATTCACTTTTGTAGCTATGTTCACTATTGATAAATTGGGAAGAAAACCTTTATTGATCATTGGTGGTTTTGGAATGTTGATAGGTTTTTTAATGATGGGATTCACTTTGTATTCTAGTGATTATTCTCAATTAAACTCAGCTGGCTTACCAACTATATCTTCAACTGAAGGAATCATTAGCTTGATTGGGGTTTTAATATTTATTGGTTCATTTGCTATGTCTATGGGACCTGTTGTTTGGGTATTATTATCAGAGATCTTCCCTAATAAAATTAGAAGCGCTGCAATGTCTATTGCGGTTGCCGCACAATGGTTGGCTAATTATTTTGTTTCTCAAACTTTCCCTATGATTGTTAAAAGTGATGCCAATAAATTACAAATTGATGGAGGAACATGGAATAATGCATTACCCTATTTTCTGTTTTCGGGCTTTATTGTAATTATTATTCTCTTTGTTTGGAAATTTATTCCAGAAACTAAAGGCAAAACGTTGGAAGAAATGGAAACATTGTTCGAAAAATAAAGACTGTACTGTTTTTTATTTCCAATTGAGTAGAATAAATACCTTTCAAATTAAGGATAACAATAAATGAACCAGCTATTTAAGTAAATTTTTATTTTAGTTAAAAGTAAGTGTTAGATAAAATGTCTAAAGAATTTTAATTTTCAACCATCAATTTATAAAAAATATGGTAATTTTAATATGGTAATAACACGATTGAAAATTAGGATTATTATATTCTTCACGATAGTATTTAAACATAATAGATGGAAGGAAAGAGGATTACAGTTAAAGATTTAGCCAAAATTTTAGGCGTTTCTATTTCAACGGTATCAAAAGCTTTAAATAATAGTTATGAAATAAGTGAAGCTACTAAGTCAAAAATTCAAAAGGTAGCTAAGCAATATAATTATTCGCCAAATAAACTTGCCTCAAGTCTTAAATCAGGTAAAACTAAAACGATTGGAGTTATCCTGCCAAGTATTAGAAATAAATTTTTTGCACGGGTTTTATATGGACTTGAAAAAATGGCCACCAAAAAAGGTTACAATATAATAACTTGTATTTCTAATGAATCGTACCAAAAAGAAGTAACCAATATTGAAGTCTTGGCTAATGGAAGTATAGACGGGTTTATAGTTGCAATTGCAGAAGAAACTCAAAAAAATAATGACTTCACTCATTTTAAAAAAGCGATTGAACATGGTAAACCGATCGTGATGTTTGATAGAGTGACTGAAGCTATTGAATGTGATAAAGTTGTTATTGATGATTTTGAAGCATCGTACAAAGCAACCAAACATTTGATACAGTCAAATTGTAAAAATGTAGCTGTCGTTTCTACTATTGACCATTTAGATATTGGAAAATTAAGAGTAGATGGTTATAAAAAAGCAGTGCAAGAATCATTTGGGAAAATCAATAATCAATTGGTAGTTACTACAGATAATTCTAATCTTGAAAAAAAAATTGACAAACTATTAAAAAACAATAAAGTTGATGGTATTTTTGCTGTGGAAGAAAATGCTGCTCTCGCTGCTTTGAGAATAACCAAGTCTAAAGGATATCATATACCGAATAATATGTCAATAATAGGCTATGTAAATAAGAAAATTGCATCAAATGTAACACCAACTTTAACCACTATAAATCAACATGGAATTAAAATGGGCGGAACTTCAGTTCAAATCTTAATTGATAGATTAGAAAGTAATAAAACTGGATTTGAGAAAAAGATTATTAAGTCAACATTAATGGTTCGCGGATCTACAAAAAATAAAGCCAATTAGATAATTTCAAAAAGTTACGGGGTGTAGCTTAGTCCGGTTAAAGCGCTGGTCTGGGGGACCAGAGATCGGAGGTTCAAATCCTCTCACCCCGACAAATAAAAAATTGAATTCTCCTAGAAAATTCATTTTCTTAAGAGAATGAAGCGTTTTATTTAAAATTAAAGATTTCTTTAATTTGCTACATAACACTTTNGAGGATCATGAGCTAATCGAATAACCCTCTCACCCCGACGAACCTAGTTTTAGATTTTACTAAAATACTGTTAATTGTATGATTATAAGTGTTTTATATTTTTTATGAATTCATTTAGAACTATCTATTAATTAGTGATAAGGAGTGTGATATTTCTATATCTCGTATTCGTAAATGAATTAAGGAATTTATTAACTTGCATCGTAAACTAAGAATCTTAAAAGAAATCGATTAAATTTCAAATAACATAAAATTATTTTTAATATGAATGCTATCAAGTCTTTGCCATTACCGATTTCACTACTATGCATTATCTCCATTCTTACTGTGGGCTGCACTCAACAAAAAAAGTCTATAGATTCACCTAATGTAACTGAGGTAATTAATTTAAAATCAGAACATAAAATAAACCCTGAAGATTGGAAAATCATTAAATCGCTTCCGTTAGATCCAGCTATTGAAGCGCAAATAGATGCCATATTGCCGAAACTAACGTTGGAACAAAAAGTAGGTCAGGTTATTCAAGCGGACATCGGGTCAATCACTCCAGAAGAGGTTAAAAAATATCGCTTAGGGTCTGTGTTAAGCGGTGGCAATTCAGCGCCGGGACCACTACCCTACGCTGACACCAAAACATGGATAGCAATGGCTGATAAATATTACAACGCGTCAATTGACAGCGAAGGTGTTGAAGTTGCCATTCCATGTATATGGGGAATTGATGCCGTACATGGTCACACCAATCTACGTGGGGCCATTGTCTTTCCACATAACGTTGGACTTGGCGCTATGCGCAACCCAGATCTAATCGAAAAAATTTCTGCAGTGACCGCTCACGAACTCACTGTATCTGGCCACGATTGGACCTTTGCACCAACTTTAGCGATACCGCAAGACCTACGTTGGGGCAGAAGCTATGAAGGATTCTCTGAAGACCCAGAGATTGTTAAGTCGTACGCAGATCGCATTGTCTACGGTCTGCAAGGTCATTTTGGAGATAAAAATTTTATGGGAGAAGGCCGCGTCATTTCTAGCGCCAAACACTTTCTGGCGGATGGAGCTACAGAAAATGGGGTCGATCAAGGTGATGCTAAAATTAGCGAAGCAGAGTTGCGAAAGGTGCATGCTGCAGGCTACTACAGTGCCATACCTGCAGGTGTGCAAACCGTGATGGCCTCTTTCTCAAGCTGGCAAGGCAGGAAGCTCCACGGCGACAAAGAACTGTTAACTGATGTCTTGAAGGGACGACTCGGTTTTAACGGTTTTGTTGTTGGCGACTGGAACGGTCATGGTCAAGTTCCTGGCTGTACTAATACCGATTGCCCACAATCTTTAAATGCAGGTGTTGATATGTTAATGGCTCCCGACAGCTGGAAAGGCTTATATGAAAGTACCTTAAAGCATGTAAAAAGTGGTACTATTCCCATGACACGATTGGACGATGCGGTGCGCCGTATCCTTCGAGTAAAAATTGCGTCCGGTATATTTAGTAAAGGTTCACCGAGCACGCGTAAAAATGCAGGAGACGAAACCCTTTTGGGTCTTCCTAAAAATAGAGCCATTGCCCGCCAAGCAGTACGCGAGTCAATGGTTTTACTAAAGAACAACGGTGGCATATTACCATTAGATGCAACGAAAACAATTATGGTAATCGGCGATGGTGCGGATAACATTGCTAAAGCATGTGGTGGTTGGACACTGTCTTGGCAGGGTACAGGCCATTCAAACGATGAATTTCCGAATAGCCAGTCAATACTCGATGGTATAAGAGAAGCCGTTAATATAGCTGGCGGTAAAGTAATTTTTTCACCTAACGCGGATTCAAACGAAGCGGCCGATGTAGTGATCGCAATATATGGCGAAGACCCATACGCTGAGTTCCAAGGTGACCGTGAAAACCTCGACTTTATTCCAAACGGTTTTGATACAAAAAAACTTGCCAAATTTCGCAGTGAAGACATTCCTGTTGTGTCGGTTTTTCTATCAGGCCGCCCAATGTGGAGTAACCCTGAAATAAACAGGTCGGACGCATTTGTTGCTGCATGGCTGCCAGGCAGCGAAGGTGGTGGTATCTCAGATATGTTATTCAAAAGAGATCCAGCGTATGACTTTAGTGGTCGTTTACCTTTCTCTTGGCCAAGCATCGCGGCGGTGTCAGCAGACGTAGTAGCACGAGAGTCCGTAATATTGTTTAAGCTAGGTTATGGCCTCACTTATGAAAGCACTGCGATAGTCAAACAACTTTCAGAAGACTCCGGCTTAGAAAACATTGAGGTAGCTTCAACGGGTAATTTTTTCAGTAAAGGTGCACCCATTGCGCCATGGACTCTGTGGCTGAGCTCAGGCGATTTGAGCAAACAAATCGGTAGCTTCCCAACATCTGTCGGTGGGCTGATTATTAGTAAAACTGACCACACGGCACAAGAAGATGCATTGCGGATAAAATGGACTCAATCGGACAATGACCAACTGCGGGTCAGTGCTGCTTCGCCCATTGATATGTCTCGTCAAACGAATGGCGCGATGGAACTAACATTCTTGGCAAAATCATTTAAAGACAACGTGGTTGTCAAAATTAGCATGTGTAATCAAGGTACAGCTTGTGACCAAACCGTCGATATCAGCATCGCGGCGAATACGTGGCAAGAATATCGTATAAGCCTAAGTTGCTTTGCTAATCTCGGTGTCGATATGAGCAAAGTCAAGACTGCATTAATGGTTACGGCTGGTGCAGGTGTTGATATTGGACTTAGCAACATTCGCTTAGAATCAGACATTGATGCTAAGCCTGGATGTAACGGAAAGTAACACATTTCCGGTTCACTTAGAACGATACAGACAAGGCACATAGTTTACACTTTTTGAGCCCCATAAATTGCTTTAAAAAAGAAAAATGGGTTGCAAAACAAAGAGTGTCATGAAACAAAAATGTTATTTACTAAGATGTGGGAAAGAGGAGATTAATACCTATCAATGGTTTTAGAGCCTAATTTGGTGAATAACTTGAATAAAATAGAAATGCGATAGATAACAATGTGTACATGCCAATACTTCGCTACGCTTCGTACTGTATGTACACTCACGCTACCTGCACGCTAATATGAATTCTATTTCAAACTTAATTAACAGAATAAACAACGAAAACCCTTGGGATAAATAAATAGATTTAAAACGCAATGAATATTTAAAAGTGAAGGGAAGTATTGATACTAATATTTATTTAGTAAAAAGTGGAAGCTTGAGAATATTTGTATTAGATGAACATGAAGAGCCTACAATTAGATTTGGATATAAAAATAATCTAATTGCATCTTTAGATTCATTTTTAAATGAAAAACCGTCTGACTTCTATATTCAAGCTCTAAAAAAAGACAACAGTAAAAGCTATCAATAAAAAAAACTACACATCTTTTATTGAATCATCATCTGAAAATAAAAAAATATTACTTAATGTTTTAGAAAATTCATTTTCTTAAGGAATTGAAAGGTTTTATTTAAAAATTAATGTACAACTTCAATTTGCAACAACTTCAATTGAGGATCAACACAACTAATCCTCTATTTAATCTACTGATTAACAAAAAAATGCCTTTAAACCAATTGCAAAGAAATTTTACAATTGTTCAAAGGCAATACTCATACCCTTTCATAGCAGCGTATTTTTAGGATATGCTATAACAACTCAAATCTAACACTTGTCCTGTATATTCCTTTATCGTTCAAACTATCATAATATAATGTTTCTTTAGTCTTATTTTCGTTATGATCTATTATTGTTAAAATATCTCCAATCTTCTTATTTACACTTCCAGCCACTTTTTCGGCTTTCCTCCTTGCATTTTCTATCGTTTCTTTTGCCAAATTAGTAGCGTCTTGGGAAGAAAGTTTATAAATAACATCTCGGTTATATATTTGCATACCTGTTGAACTGACAGTTAAAAATTTCATAAACTCATCTTTTGATTTCGTTTCTAAGATTAATAAAGTTCCTTCTTTTTTGTATCCGAATGTCAGATATCCTAAGCTGTCTTCTTTTAGTTTTGAAGCATCAAAATTAACGCTGCTCAATTTTTTAAAATAGTTACTTTTTAACTCCTCTATATTTTCACAATTGTTATTGTAATCAAGATCTTGTGATATAATTGTCTTAACGATGTATTTATCAACTGTTTTATCGTATTCTACTATCCCTGTTACTTCTATATATGACTTATTTTGTTGGGCATTTGCAGTTATCGATATTGCAATTAAAGCAATGTATAATACTAGTTTCTTCATAATGGTTTATTTTTAAAGGTAATTATCATTTAAAAGAGATTACTTAGGCATATATAAAACACTATTAACCAAACCCTCAAGAATATGAAATCTATATATACTTTCGGTAATCTCTTATTATTATTTAAATAGCAAACATAAAAGATGCAACAATCATCCACGCACCTACAATAAGGCCCAATACACCTAATTTTCCTTGTTTAGGAGCTATTTTTTCTCTTATTTTTTCCGCTTTAATTTTAGCAGCTTCATTTCCTGATAAGAACATTTTATTTATAAGTCCATATCCCAACATAAATCCTAATCCTGCTTCTACTACACTCCCTGCCAACAATGTACTCCACCAAATTGGTGCTGATGTTAACCATCCCATATTTAAAAAGGAGGTAATAATACCCCAAATGCCCCAAAAGCAAAAAACAATTCCAATCTAACCTTGATAAGGTTCAACTTTTTCTAATAGTTCTTTTGCGTTAGGCTTTTTTGAAAGTATTAGTGATGGTACCGCGATAATACTTAATAAAATAAGTGTAATTCCGTAAATCATAATGTGAATTTTTAAGCCTGTCTCGCCGACAAGCGGAGTTGATAAATTGTTATATTATATATCATCAATATTTTTATTGCTTTTGAACTATTGACAGTACAAAAGTGGCGCATAAATAATCTGAAAAAAATACCTAATACAGTGAAAATACCACCCCTGAAAACAGGGTGTTGGAAGAAAAAAGATATGGGTTGGGAGAATGAATCTCCACTAAAATATAAATTCAAAGTTTAAAACCCAAATTAAATATCAAACCTTAAATATGAATCCTTTAACAATATTAAAAAATCTCTGGATATTACTATTTTAGTCTACCAAACCGAGTTTTATCGCATATTTGGTGAGTCCGGCAAGATTACGCACATTGAGTTTTGAAATCAAGTTTTTACGGTAACTCTCTATAGTATGTTTACTTAAAAAAAGCTTGTCTGCTATTTCTTGTGTAGTATGTTCTAAGGCAATTAATTTTAAGACATCTTTTTCTCTTTGGGTGAGTGCTTGCAATGTGTCCTTTTCTTTAGTAAACACACTATTCATGTAAGCATCTTTAATGATACTGGAAAAGTATTTTTCACCATTTAAAATTGTTGAAATTGCCTTTAAGAACTCTTCTTTTTCAGCATTCTTAGGCACATACCCATCTACATCATTCTTAATAAG
>JGI24023J19991_10002047_pt1 | contig 14970 bp, 7 predicted proteins | sample Cruoilmetagenom1_FD_19991 | JGI IMG/M metagenome (IMG submission 19991) | reverse complement strand
CCAACAAATAAATCAAGATCACCATCTTTATCATAGTCAAAATGTTTAACACACGAACCACTTTGATTAACTATTGGCAAAGCCTGTAATAAAAGGGAAAAACTCCCTTTTCCATTGTTTATATAAATTCTATCTTGTAATTCTTCTGAATTTGGTAAAAATTCGTTCCCTCCGCTTACTATATATAAATCTTGATCTCCATCAGCATCAGCATCAAAAAACACAGCACTCATATCTTCACTATTTTTGTGTACTGACCATGGTTGATTCTTTGCAACTATAAACGTTCCATCAATGTTTTGAAGATATAATATACCAGACTGATTAGCCGCTCCACCAATAAAAAAATCATCCAAACCATCACCATTGATATCTCCTACAGCTAATCCAGGCCCAAAATTTGAAGTTTTGTGAGGAAGTAATGTTTCAAATTCAAAATCATTATAATCATTTTCAGTATGTTTATAATTAATATTTGAAGGCTTTGTTATATCCGTAAAAAAGGGAGTTGAGCTAACATCTTCATACTGATCTGTAACTTTTTTTGCATTGGTATAACTAATTTTAATTTCTTGATTGGTTTTTACATTTGCAAGTTCTTCAACTTTGTCATCAGGCCAAATAATAGTTATTTTATTTATACTCTTTAAACTACTAACACCAAAATGTAATTTTGGTTCTGAAGATGATTGAAAGCCTCTGGTTGTAGTCAATTCCTGAAATTGTTGTTGGTCATTACTTTCAATTTTCACTTTAACACCAATACCAAACGGATTCTTTACAGGTCCATTAAAAGAAAATCTTATATACCCATTTTTATGAAAATTAGTTCCTTTATTTTCAAATAAAACTGCTATTGAATCAATATTAGAAATAACTAGATCTAGGTCACCATCTAAATCTAGATCGGCATAACTTGCACCGTTAGAATAACCATAAAAACTTAGTCCCCAATCATCGTTAACTTTTGAAAAAGAAAGGTCTCCATTATTTTTAAAAGCATAATTATCAATTTTTTCTGAAGGTATGTTCAATGACGATTCAAGGTCGCTACTATTACTAAAGGCACTNCCTTGACTTAAATCAATAAAGTAATCCTTATTATTAATTTCTCTACGAGTTCCATTCGCTATAAAAATATCTTTCCAACCATCATTATCCAAATCAGCAAATAAAGGAGACCAACTCCAATCTGTTGTAGATATACCTGCTAAACGGCTTATTTCACTGAAGATCGGAGTGTCTTTATCTATGTTACCTCTATTTAGTTGCAATGAGTTTATCATATATTGATGATGAAATCCTGAATTTACGCCTTCCCAAAATTTTTCTGTACTCATACTTGCCATATTGGCTTTTGATCGATAATTATCTTCCGGGGTCATATCTAATTGTATAATGTCTAATAGGCCATCATTGTTAAAATCAGCAATATCAGCACCCATTCCAAAATAAGAAGTGTGGTTAGTAGATTGATTTAGTGTATTTCTAAATGTCCCGTTTTTATTATTCATATATAAATAATCAGGTGCTGCAAAATCATTTGATACATACAGATCAGTCCAGCCATCATTATTTATATCAGCAGCAGTAACACTTAATGACAATCCAAAATTTAAAACTCCAGCTTCAGTCGTTACATCACTAAAAGTATGATCTCCATTATTTCTGTATAGTCTATCAGAATCTTTTAATGTTAGACTATCCATTTTAGATCTATAATGTGATATTGGAGCTAAAAATTTAGTAGAAGGATAGTTGGCTACATACAAATCTAAATCTCCATCTTTATCATAATCAAAGAAAACACCCTGAGTACTATGTCCATTATCATCAATACCATATTGTTTTGCCGATTCCGTAAAAGTTAAGTCTTTATTATTGATATATAATAAATTAGTTCTAGGAGAATTTTTACCAGACACACTCACATAAATGTCTAAATAACCGTCATTATTTACATCTGCCATTGTAGCCCCAGTATGCCACTTTTCATCTAAACTTTTAAAGGATTTATTAGTAATATCTTCAAATTTCATATTTCCTTTGCCCAAGTAAAGTTTATCATCTACCATATTTCCTGTAAAATATATATCAGGAATATTATCATTATTAATATCACCAATAGCTACACCTCCACCCATATATAAGTACGGATAATTCATATAGTTAAGTGTATCTGTTTCTGTTAGTTTATTATTGAATATAATATTGGTTTGTTTTTGGCTTTTCTTTACAAACAACTTCTTTTCTTTGTTACCTACAGTACAGGAAACTAGCATTAATGTTAAAAAAAATATGATTATAAATAAAAAAGAATAATTCTTCATGATCTATTTTTTGAATTTGGTGCTTAATATTATTNTAATNAGTAAGTTCTTTCCATTTAATTAATGCTTCTAAAAAATAATAATCAGCATAATTTAAAGGCTTATCATTTTCTTCTCCTGTATGAATGTTTCCAACAGAATGCATTAAAATAAAGCCTTGATTTTGACCATAGTTTGCCAAATAATCTTGGCTTGCTAATCTACGTAATATACTTTCTGCATAAGCTAGCATTGCTTCTTTTTTTTCTGGAACAAATTCTTGTAATGTTAACAATGCCGAAGCGGTAATAGCTGCAGCCGAAGCGTCACGAGGTTCATTCGGTATTTTAGGAGCATCATAATCCCAATACGGAATATGATCTTCAGGTATTTTTGTATTGGTCATTATATAGTTTGCAATTCCCTTTGCCAGATTTAAGAAAGCGATATTTTTTGTGTTTTTATAAGTCTGTGTAAATCCATATAAACCCCATGCCTGTCCCCTAGCCCATGATGATGAATCTATATAGCCTTGTGCTGTTTGTCTACTTCGTACTTTTCCTGTTTTTGCATCATAATCTACCACATGAAAACTACTATAATCATCTCTAAAATGATGTTGTAAGGTTGTTTTTGCATGATTTGTAGCAATGTTATAAAAAGTAGAATCTTTAGTAAATTCAAATGCCCTATATAATAAATCAAGGTTCATCATATTATCTACAATTACCGGTGTATCCCAACCTCGTTTTGAGATCCATCCCATATCTGGTGTAGTATCCCATGACTGTATACTACCAATAATAGGTCTATATCTAGTAATCAATGAAGTTGCTCCTTTGATAATAACCGATTTATATATGGAATCTTGCGTAGATAAATACCCATTCCCATAACTACAATTTAGCATAAAACCGAGGTCATGAGAGTTGGTAATGTACTTCACAGAATCTAAGGCTTCTGTAAATTTCATAGCATTATTTTTCCATTTTTCTGAAGCATTATTTTTATAGATATACCATAACGAACCTGAGAAAAATCCACTTGTCCAATCTTGGAAAGGTTTTAAACGTAAATCACCCTCTTCTGTTACACCACGTGGTTGTAATAGGGGTTTGTTATGTTCTATACGATGGATTAAACTATCGTATTGTTTTTCTGAAAAAGCAAAAACACGAGAGATTAATTCTTGTTTTGTTTCAATTTTAGTTTCTGATCTAACTTCTTTTTTATCTTCTTTACAGGCAAGTAGATTAGCTATAATTAGGACAGTTACTAGTATTTTTAGTTTTTTCATAAATAGTTTTTTCTTTTCTGAGATTCTTTGGTCGTTCCTCTCTCTGAAAGACAACAGAGTGTCATTCAAGCCGAAATGAGGTGCGAATGAAGTGAAGAATCTCATTCTTTAATTTTTATTAATTTTATTCCTTCTGACAATGGTATTTCTTTTCCATTCCATTTAAGAATACCTGTAGCACCATTAGGTAATGTAATGGAGCCTATTAATTTTTTTTGTATTTTACGTAATTCAACTTTTATTTCTCCATTAGGGTGAGGCATAACTGCATTAAATGCTTCTAATCCATTAAAATGTGGGGCAATCATAATCTCTCTAAAGTGTTTACTCTTAGGGTAAATTCCTGCAATAATCTTTAAAAAATGATAGTTGGGCGAAGCTGACCATGCATGACATTCAGAACGTGGTTCAATATCGGTTTCAGCAAAAGTTGTTAAGCCTTGATCTAATTGATTTGTCCAATTTTCTAATAAGCTTGTGTATTGATCACCCATTCCTACTTTATGTAAAGCATTGAATAAGTAATATTTATAATAAATGGTGGTTTGAATGATACTTTTATCATCCAATATCTTTTGCATCAATGTTTTTTGCTCCTCTTGTGGAATGGCATCCGTTAAGATTGCCATAATATTTGTGTGTTGAGAAAACTGTTCTTTTTTGGGTGTCTCTGCAAACATTCCTTTCTTTGCTACGTAACAGTTTTTTACAACGCTTTCTCGTATTTTTTTTTCTAAAATTGCATATTTCTTGGCTTCTTCTTCATAACCTAAATCAGCAAACATTTCAGTTGCATATTGCAAAGTTTTTACAAATTGTAAAGCAACCGAAGCTGAATACCCGTCATCTGCCCCAGGTGGTATTCCATTTTGATAACCTACGGCCCAATCCGTAAAATTCCACCATTCCATTTGTGTTGGCATACTTTTTTCATCTACTTTGTCTATCCACCAATCTAGAACACCTCGCATCCCTTTTACATATTTGCCCGTAAATGCTAAATCATCTTTATACATATAATGGTCGTGAATCATATTAATCCATTGTAAAGAGTATGTAGGTATAACTTGGACAATATAAGACGGATAGCGACTTGCAGTTAGACCATTAGGAAGTCGTGAATTATCAAACATTTCTATTGCCTTTTTCATCAAACGATCATCGCCATCGACACTTAATGAAATCATAGCTACAATACGTGTATCGCCAATATATTGTAATTGTTCATAATAAGGATCAATAAAATCTTCTACGGCAGAATTTCGAAGTGTGAGCCANGAAGCATCCCAAATATCAGTTAAGACTTGATTATCAGTTTTAAATATTGCTTTTTCTTTAAAAGGATAAGCAGTAAAAACACCATAATAATCATCAATAGTCAATGCTTCTTCTTTAGTTTCAATATCTAACTGAATAAAACGATAAGTTTTTTGTCCGAATGGTTTAAAACTTCTATTCTCTCCTCCGTCTGCTTCAATAATATCATAGTAGCCTAAAATATGTTTACCTTTAATGTTATTCCTATTTCCTTTTTTCCAGTCTTTATCAAACAATGCTTCAGCATAGGTCATTTTTAGTTGACTTCCTTCACCTTTGGAATAATGAATCACGGGATGTCCAATAGTATGATGGGTTTGGTCTATTAAAATGCTTACCTTTTGATTAGGAGGAATGGTTAAACCACCAGTTCCTTTAATAAAATTATTTGTTGCTTCTATACCTTCACTTCTAGCAATTTTTCCAAAACGTTGCTTTGTTTCTTCCATAAATGGGATGGTTCTGGGCACTAAATACCAAGTACTACCGTATAAAAAACCTCTCCCAACTGCAAATTCTACGGTTCCTAATTTTGGAGCTAGCCATTGTGAATCGTCAAATTTCACATTTTTCCAACCCCATGCGTGTTTATTAGATAGTAATTTTTCTCCCGGGCCAGCAGCATAATATCCTCGTAAGGAATCACTAACAAAAGGAATACTTTGAAAGGCTTCATCATTGATAACTTTCCATTTTGACGATTTCCCTGTATTCAAATCTACGCGATTACTAGCCTCTCCTTGTAAAATAAATGCTGTCTGAAAAGTCATGGTTGATGCTTTTCTATATTCTCCAAAATTTACAACTTCAACCGCTAGCACATTATTTCCTACTTGTAGTTGATTGGCAATATTTAAGGTTTCATAACGATAATTATCTATATCTCCTGTAGAAGGACCAGATACTCGATATTCGCCGTTAATATATAAACGATACCTATTATCTGCAGAAATATAGATAATAAAATTTTCTGGTACTGAATCTAAAGTAAAAGTACGTCTGAACAAAAACTTTCGCGCATCTAAGGTCGATTCTGAAGGATGTGTAATCCATTGCGATGTCCATGCGTGTTTTAATTTGGTAAATTCTTTACCTTCGTGGTTGATTTTTACAGTTGATTCTTGTGAAAAAGCGTTAGTTGATAGTAATAAAAATAGCATCAAAATACTTGCCTTTATTTTTACAATAGTTGATAAGTGAAATTTATAAGTATTCATATGTATTTTTTTGCACTCCTAAAATCTCCTCAAGTGGACAGTCGGTAAAGTGTCGATTATTATTTAATTATTCCAAACCTTTTGGTTTGTATGCTGTTACTTTAAAATTATCAAAGTAAATAAATGAATCATTTTTAGGAGCCCAATCTTTTGTATTTCCTCCGTGAAAAGTTGAAAAATAAAAAGAATCTATTTCTCCTAAGGGTGCTAAACGGTATCTAACTTCATTATTATCTACAACTTTTTCTCCATCAACCCATACTTCCATAGCTCCGTTAAACTTTTTTCCAGTATTTAATTTTATATGCTGTGTAATTCTATACCATTTATTAGTTGAAAAAACTTTGTTTGTATAGATTACATCTCCCCACCTACCTCTCATATCCATATGATAGAAATAAACAATAATTTTATTCCCTTCTGACCACATAAAGCGGGCACTCCATCCTTCTCCATTTGTTGGATGTGTACCTCCTGTATATTTCTCTCCTCCACTGGTTAATCCTGGTAACTTTCCTCCTTTTACAAAATCAAATCCTTTGGCAAATTTTATAAAATAATCTAAATAATAATCAGTTGCTTTAGGTAGCGATTTATCAAATTGAATACCGCCTTGCTTCGGTCCTACTGTCCCTTTTGGGAACATTACTTTTAATACTTTACCATGCTTAACATCTATTTCTATTGAACCTCTACTTTCTAATAATTTCCACCTTACTTCTCCAATATCTTCAAGTAATTTTTTGTCTGAATAATTACCAATAACATTTTTCTCAAAATCTAATTGAAAAATCGGCTTACTCAACCCTTCAGTGGTAGGGCTAACTGTTTTTTTTGAGCAACTCATGCTTAAAATGAGTAATATTAAAAGGTTGTATTTTATTATTTTCATTTATGATTTATTAAATTTAGATCTCCATCAAAATTTCGAGAATATTTGATCTGGCAATCATTTAGTCGTTAAGGTTTAAATATTTAAACATAAACTCTTTAGTGTTTTCTACTGCTTTTTTTGATTCAGGTAGCAAATAATGGCCTTGCCAAACATGCCACATTCCTTCATATACATCTAACTTTACTACTTTACCTGCATCATCTAAAACCCTATACATTCTAATAGCATTACTCAAGAAAACCTCTTTGCTTCCAACCTGTATTAGTGTTGGAGGAAAATCTTTTGAAAAATCTCCATAAACAGGTGAAACATATGGATTTTTAAGCTCACTTTTCGAAGCATATGCTAATGCAGCATTCTCTAAAAAATCACGATTTACTAAATTTGGATCATTGTCAGCAAGTGTAAAATAGGTGTCTCCTATTTTATCAATATCAGTCCAAGGTGACCATAAAACTAATACTGTTGGTAATTCAATATTTTGATCTCTCATTTTTAGGATGCTTCCTGCAGCGAGTCCACCTCCAGCAGAATCTCCATACATAGCAATATTATTAGNGTCATATTTTTCTAATAAACCTTTATAAAATTGGAGTACTTCTTCGGTAATTTGTTCAAATTTAGCTTGTGGAGCCAGTGTATAATCAATAGCAACAATACGTAAACCTGTGGCATCAGCTAACGGTAACATTGATGCNAATGTAACATCTGCATGCAATACAACATAAGCACCTCCATGTACATAAAAAATGACTTTATTATTCTTTTTATAACCTCTTGGTTTGATATCAATGGCTCTGATGCCACCGATCTCTATGGTGTCAATACTAGGTTTATAGTATTCTTTTATTGAGTCTAATCCTTTTAGAACTAAATCATCAATAAAATTTTGGAGGCTTTCCCATTTTTCAAGTGATGCATCTCCTTTAGGGAAATGTGTACTTGCCTCACGTACCAAACGTGTTTGTGACTTTAAAATTTCTTGAGCTTCTGGTGAAATAGTTTTAGGAATATGAAAATAATCAGTTAATGTAGCCAACTCTAATCTAGAATCAACAGTGTTAGCTGAAATATTTAAATCAACTATTCCGGTAAGATTAACCCGCCCTTTATCTGGAATAACCTTTACTAAAGCATATTTATTATGATTATAGGAAATTATTTTACTTTCAATTGGTTCACCATTCTGTGTTGCTTTTAATAGCGTCCAATTATTTGCTAAACGAATTTTTACTGTTAGCGGATAATCATAAATTTCATCAAGCATTTCATCAGTCAATGTAAAAGAAATGGCAGTATCTGAAATTGAATCTACTTTTAATGAATGGGTTGCATATTCTTGAGAGTATTTAGCCACATCAGGAAAAGTACCTATCCAAAGTTTATCTTCTTTTTGTTTTAAATAATCTAAAAAAAAATTGGTCTTAGTATGCGCTTCCTCAAAATTTACATGATGAAAATGTGTGCTTAACCAACCTCTATAATAATTCAATCCTTCTATAGTTTCAGTTTTAGTAAGCACAGGTAATACATATTTATTTATAGAGGTTTTGTCTTTATAAATATGAAGATTCGAAATACTGTTGACATGATTGTAATTTATTCTATTTGCTTGATTAGGCAAACCAATAACATCTCTTGTTGCAATAAATAATTTACTTACTTCAATATCATTTCCTTCTCCCCAAGGATAAGCATAGGTCAAACATTTTTGATTGTTAATTTCACTATCTATTTTTTCTTGAGTAGCCTTTAGACGGCGAATGTATTTTTTTATGGGAATGTTTTTTTCTTTTCCCTTTGGCGATTCATACCAATTTCTATCGTCATGCCCTTGAATAGCATTACCAGATTCAGCCAATTGCTTAAAACAATTCCAACATTTTACATTATACTTTTCATCCGCTTCAGTCATTAAAAACCATGTAAAATTAAAACCGTACTTTTCTTGCATTGTCATCCAAAATGGAATGTCTTGTTCGTTATTATCGTCTATAGTTATGGTAATGGCACCTAGTTTGTCATCACTCCAAAGGCAAACACTTGCGTCTCCAATGGTTTGCGGCCATATCTTATCAGTAATTTCAAATCTATCATTTGTAGTAAACTTAAGGTTAAACTTATCTTGTGATTCAATATTATTAAACGTAAATATGCTCAAATAAAAGAAGATACTTATTTTCTTTACATCTATAATTATCATTGGTTTTATATTAATGCAGTTTTATAAAATTCTAACTTATATCATAAAAGGATTATACCTCAAATATATAGGGTTATTAATATAACAAAATACTATACAATGATAAATTTTTATCGCCTATGAATTATCCTGTGCTATCCTGTTTATATAAAGCTTCACCCTTATAAAGAAATAGTTATCAAATTACATTGAACCTCTATCAATAAAGTCAAACGGATTTTTTACTTCCCCTTTAGTCTTATCTAAAATCATGTGAGCTGCAGTTTCTCCCATTTTTGTAAAATTTGTAGAAATGACTGTAATATCTAATAATTCTTTTAATGGGGTTTCGTTGTAAGATATAATACCAATATCTTTCCCTAAAACTAATTTTCTATCACGTATCTGATTTACCAAGTTTACTAAATCTGATTCTTGTATGGTAATGAATAGATCTCCTTTTTTAAGAACGGTATCCTCATATATTTCATCTAAAACTTCAAAATCTATAGTGTGCTCAACACAAAATTTTCTAAACCCATGTAAAGTCCTTCTAGGGTAAGGATACACTAAGTTCTCAGGATAAACAAAAAGTAATTTTTTATATTTTAAAATTTTATCAATACCCTTAACTAAGGCACTGTATATATCGTTTTCAAAATCTTGATAAATTTGAATTGCCCCTTTTCCTAATTCTAACTTATTGTCCATAATAACAAGTTTTTCTTTAGGTATTTTCTTGATAGCTTTTAATCACCTTATCAGTAGAACTAATATGTTTAGCATCTTCTGAATTAAAATGAGGCATAATAACATAGTAATCATAAGCTCCAATATTTTTCTCTAATAAACTTAAAAAAAGGGATTCATTACAATGATAAATTCGTAAAGTCGTATGTATATCTTCTCCTCTAGTACTATCAATAAATGAGTTATAAATTCTCATTTTATAATTACTTAATTTATTGATAAGAAAAATAACATTAATTTTAGAAATCAATTTAGTTCTAGTAATATAATATCCTTTCCCTCTTACAGGAGATATTATTTTTTTATCCTTTAAAATATTATATGCTTTTTCTACTGTATCTCTTGACAAACCAAACTCCTCACTAAACATATTAATTGAGGGAATTTTTTCATCCATTTTTAAATTTCCAATAGAAATATTATTAATAATAGAATCGACAATCTGTCTATATTTGGGTATTCTTGAATCTTGATTAATCTTTATATAATTAAATACTTTCATTTATAGAGGCATTATAAGGTATCACAAAATAAAGGAAATTAAATTATTTCCCTAAGCTATTTTACAATTTATCATAAATATTATTTTAACAAAAATAATACCTTATATATTTGTCTAACAAAACGTATGCCTCTCATTTTAAATGTTTTTTGATGTTTTCTTTTTTAAATAATGACTTATTAATTTGTATAGTACAGTACAGTACAGGATAGAAACATTTATATATTGGCTTATTTTTCGCATTCTAAACATATATATATATAATTTTTTATGAAAAAACCAATGAAAAAATTTAAGTACGTAGATTATTTATGGGATGATGAAAAAGCTGATGCTCTTGGAAACGATCAAGTTGCTTTATTCTTATATAGATCAAATATATTGGGCGCAGACCTTAGAATTACCAATTTTGGTGGNGGAAATACGAGTTGTAGAACCATGGAAAAAGACCCATTAACNGGAGAGGAAGTTGAAGTAATGTGGGTAAAAGGATCTGGTGGAGATATAGGNACGTTAACACGTTCTGGAATAGCNGGTCTCTATGTAAAAAGACTTCGNGATTTAAAAACCATNTATAAAGGTTTACATGATGAAGACCGTATGGTTGCACTATACAATCATTGTATTTATGATTTAGATAGTAAAGCACCTTCTATAGATACTGCATTGCATGGCTTATTACCTTTTAAACATATAGATCACTTACATCCTGATGCACTAATTGCAGTTGCTGCAGCTAAAGATAGTGAGAAAGTTACCAAAGAAATTTGGGGCGATAAAATGGGTTGGGTACCTTGGCAAAGACCAGGTTTTGATTTGGGTATGCAATTAGAAGAATGCCTGAACAACAATCCGGGAATAGAAGGTATTGTTCTAGGAAGTCATGGTATATTCAACTGGGGTGATACCTCTTATGAATGCTATATGAGTAGTCTTGAAATTATAGAAAAGGCTTCAACATATATTGAGAATAAAATTAAAGAAAATGGAAGTGTTTTTGGCGGACAAAAAATAAAAAGTTTACCAAAGGAAGAACGATTAAATAAAGCGGCTCAATTAATGCCATTACTAAGAGGTCTCTGTTCTTCTGAAAATAGAATGTTAGGTCACTTTTCTGATAATGATGTAATAATGGAATACATCAATAGTAATGATCTAGAAAGGTTGGCACCTATGGGAACCTCATGCCCAGATCATTTTTTAAGAACAAAGATCAAACCTTTGGTACTATCATTAGATCCTAATGAAGATGTTAGTGATTCAGAAGCTATATTAAAAAAATTAGAACCAGACTTTAAGGCTTATAGAAATGACTATGCGGAGTATTATAATTCTTGTAAAAAAGATAATAGTCCTGGTATGCGAGATCCTAATCCTGTTATTATTATATATCCGGGAGTGGGAATGTTCAGTTTTGCAAAAAACAAACAAACTGCAAGAGTAGCAAATGAATTTTATGTAAATGCTATTAATGTAATGAGAGGTGCAGAAGCACTTACTTCTTACACTTCATTGCCTAGACAAGAAGCTTTTGATATAGAATATTGGTTGTTAGAAGAGGCAAAATTACAACGTCAACCTAAAGAAAAACCTCTATCACGTAAAGTTGCATTGGTTTCTGGTGGTGGTGGTGGAATTGGTAAATCCATAGCCGATAAATTGGCGTCAGAAGGTGCAAATGTTGTGCTTACCGATATTGTTGAAGATAGATTGATTGAAGCTGTTGCCACTTTTGGTAAAGATGTCGCAACTTATGCTGTATGCGACGTAACCAATGAAGATTCTGTCAAAGCCGCTTATAAAAAAGCATGTTTAGATTTTGGAGGGGTTGATATTATTGTACATAGCGCAGGTTTATCAATATCTAAACCTTTAGGAGAACATGAAGAAAAAGATTGGGATATCTTGCAAGATGTTTTGGTAAAAGGTCAATTTTTCTTAGCAAAAGAAGGTGTTGCCATAATGAAAAACCAAAATTTAGGAGGTGATTTCATAAGTATCGCGAGTAAAAATGGTTTATTTGCCGGGCCTAATAATGTAGGGTATGGTACTGCCAAAGCAGCTCAACAACATATGGCGCGTTTAATGGCTGCAGAATTAGGAGAAAGTGGTATTCGTGTGAATATCATTAATCCTGATGGTGTTATTATTGGTAGTAAAATATGGGAAGGCGATTGGGCAGAAGGAAGAGCAAAAACTTATGGAATAACTGTAGAAGAGCTTCCACAATTTTATGCAAATAGAAATTTATTAAAACAAATTATATTACCCGCAGATATTGCCAATGGCGTATTTTCTTTGGTAGCAATTTTAAATAAAACAACCGGAAACATTATTAACGTTGACGGTGGAATGCCAGCTGCATTCGTAAGGTAAATTTGAGTTAGTTTTTGTAAGCTTCCGCAGAATACAACTTAATTCTGTGGAAGTTTTTTATGATCTCTTTTAAATTTTTTAAATTGTAGCAAAAATTAATGCTTTTATGCTCTAGTTGAAGGTGTTTTTGAGTTGCATAGCCGAGCTACGGAAGGATAAAAGAACAAAGACTGAGTGCAAAAGAGTAATTCTTTAACCAATTGAAAAAGTTTAAAAGAGTTCTATACTGAAAAATATATTTTTATATGAAAATAGATAAAAATAAAATAGAAGATAACAATAATAAAGAGTTAACTCAACATATAGAAAGTTTTGACTTTCTATCAAATTCATTGTCAAAAAACGGGCATAATGTTGATAATATTATTACCAAACTAGCCAATTTTCAGGTGGCAATCCCTAGTTGGGCATTGGGTGCCGGTGGTACAAGGTTTGGAAGATTCTCTTATGGAGGCGAACCATCATCATTAGAAGAAAAAATAAACGATATCGGTGTTATTCATAGCTTAACTCAAACTGCAGGTGCTATCTCTTTGCATATTCCTTGGGATATACCTAAAGATTATAAAGCCATAAAAGAATTGGCTAATTCTCATAATATCGTTTTTGATGCTGTGAATTCTAATACTTTTCAAGATCAAAAAAATGCAAAAGAGAGCTATAAATTTGGTTCACTTTCAAACATAAGCAAAGCTGTAAGAGACCAAGCAATTCAACATAATATTGATGTTGTCAATATTGGTGAAAAACTAGGATCAAAAAGTATCACAGTTTGGTTAGCTGATGGTTCTTGCTTTCCTGGGCAACATAATTTTCAAACAGCTCTTCAGAACACTCAAGATGGATTAAAAGATATTCACAACCATTTGCCAAATGATTGGAAAATGTTTATTGAATATAAACCTTANGAGCCTAACTTTTATAGTACTGTAATANAAGATTGGGGCACTTCGTTTATGTTAGCAAATGCATGNGGTGAAAAAGCATTTTCATTAGTAGATTTAGGGCATCACTTACCCAATTCTAATATTGAGCAAATAGTTTCAACCCTAATGATGAAAGGTAAATTAGGAGGCTTTCATTTTAATGATAGTAAATATGGTGATGACGATATTACAGTAGGTTGTATCAAACCTTATGCTTTATTTCTTATATTTAATGAATTAGTATATGGAATGGAGAATAACAAAAATAACCCTGATTTAGCATGGATGATTGATGCAAGTCATAACGTAAAAGACCCCTTAGAAGATCTAATGCAATCATTAGAAGCAATTCAAGAAGCTTATGCTAAAGCATTGTTGGTTGATCAAAAACAATTAAAAGCTGCTCAGCAAGATAATGATGTTGTAAAATGCCAAGAACTTATCCAAAATGCTTATAGAACTGATGTAAGACCATTAATACAACGAGCAAGACTAATTAAAGATGGAGCTCTAAACCCTATACAAACCTATAGATCATTGAATATAAGAGAAAATTTAATTAAAAAAAGAGGTGAAAATGTAGTGGCAACGGGGCTCTAAGTTATTCAAATAAATGAGAAAAAAGGTTACTGCAATATTCGATATCGGAAAAACAAATAAGAAATTTTTTCTCTTTGATGCTGATTTTCAAGAAGTATATCGTGAATACATCCGTTTTGATGAAATTGAAGATGAAGATGGTTATCCTACTGAAGATTTAGAAGCTTTGCAAAAGTGGTTAAAAGAACTCTTTAATAGAATTCTAGAGGCAAAAGAGTACAATATAAAAGCAATTAATTTTTCTACTTATGGGGCCAGTTTTGTACATTTAGATGAATATGGCGAAGTGCTAACACCACTTTATAATTATACAAAACCTCTAGATGATGATGTGTCAGCATCATTTTATAAAAAATATGGTCCAGAGCTCGAGTTTACAAGAAAAACAGGTTCGGCCAAATCAGGAATGTTAAATTCAGGATTGCAATTATATTGGCTTAAAAATAAGAAGCCTGATATCTTCAAAAAGATAAAATACTCATTACATTTTCCTCAATATTTAAGCTATATATTTACAGGTGTTCCTGTGAGTGAATATACAAGTATTGGTTGTCATACTGCTCTTTGGGATTATCATAAAAAAGATTATCACGATTGGG
>JGI24023J19991_10002046_pt1 | contig 14971 bp, 14 predicted proteins | sample Cruoilmetagenom1_FD_19991 | JGI IMG/M metagenome (IMG submission 19991) | reverse complement strand
CCTGACGTTGGAGCCCTGCTGCCATCACGGGCGCACGCCGCCTTGTACGCAGGCCCTGATCGAGGCCGGCGTGGGCCGGGTGGTGGTGGCGATGCCCGATCCGAATCCGCAGGTCGCCGGCGAGGGCATCGCGCTTTTGAAAAAAGCCGGTATCGCAGTGGATGTCGGGCTGATGCAGGCGGAGGCCGAGGCGCTCAATCCCGGTTTCATCAGCCGCATGACACGCGACCGGCCGCTGGTGCGGGTCAAGCTGGCCAGCAGCCTGGACGGCCGCACCGCGCTGGCCCACGGTGAGAGCAAGTGGATCACCGGGGAGGCGGCGCGCGCCGATGTCCAGAAATGGCGGGCGCGCAGCTCGGCCATCCTCACCGGGGTCGGCACGGTGCTGATGGACGATCCCTCGCTCACTGTGCGTGACTACCGGATCGGGCGCCAACCGCTGCGGGTCGTGCTGGATAACAACCTGAGCATGCCGCCGACGGCAAAAATGCTCGCGCTCGAGGGCAAAACGCTGGTGGTGACCTGTTGCAGCGATGAGGGTCAGGCCGGCGCCTTGCGCGACGCCGGCGCCGAGGTGTTGTTGCTCCCTGGCGATCCGCGCATCGAGCTGGCGGCCCTGATGCAGGAGCTGGCCAGTCGGGAGGTCAATGAGCTGCACGTGGAGGCCGGTGCTACCGTGTGTGGCGCCTTGTTGGAGGCGGGGCTGGTGGATGAGCTGTTGCTCTATGTGGCGCCCCATGTCATGGGCGACAAGGCCCGCGGCATGTTTAAGTTGCCGGCACTGGAAAGCATGACGGAGCGGGTGGCGCTGGCGATCACGGATGTCCGCGCCGTTGGCCGGGACTGGCGGGTTTCATGTAAAATCGCCGGTTCCGGGCGGCCCGGGGACGGCTAACCGGACCCGCCGGTGAGTTTCGCGGGGATACCCTGCCGGCCGTCTTGGTCTGGTCACGCGCTATTCGCCTTTTATCACTTAAGGCTTGCGCACCGTGAATTACTAGTCGAAACTTTATATTAGGCTGATTGCTTAAAGTGGAAGCTTAAGCGGTATGTTTACTGGGATCATCGAAACCGTGGGCACGATCGCGGAGGTATCGTCGAAAGGCGACGATATGCGCCTTCGAATCGCCGCCGGAAAACTGGATTTATCCGACGTTAAAATCGGTGACAGCATTGCCGTCAATGGCGTGTGCCTGACTGTCATCGATCTGCCGGGCGATGGGTTCTGGGCCGACGTTTCCGCCGAGACCCTGAACAGGACGACGTTCCCGCGCCAGCGCGTAGGCTCGCGGGTCAACCTGGAAAAGGCCATGCTCGCCGGCGACCGTTTCAGCGGGCATCTGGTCAGCGGGCATGTGGATGGCACCGGCAAAATCGTAGGGCGGCAGGACATGGGCCGGTTCGTGCGCTTCCGCATTCAGATGCCGCCGGTGCTTGCCAAGTACATCGTCCAGAAGGGCTCCATCTGCATTAACGGTATCAGCCTGACGATCAATGGGCTGAAAGGCAACAAGTTCGACATCACCGTGGTGCCGCACACGCTGCTGGAAACGAATTTGGATGATTGTCAGGTTGGTACCCCGGTGAATCTGGAGGTCGATGTCATCGCCCGTTATGTCGAACGCATGCTGCAGGACAGATCCGTAATAGAAGCCAGCGAGGGTATGGCGGTGGCCTCCAGCGGCGACATTAACCCCGAGCTTCTGGCCGAGCACGGCTTCATAGAGTTCCCTTAAGGGCGCTTCCAAGAAAATTAGACCACTTCACGGCAACCCTTCACGCCCTGGAAGCAACGCAAAGAACGCCAAGGCGCGGAGGACGCAGAGAATACTTCAAAATATAAAGCGTTTTTGCTTTCTCCGCGTACTTTGCGTTGCCGCGACCTCTGCGTTTGTTCCACAGCGCCAGGGGGCGGAAGGTATTTTGAGATAAGTTCTAATTCTCCTCTGCGTCTTTGCGTTAAATGCTCATACCAGATTTTCATACTCCGATGAATGTTCGACGCGAAGAGCGCGCCCCGCAGGTGCTGTGCAGCACATCGCTTTGGGAGCAAGCTTTCGCCTTACGGTATGGGCTATCGCTGACTGACGATCTCGAAGGACATGTTCGACTTGGCCAGCAAAANCACCTTCTTGCTGCCTTTACGGGTGAGAAGCAATTTGCTGACGATACGGTATCGGCCGGCCGGCGCCTCTGCCGGGATGGGCAGATGATCCGAGGCGATGTAGCGCCCGGATCGCGACAATTGTCCGGTGACTTCCTGGGTGTTCCTGGTGATCAACGTCCCGTCCGCCGCATAGTACTCGTTGATTTCCGTGAACAGGAACCTGGGGTCGTCTCGGCGTAGCAGCTCGAGCTCCTTGTTGACCGTGAGCGCGTCGCAAGGATTGGTTTTTTTCTTGTCTGCGGTCATCACGTAACGGGTGGCGCGGGCATACACGCGGCGGCGGAGCGGCGCGCTTTTTGCCTTCTTGCGCTGTACCGGTTTGGCGATCTCATAGTGTGCGGCGTATTTCTCCGTCAACCAGGCGCTCATTTCGCAGTCCAGTGAGGATGAACTGCAGGCGGCGGTGCAAAGCAGGAGCGTTGCGGCCCACAGCATGCGGCCGCGGCGAGCGCGGGCTGCCGGTGTTTTAGTCTTACAGTGAGTGACTTGGGCCGGTGCGGGGGCGCGGTCAGTTGCCCCAGGCCTTTTGAAGAGAAACATATTTATCGACCTGTGCGCTGTTTGCGGTGTTTTTCTGGTCGGTCACCGGTTCCGTGTTCGTTGGGTTCATCGGATGAAACCCAAGGGAGAAAAGCGTGATTGCCACAATGGCGATCAACGAAAGACCGAGACTTGCGGCTCCCAGCGGGCGATGCGGGCGCAGGCCGTACCGCCGGCGATACCCGGCGTAGGGCAGCGACGACGGCGTGGGAGCCGGTGCCGGTGTGGCGGTGGCCTGAGAGGTGGCGAGCGAAAATCCGGGGAAAAGGCGCTTATCGGACAGCCCGTCGGCCAGCAGCGCGTGATGAAATTCGGCGATGCTCTGAAATCGTTTGTAGGGTTCCTTCTCGATGGCCTTGAGAATGATGCGCTCCAGCCCCCTTGGGATATGCCACCGATACTGCCCCGGCCTTGGCGGGTTTTCCTGGACGTGGGCGTGCATCAGCGCATAGTCGGTCTTTCTTCGGAACGGCAGACGGCCGGTCACGGCTTCGTACAGACTGATTCCCAGAGTATAGATATCGGCACGATGATCCAACTCCCGGCCATTGATCTGCTCAGGTGGGATGTATAACAGCGTGCCCATCAGCGCATTGGTAGGGGGTGTGCTGGTTTGATCCATTAACTTGGCGATACCGAAGTCCATGATCATGACCCGATAGTCGTGCGTAATGAAGATATTTGAGGGCTTGAGGTCGCGATGGATGACGCCCGCGCGGTGAATATCGTTCGCGCCGAGCAATGCCTGATCGAAGACCAAGATGGCCTCTTCAGGCGCAAGCGGGCCTTGCCTGCGCAGACGTTGTGCCAGGGTTTGCCCCTCCAGGTACTCCATCACCAAGGCCAGACCGGCAGGCACCTCCATCATCGTGTGGATATTGACGACATTGGGGCTGCTAAGGCGCGCCTGGGCCAATGCCTCCCTGCGAAAACGCGAGACGAATCTTGGATTCTTGCACTGGTGCGGCGGTAATAACTTGATCGCCACCGGACGGTCGAGCACGGTATCGTGGGCCCGGTAGATCAATCCCATACCGCCGCCCTCGACCTTGGAGACGATCAGATACGGTCCGACCATGGTGCCGGAGGTGAGCGGGCCAAATTCCGCCTCAAACGCGCTCCCATGAGAATCCGCTAGCGGCCGCTTTTGGAAAAAACGGCCGGTGATTACCACCGTGCTGTGAGCTGTGTGCGTTTTGACGGTGCGCACCTTTTGGGTTTCCCGGTCGTTGATCGTCCGCTGAAGGGTTATTGGGGGATCGTCCGCTGAAAGCTTATTCGAATTGTCACAGTCTATCTTTAATATTAGACCATGGTCGGGGCCAGAGACAGGTCCCTTCGGCGCCTGGTTGGCCGGTGCAAGGCACCCGGGATGGGCGGCCTCACCCTTGTCATTGGGTCGCGGTGGCAAGCAGGCGGCAATCTGTCGCAAAATAGGCGATAATGCGATCTTTGATCAATCCGATCGGGTATTTCTATGGCAATCAGTCCTATCACTGAGATTATTGATGAACTCAAACGCGGTCGCATGGTTATCCTGATGGATGATGAAGACCGCGAAAACGAGGGCGATCTCTTGATGGCCGCCGTGCACGCGCGGGCGGAAGACATCAATTTCATGGCCCGCTACGGACGCGGCCTGATCTGTCTGACGCTGGCCCAGGCACGCTGCCAGCAGTTGCAGCTGCCGTTGATGGTCAATGACACGCATGCCCGACAGACAACCAATTTCACAGTGTCCATCGAAGCGGCCGAAGGCGTCACGACGGGGATATCGGCGGCCGATCGGGCGACCACGATTCAGGCCGCGGTCAGGACCGACGCCGGGCCCGAGGACCTTGTCACACCCGGGCATGTCTTTCCGCTCATGGCGCAGCGCGGCGGGGTACTGGCGCGCGCCGGCCATACGGAGGCAGGCGTTGATCTGGCAGGGCTGGCGGGGCTGGAGCCGTCCAGCGTCATCTGTGAAATCATGAACGAAGACGGCACCATGGCACGGCTGCCGGAGCTGAAGGAATTTGCCAGGAAGCATGACCTGAAGATAGGTACCATCGCCGATCTGATTCGCTATCGCATGGAAACCGAGGCCACCGTGCGACGCGTGGGAGAGTACACCGTATCGACCGAATTCGGCGATTTCTGTGCGGTGACCTATCACGACGACATCAGCGGTGCGGCGCATCTGGCGCTGGTTCGAGGGCAGGTGCAGCGTGAGCGCCCCATTCTGGTCCGCGTACATGTACAGGAGACCCTGCTGGATGCCTTTACGGACGTTCACCGCTCCGGATGTTGGACGCTGCACGAGGCGCTGGCGCGCGTGGCGAGGGAAGGGACGGGCGTTGTGGTCATGCTCGATCAGAACAAGGCGTCCGATGAATTGCTAAGATTGCTCGGGCGCCTGCACGGCGCCGATACGAGCAGAATCTCGCCAGCCGGCAAGGGGGGACGGGAGGAGATGCGCACCTATGGCGTGGGCAGTCAGATCCTGACCGATCTGGGTGTTGGCAAAATGCGGGTGATGGGTCATGCTATGAAGGTTCCCGCCATGTCCGGATTCGGGCTGGAGATCGTGGAATACCTGGAAGACAGTCGCATTATCAACAATGACAATGTAACAAAGCTATCCCGATGACTACAGTGAAGGTTATTGAAGGTGATCTTGTCGCGCGCGGGGCGCGCTTTGGGATCGTGCTTGCACGTTTCAACGATTTCATCGGTGAGCGGCTGTTCGAAGGAGCGGTTGATGCGCTGCTGCGTCACGGTGCCGATGAAGCCAATATAGAGCTCGCGCGGGTGCCGGGCGCGCACGAGATTCCATTGGCGCTGAAGACCATGGCGGGCAGTGGGAAATATGACGCTCTCATCGCCCTGGGGTGCGTCATCCGCGGGGCCACGCCGCATTTTGAATATGTCGCCGGTGAGTGCACCAAGGGCCTGGCGCAGGTCAGCATGAATGCCGAGATCCCGGTTGCGTTTGGCGTGCTGACAGTGGACACCATCGAACAGGCCATCGAGCGTGCTGGCACGAAGGCGGGCAATAAAGGCGCAGAGGCGGCGCTCTCCGCGATCGAAATGGTCAATCTGCTGAAGAATCTTCGTTCATAGAACGGCGCGCAGGGAGATGAAGCCATGAACAAAGGCAGCCGGCATAAAGCAAGAGTGGCCGCGGTGCAGGCACTGTACCAGTGGCAGTTGACCGAGCAGCCGCCCCAGGATATCGAGGACCATTTCATACTCGATCACGAAATGAGCGAGATCGACATCCGATATTTCGATCAACTGGTGCGTGGGGTCCCGCTGCATCTCCATGAGCTGGATGATCATCTAATGCCGTATCTGGACCGCGATGTCGAGGAGGTCGATCCGGTGGAACGCGCGATATTGCGTGTCGGCGCCTACGAATTCGAGTTTCACCCTGAGATTCCCTATAAAGTGATCCTCAATGAGGCGGTTGAGCTGGCAAAGACCTTTGGTGCCGAGCACGGGCATAAGTTTGTCAACGCCGTGTTGGATAAAGTCGCCGCCAAGTTGCGGGCCGAGGAAATCAGGTCCAACGCGCGAGCGACTTCGGACGGGTCCACCGGCGCTTGAATGAATTTGAGCTCATCCGCAGATATTTCTCACAGCAGCCGGTAACGCGTTCCGATGTGCTTGTCGGCGTCGGTGACGACGCGGCCGTGATGCAGCTCCCGGGCGGTATGCAACTGGTGACGACCTCCGATGTGCTGGTCGAGGGCGTCCATTTCCCGCCCGAGACGGCGCCGGCCGACATCGGCTACAAATCACTGGCGGTCAACTTGAGCGATCTGGCCGCCATGGGCGCGGAGCCCGCGTGGTTCACGCTCAATCTGAGCCTGCCGGAGGCGGCGCCTGAGTGGCTGGAGGGTTTTTGCGCCGGCATGTTTGCCTTGGCGGCGCGATATCAGGTACAGCTGGTCGGCGGCGATACGGTGCGTGGACCCCTGACCATCGGCGTGCAGGCGCACGGTCTCGTGCCCGCCGGCGGCGCCTTGCTGCGTTCAGGCGCCAAGGCAGGTGACCGGGTGTACCTCAGCGGCACGGTGGGCGACGCCGGTCTGGGATTACTCTACCTGCAGGGGGAATTGCCGCCAGGCGATGACGCCGGGGCGCTGATCGAAAAGTTGAACAGGCCGGCACCGCGGGTTGAGCTCGGCATTGCCCTGCGTGGGATCGCCAGCAGCGCGATTGATGTTTCCGATGGCCTGGTCGCCGATCTCGGGCATATTCTGCGGGCGAGCGCTGTGGGCGCGCGGATCTCTCTCGATCGTGTGCCGCTGTCGCCGGCGTACCGCGCCCGTTTTGAACGCGCAGAGGGCTGGACCCTGGCCCTGACAAACGGCGATGACTACGAGTTGTGCTTCACCGTGCCGGCAGGCAAGGAACAGGACATCGCGCGGATCCAACAGCAATGTTTCGTCGAGCTCTCATGGATCGGTGAGATTGCCGCCGATGCGGGGCTGCATGTCGTGGCTGCGGACGGCAGCGATTATGCGGTTCCAAGCGCCGGCCATGACCATTTCGCGACACACTGATCCGGCTGTTTCGCGAGCGGCCAACTGAATCCACCAAAAAAGACATGCGTGTCGTCCCCGTTAGCGTTTGGAGAAATCCGGTTCATTTCCTGGCCTTCGGTTTTGGTGCCGGCGCGTCACCACTGGCCCCTGGCACGGTGGGTACGCTGGTCGCAATACCTATCTGTCTGGTTATGCTCCAATTGCCAGTGACGGTCTACTCGCTGATCGTACTGGCCATGACCGCGGTTGGCATCTGGTTGTGCGGCAAGACGGCCCATGATCTGGGCGTGCACGATCACCCGGGCATTGTTTGGGATGAGATCGTCGGCTACCTGATCACCATGTTGCCGCTGTTTTCGTCTCCCGATTGGATATGGCTGGTGGTGGGCTTTGTCCTGTTCAGGTTGTTCGATATCTGGAAACCGTTCCCCATCCAGTGGCTGGACCGGCATGTCGCGGGCGGGTTCGGCATTATGATCGACGATGTTCTGGCCGGCGTCTATGCGTTTCTGATCTTGCAGGTACTGATCTATTTCTTTTAGATCTCAACCCTCAAAAATCAATAATCTTCGCGTCCAGGCCGAATTTTCTCACCTTGTTCAGCAGTACAGACGCCCGCGTCTTCTCGGGATTGAAGTAGACGAACAATAAATGATCCCGCTCCGGATTAAACCAGGGGGCGATCACACCCGGCACCTTGCGCAGTTTTTCATCGACCATTTTGATGGTGATATCGTCTAAGGAATCCCTGATGTAGAAAAGAATGCTGGCCGTGTGCATCGATGCGGTTCTCCGGCACTGGTTTGGGGGACAGTTCCGTGGCCCAAATAATACTACATGCCTGCTGTTATTATGGACCAAAGCAGGTCGCTGTGCACGGATGACGAGGCATGCCGTCAACCGCATTTGAATCCGCTGATTGCGGGGTGTAAAGGCGCGATGCTCAGAGTCGCCATACCGACAAACCTTTCCCGCGCAGGGCGCTTTCATCGAAGCGGGACTTTACGTCGATGAAACAACCGTGGGCTACCATCTTGTCGGCGAACACGCCGATGCCCATATCAATAAATCGTTTATGGGCGACCGCAACGATCATCGCTTCGCACGCCGGAATCTCGTCCCAGTCGAGCAGCTTAATGCCGTATTCACGAAGCGCCTCGGCCTTCGTGGCGACCGGGTCGTGAACCGAGACATTGACGCCGTAGCTCCGCAATTCATTGATGACGTCGATGACCCGGGAGTTCCTGAGATCGGGGCAATCCTCCTTGAAAGTCAGCCCAAGCACGCATACCGCTGCGCCCTTGATATGGGTTCCTGCCTCGATCATTTTCTTGATTGTCTGTTCGGCGATGAATTTCCCCATTCCGTCGTTGATGCGCCGCCCCGCGAGGATGACATCAGGATGGTAGCCCAGCATCTCGGCTTTATGGGTCAGATAGTAGGGATCGACACCGATGCAGTGTCCGCCGACCAGACCGGGCCTGAAGGGCAAAAAATTCCATTTCGTACCGGCTGCCTTCAGCACCTCCAATGTATCAATGTCGAGCTTGTTGAAGATTATCGCCAGCTCGTTGATCAGGGCGATATTGAGGTCGCGTTGCGTGTTCTCGATCACCTTGGCGGCTTCCGCGACCTTGATACTGCTGGCACGGTGTATGCCGGCCGTGACGACGGACTCATATAGCGCGGCGACCTGTCCCAGAGTCGCTTCGTCATCGGCGGAGACGACTTTTACGATCGTACCCAGTGTGTGTTCCTTGTCCCCTGGATTGATCCGTTCAGGCGAGTAGCCGACGTGAAAATCCCGTTTCCATTGCATTCCGGAGCATTCTTCCAGCAAGGGAACGCAAACCTCTTCGGTCGCGCCGGGGTATACCGTGGATTCATAGACGACGACAACGCCTTTTTTCATATATTTGCCGACTGTCCGGCTTGCGCCGATCAGCGGGGAGAAATCAGGTCGACGGGCCTCGTCAATCGGGGTCGGGACGGCGACAATAATAGAGTCAGCCTCGGCCAGATCGGCCGGATTATCGGTAAAGGCGAGCCGGCCTGCGGCACGCAACGCTTCGCTCGAGACCTCGCCGGTGGGATCGACATGCTTGCGGTAGCTGCCGATCTTCTCGGGGTTGAGATCAAAGCCAATGGTCTCGTGTTTTTTGCCGAGCTCAACGGCAAGCGGCAGACCCACGTAGCCAAGCCCGACGACTGCGACAACACTCACAACAACCTCCAAAACTGGATTAATCAATCAGCCCGGTCCCACCGGCGTCCGCGATATCGAACATCATGGTCGCGCAATGTCGCGGCACGGACCGTGCGCAATGATGACATACCTGGCTGGCTGCATGCCACTGTCGGCCGTCGATATCGCTTCGTGCGGTCCGCCGATCGACAGTTGTGTCGACAAAAGGATCGCGGCGGGGGTCAATTTCCGCGGCGTGGACCGTTGGTAAATACGTCCTTCTGGAGCCGCATAACAAGCGCGCAGGGTGACTGGCGCGTCAATGTTGTCTTAGTTCTCAAAGAGACGAAAACGATCCGCTGGGTCCTTGGCCTTGTGATTGCGCTCATGGGTTTCTGTCGGTATCCAGACCGGTAGCCAACGCAGTCGGCGCTTCCCGTGCCCGGGCATTTCCTTTAGGATTGTGAGACTCGGCCCTCATGGAGCACGTCCCGGACTTGAATCACATAATTCACTGATGTCACAGGCTTCGTTATCGATGGTACTTGTAGAACTGGCAAAGGAGCTCGGGCAGGTGCTGCGGCAACAAGGAGTAACGATGACAGCAGCCGAGTCCTGTACCGGCGGCTGGATCGGTGAGGCGGTCACCGCGGTGCCGGGCAGTTCGCGCTGGTTCGATCGCGGTTTTGTGACCTACAGCAATATCGCCAAACGCGAGATGCTGGGGGTCAAGGCGGCGACGCTGGCACGTTCTGGCGCGGTCAGTGAACCGACGGCCCGCGCCATGGCCGAAGGCGCCCTGGCCCGCAGCCGCGCCGAGTATGCCCTGGCCGTGACCGGCATCGCCGGTCCCGGCGGAGGCACGCCGGAAAAGCCCGTGGGCACCGTGTGNTTTGCCTGGGCCGGCAGGCAACGGGAGACCATCACCCAGACCCACCATTTCANCGGTAACCGCGAGGCGATCCGGCGCCAGGCCGTGGAAACGGCGCTGCGCGGGCTGCTCGACCTTGCCTCCCAGCGCGCCGGTGCCAGCGCCGGACGGAGTTAGCCGCGCCGTTAAAGTTGTGAAATAATCTTCCGGTCCGCGTGCCCGGCAGCGGCCGGTTGGCACGCCTTATCGTCACGACACCGCAGGAGTGATTAATGGATAGCAATAAAAGCAAGGCGCTCAGCGCCGCCCTCGGGCAGATTGAAAAGCAGTTTGGCAAAGGCTCGGTCATGCGGCTCGGTGACCAGGGGCCGACACAGCCGATTGACGTCATCCCGACCGGTTCTCTGGCGCTGGATATGGCCCTGGGTATCGGCGGACTGCCGCGCGGGCGCGTGGTTGAGATCTATGGGCCGGAGTCCTCGGGGAAAACCACGCTAACGCTACAGGTAATCGCCGAGGCCCAGAAACTGGGCGGAACGGCGGCCTTTATCGACGCCGAGCATGCCCTGGACCCGGCCTACGCCGGCAAACTGGGGGTCAATGTCGACGATCTCCTGGTCTCGCAGCCGGATACCGGGGAACAGGCCCTGGAGATCGCCGACATGCTGGTGCGTTCCGCGGCCGTTGATGTTGTCGTGGTCGATTCGGTGGCCGCCTTGACCCCCAAGGCCGAGATCGAGGGCGAGATGGGTGATTCCCACATGGGTCTGCAGGCGCGCCTCATGTCCCAGGCCCTGCGTAAGCTGACCGCGAACATCAAGCGCTCCAATACCATGGTGATCTTCATCAACCAGATCCGCATGAAGATCGGCGTCATGTTCGGTAATCCGGAAACCACGACCGGCGGCAATGCGCTCAAGTTTTATGCCTCGGTGCGCCTGGATATCCGCCGCATCGGCGCCATCAAGAAGGGCGATGAGGTGACCGGCAACCAGACGCGGGTGAAGGTTGTAAAAAACAAGGTGGCGCCCCCATTTAGACAGTGTGAGTTCGACATTCTCTACAACGAAGGGATTTCCAAGGAAGGCGAGCTCATCGACCTGGGCGTGGACAAGGATATTGTCGGCAAGTCCGGCGCCTGGTACAGCTATAACAAAGAGCGTATCGGCCAGGGCAAGGACAACGCCAGGCAGTTTCTGAAAGACAATCCAGCCATCGCCGCGGACATCGAGTCACGCATCCGCCAGACCATGCCGATCAATCAGATGGCGGCGGCGGAGGAGGTGCAGCTCGCGGCGGCGGAGGTGGAAGCCTGAGCAGCAACGGACAGGCGCAGGACTGCGATGAAACGCGGGTGCGGCAGAAGGCCATGGCGATGCTCGCCCGCCGCGAGCACAGCCGGCGGGAATTGAGCGAGAAACTGGAGAGAAAAGGGTGCCCGGGGCCGCTGGTGGCGGAGGTCGTGCGTGAGCTGGAAGCCGAACGGTTTCTCTCGGACGAGCGTTTTACCGAGGCCCTGGTGCGCTCACGAACGCAGCGCGGATTCGGCCCGCTGCGCATCGGGAAGGAACTGCAGGAAAAAGGCGTGGCGGAGGCGCTTATCGCGCAGTGGCTGGATACTGTAAGCGGTGATTGGCCTGAGATCATCAATCGGGTGCGTCACAAACGATTTGGTGAAGCGCTACCGGAGAGTCAGCAAGAACGCGCCAGGCAGGCGCGTTTTTTGCAACAACGCGGGTTTACATTCGAGCAGATACGCCGCGCGTTTCGCGCGGATGATTGGGACTGACGACAGCGAAGCATGAACAGCGCAGAGATTCGACAACGCTTTTTGGATTTTTTCCAACGCCACGGGCACGAGGTGGTGCCCTCGAGTCCGTTGGTGCCGGCCAATGACCCGACGCTGCTGTTTACCAATGCCGGCATGGTACAGTTCAAGGACGTGTTTCTGGGCCTGGAAAAGCGCGCCTATGCCCGCGCGGCATCCTCCCAGCGTTGCGTGCGTGCCGGCGGCAAGCACAACGATCTGGAGAACGTCGGTTACACCGCGCGCCACCATACGTTCTTCGAGATGCTGGGCAACTTCAGCTTCGGCGACTATTTCAAGCGCGAGGCGATCGCCTATGCGTGGGAATTCCTGACCCGGGACTTAGAGCTCGCGCCGGACAGCTTATGGGTAACGGTCTATAAGGATGACGATGAGGCGGCCGACATCTGGCTTAACGAGATCGGGGTCGATCCGAAACGCCTGAGCCGTCTGGGTGAGAAGGATAACTTCTGGTCCATGGGCGACACTGGCCCGTGCGGCCCCTGTTCGGAGATTTTCTACGACCACGGCCCTGAGGTCGCCGGCGGTCCGCCTGGTACCCCCGAAGAGGACGGCGACCGCTATGTCGAGATCTGGAACCTGGTATTTATGCAGTACAACCGGGACAGCAAGGGGAAACTGACGCCTTTGCCCAAGCCCTCGGTGGACACCGGGATGGGGCTCGAGCGCCTGGCTGCCGTCATGCAAGGCGTGTACAGCAATTACGAGATCGATCTGTTTCAGAATCTCATCAAGGCGGTTTCGGATTTATCCGGTGCGCCGGACCTGACGAATCCTTCGCTCAAGGTCATCGCGGATCACATCCGGTCCTGCAGCTTCCTGATCACGGACGGTGTCTTACCGTCCAATGAAGGGCGTGGCTACGTTCTGCGGCGCATTATCCGGCGCGGTGCGCGTCACGGTCACAAGTTGGGTCTCGACGGGCCCTTCCTCTACAAACTGGTGCGGCCGTTGGTGGCAGAGATGGGCGAGGCCTATCCGGAGCTCAAAAAGACGCAATCCCGCATTGAAAGTGTTCTAAAGCGCGAAGAAGAAAAGTTCGCCAAGACCTTGGAGCGGGGCCTGAAGATCCTCGAGGAAGACATCAAGGAATTGTCCGGGGACACCATCTCCGGTGAGACCGTGTTCGAGCTTTATGCGACTTATGGCTTTCCGGTGGATCTGACCAACGACATTGCGCGTGAGCGGGGCCTCACGCTCGATATGCAGGGCTACGGACGCAAGATGAAGGAACATCAGGAACTCGGCGGTGCCGGGGAGCAGTTTGAGGTCGATTACAGCAAAAGAATCATACTCGAGGGCGAGACCGCGTTCACCGGGTATGAAAGCCTGGTCGATGAAGGTGAGGTTGTCGCGCTATTCAAGACCGGTGAGCCCGTAGAGGCCTTGAAGAAGGGCGAGGAGGGCATGGTGGTGCTGAACAGGACGCCTTTTTACGCTGAATCCGGTGGTCAGGTCGGTGATCGGGGTACGCTCAGCGCCGGCAAAACCCGCTTCGAAGTTGCCGATACGCAGAAGCAGGGACAGGTACACGTCCATATCGGTCGCTTGATCTCCGGTCGCATCACAAAGCGGGACAGGCTCAAGGCCGCGGTCGATGCCGCACATCGCCAGGCCACGGTCCTGAACCACTCCGCGACTCACTTGATGCACGCCGCCTTGCGCGAGGTGTTGGGTGAGCACGTGCAGCAGAAAGGCTCTTTAGTTACACCCGATCGTCTGCGCTTCGACTTCTCCCACTTCGAGCCGCTGAAGCCCGAGGAGCTGGCCGAGGTGGAGCGTATTGTAAACGAACAGATCCGGGAGAACGCCGATGCCGACGTCAGTGTCATGTCCATGGACGAGGCGCTGGATGCCGGTGCCGTGGCGCTTTTCGGCGAGAAATACGGTGAGCAGGTCCGTGTGATGCGCATCGGATTTTCTACGGAACTCTGCGGTGGGACCCATGTCCATCGTGCGGGGGATATTGGTTTGTTCAAGATTGTGTCTGAAGGGGGGGTGGCGGCGGGTATCCGGCGTATTGAGGCAGTGACTGGACCGGGGGCGCTGGCCTATATCAATCAGGGCGAGGTCCAGTTGCAGCGCATCGCGGACCGGCTGCGCGGCAGTCGCGAAGACGCCGAGACCAAGGTGGAGCAGTTGCAGCACCGGGTGCGCAGCCTGGAAAAGGAACTGGAGAAATTACAGGCCAAGCTCGCTACCGGTTCCGCGGGCAGTCTCGCGGATCAGGCGGTGGACGTGCACGGCGTCAAAGTGCTGGCGGCACGCGTGGATGGCACCGACGCCAAGGGGCTGCGGGAGGCCGTCGATCGCTTGCGTGACAAGCTGGGCCACGCCGCGGTCGTGCTCGCGGCGGTCCGTGAAGACAAGGTCTCCCTGGTGGCGGGTGTCACCAAAGACCTTACGCAGCAGCTGCACGCCGGTGAATTGATCAAACAGGTGGCGGCCCAGGTCGGCGGCAAGGGTGGCGGGCGCGCCGACATGGCGCAGGCGGGAGGCGATAATCCTGCCGCTCTGGATGCGGCGCTGGCAGGGGTCACGGGCTGGGTGGAAGATCAACTGTCCCGGGACACATCCGCGTGATGAATCAAGGCGCCGCGCCATGATGCCCCGGCCTTGGTTATCATTACGCCATTCGGAAAAAACGGTTTAATCCGCGCGGTTTTTCATCCGTCGCGTAAATGTTTACATGGCACTCATAGTCCAAAAATACGGCGGCACCTCGGTGGCCAATGCCGAGCGCATCAAAGCGGTGGCCGAGAAGGTCGCGGTAACGCGGGCCGCCGGGCACGATCTGGTGGTTGTGGTCTCGGCCATGAGCGGGGAGACCAACCGCCTGCTGGCG
>JGI24023J19991_10002045_pt1 | contig 14974 bp, 12 predicted proteins | sample Cruoilmetagenom1_FD_19991 | JGI IMG/M metagenome (IMG submission 19991) | reverse complement strand
TCTGTCATTGTTGAAGAGTTTGATTGGAGATGTTGTCCGTTTGAGAGGTTTTGTTTTGCACTGTTTGAAAGTGAGTGTCCTAGAGTATTTACACTTTCCATTACTACTAACATATCTGCTTTTAGGTTATCTGCTATAGTTACTTTGTTTGTATAATCATCATGTGAGTATTGTTCTAAAGTTTCTTTTAGTTGTCCCATATCTCTTGCAATTGCATCTATCATTTTGTTGATTGTAGTAATAAGTGTTTGAATCATTGGATTTGAAGCTTTAGAATTAACTCTACAAGCATAAATACCTTGTTCAACTTTATCAGTTGTAAGAACTATCTCACCCATTACTTTCATATCTTCTTTTGCTTTAGTATCAATCTGTTTAACTTGTTCTTGCCACTTACTTAATAATTTATTAACATTGCTATCATTAGATTGTTTATTAAAAGTAAATTGATTTTTTTCATTTTTTACAACAGTAATAAACTTTTGAAAAAATTGATCTAATACTTCTAAGTCTTTGTTATTTGCACCAAACATAGTTTAACCTTCTTTTAAATTTAATTTTATATATAATACCATATTTTAACTATTTATGATAACTTCATCTAATTTTTTATCTTTTAGATTACATAATGTCTCATCTGCTAAATCTATCATCTCTTCTAAAGAGTTTGTAAAATCTATATTTGCACCAATACTAACGGTAATATTATACACGCTATCACCTATTTTTAAAGGTGTATTTTTGATAATACTTTTTATTTCTTCAAAAGTGTCAATTATTTCAGCGAATGCTCTATTTTTAAATAAAATACAAAATTGGTCAGAACCAAATCGTGAGACGATAGAGTCTTGGTTGAGATTTTGATTTAAAATCTTTCCAACATGTTTTATAGCCTCATCTCCAACATCATGACCATAAGAGTCACATAGAACATTAAAGTCATTGATATCTATCATCAAAGTAGCTAAAAGTGTTTTTTTAGAAGTTGCTCTTTCATAAATATCTCTTCCAATTTCTAATATATATCTTTTATTAAAAAGCCCAGTAAGTGGATCTTTTTTTGACTTATCTTGGGTATAGTCAAAAAGCTCTATCACCTCTATATTGTTATTTACCCGTGCTATAAACTCTTCATTTGTAAAGTCTTTATATAAAAAATCATTAGCTCCATATTTTAAAAAACTAGCTACAATCTCTTTTTCACTAGTTCCAGAAAGTGCAATAATAGCCACTTCATCCTTTTTATAAGATTTTCTAAGTTCCATAGTAAATTGTAGTCCATCCATTTTAGGCATCATATAGTCTACTAAAATTACTTTGATATCAGGTCTTTGTTTAATTGTTTCTAGTGCATCTATTGCACTATAGTTTATAGTAGTATTTAAATTGTATTTTTTACAAAGTGATTCCATTTTTGCTGCAAATGTTTTTGAATCATCTACTATTAAAATCTCTATTTTTGAATTAAGTATAAATCTTTTTACTATAGCAATAGTATAGTCTATAGCATAACTTCCATTTTTTAAAACATAATCTATCAAGTTGGCATTTTTAAAAATATCATCTTTTTTTTCTAATTGTGAGCCGGTTAAAAGTATAGATGGTATTTTAAATTTATTTATAAAAGAGATTATCTCTCCATTTTGTGCATCAGGAAGATTATAGTCAAGTAATGCCAAGGTAAAATCACCTTTGTGTTTGAGTATTAAATCAGCACACTCTTTCATTGAAGCTGCTGTGTAAACTTTCAGTCCTAGTTCATTTTCTATCCCTATTTTGAGTCTATTGAGGATAGTTTTACTATCATCCACTATTAATATATTCATTGTATTCCTTGGTTGTATAATCTATATAATTTACGTGAATAGTTTAACGCTAATAGCCTTAAAATAAAATAATTATTTTGTTATTAATTTAAAATCTTTTGATATATTTATGACAATAAGGTTGTTTGTTATGTTTGAAGTAATAATCTTGATGATACTCTTCTGCTTCAAAAAATGGAGTATTGAGTGCAGAAATTAATTGTGTGGATATATCATATCCTTTGTTTTTAAGTATCTCTATAAGTGCTTGTGAGATATCTTTTTCATCTTGATTATTATAAAAAATTGCACTTAAGTATTGATTTCCTATATCTGGTCCTTGTCCATTTTTTTGAGTAGGGTCATGTATCTCAAAAAATAGTTCAGCCAACTCTTCAAAGCTAACAATTGAAGGGTCATAATCAACTCTTACAACTTCTAAATGACCTGTTCTACCTGTACATATTTCTTTGTAACTTGGGTTGTTTAAATGTCCACCCATATAACCACTTATAGCAGCTGTTACACCTTCGAGTTTTTCAAAATAATACTCAACTCCCCAAAAACATCCACCTGCAAAATATGCTGATTGTAAACTCATAACCATACCTTTTGTAAAATATGGTATGATTATAAATAATAAATACTTAATCTAAATTGAGTGTTTATTATTGGTTAATAGTTCTTAGTTACAATAAAATTATTTTATCGAAGGAAAAGATATGATTGATGTGAAAAATCTCAAAAAAATCTACAAAGTAGGGGAGTTGGATTTAACTGTAATAGATGATTTTTCACTTACCATTGGGAAAGGGGAATTTATCTCTTTAATAGGTCCTAGTGGAAGTGGAAAATCTACAGTTTTAAATATGTTAGGTTGTCTTGATACACCAACTTCTGGTAGTTTAATCATCAATGATCAAGATATCTCTAGTTTAAATAAAACACAACAAGCTAACTTTAGAGGGGAACATATAGGCTTTATATTTCAAAGCTTTAATCTCATTCCCGTTTTAACAGTCTATGAAAATATAGAATATCCACTTATTATGATACAAAACTTGCCTGAAGATGAAAGAAAAAAAAGAATAGAAAAGTTACTGCATGAAGTTGGTATGTATGAGCAAAAAGATAAAACACCTGATAAAATCTCAGGTGGACAGATGCAACGAGTTGCAATTGCAAGAGCTTTAGTAACGAATCCTAAAATTGTATTTGCAGATGAACCAACAGCAAATCTTGATAGTGCAACAGCACATAAAATAATTGAGTTAATGAAAAAAATACAAAAAGAACATAATACCACTTTTGTATTTGCGACTCATGATGAAAAAATAGTTGCACATGTTGATAGGCTAATTACTCTTGTTGATGGTAAAATTGTAGAAGATAAAAGGATACGATAATGAAAAATATATTCAAAATAGCATATAGAAATCTTTTAAGAAATCATCGTCGTACACTTTTAACAGCAAGTTTAATAACACTTGGAGTAGTATTTGTTCTTGTATATACAGCACTCTCTGGTAGTTTTAAAAACTATATGATTGGGCAAATTACAGATTCATCTATGGGACATATCCAAATACACAAAAAAGGATTTGTAGCTTCAGTTGAAAATCTCCCTTTGGATAAAAACTTAAATGGACAATCGTTAGAATATATTGAAAAATTTTTAAATAATAGTAAATATATAGAAAATTATTCGTATCGTATAAAATTTGGTGGAATGTTTTCAAATTTTACTAGTACTACAAATATTCGTCTAAATGCAATTAATCCAGATAAAGAGTTTATAACACTTCCTACACTTAAAGATAGAGTTAATAACTTTAGTGGAAAATTAGAAAAAGGTGAAATAATAGTTCCAGATATCATAAGTAAAGGTATGGAAGTAAAAACAGGAGATACTGTTGTACTTGTTGCAAATAACAAAACAGGAAGTGTAAATGGTATCAATCTTAAAATTGCAGGAGAAGTAGAAAGAATCTCAGGACCTGGGGGAAGAGATGGCTATATTCATATAGAAGATGCAAAAAAAGTACTTCGTATCAAAGGTGTTGAGGTAAGTGAAATAGTTATAAGACTCAAAGATGTAAATATGCTAGAAGATGCGATGAAAGAATTAAACCCAATTTTATCAAAACTTAATAAAAAAGATAAACCAGCTTTTGAGATACATACTTGGAAACAATTAAGTCCATTTTTCAATATTGTTAAAATGTTAGATGTTATGAATATCTCAATACAAATCATACTTATCTCTATCGTACTTATCTCTATACTTAATGTAATGATTATGAGTGTTTATGAAAGAATAAAAGAGATAGGAACTATTGCTGCTATGGGAACACCTCCTAAAACTATCGTAAAACTTTTTTTAATGGAAGGGTTATTACTTGGTATTTTAGGAGCTGTATTAGGAGCTATTTTATCTATACTTATAGTTCAAGGTCTTGATTTGATGCAAATAACGTATAGTTTTGGACGAGAAAGTGGATTGATACTTGAGCCTGTTTTAGCACTCAAAGATGTCTTTGTAGTGGGAGTTATAGTTATAATTATATCTTTAATAGCATCTATTAGTCCAGCAATAAAAGCTTCACGCCTTGATCCAGTTGAAGCTTTAAGAACAAATTAGGAGAATTAAAATGAAAAAATCACTATTTATACTTTGTTTAGTAGGTGTTTTATTTGCTGATAATTTATTAGTTCAAATAGATAAAAAATTAGCTCCAGGAAGTAGTGAAAGTTATAAAAAACTTATAAATATAGAACCAGATGGAACAAAAAAAGAGTTTTTACTCTATCAAGCAAAAAAAGATAGCAATAAGATGGTATCACTGTTTTTAGAACCAGAATCTGAAAAAGGGAGAAGTACATTAAGACTTGGTGATAATATGTGGTTATTTCTTCCCGAAGTTGGAAAAGCAATACGTGTAACTTCTATGCAAAGTATCGTTGGGGGAGTTTTTAATAATAGTGATATAATGCGACTTGATTTCTCAACAGAATATGATATTGTATCCCAAGAGGAAAAAAATGATGAGATAACTTTAACTGTAAAAGCCAAAAATGATACAATAGCTTATGATAAGTTAATTATGAGTGTTGATAAAGCAACTACAACTCCAAAAGAGATACAGTGTTATAGCTCAACAGATATGCTTATCAAAACATTATATTATAAAGATTTAAAAGATTTTGGTAATGGAATTGTACGACCTGCTGTTATAGAAACAAGTTCACCACTTTATAAAGGGTATAAATCAATTATGGTGTATGGAAAAATTACACCTAAAAATTTTAGTGATGAGGCTTTTACTTTGGATAATTTAGGGAAAGTAGCAGATTTACGAAGATAATTTATGCAAATATATTTTTTAGTTACTTGCCTATATTCTAGTTTTATATTTGCTGATGATTATAGTTTTGATTTTAATGAGCTTGAAAAATTAGATATAAAAACGTATGAATATAATGGTTATCTAAAAGGGGAACATAAATATCAAAGTTTAAATAAAACATCATCAAGCTTCTCTTCAAAAGACAAATCAAATATGAATAGTTATTTTGGTGAGGCTTTTTTTAAGTATAAATATTTTTATCATAAATTTATATTTGAAACTGAACTAGCAGTAAATTATGAAAATATTGATTCTATGGAAGAGGATACTTACACAACAAATCAACTTTTCATAAACTATAAATATAATGAAAATCATCAACTTAACCTAGGGAAAAAAACTGCAACTTGGGGAAAGGGATATTTTTTTAATCCTATTGCTTTTGTAGATAGAAAAAAAGACCCAACAAATCCAGAAACCAATAAAGAAGGATATACACAAGTTAACTATAAATATAATAAAACTTTTCAAAATGATTTACAAAATATAACATTTGATGCTGTATATTTAAAAACAACTTCTGATTTCAATGAAGATTTTTACAACCAAAACTCAAATTCAATAGCTTTAAAAACATATCTTTTGTATAAAGATATAGATATTGATTTTACCTATTTATATAATGATAAATTGGTAAATAAATATGGAGTAGATTTTTCTACTAATTTACAAACAAACTTTGAGATACATGGAGAGTATGCTAAAAGTGACGATGGATTGTATTCTTATTTGTTGGGTTTGAAATATTTAACTGAATTTGAATTAACTATTTTGAGTGAATATTTTTATCAAAATGAAGAATTATCAGAAAATAAGAGTTTTTGGGACAATAGATATTTTATAAATAAACTTACTCAAAAAGAGCCTTTTGATATTTTATACTTTAGTGTATATTACAAAAACTCCTATAATTTAGACGATAATTCACAACAAAATAATGTTGGTATGATATATACAAAAATAAAAAATTTTACTATTGATTTTTCAATTGGGAAAAATTCTGGAAAAGACAATACAGAGTTTGGTTCTAAACTTGTGGATAAATTTACTTGGTTGCAGTTAAAGTATAATTTTTAGATTAATAAATATTTTTCAAGAATTTAATAATTAAAATTCTAATTTAGAGACTTAATTGAAACTTTTTTTTGATACAATCAATATAGATTAATTATTAGGATAAGTTATGAATTTTAAGAGTATAATTTTTAGTATAATTATTGGAAGTTGTCTATATGGCAACACAACTGATAATATTTCAATGTTCACAGAAAATTATCCACCTTACAATATGAAAGTAGATGGAAAATTAACAGGAATTGGGATAGAAGTACTAGCTGCTGTATTAAAACAACTTGATTCAAAACAAAGTATTGATGATGTTACTCTTACAAATTGGTCTAGAGCTTATTCTTTAGCTTTAAAAAATACTAACACTATGGTATTTTCAACTACAAGGACAGAGTCTAGAGAAGATTTATTTAAATGGGTTGGACCTATTGTAAATACAAGTGTAGGTGCAATTGCATTAAAACAGAAGAATATCAAAATAAACTCAGTTAAAGATTTTGAAAAATACAAAATTGGTGCTGTTTTAAAAGATGTAGGTGAAGATTCTCTTTTAGAAATAGGTGTGAACAGTGATAAAATACAGTCAGTATCTGGTAAAAATGCTATAAAAATATCTTTTTTGAAATTAAAAAATAAAAGAATTGATATCTTTGCTTATGAAACAAATGCAGCTTTTCAAGATGCGAAAACATTAGGGTTTGATATAAGTAAATATGAGATTGTATATACTTTAAAAGAGGGACAATTATATTTTGCATTTAATAAAAATGTAGAAGATAAGATTATCCAAAAATGGCAAGAAGCTTTAGATACAATAAAAAAAAACGGTACATATAAAAAAATATTGTCAAAATATGTACATTAATAAAATGGAAATTATCATATGAAACAAAGTATTATCTTAAAAACTCTTCTTATCTTGGGGAGTGTTTTTATTGTTATTTTTATAGGTTCAAATTATCTAACTCAACAAAGTGACAAAAAACTTATAGAAAAAATAAGAAATTATAATCTCACAACAGCAATGGCTGCTTTAGATAATAGACTAGAAAATCAACTTAAAACAAATAAAAAACAGATGTTAGATACTATAAAAATGATAGTAAAAAATTCATCAGTTTTTTTACTGAACTTTGACAAAGAGGGATTGGAAAAAAGTTTAAAATTTGATATAAATAAAGATGGGATAGAAGCGATAGTAATATTTGATAGCGTTGTAAATGAAAATTTTCTAATAGTATATAAAAATCACACTACAATAAAAGTGACAGATTCTCTTCCAAAGAAATTTGAAAACCTTACAAAACTTTCTGAACCTATCTATCAAACAAATAATTTATTAGAGGAAAAAATTGGTGCTATCACTTTGTATTATGATGAATCTATTATTAAAAATGAGATTGCCAAATTAAAAGTTGATACAAAAAAGAAAATTAGCGAGTTTAATTTTACTATAGATAACGAACTTAAAAAAGTGAAAATGATGAAATTATATATAGCAATAAGTTCTTTTCTTTTAATCCTAATAGTTTCCTCTATTTTATTAGTCCTTTTTGTGAATAATCCATTACGAAAACTAAAAATTGGTTTAGATAATTTCTTTTTATTTTTGCAAAATAAAACAGATAGTACTCAAAAAATTGAACTTAATACAAAAGATGAATTTGGGCAGATGGCACAAAATTTAAATGAAAATATTATTGTGAGTGCAAAACTTCATGAAGAGATACATGAACTTAACACAAATTTAGAAAAAAGAATTGAGGAAAAAACATCAAAAGTTACAACTTTACTTGACAATGCAGGGCAAGGATTTTTAACATTTGATACTGATTTTATAGTTGATGAAGAATATTCAAAAGAGTGTATTAAACTTTTAGGGAAAGATATTGCTCATAAAGATATTACAAATTTGTTATTTAAAGATAAGAGCAAAAAAGAGTTATTTAAAATAACACTGATAAATGCTTTAAATGATGATATAGAGATAAAAAGAAATGCTTATATTTCACTTCTCCCTCGTATTATTTTACTCAATAAAAAAGCTGTAAAATTAGAATATAAAATAGTTGAAAATAGTAAGTATATGTTAGTTCTTACGAATATAACATCTCAAAAAAAGCTTGAAAAAAAGATAAAAAAAGAGCAAGAAATTTTAAAAATGATTGTTGCTATTGTAAGTGAAAGTGAAGTTTTTTATGAGGTAAAACAAGAATATGAAATATTTATCAATAATTTTATGAAACAAATAGACCTATCCAAAACACCACTATTTAATATCACAAATATTTATAGAATAATACATACTTTTAAAGGTACATTTGCACAGATTTATATGCAAGATATTGTAACTTTTTTACATCATTTAGAAAGTGATATTTCAACTTTACAAAAAGAAACAACACGTACAAATGAAGATGTTATTCAATTATTAGAGATAAGTGATTTTGAAAGTTCATTAGAAAAAAATATCTCTATAATTGAAGATATTTTAGGAAGTGAATTTTTAGATTCTGATAATTATTTAAAAATAGAGTTAAATGATATAGTTTCATTACAAGAAAAAATAGAAAAAATTCTAGAAAACTATAATCATACAACACCTGAATGTCAAGATATTTTATGTCAAGTACAAAAGTTATCTGGTTCAAAACTTATGACACTATTTCATCCTTATATAAGTTCTACTTCTCAGCTAGCCAATAGACTTGAAAAAGAGATATATGAGATTGAGATTATAGGAGATAATAAATTAGTAGTAAATGATAAATTTAAACCTTTTATAAAATCATTGATTCATATATTTAGAAATAGTGTTGATCATGGAATTGAAATGCCCGAGATTAGAGTTGAAAATAATAAAGATGAAAAAGGAACTATTAGTTGTAACTTTGAAATAAAAGAAGATAAACTGATTATTGTAATTTCTGATGATGGTGCAGGAATTGATATTGAAAAAATGAAAGAAAAATTAAAAAATAGAGGGATAGAAACTCAAAATATTGATAATAGTGAAATATATAACTTTATTTTTGATGATAATCTTTCAACAAAAGATGAAGTATCAAGTACCTCTGGAAGAGGAGTTGGTATGAGTGTAGTAAAAGAAGAGTGTGAAAAGTTAAATGGAAAAGTATATATAACATCACAAAAAAATGTAGGTACAACTTTTGAGTTTGTTATACCACTATAGGGATAAAAATGTTAATTAAAAATATTATTTTAATAAGTTTTTTATGTGTTTTATATGCACAAGGAATAGAAAAAAAAGTATCAGTACAGTTATTATGGAAACACCAATTTGAATTTGCTGGATTTTATATGGCAAAAGAGAAAGGCTACTATAAAGATATTGGGGTTGATGTCGTTATTAAAGAGTATGAATTTGGAACAAATATTGCTCAAGATGTAAGTGAGGGAAAAAGTGATTTTGGGGTTGATAGTTCAGCTTTAATTTTAGATAAAATTCAAGGTTTAGATGTTTATTTATTAATGCCTATATTACAAACTTCTCCATTTGTATTATTATCGAAAAAAAGAGATGATTTGAAAACTGTCACCGACTTAAAAGGTAAACAAATTATGGTTACTCCCAATCAAGTAACTATGGCTTCATTGAATGCAATGTTTAAAGTGAATAATATATCAAATAAAGATTTTATATCTCAAAAACATAGTTTTAATACTCAAGATTTAATTGATGGTAAAACGGATGCGATAACTGCATATATCTCCAATGAACCTTTTTATATGATAGAAAAAAAACAAGAGTATACAGTATTTAATCCTTCAGATTATGGATTTGATTTTTATGATAATATTCTTTTCACATCTAAGAAATTAGCTAAAAAAGATCCACAGTTGGTTAATGATTTTTATCAAGCAACTAAAAAAGGTTGGGAGTACGCTTTTAATAATATTGAAGAGAGTGCAAAAATAATACAACAAAAATACAATACTCAAAATAAATCAATAGAGCATTTGATTTTTGAAGGTAGTGAGTTAAAAAAACTAAGTCATTTTGGTGCAAATGAATATGGAAAATTTAAGCCAGCAATTATAAGTCAAATAGTTCAAACATATAACTTATTGGATATTTCAAAATCTACAGTGGATCTAAAAGAGTTAATATATCCAGATGCAATGTATGTAGAAGAAGGTATCGATTATACACTTTTATTAGAAATCGTAGGTGTAATTCTAGTTTTATTTATTGGCTTTTATTATTGGAATAGAAAATTATCTCAATTAAATAAAACAGTTCAAAAGAATAAAAACAAAGTATCTATACTGCTTGATAATGCTGGGCAAGGGTTTTTAACATTTGATACAAATTTTAAAATTGATGATCAATACTCAAAAGAATGTATTAAAATTTTCAAACAAGAGATAGCTTCTTGTAATATTGCTGAGTTTTTATTTGAAAAAGAGAGTAAAAGAGAGTTTTTTAAAAGTACATTACTCTTATTACTAAAAGAGCAAAATGATATAAAAAGAAAAGCTTTAATATCATTATTACCACAGATTATACTTTTAAATAAAAAAGCTATAAGAATTGAATATAAAGTTTTAGAAGAGAGTTATTTTATGTTAGTTTTAACAAATATAACTTCACAAAAAAAACTTGAAAATAAAGTAAAAAAAGAACAAGAAACATTAAAAATGATCGTTGCAATTGTAAGTGAATCAGAGTTGTTTTTTGACCTTAAAAAAGAGTATACAGAATTTATTAATAACTATATAAGATGTGTAGATATGGATAAAACACCATTGCATAATATTAATAATATATATAGAATAATACATACTTATAAAGGTGGATTTTCACAACTTTATATACAAAATATAGTAGTTTTTTTACATAAATTAGAAAGTGATATATCTATTTTGCAAAAAAGAACAACAAGTACAAATGAACAAATATTAGAACTTTTAGATAATAGTTCTTTTCAGACAAGTTTAAATACAAGTATAAATATTATTAAAGAGATTTTAGGAGAAGAGTTTTTAGAATCAGATAATTTTATTAAGATTGATTATTTAGATATTGTTCAAATACAAGAAAAAATTGAGAATGTTTTAGGAAAATTGAAAGAGACTACACCTGAATGTTATGAATTATTGTGTCAAGTACAAAATTTATCAAGTACAAAATTGACTACTTTGTTACATCAGTTTACAAGTTCTACAAAACAATTAGCAACAAAACTTGAAAAAGAGATTTATGATTTAGAGATAATTGGTGATAGTAATTTTACTTTACAAGAAAAACACAAACCATTAGTAAAGTCCTTAGTACATATTTTTAGGAACTCTATAGACCATGGAATTGAAAATACAGAAGTGAGACTAGAAAAAAATAAAGATGAGTTAGGTACAATAGCATGTAACTTTTTAATTGAAGATGAAAATTTAAAGATAGTAATTTCTGATGATGGTGCAGGGATTGATATAGAAAAATTAAAAAATAGATTAAGGGAAAAAGATATAAATATTGGAAATTTATCAGAACAAGATATATATCAATATATTTTTAATGATGATATAACAACAAAAGAGGTGTTATCAGAAATTTCTGGACGAGGAGTTGGTATGAGTGCTGTAAAGCATGAAGTTGATAAATTAAATGGTGTGATAAATATTACTTCACAAAAAGATATTGGTACTACTTTTGAGATAATAGTACCACTTTCATAACTTTATAAAAGGAATACATATGATATTAGATGCATTAATACTTCAATCAAAACTTTTTTTGTCTGAAGATATGGGAATAACAATTGATGATATAACAATAAATGAACTGAATCCTGATACGTTGAGTTTAAAAGATTATACCTCTATGATAGGTACAGGTGGCAACTTAAATTTAATGATAATTATTAGTTATGATAGTAATTTGTTAAATCATTTAGTAAACTTATTTATGGATGGAGAAGAGGTATCAGAAGATGAAATAGCAGAAGTTATAGATAGTGTCTCTGGTGAAACAATTAATACTATTATTGGACTTGCACTTCCAACATTTCCAAATAGAGGGAAAGGTGTAACCATAACACCTCCAATTACAATAAATGATGCTTCAAATATAAAAAAATATAAAAACTCTAAAATAGTAAGTGCAAATATCACAACTGAATATGGCTCACTTACTATTAGTGCAGTTGGTTCAGAAGATTCAATTAGATAAGAAAAAAGGATTAAAATATGTTAAAAGTTTTGGTTGTAGATGATTCATTAATTATTAGAAAAAAAATCACAAATTTATTAGAAAAATTAGGGCATGAAGTTGTATTGAGTGCAATTAATGGGCAAGAAGCGATAGATGGATACAATAAAGTAAAGCCAGATTTAGTTACTATGGATATTACAATGCCAGATATGGATGGGATTACAGCTGTTAAAAATATAATTAAAGATAATGTTGATGCAAAAATTATAATGGTAACATCACATGGACAAGAAGATATGGTGATTAAATCAATTCAAGCAGGTGCTGTTGGATATATGTTAAAGCCAATTACTGAAGATAAATTAGCTTCTTCTATTGGTGAGGTATTTATCGAATATGCCGTAGATGAAGAAGAAGATGATTTGGATATTTTGGAAGATGAGATTTAAAGGTTAAATAATGGAAGAAAACAAACTTTTCGAAGCCTTATTAGATGTGATACCTTTTGCTGCGTATGCTGTAGATATAGAAACATACGAAGTGGTATATGCAAATAAATTGATGGGGGAGAGTTTGTATGCACCAAGAGAGAATTTTTGTTGGAAAAAAGTCTTTGGACAAGAAGAGGTTTGTAGTTGGTGTACAATTCCAGAACTCAAACAAAGAAAAGCTATATATAAAAGTGAAAAACTAGTAACAAATTTTTTTGATGAAGCGACAGATAAATGGCTTCAAACTTATGATGAACTAGTGCGTTGGCCAGATGGAAGAACAGTAAAGTATTCAATTGCCGTTGATATTACTGAACAAAAAGAGATTCAAGCAAATATGATAAAAACACATACAAAGCTTGCAATGCAATCAAAAAAACTTAAAGAAGCCAATGAAAAACTAGAATATATGGCAACAAAAGATTTTTTAACGGGAGTTAACAATAGAGGTAATTTTTTTGCATTATCAAAAAAAATATGGAAACAAAAGTTACAATGCAATAATAAAATATATGTAGCTATGTTTGATCTTGACAAATTTAAAAATATAAACGATACTTATGGACATCAAGTAGGAGATTCTGCTTTAAAAGAATTTGCAAAATCAATTACATCAAATTTAGAAAAAGAAGATATCTTTGCTAGGATTGGTGGAGAAGAGTTTGCCTTATTAAGTGTACATGAAGATGAAAAACAAATAATAGAAAAATTTGAAAAAATGAGAAAAGATGTGGAAAATCTTAGAATAGTAAGCGAGAATAAAACTATAAAATTAACAGTATCTATTGGATTAAGTTTAAAACAAGAGAACCAAACAATAGATGAAGTGCTAGATTTTGCAGATAAAAAATTGTATGAAGCAAAAAGAAGTGGACGAAATAACTTGAAATTTAGATTATAAATTAGGGATATAAGATGTTAGAAAATAAATTATTTGAAGCACTTTTAGATGTTATCCCTTTTGGAGCATATGCGGTTGATGTTGAAACTTACGAAATTGTTTATGCAAATAAAATTGTAAGAGAGAATATGTATGCTCCCCAAGAAACATATTGTTGGGAAAGAATATATGGGCAAAATGAAATTTGTAGTTGGTGTAGTATTCTTAATTTGCAACAAAAAAGAGGCAATAAAGTAATAAAAAAAGAGAAACACACTTGCGAATTTTTTGACGAGATGGATGATAGATGGGTTAAATCTTATGATGAGATTATAAGTTGGCCTGATGGTAGAGATGTGAAGTATTCTATACTTGTAGATACAACAGATCAAAAAGCAACACAAGGTTCTATGATACAATCCCATGCAAAACTTGCTGTTAAATCAAAACAGATGACAAAAACAAACCAAAATCTTCAAATTACTAAATTAAAACTACAAAAAACAGTAAGAGAGTTACAAAAACAAAAAACAAAAGCAGAAGAAGCAACACAATTTAAATCAAACTTCTTAGCAAATATGAGTCATGAGATAAGAACTCCAATGAATGGTATTTTAGGTATGACACATTTAGCATTGCAAACAGATGATATTCAAAAACAAAAAGAATATATAAATAAAATAGATACATCAGCAAAAAATCTTCTTTATATAATCAATGATATATTAGATTTTTCTAAAATAGAAGCAGGGAAATTAGAGGTTGAACATATTAATTTTGATATGAAAAATGTCATAGCAAATTTACGTAATATTACAGAATTAAAAGCAAATGAAAAAGATATTAGTTATCAGATAATTTATGATGAAGAAAATAGTATTTACCTAGGAGATCCAATAAGACTTGGACAAGTTCTAATCAATCTTGTCAATAATGCAATAAAGTTTACTCATGTAGGTGGAATAAAAGTTTATATTGAACACCAAACTAATGGAAAAGTGAAATTTAGAATTTTAGATAGTGGTATAGGGATTACTAAAGAACAACAACAAATATTATTTCAGTCCTTTTCACAAGCAGATATAAGTACAACAAGACAATATGGTGGTACTGGATTAGGCCTAGCAATCTCTAAACAGCTTGTTGAGATG
>JGI24023J19991_10002043_pt1 | contig 14990 bp, 10 predicted proteins | sample Cruoilmetagenom1_FD_19991 | JGI IMG/M metagenome (IMG submission 19991) | reverse complement strand
CTGAAAAAATCAATTTTTGGTCACTGCATTCACCTTTCCCCCAAGGAACTTCAATTATTGCAAAATTCTGGCGTCTGGGTGGTTCAGAATGTAGAGAGCAACCAGAACAACAATGTGGGTGTGGCCGGTTACGGCGACCTTGCAGACCAGATGATGCTAGGAACAGATGGCATGCATTGCGATATGCTTCGCAGTGCCAAAGCGGTCTTCCTTACAGGACAGGCTACAGAAGGCATCGGTTTTGACACCATTTATGAACGTTTTCGAAATGTTCACCGCTATATTCAGTCAACCGGTACAGCTGGTGACGGCGAAAATAATCTGGTGATTCTCGACTACGACCCGCCCACTGACTTGACCCAGGACAATTTCCTCGGACACTTTGTTTACGGTATTGATGCTCGTCATGTGGAAAGCGTCATCTCCAAAGGACGGTTGCTTGTTGAAGACAGGAAGATAACAACAGTTGACGAAAAAGAAGTTCTAACCCATGCGAGAGCAATGGGACGAAAGCTCTGGGATAAACTTTAATTAAACAACACGGCCCCCCCATGCAGGATACCCTGATTAAAAATGGTTTAATTGTTACCGCTGACGAAACGATGCAGGCAGATCTGCTTATCGTTGGCGGGGTGATTGCCGATGCGGGAGAAGCACTGGACCGCCCGGGTGCCAATGTGATCGATGCTGCAGGCCAGTATGTGATGCCTGGTGGGGTAGATGTTCACACTCATTTAAACCTGGCTGTGGGGCAATTCAAAGTGAGTGATGGTTTTTTTGATGGGACTGCCGCAGCAGCTTTTGGGGGCACCACCTGCGTGGTTGAGCACCCTTCTTTTGGACCTGAAGGCTGTTCCCTGATGCACCAGGTTCAGGTCAATAAGCAAGAAGCCGTGGAGTCCTGCGTGGTCGATTTCGGACTTCATGGAGTCTTCCAGCACCTAAACTCACAAACTCTGGATGAGATTTCTTCTCTTCTATCTGAAGGGGTATCCAGTGGTAAAATTTATCTGACATATGGTGGACGTCTGCAGGATCCGCAGATTTTAAGTGTGCTGAATCAGGCTAAAAGATCTGGCTTGCTGACCGCTTTTCACGCTGAGAATCATGACATTATAGAATTTCTCTGTCAAAGATTTAAAGATGAAAATAAACTGGCAGCCAAATATCACGCTCAAAGCAGACCTGATTATTGTGAGGCGGAGGCCATTTATCGAATCATCAGCATGGCTCAGGCTGTAGGAAATGTACCTGTTTACATTGTCCATCTATCCACCGCTGCAGGACTTTTGGCAATTGAGGCAGCACAAGATAGAGGGTTGCCGGTGTACGCCGAAGTTTGCCCCCAACACCTGCTGCTGGAGGATTCATGTTACGAGGAACCGGAAAAGGGGTTGCAATACATTATGGCACCTCCGGCCCGTAAGGCTGTGGATGGTGCGGCACTCTGGAAAGGCCTTAAGCAAGGGAGTATCAATGTTGTTGCTACCGACCATTGCTCGTTTAATTTTGCCGATAAGTTTACGCATGGGAAAAATGATTTCAGTCGGGCACCGGGAGGAATACCGGGAGTGGAAACCCGACTTCCTCTCATGTTTTCAGAAGGCGTGTTACAGAATCGTATTTCTCTTAATCGTTTCGTGGAAGTTGTGTCGACGGCACCGGCCCGATTAATGGGCCTTTTTCCTCGCAAGGGCAACCTGGCTCCAGGAGCCGACGGTGATGTGGTCGTCTTTGATCCGAACATGGAAAAAGTTATCACTCCGAACATCCTGAGGCAAAACGCGGACTACTCTCCCTTTGAGGGCCGACTAGTCCGCGGATGGCCAACCACTACTATCGTCCGGGGACGTGTTGTGGTTCAGCAAGGGAGGCTCATGGTGGAAAAAGGGTGGGGACAATATATCAGCCGTAAACGCTGTTTGAAACCCCGATAAAGGCAATAAGTACAAATGATGATCTTAAAAACTATGTTTTGGCAAAAGATCGTCATTCCCGCGTAGGCGGGAGTCCAGAACATATTGAAATAACTAGATTCCCGCCTACGCGGGAATGACGGAATCGGAGAGTTTTTACGACGCCATCACAATAGAAGGAGATAAAACATGACTAGTGACAAATTATGGGTTTGCGATATTGAGACACTGCTGAAATGGATCCTGGAGGACGAAAAGAAAGGCAAAATTTTCGGCATCGAAAAAGATCTGTTTTTTGTACCTAAAGCCACCGATCCTTTTCGAATGCGTCGTTACGGGCAGTTGCTGGAAACTCCGGTGGGTGTAGCAGCAGGCCCTCATACCCAGCTTTCTCAGAACCTGATTGCTGCATGGCTGACGGGTGGGCGGTATATGGAGTTGAAAACTATCCAGATCCTTGATGAACTGGAAGTAACCAAACCCTGTATCGACATGGGCGATGAAGGATATAACTGTGAGTGGTCCCAGGAGTTAAAACTGGATCAATCCTTTGATGAATACCTCAATGCCTGGATTGTAATGCATATCCTGAAAGATAAATTCAGCTGGGGAGAACCGGACGAATCTGGATTTATTTTTAATATGAGTGTTGGTTATAACCTGGAAGGTATACTGAGCCCGACGGTGCAGAGATTCTTGGACAGAATGGCAGATTGCCGGGAAGAAAAAGCGGCTAAAATTGAAAAAATTGCGGCTTTTTACCCGCGGGTCAGAGAATTAAACATCCCCGACTGCATGTCGGATAATGTCACTGTATCAACCATGCACGGCTGCCCACCGGATGAAGTGGAAAAAATAGGTCGTTATTTCGTAGAGGAGCGAAAACTCCACACTACAATTAAGCTCAATCCCACCCTGCTCGGCGATGAAGGTGTTCGAGGGATTTTAAATGATAAACTGGGCTTTAAAACCCAGGTTCCCGATCTGGCCTTTGATCATGATTTGAAATACCCGGACGGCGTGTCGTTGATCAAATCGCTTCTGGAAAGTGCCGGGAAGATAGGCGTTGATTTCAACATTAAATTAACCAACACTCTGGAAACCCAGAATGAAGAGCAGGATTTACCGGATAACGAGTCGATGGTCTATATGAGCGGCAGGTCTCTGCACCCAATCTCCATTAATCTGGCCAGGCGGTTGCAGGATGAGTTTGAGGGTAACCTGGATATCTCATTTTCCGCTGGAACCAGTTATGAAAATGTTGCAAATATCCTGGCCTGTAATTTAAAACCGATCACCACCTGTTCCGATCTGCTAAAGCCAGGTGGATATGCTCGTTTATCCCAGTATCTTGAAACTCTGCAGAAAGCATTTGATAAAGCCGGTGCAGATACTATTGAAAAGTTCGTTGTGGCAAGAAGCGGCAAAAAACAGGAGGCAAACCAGGCCGGATGGGAAAATTTGAAAGAATATGCCGAAACCGTGGTGGACGATGTCAATTTCAAGAAGGAGAGTTATCCCTACGACAGCATCAAAACCGAAACGGAACTCGGACCATTTGATTGTATCAAGGCACCCTGCATGTCAACCTGCCCGGCCGGTCAGGATATTCCAAGCTACCTCTACTACACCGCCCAGGGAGACTATGCCAGGGCCAGGAAAATAATTCTTGAAACAAATCCCTTCCCCAATATCCAGGGAATGGTTTGTGACCATCTCTGTCAGTCCAAGTGTACACGTATCAACTATGACAATCCACTCCTCATCAGAGAAATTAAAAGGTTCGTTATTCAGACCGCTGGTGATGAGCCCTTATTAAAACCTGCCGAATCTAATGGAATTAAGGTTGGCATCATCGGCTCAGGACCGTCCGGGCTTTCCTGTGCCTACTTTCTTGCACTGGAAGGCTTTGAAGTGGAGATTTTTGAGAGTAAGGAATTTGCCGGTGGCTGGGCCTCTGATGCGATTCCAACTTTTCGTCTGGATGACGAAAGTATAAAAAAAGATATTGACGCGATTCTTTCCTTAGGCGTCACCATTCACTACAACGCTGCAATTGATCAGTCTAAGTTTGAATCCATGATGAAACAATTTGATTACCTCTACGTCGCTGTCGGTGCACAGGAAGGCCTCAAATTGGGAGTTCCAGGTGAGGATGCCGAGGGTGTCATGGATAACCTGGATTTCCTCAGTGCAGTGCGACGGGGCGAAACAGTCGATCTGGGGAAAAAAGTTGTTGTAATTGGCGGGGGTAATTCTGCCATGGATGCAGCTCGAACTGCCAAACGACTGGTAGGACCGGACGGGGAAGTAAACCTCATCTACCGGCGAACCCAGGATGAAATGCCAGCAGCTCTTGAAGAAGTCATCGGGATGCTGGATGAAAAGGTAAATCTCATTGAACTGACTGCGCCCGAATGTATGCTGGTGGAAGGTGGACGGGTCAAGGCCAATGTGTGCTTTAAGATGAAACTTGGAGAAAAAGACGACTCCGGACGACCACGGCCCATCAAAATTGAGGGATCGGAGTTTGAGCTGGAAGCAGACAGTGTTATTTCAGCCATCGGTCAGCGCGTAAATGCGGATTTTTTTCCGGACAGGAAGCTTAAAATTGATCCTGTTACATATGAAACTCAGATTGAAAATGTGTTCGCAGGCGGCGATGCTGTTCGCGGCGCTTCCACCCTGATTAAGGCCATTGGTGACGGTAAGGATGTTGCCGGGTCCATTGCCAGGCGAGCGGTTGAGGAGAGTAAAGTTGAAGTTGGCCTGCTGGCTAAATCAGTAAATCCCGAGGAATTACGCTCTGCAAAAGCGCGCAGAGTACCGGGTATCGTAACCCCTGAAATCAGTTTTAGCGAACGATTCGGCTTTGAGATGGTTGTTCGAACTCTTGATGAGGCTACAGCTAAGGCAGAAGCGGCCCGTTGTCTGCAGTGTGATGAAATCTGCAGTGTATGTGTCTCGGTCTGCCCCAACCGTGCCAATATGGAATTTCGAATGGAGCCTGTTTCATTTCCAATCCAACAGGCTACCCAGGGGAATAGTGGGGTCGAGATCATAGACCTGGAACCAGGGAGGATCAGCCAGAAGTATCAGGTTCTCAATATCGGTGATTACTGCAACGAGTGCGGCAACTGTGCGACATTCTGCCCCACCAGTGGTGCACCATATAAGGATAAACCCAAGTTTCATTTGACCGCAGACAGCTATAATTCGGCAGATTTTGGCTATCGTTTTTCCGGTTCCAACCGGCTTGAGTATAAGAATGGGGACCAGCGTGCGGTGATTCAAATTGATACTGACGGGTATACCTATCAAGATGGCGAGATCCGAGTCATTTTAAATGCTGATTACTCTGCACAAAAAGTCGAATTCAGGGATGAGAATCAAGGTCCTGTCAATCTGCAGCAGGCAGCTTATATGGCAATCCTGGCGACAACCTTAAAAGATGTTTCCCCATTCAACGCATAGGAGGTTGTCCGAGAATGCCCTTTTCCCCAAATTCTTCGTTATTTCAAAAAACCATGCTCGCAGGTAAGCGTAGACTCCGATATTAACTATATGGCTGTGCTAATTTTTTTGAAATGGTTCGTTTTTGAGCAGATAAGCGAGGTACGAGACTTCGAAATGCCTATTCTCGGAAAGTCTCCTGGAGTTATTACAATTTTTCAGAATGATTATGGTGCTTTCCGTTCCATAATCGTTTATCCAAACATTTAATTGGAGGAGTAGATATGTCATCAGAGGTTAAAGAGAGTGTGCCTTTAGAAGTTGAAATAAGCAGTTCCGATGCAGCAAAACAAAAATATGACCTCATCTATGGACTAGATGATAAACCGGCACCCGCGCAGGCTATATACGGTGCCCTGCAGCATCTCCTGGCAATGTTCGTGGGGATCATTACACCCGCTATCATTATTTCCGGAGTACTGGGGCTGTCTGTCGAATACAGCAGCTTCCTGATCAGCATGGCACTTTTTGCCTCAGGAGTGGGTACCTTCATTCAGGTCAGTCGCTTCGGTCCTTTAGGATCCGGCCTCCTGTCCATTCAGGGAGTGAGCTTCACCTTTATCAGCACCATTATCGTTATCGGTTTGAGTGTTAAAAAAGGTGGCGGTTCCATTGAAACAGCCATGGCTACAATCTTTGGCTGCACGTTTTTAGGCTCATTTTTTACGATGGCTGCCAGCCGAGCACTCCCATATTTACAGAGAATAATTACTCCTGTTGTTAGTGGTGTGGTTGTACTCCTTATCGGCCTAACTCTCATCCAAGTGGGTATGGTTGATTTCTGCGGTGGTTTTGCAACCAAAGGTACCCCCGATTTTGGATCGCTTGAAAACGTTGGGTTAGGAGCTCTGGTTATGACTCATCCAAGTGGGTATGGTTGATTTCTGCGGTGGTTTTGCAACCAAAGGTACCCCCGATTTTGGATCGCTTGAAAACGTTGGGCTAGGAGCTCTGGTTATGACCATTATTATCTTCCTTAACAGGTCAAACAAACCTCTTTTGCGAATGGGATCGGTAGTAATCGGTCTTATGGTTGGTTACATTGTTGCTGCTTTTATGGGAAAAATTGATTTCAGTCAGCTGAAAGGAATTACACTTTTTTCTCTGCCCGTACCGTTTAAATTCGGGTTTTTTCAGTTCGATTTTAGCATGATGTTCACTGTTGGCATCATCTACCTGCTCATTGTCATGGAAGCCATCGGTGACTTGACCGCTACATCTATGCTTTCAGGGCAACCTGTTGAAGGTGAAATATACGTCAAACGCATATCAGGGGGCATCCTGGCAGATGGGTTCAACTCCGCCATTGCTGCTGTATTTTCTGCTTTTCCTCTTGCCACTTTCAGTCAGAATAATGGCGTTATCCAAATGACCGGTGTGGCTTCCCGCCACGTTGGTAAATATATTGCAGGAATCATGATTTTACTTAGCATCTTCCCTGTACTTGGTGGTGTAATTTCAATCATCCCAAAGCCGGTTCTAGGTGGAGCCACTTTGATTCTTTTTGCCATGGTTGCTTCTGCGGGAGTTCGCATTATTACATCTAGGCCACTTGGCCGCCAGGAAATGCTGGTTTTAGCGATTTCTCTTGGTTCCGGCCTTGGCGCTCATTTTGTTCCTGAAGTTTTTTCCAACATGCCAAAAATCGTCCAGGATATTGGACACTCTTCGATCGCAGTGGGTGGTATGTCTGCTATTTTAGCTACTCTTGTTTTGACCTTTGGCGAAGTGGGAGAGGAAGAAGGTGATTTAGGAGAAAAAGAGAAATCGGTTGAGGTTAGAGAATCGGTTGAGAGTTAATTAGCCCTCTTGGGCGTCAATAAGTGGTGAATTTAATGAGTAAAGACTTAGGTGTTTCAACAATACTATATCCGACTGACCTTGGCGACCAGGCCAAACCTGTTTTCAAGCATGCCATTGCCTTGGCTAAACAATATGATGCAAAAATAGTCATGCTCCATGTAGTTGAGCCGATGAGCGATACCGCGATGGCTTTTATCAGTTTGTCTGTTTCTAAAAATGTGTCCGATAAAGTCCAAAAAGCAACAATGCAGGAAATCCTTGATAACATGAAGGTGCAGTTGAAAAAAACCTACGCTGATGAGCATAATGATAAAGAAGGTTTTTCACCTGTTAAAGAGTTTATTGTTGTTGGCGGTAAGCCGAGTGAGGAAATATTAAGGGTTGCAGAGGAAGATAACGTCGACATGATTGTTATGGGTAAATCAACAAGAAAAGTCCGTGGTATCCGAGTTATGGGGTCGACTGCCAGACGGGTGAGCCGGATGTCCAGTGTTCCGGTTCTTATTGTTCCAAATTATTAACCCAACCGGGACTGATATGAGTGGCAGGTATTGAGGAGCAGGGTGCCGAGGTACCAGTACAATTCACAGACAAATTCAAATAGTACTTAAGGAAATTATGATTGACTTAACGATAAATAAAGAAACATTAGAAAAAAACATAGAATACTGCAGAGAAAAAAAGATATCTCTACCTACCTTTGCGATGATGAAGGATCCGGGCAAGATACCTTCGGCAATAAAGGATCAGCTAAGTAATATTGGCTTGTGGGATCTTCATTCTGCCAACCTCTACAGGATATCCTGGAACAACGATCAAAAAGATTCCGGAGGTCTCTTTGGCGGGGTAAACCACTTTGTCCTTCCTCCTGAACTTACCGGATGTCGCGCCAATATCATTATGATATCGGGACGATGGTTCCCCACCGGAGCCCACAAGGTTGGCGCGACCTACGGTTGTCTGGCTCCCGGGCTGGTGACTGGACAATTTGATCCCCAGAAAACAAAAGCTGTCTGGCCTTCCACTGGAAATTACTGCAGGGGCGGTGCCTATATTTCACATCTTCTTGCCTCTCAGGCTATAGCGATTCTCCCCGAAGAAATGTCCAGAGAGCGCTTTGAATGGCTCAACAAAATTGCGGGACAGGTTATCGCAACTCCCGGCTGTGAATCAAATGTCAAAGAGATCTTTGATAAATGTTGGGAGTTGAGAAATTCCGGAGAAGATCTTCAGATTTTTAATCAGTTTGACGAACTTGGTAATCCGCTCTGGCATTACACGGTCACTGGAAGTGCCATTGAGGAACTCTTAAAACAATACCTCACCGGAAATAAAAAATTTGCTGGTTATATCTCTTCCTCCGGTTCCGGCGGTACTCTGGCGGCAGGTTCCTATCTTAAAGAGCAGTTCCCCTACTCAAAAATAGCAGCCGCAGAGGCCCTGCAGTGCCCGACCCTTCTTCAGAACGGCTTCGGGGGGCACAGGATTGAAGGAATCGGTGATAAACATGTTCCCTGGGTCCATGACTGCAAGGAAACCGATTTTGTCGTTGCTGTGGATGATGAAGCTGCAATGAGGCTCCTGCGACTCTTCAACGAAAGTATAGGCCGTGAAGCGTTGGTTGCCAGTGGTGTTGATTCTGATCTAGTCAGTAAACTTGATCTCCTCGGTATCTCCGGAATTGGTAATATGATAGCTGCAATAAAATTCGCTAAATACAATGAGCTCACCGAAGATGACTATGTTGTAAGTATTGCGACGGACTCCATGCAACTCTATGGTTCCAGGCTTGATGAGCTTACCGAGGAGAGGGGGAGCTACACCGAAAGTGATTCCTTCCGTGATCTCCAGTTGTTGGATTCCATCGGTATTGATAATATGAAGGAACTCAGCTACTACGATAGAAAAGCGATCCACAACCTTAAGTATTACACCTGGATCGAGCAGCAGGCCAAAGATGTGGAAGAGCTCAACGCTCAGTGGTATGACCATGACAACTACTGGACCGACACCTTTAACCAGGTTGATAAAATTGATGAACTGATCACGGAGTTTAATGCTAAGGTGGGAATTATCTAGGAGCCTGTCCGAGAATATATTTCTCCCCAACTCTTCGTTATTTTCATAAAAATAATACTCGCAATATTAACTATATGGCTGCGCTTATTTTTTCGAAAAACCTCGATTTGAGAAAAAAATACTTATTCTCGGACAACCTCCTAAGTTGAAAAGAAAGTTATCAGTTTTCAGTGTGCAGTAATCAGCTACTGAAAACTGGTAACTGATAACTAACAAAAGGTTAAAAATAATGTCAAATAATTTATTAAACACCGACCCCGAAATTGCCGCCATCATTGAAAAAGAAGCTGAGCGGCAGGAAAACGGGATCGAACTCATCGCATCGGAAAATGTTGCCAGCCGGGCCGTGATGGAGGCCCAGGGAAGTGTCCTGACTAACAAATACGCTGAAGGATACCCTTCAAAACGGTACTATGGCGGATGCACCTTTGCCGATGCTGCGGAAAATCTTGCCATTGAACGGGCAAAAACACTTTTTAATGCCGATTATGCCAATGTCCAGCCTCATTCGGGCTCCGGGGCCAATATGGCTGCCCTTATGGCCATGGTAGAACCGGGTGATATGATTCTTGGAATGGATCTGGCGCACGGTGGGCACCTGACCCATGGAAGTCCGGTGAGCTTTTCCGGCAAACTCTATAATTTTGTTCACTACGGGGTCTCTCAGTCGACCGGCACCATCGATTACGATCAGGTGGCAAAACTTGCAAAAGAACATAAACCAAAACTAATCATTGCCGGAGCAAGTGCCTATCCGAGAATCATAGATTTCAACTATTTTGCAGAAGTCGCCGAGTCCTGTAAGGCCCTCTTGATGGTTGATATGGCCCATATCGCCGGTCTTGTTGCAACCGGGTTACACCCCTCTCCTGTCCCGGTTGCGGACATTGTGACATCCACCACCCATAAAACCCTGAGGGGGCCAAGAGGCGGCCTGATCCTGGCTAAATCAGAATTCGGTCAAAAACTCAACAGTACTATTTTCCCTGGGATCCAGGGCGGACCACTTATGCATGTAATCGCAGCTAAGGCCGTCGCTTTCAAAGAGGCTCTTTCAGATACTTTTGCTGAATATCAGAGAGATGTGGTGGGCAATGCCAAGACTATGGCCAGGGTTCTAACAGAAAATGGCGTGGATCTTATTTCGGGCGGTACCGACAACCACATGATGCTGGCTGATCTCACTTCTCTTGATATTACAGGGAAAGCCGCTGAAGAGCTCCTTGGTCAAGCGGGTATCACCGTTAACAAAAATTCAATCCCCTTTGAGACGAGAAGCCCCTTCGTGACCAGCGGTATTCGCATTGGTACTCCGGCAATAACGGCCAGGGGAATGAAGGCGGATCAGGCAGAAATCATAGCTAATCTGATTACAGGATTACTGAAAAATCCGAACAGCGAAGAGAAACTGGCCGGTGCAAAAATGAGTATTGCTGAACTCTGTAAAGATTTTCCATTATACAAATGATAAGTCAGAATACTGACATTCGAGACATAGCATCCCTTACCGGAAAAGAAGTGGCACAGCTGAATTTTATCAGAGATTCACAGACGTACTACTTCAGAAAGCACAATCGGCAGGGGATGAGATCTCATATCTTTGAAGTTCTCACAGTCGAAGACCTGCTGAAAGAGACGAATGGAGAGATTATCGACGGTATTCGCTGGTACCCGAGAGCTGTGCCCAGATATATGCTTAGAATTTTGCGGACCCGGTTCACCTCGCTTGAGCAGATTCTGGATGAGATTAAAAGGTACACCCTGGTTCTCAAATTCCTGGGACCTGAGCTTATTGCCATCTCTAATGAATTCATCGTTGAGTACACTGGAACGGGAAAAAGTGAAATTGTACTTTGCGGATTTCAGGAATATGTCCAGGGAGCGATCCTCGACCCATGGGGACTTGTCGGCCAGGCCCCCTTTGACACCTTTTGCCAAACCAGGTTCTCCAGCGACAAGGTTGGCAAAAAAAGAATTGCAGCGGGATTAGAATCTATTGCAGCTTTTGTAAGGCGAATGCGAAAGATGATCACCGAATCAGGTTACGTCACTGACCTTGCCGGTAACGGCAACCTGGTTCTGACCGGTAAAGGAAAAATCAAGCTTGTTGATATCAACAACATCGTCAAGGTTTCTATGGACGATACCATTCTACTAGACGATAAAGGGTATCCTTCATGTGATAAATCGATTGAGGTTCTGTATATTCTGGAAGAGAAGATTTTGAAAACCCAAAACCTTTCTGGTGATCCCCTGTATAAGCACTTCCTTTCAGCCGCCAGAAAGAAAAGGGTAAACAGTCTTGAAAAGGAATTTTTTGAAAATCTTTCAGAACAGAGTCCGGGAGGATTATATGGGGCCAATTGACTGGAGTAAAATCATCATCGGAATCAAGGGTGGAGGAGAGATGGCTTCCGGAGTTGCTGTTCGCCTCAAACGAGCTGGATTTTCCAGAATCTTTATGATGGAGATCGATCACCCTTTAGCCGTAAGGCGCGCCGTCTCCTTTTGTGAGGCGATCCATGATACCAAGGCCATCGTCGAGGGGATTGAGGCTGTCCGGACCCGGCATAAAGATGATATACTGGCTGCCTGGCACAGGGGACAGCTTGCAGTTCTGGCCGATCCTGGATGGTCTATTCTGAAAGAGATGCAGGCCCAGGTATTGATTGATGCCACCATCGCCAAAAGAAATCTCGGCACAACCATAGAAGATGCTCCTCTGGTTGTTGGTTTGGGACCCGGATTTACGGCGTCAGTTGATGTGCATAGGGTGATTGAGACAATGCGGGGGCATGATCTAGGCCGTGTTATTGAAAAAGGTTCAGCCCAACCAAATACCGGTGTCCCCGGCAACATAGGTGGACATACGGTGGATAGAGTTTTACGTGCGCCTGCAAGCGGAGTATTTCACTCGGAACGTAAAATCACAGATAAGGTCAGGGCAGGCGATGTTGTCTGCAGCGTAGCAGGAAATGATGTTGTCTCAAAAATTGATGGTGTTATCAGAGGGTTGATACGTGAAGGGAATCTCGTGCATGAGGGTCTTAAGATCGGTGACATCGACCCCAGGGGGTGTGTGGAGTATTGCTCTACCGTGTCGGAGAAATCCCGTGCCATCGGAGGATCGGTGCTGGAAGCCATTTTAGCGGCATCCTGTGGTGTGGGAGAAAAAAGTTTCAGATGAATATCCAGGATGCCTTGTCTATTGGCGACAAGGGCGTAATCAGTCTTGTGGGAGCAGGTGGCAAGACTTCTCTAATGTACTCTCTTGCCCGGGAACTTGTATCCACCGGCAAAAGGGTATTGACCACTACCACCACAAAGATTTTCGTGCCCACCCTCGAGGAATCACCTGTCACCATTGTATCCAAAGTTGCTGAAGAAATTGTTGCAAAGGCAAAAGCCCTGCTTAACAAATACCCTCACCTGACCGTAGGCACTGAATACCTGCTAAACCGGCACAAACTCAACGGCTTGGAAGTTCCTGTTATAGAACACATCATGCAGTCGAATCTCTTTGATTTCATCATTATTGAGGCGGATGGAGCAGCTGGGAGATCCCTTAAAGCCTGCGCTCCTCATGAGCCTGTCGTGCCGTTGTTTTCAGATTGTGTAGTAGCCCTTATGGGTCTCGATGTGGTGGCAAAACCGCTTACGGAAGAGTGGGTTTTCAGATCCTCCATTTTTTCACGCATTACGGGATTAGAACTTATGCAGAGTGTCTCTGAATCAGCCATTGCCTCGGCAATACTCCACGATATGTCATCCATCCCATGCTCAGGACAAGAGTGTGTAAAAGTTGCCTTCCTCAACAAGGCAGATAATTTAAAGGCACTGTCTGCAGGGGAAAAAATAGCAGAACTTCTGGAAAAAATGGGCAAAACTATTTTCCACAAAATTGTCATCGGTGAACTCAAACCGAAACCTTTTATTCACCAGTGTAAAATCATGCAACAGGGGAGAACTATATGAACGCGAATCTTTATTCAAAACTGTATCTGACCCTGAAAAAAGGCAAAGGTGCCGTTCTGATCCGGATTATCCGACGCGAAGGATCTGCCCCTCGAGAAGTGGGAAGTGGTTGTATGGTTGATGCTGACGGGACCCTTTATGGGACCATTGGCGGCGGCCTCCTGGAATACAGAGCTGTAAAAAAAGCAAAAGTCCTTCTCGACAAACGGCTTACCTCTCTTGAGACGATCAAAATGACAGCAAAGGAGATCGCAGAAGAGGGCATGATCTGCGGCGGCAGGGTCGAGCTTTATTTTGAACCGATCATTCCTGAGGATGGTGTTGTTGAATTCTTTAAGACCATTTATCAGCTTTTGCAAAGTGGTGGCAGCGGCACCCTTATCACCCTGATAAGGGACGAAACTGACGCTTTAGCACCCGGTAACAGGATGCTGGTAAAAAAAGACAGCAGAATATTCGGTACTATTCCTTCTGTGAAATTGCCTGAACATGCGATCCGGGCCCACCTGCTCGAAGAAAAAGAAACTAATAGAACTCTTTTCCTGGAACCTGTCATACAGAATCCAGAACTCCTGCTGTTCGGCGGAGGCCACATTTCTACCTTTGTTGCTCCACTTGCCAAGACGATCGGCTTTCAGGTCAGTGTCTTTGATGACCTCAGTGATTTTGCAAACAGGAAGAGGTTTCCCGAAGCCGATGAAATACATAACATGTCTTATCAGGATGCATTTACAAAGATTACCATCACAAAATCCAGTTATATTGTTATCGTAACAAGGGGACATATGGGGGATAAAGATGTTCTTGAGCTGGCACTGAAATCCCCGGTTTCCCCTGCCTATGTTGGTATGATAGGCAGTATCCGCAAACGGGATACGATATATAAGGCCTTAATGGATAGCGGCACGAGCAGACAAAAACTTACCGGGGTTCATTCTCCCATTGGACTCAATATTGGTGCACAAACTCCAGAGGAAATCGCAGTCAGCATCATTGCTGAAATCATCCAGATAAAAGCCAGTCGGGCCAGGACCCTGCCTCACTTGAAGTCTCTTCACAAAATGATAGAGTAATTTTCATGCCTTCTACCGGATTGAACATTACAGGAATCATCCTCGCCGCAGGATTATCAAGACGCATGGGAACGGTCAAACCCCTGCTTCCATGGGGAGAATCCTTTCTACTGGACAGGGTAATCGAAAATGCACAACAATCTGAACTTGCAAACCTGATCGTTGTGCTTGGGTTTAAGGCAGAAAGTATCCTGGAAAAGATTAATTTCAGAGACTCCAGGGTTATTATAAATCCCGATTACAGTATGGGCCAGAGCAGTTCCCTGCGGGTAGGGCTTGGTGGTGTACCTGCTGACAGCGACGGTGCCATGTTTCTTCTGGGCGACCAACCATTCGTCGGTCCGAAAATAATAGACAGCCTGATCCTGGCCCTCCAAAAGCAACCTGCAAACCTTATTATTCCAACCTTTCAAGGAAAAAGGGGGAATCCTGTACTGACGCATCGTTCCATCTTTGGACTGGTTCAGGGGATTACGGGGGATAGAGGGGCTCGGGTACTTTTTCACAGCTTAAAGGACCAGATACAGGAGGTGGAGGTTTTTGATCCGGGTATCCATCTTGATGTGGATACCCTTGAAGACTATCGGAGACTCGCTGATGCCGATTTTCCTGAAATCGCCCCCCCTCCCAA
>JGI24023J19991_10002042_pt1 | contig 14996 bp, 13 predicted proteins | sample Cruoilmetagenom1_FD_19991 | JGI IMG/M metagenome (IMG submission 19991) | reverse complement strand
GGTACAATTTCAGTAAAACTAAAGCCAGATTCGATTATATCAACATCAAGAAAAGAAGTATGCTTTTTAATTTTACTGTTGGATTCATTTGATTTAGGAATAAATAAAATTTTAACCGGATTCCTGATAGAAGTAAAATCCCTTGTCCATTTAATTTCATTTTCAGTATATTTTATTAAAATATCAGTAATTTCAGAAGGTTTGTCTGCATATACTCCAAAGCTGGTGAAAACTACAAAATCAATTTTTAATTTATTTAAAATATGAAGACTATCTTTATATGTATCTATTGAGAGATTTTTCTCATTATAAACTTCTTTTGTTAATGGATCAATTATTACACCACCATTCAATGTAACTAATGGTGCGCTAAGACCCAGATCCGAAGCAAGAGTTTTCATTGATGATATAGATCTTCCAGAGGCAAGAACAACCCTGCAAGTTTGTGTTTTTATTAAATCTATGAGTAATTNTTTTAAGTTTAGAGGAATTAAGTTTTTACTGTTTAAAGCTGTTCCATCAAGGTCAAGTACAATCAGTTTGGGTTCAGTTGGAGAGTTATTTATCATACTTTTACAGATCCTTTCTTGTTTTTAGAAATTAGAAATAATATTATAACAAGTATAATGGAAATAATTGCAGCAAGATCATAATCTCCTGAGATATCTCTTAATGCAGAGAAAATAAAGGGGCCTATTGCACTTCCTGCAACTGTCCAACCCATTGCATATCCTGAAATAGCTCCAAGATGTTTTTTCCCAAATAGATTGATCCAGGTTATGGTAAGGAGTACTGAGAATGTTCCATTAGCAATTCCCATTCCTGCAATTAGAATTATAATTGGTATCCCCGTCGACAGAAAGATCAGAGCAATAGATGAAATAATAATACCAATCAATTCCAGTATAAGAATAATTTTGAGATTAATGTAATCGGTTAATGTACTTCCTGCAAAACTGATTATTACTGCAATAAATGAGATAGGAATAAATATAGATACTGCAGAAGATCGCCCAATTCCAGCATAGGAAAAAATGGAAACAATATGAAATGTGAATGCAGTACCAAACATAGCCATTAAGGCAATGGCAAGATTATAGCTCCAGAATACTCTGGTTCTAAGGACTTCTTTAAGTGTTTTTTCATTTGAAATATCCAACTCAGAATTATCAATCTTATTTTCAGTTTTTGTAAGTAATTCTGGTCTCCAGTCTTTGAAAAATATAAGCACTATAAGAGCAAATACCGGGAAAAGTATGAATGCCAGTAAGCGCCATGTTCCTTTCCAATCATAGGCTTCTATAAGAGTATTAAACAGTTTTGGAGCCAAAGAGAAACCAAAAGCAGTAAAGGCTCCCATGAGTGCTACTATCAGGCCGCGATTTTTATCAAACCACTTTACTACCATATTTCTGGAAACCATGGTCAGTACTCCCTGACCAAAGAATCTGAGAATAAAAAATCCGAATGTCAGGAGAATAAATGAGATAAGATCAGGTTTAAATAATCCTAAAGAAGAGATTTTATTCCCAATATCATCAATAAAGGATAAATATAAAAGTGTTAATGCCAGAGCCAAAACAGCTATTAGTGCTGTTATTTTGGCACCAAAACGATCGTAAAATTTACCTGCTTTGCCAATAATGAGTGCACTTAATATAGTTCCAATCATGTATGTTGTAGAAATACCTGTTCGAGATATATCAAGAGCTTCAATTAAAAAATCTGTAAATACAGATACACCCATGGTTTGCCCGGGTATACTCATAATAACACCAATAGTTCCCACTATTAATATGATCCATCCATAGCTGAAGGGGAGACCTGGAGGGGGTAAGATTTTTTTTGATACTTCACTGTTTATAGTTTTCAAGATGGAGACTTTAGCATATAGAAAATAGTTATTCAAGGAATGGTTTGGTTGTTTGAGATTATGTTATTATATTTACTCAAAGGAGTTTTGTATGAAAAAATTATTTACAATTGTAATTCTAATAGTATTGGTTTCACTTCTGTCAGGATGTCTTCCTGGTGATGGAAGAGGTTCGGTAGATTCTCCTGTTGGATTCTTTTCCGGTATCTGGCATGGCTGGGTTGCTCCTTTATCATTGCTAATAGGTATATTTAACAGGAATATTCATGTCTATGAAGTTTATAATTCCGGGTGGTGGTATGACCTTGGATTTTATATGGCTATTATAAGTGGATTTGGAGGAATATCATTATCCAGGAAAAAGATGAAAAAAAATCGGGAATAAACTGACTACACAAGATTAGATATTCAGGGAGCTGGAATATTCTTCAATATTATTCCTGGTTGCCAGGTACACAGGAAGATTTATAACAGTATATCCTTCATCAGTTGTAATTTTATCCAAAGGAGCCGCAGAAACTACAAAACCAGTTTTTTGGTTAGTTGCCCTAAGGTAGTTTATAACATTACTGGTATGTTTCTTTTTAAATTGCAGAGATGCTTTGCATTCAATAGGGATCTTCCTTTGGTGCAATTCAGAATCAAGAATAAAATCCACTTCAATATTAGTTTTACTATTTTTTTTCCACGTGCTAATAGATTTGGATGCTGAACCTCCTTCCAGTAAATTAAGAAGAACAGCATTTTCGAACAATCCTCCCAGGGGTGTTCTGAGGACAGGATTAATTGTATCAAGAATAGATATACTTGGAGCAGTTAGTACTCTCTTTCTATTAATAACTCCCAGATCATGAAGATATCTTTTTGGAAGAAAAGTTGATCTGTGGGGATCGAGAGAAAAATGCTGAACTTCGAGAACAATATGCCAGGATTTCATAGCTTCAATTATTTTTCTGGCATTATATTTTGATGTATCAATGTGGGAGTATTTTGAGAGACTACCTATATTCCCTGATACTGCCCTTATAACATCAGCAAAAAGATAGGGTTGATATTCCTCTTTTCTTGAGAAATCTTCTTCCAGACCTGCCATTATTTCATCAATTACTTCATAATATGAGCCACCGGCAGTATATGCCTTTATTGCCTCAGGATATCCTCCAACTTTTAGATATTGATCATATAGCTTTAATAGCAGAGTATGTCGTGATACTGGGATTTGAAGAGGAGCAGAGTGAATAAATTTAGCCAGTTCACCTTTTCCGGAAAACTTCAGGAATTCTGTAAAATTAAAACTGTAAACACAGAGACTCTTTATTCGGCCAACAGGAATTCTCGTTTCTTTCGAGAAAAACCTATTCATGGAAGAACCTGTAAGAATTACCCTGATTTTAGGCCAGTCCTCTTTCATAGACTTAACATATGTGGCCAGTTTTTTTGATTCCTGTGCTTCATCTATAAAAAGTATTGAATTTTCTTTTAATTGGTATTGGTCAACCATAAGAGTTTTAAAATCTTTAAAATCTTCTGTCTTTTCAATTTGCCTTCTGATTTTGTTCTCTTTTTCAAGATCAAAGGAAAGGTGTGGAACCTGTAATTCTTCCAGAACACTATTTACAAGGTAGGATTTCCCCACCTGTCGAGCTCCCTCAATAATTATTACTTCATTTTTGGTAGAATCATTTAAAATAGAGAGTAGTTTTGAATGAATATTTCGTTTCATAAACTTAATTTACCAAAAACTACTATTTTTGTCAAAAGCATTTCCCAAAAACTACTATTTTTGGGAAATAAATTAATATTTTAACTTACTGATTTTCTTTTCGACTATTATTTTTATAATTTATCAGTGTTACTGTTAAATACCAGGTTTTCAAGCTCCTCCACTTTTTCAAAATAATAGGTACATATTTCAGTCAGATCAGCTTTAATTTCAGGTATCTTATGACTCTGACTCCATCCAACACCTGCAGAATCTACTCCGGCATTCATTGCCATCAGTATTCCCGGTTTTAGATCATCAACTACTAGAATATCCTTTTTCTCAATACCAAATTGTTTCATTGTTTCTTCTACAGGCCATATTGATGGTTTATTTTCTTCTTTTTTTCCATTCCACCCAAATACTCTGTCCGGCTTTAAGTCAGGGAAATCGGTTTGCTTATCATAGTGAGAAATAATGATATCTGGTTCAGAATGGGAGACAACCACTATTATTCCCCCTTGTATTCTAAATCTGTTAAGCATTTCTAATATCCCCGGGAAGAAGGGAGGTGTTTTTGACATGGTAAAGTCTCTCCATATACTGTAACAGAGTTTATTTTCTTTATCAGAAAGTTTAAGAGTTTCTTCAAGGTGTACAGTAAGTCCGGGATGAAAATTGATTTTAAACCATTCTTCGAGGTTTGATGCCTGATGAGACCTCCCTAATTGTTTCATTTGTTCAATATGAGCAGGGTGGTGAATAGATGGTGTACTATCTACAGTAGTATCATCATGATCGATCATAAGGCATTTGTATTTCATTTACCTATATTAGCATTTTAAAGTGATATGGATAAGATCAGAGATAAAAGATATATTAAAATGATTTGTGTAAAATTACTTAATATTTAAAGCATCTTAATTGAGGTAACTTTGGTTTTAAAATTCAGTATTAATTATTTCATTTTCTTTGCTGCCATGGCAACTGTAGTTCCTTATCTGCAGCAAATTCTAAAAATGCATAATTTTAGAGCATATGAAATTGGTTTACTTCTTGGAATATTTGAAATAACTGGAATTTTTGGACCTCTTATTATTGGATGGGTTGCTGATAGATTAGGCAAATACAGGATTATTTTACTAATTCTTACAATTGGATCAGCTATTTCTTTTATGTTTTTTAGGATCCAAATAAGTTTTATTACAGCTGCATTAGTTTTAGTTTTCTTTGGAATGATGTACAGACCCATTGCTTCTTTGACAGATGCACTTGCTTCCAGAACTTTACCGGATTTAGTTAATCAGTATGGCAGAGCCCGTATCTGGGGGAGTATTGGTTTTGTCGGGATATCTTTTTTTTATCAAATTTGGGGGTTTCTTGATACTTCCAGTCCGGTTAGAATAGTTAGTGTTTTTATTGTCCTAATGGGAGCACTTCTTTTAAGTAATTTATCTTTACCAAAAATTAAAATTAACAGAAAGCAAAAACAATTACCTGAAGAAAGAGAAAAGCTGTTGGATATTATCAGATCCATGTCTTTGCCTTTCTGGATAGGAATTTTATCAGCTTTTATAGTAAAAATGGGAATGTCCGGATATTACTCTTTTTTCTCAATATATCTGAATGATATTTATGGGATAAAGGGTATAAGCGGTATTTGGGGAATAGGAGCTCTGGCTGAAATTCCTGTCGTTTTATGGGGAAGCCGGTATGTTGTTCGATATGGGGTCGCTAAAATGCTTGGTCTGGCAGCTTTAGGAACTACTCTTCGAATGATAATTTATGCATTAGCTCCTCCTGTTCCTGTAATGCTGGCTGCACAGCTTCTCCATGCACTTTCTTTTGGTTTGCTTCATATAACAATTATTGTTCTAATTAATCAGCAAATTAAGGATAAATCCAGAGCTCTGGCCATGGCGATTTTTGGGGGAATAAGTTATGGGCTCTCTGGTTTTTTGGGTAGCAGTATTAGCGGATTTATTCTGGAATCCTATGGGTTTTCTGTAATGTATTATTTTTGCGGGATAATAACATTTGGAGCAGTAGTTCTGATCTTTCGTTTTAGAAGAGTATTTAAAGTTTGACAATTTTGTTTACTACCACTACTCTTAAATTAGTTTATGTAATCTTAATGGAGGCATTGTTATTAGAATTATTTTAATAGTACTTCTTGCTTTTAACTCCTTTTTTTCTCTTTTTGCAGAATATCCTGATTATTTGAATGAAGAAGAGAAATTATGGCTTGATAATCATATTGGAAAAGTCGAACTTGCTCCTGATTCCCATTTTGAACCTTTTGAATTTTTTGATTCGAATAATAAATATATGGGGTTAGGTGCTGATTACGTACATTTGATTGAAGGAAAATTAGGATTTAATTTTAAATATGTAAAAACATCTTCCTGGACTGNAAATATTGAAATGATGAAAAATCAACAGTTGGATGTTTGGGGAGCAGTAGTTAAAACACCTCAGAGAGATGAGTTTATGGAATTTACTCTTCCTTATTATGAATTACATTCTGTTTTAATTATTCCTTCCAATTACAAAGGGGATTATATCTGCAATCCGGATTCAGGAGATATGATTGCTGTTGTAGAAGGATATTATACTCATGATTATCTTAAAAATAACTATTTGGAAGAAAATATCCTTCATTATTCAAGTGTTATGGAAGCATTACAATCAGTCCAAAATGGTCAATCAGCTGCGTTTTTAACAGATATTGCTACGGCTTCTTACTATTTTGAAAAATCTGGTATAAAAAACCTGAGAGTTGGAGGAATGCCTGATCTTGGTTCTTCTAAAATTTCAATGGCAGTTAGATCTGACTGGAAAATACTTGCTGTTATAATAGATAAAGTTATTGAAAGAATAACTCCGGAAGAGAATGCAGAAATAATCAGAAAATGGGTAGGAATCCAAAACTCAGAAGAAATGCTTTTTAAAATAGACAATTCTACTTTAATAAAAAGTTTTTCAATTTTATTTATTCTACTGATTTTACTTTTCTTATTTTTTTTAATAAGTAAAAATATGAGAAAAGTTTTAATTAATCATTTCAAAATTAAAATAGCTGTTTCTTTATTATTAATATTTTTAATACTTTTTTTTAATTTTAATCCGGTTTTTCCTAATCCAGTATCAAGTTTTCATCTTACAGAAGAGGAACAAATTTGGCTTGATAATAACCAGGGATTAAAAATTGCTCCTGATTATAGTTTTGCTCCAATAGAATTTATACAGGATAATCAGTTTAAGGGTATTTCTGCTGATTATGTTTCAGTTCTTGAAGATCTTCTGGATTATAAATTTGAAATAGTGAAAATTGAAAAATGGTCAGAAAATATAGAATCTGCAAAAAACAGAGAGATAGATATTTGGTCTGCTGTTGCAACTACTCCGCAAAAAAGTGAGTATATGCTCTTTACCGAACCTTATCTGGATATTTTGTCTGTATTTGTTGTTTCAAGAGAGAATAGTGGAAGATATGATATCAATAATATGGGACGTAATGTAGTTGCTGTAGTTAAAGGTTATTTTACTCATGATTATTTGAAAGAGAATTTCCCTGATGTATCCTTGAGGCTTGTTGATACTGCTGCCGAGGGTCTGCAAGCTGTTGCATTTAAAGAGGTTAATGCAATGCTTATAGATGTTGCCACAGCTTCCTGGTTAATTGAAAAAAATGGTCTTACCACACTTAAGGTTGGTGCTAATGCAGATATTAAATACCAGCTTTCATTTGCCTCAAGATCTGATATGCCTATTCTTAACCAAATTTTAAATCGTGCACTTAAGTCAATTCCCGAAGATAAAACTAAAAAGATTTATAATAAGTGGATTAACTATTCAATACAAAATTATATAGATCTAAAAAAACTTTTTATTATCTTAGTTTTTTTTATTTTTCTTGTTGGTCTTATATTTACAGTTATTATCTTCTGGAACAAATCTTTAAGGAAAATGGTTTCTTTACGAGTTAAGGAACTTGCTGAGAAAGATGCTCAGCTTTTACAGGCTCAGAAAATGGAAATGGTGGGAACTCTTGCTGGAGGTCTGGCCCATGATTTTAATAATATTGTGACTGGGATATCCGGAACAGTGGCTTTAATTAAATTACATCTGGATACAGATGGTTCTATTTCAAAAGACCAGCTTAAAGATTATCTATTGTTAATAGATAAATCAGGGGATCGTGCAGTCAAATTAGTGCAGCAGCTTCTTACAGTATCACGAAAGCAGAAGCCAAGTATGAGTGTTGTGGATCTCAATGAGCTTGTGCAGGACGTTACTTCAATTGTAAAGAGCACACTGGATAAGTCTATCATATTAAATGTTAAGTACTTGAATCGTAAGGCAATTATTATAGCTGATGCCGGACAGATAGAGCAAGTGTTGTTAAATTTTTGTTTAAATGCATCTCATTCGATGACTATAATGCGAGATTCAAAAAAGGAATGGGGAGGTGTTCTTGATATTTCTATTACTGGATTTGTTCCTGAATTGAATTTACCTCTTTCACCAGAAGCTGTTATTGGTATCAGGTATTGGGTTGTATCAGTTAAGGATACTGGTGTTGGAATAAACAAGAATGATTTAAAAGATATTTTTACACCATTTTATACTACAAAAGTAGCAGGAACAGGGACAGGTCTTGGTTTATCTATGGTATATTCTATAGTAAGCGAACATAATGGTTTTGTAGAAGTGTCTTCCATTCCTGGAGAGGGATCAGAATTTAAGCTTTATATACCAGGGAAGAAAGCTGATAAATAAAATTAAATAAGGACATATTCAATTCTTCTAAACTGGAGGTTTTTAATGAGTTTATTAATAAAAAATGCCACAATTCTGACAATGGAAACAGATGAACCTGAGTTTTTGGAAGCAGACCTGGGTGTGCAGGGTAATCGTATAGTATTTATTGGGGATATTCCTGATGGTTTTAAGGCAGTTACAGAAATTGATGGTTCTGGTAAAGTTGTTCTCCCGGGGTTAATTAATTCTCATTCCCATATTGCTATGTCGTTAATGAGGCATTATGCTGATGACCTTCCTTTTTGGACCTGGTTAAATGACAGAATAATGCCTTTGGAACACAAGCTTACAGGACCGGATATCTATGCAGGTTCTATGCTGAGTATTGCAGAGATGATACGTTCCGGAATTACTACTTTTGCAGACATGTACTTTTTTGTTGATGAAACTGCCCAGGCAGTAAGCGAAACTGGAATTAGAGCAAATTTATCCAGAGGACTTGTATTTAACAGTCCTGAGGATGTATCTAAAATTGATGAATCTCTTGAAATATTTCATAAATGGAATAACTCAAATGATGAAAGAATAAAAATTGATTTAGGACCACATGCACCCTATACCTGTGGACCGGAATATCTAAAAAAAGTATCAAAAATAGCAGGAGATATTGGTGCAGGAATCCATATTCATTTATCTGAAAGCAGAAGAGAGGTTGAAGAGATTTACAGTCTTTATAAAAAATCACCTGTAGAATACGTAAGAGATTGTGGAATATTTGAAAACAGAACTTATGCTGCTCATTGTGTAAAAGTAACAGATGATGATATTGTAATTCTTGCTAATAATAATGTTTCTGTAATAAACAATCCTGGCAGTAATCTTAAGTTTGGTAATGGATTTGCACCAATCACTAAAATGCTCGATGCAGGTATTAACATTTCTCTTGGTACAGATGGTCCTGCAAGTAATAATAACTTGAATATGTTTGAAGAAATGAATTTAACGGCTTTAGTAAATAAAGCCGCAGATCATAGCCCTACATCGGTTCCTGCATATACAGCTCTTAAAATGGCAACTATTAATGGAGCAAAAGCTTTGGGTCGTGAAAGTGAGATTGGATCTATAAAGGTTGGGAAAAAAGCTGATCTTATTATTTTAGATCTGAATAAGCCTCATTTTTATCCTAAACTGAATATTGTTTCCTCTTTAATTTACTCAGCTCAGGCTTCGGATGTTTGTTCTGTTATATGTGATGGCCGACTATTAATGAGGGATAGAGAACTTTTGACCATTGATGAGATGCAGGTTTGCATTGATGCGGATGAAGCCGCAAAAAGACTGATAGGAAACCCTCTGTAAAATACTGGAGGGCTTCCTAAGATATGTCTATCCCTTTTTCTTTTAAAAGTTCAGCTGGAACTACAGGCACTCCGGTTTTCAGTCATGAGGATCCCTTATGTTTTATCTGGTGCATAGCCGGCGAACGTTATTGGGTTGGAGACAAAAATAAAGACTTTATGACAGCAAAGGTAGATAAACTTACTACTTAAATGTACTTAGTGTAACAATATTAAATATATTGTTGGATAAATATATTTATTGTCTAATAAAAAAATAATTTATAAATACTAATGTTAACTGTTATGAAAATAATGTGCGGAAAATGTTTTAAATATATTATAAATATTTTGTAGAAATTATATTTAGCCAAATAAAAATAAAGTTTTTCTTGCGGTATTTAAAGTATCAGGTTATTCTCTATATCAGAGGAGTTATATATGAAAAGCAAATTTACATTACTGTTAATCATTGTACTGTTTGTATCAATGGTTCCCCTTTTCGCTAATGGCGATCAGGAAAATGTTATCAAAATTGGTTTTAATATCCCTATGACCGGTGATATTCCAAAAGTTGGTGAAGCATCTAAATTTTCAGCAGAAATGATGAAAGAAGACATTAATTCAGCAGGCGGACTTGAGATTGGTGGTGAAAAATATATGTTGGATTTTATCTATCAGGATAATGAGTCCAAGGCAGAATCTGCAGTTGCAGTAGCCCTTAAACTTATTGAACAGGATAAGGTAATTGGTATTATCGGACCTAATTCTTCAAAACAGGCTATTCCTGGTGGAGAAGTTGCAGATGATAACAGAACACCTATGGTTTCCCCATGGTCAACAAACCCTGCAACTACTAAAGGCAGACCTTATGTTTTTAGAGCAGCATTCTTAGACCCTTTTCAGGGACCTGTAGCAGCTAATTTTGCAACTCAGCAGTTTGGTGCCAAAACAGCAGCAGTTATGTATAATTTAGATAATGATTATTCAAAGGGTCTTGCTGAATATTTTACAGCTGCATTTGAAAAACTTCATGGAAAAGGNTCTGTAATTGCATACGAAAGTTTTGGTCAGAAAGATCAGGATTTCTCTGTACAGCTTACAAAAATTATTGCAGCAAAACCTGACTTTATGTTTCTTCCTATCTACTATAATAAAGTAGCACTTGTTCTTCCTCAGGCATATGACCTTGGTTGGGATGGCCATGTTCTTGGCTCAGATTCATGGGGTTCTGCAGAGCTTGTAACTTTAGCTGGTGATTCTGTAAAAGGCCACTTTTTTATTACTCACTATGCAGCAGCTGGTGCTAAAGGTGCAACAAAAGCATTTATCGACAGATACAACTCTACTTATGGATATATTCCTGATGACGTTGGCGCTTTATCCTGGGATGCTCTTGGTGTAATGGTTCAGGGACTTAAGGGTATGAAAGAGATTACTGGTGACATTGCAACAGATAGAACAGCACTAATGGAATCCATTAAAGCAATTAAATCTTTTGCAGGTGTTACAGGAACTATGGCATTTGACAAAGAAGGTGACCCAATTAAAGAAGCAGTTATTGTAAAGGTTAGTGATTCCGGTGAATTTGTCTTCGAAAAGGCAGTTGCTCCGTAATTAATTAGTTAAGTATTAAATTCATTTTACAATCGGTCTCGTTCTACGAGACCGATTTATTTTAAATTGTAATTATTAAGGAGCTGAAACAGTGTTAACAACGTTGTTGCAAAATATTATCAACGCTCTGCAGTGGGGAAGTTTTTACTCCATGATAGCCCTTGGCTATTGTTTAGTATATGGAGTTCTAAGGCTTATTAACTTTGCTCATGGTGATATTTTTATGGTAGCCGCTTATATCGGCTTTGTTATTGTTGGATTTTTATTAAAATTTATTACGGGCTCAGGAATGTCCGGCTGGCTTATTCTTGCCATTACTCTTCCTATCACTATGTTTTTAACATCCCTCCTGGGTGTTTTTATTGAGAGGGTTGCATACCGGCCCTTACGTGAAAAAGGGGCTCACAGATTATATGTGGTAATTACTGCTTTAATGGTTGGTCTTATTCTTGAAAATGGTAATTTGGCTGTTTTTGGTGCAAGTAACCGGAAATTTCCAGAAATAATCGATAAAGCTGTATATACTTTTGGTAATGTAAGAATAACAAATTTAAAAATACTTGTTATTGTTGCTGCTATTGTTACTTTTATTTTTCTTCAGACAGTTGTAAATCGTTCCAAAATTGGAATGGCAATGAGGGCTATTTCCTACGATAAGTTTGGTATACCTTTAATGGGAATCCCTGTTAATAAAGTAGTAGTGTTTACTTTTATTGTTGGTTCATCTCTTGCAGCTGTTGCAGGTATTTTGTTTGGTATGTCCTATCCTGTATTAGATCCTTATATGGGGATGATTATCGGCTGGAAAGCGTTTATAGCTGCGGTTGTTGGGGGTATCGGAGATATTAAAGGAGCATTCCTTGGTGGTTTTATGCTGGGATTTATTGAAATACTTGTTGTTTCTTTTTTCTCATCAAACCTTAAGGATCTTATTGCTTTTACAATACTGCTAATAATTCTGGTTATTAAACCTACAGGATTCTTCGGTGTTGCGAAGAGTACAAAAATATAGGAGTACTTAATGGGTAACTTTCAGCAGAAAAGTTTATTTACAGGTGGAGGCATAGTATTTGCTCTACTTCTTGTGTTAGCAAAATTTGGTATGATTGATCTATACGTACAATCTGTAATAATGTTTATAGGAATTAATATTATATTTGCTACCAGTTTATCTATTGTTAATGGATATATGGGTGAGTTTTCATGTGGGCACGCTGGATTTATGGCTGTAGGAGCTTATGTTTCCTCTGTTCTTTCAGTACTTTTATTTACAGAAAACAGCCTTCTGGGCGGATCTCTTCTTCCCCCATCATCAGCAATATTCCTCTTTCCTTTTATAATATTAATTGGAGGAGTTGTAGCTGCATTTGCAGGACTTCTTGTTGCCTTTCCCTCATTTAAAACAAGAGATGATTATCTTGCTATTATAACAATAGCTGTCAATTTTATAATTGTAACTGCATTAAATAATATGGCATTTGTTGGTGGTTCAAGAGGATTTATGGGCATGAAGAAGGTTGTTTATGCAATGACAGACGTTGTGAAATTACCATATATGCTGTTCTGGGTTGGAACTTTTGTAGTTCTGACAATTTTTCTTATAAGGCGTTTTTTTACATCAACCTATGGAAAGGGTATTATTGCTATAAAACAGGATGAAGTAGCCGCAGAAATAATGAGTGTAGATACTAATAAAATGAAAATTATTGCATTTATGTTTTCTTCAGGATTGGCTGGTATATCCGGTGGGTTATTTGCTCACGTAATTGGATATGTTAATCCAAGTTCATTTTCTATACTTAAATCAACTGAAGCATTGGTAATGGTTTATCTTGCCGGTATGGGCTCATTGAGCGGGTCTGTAATTTCAGCAATTCTATTTACAATACTTCTTGAAATTTTAAGACCATTTGCAATTTTAAAATGGGTAATTATTCCACTAATTCTGATTCTTGTAATGCAGTTCAGGCCGGAAGGATTAATGGGCGATAAAGAACTTCCGGATTTATTCCCTAAGCTCAAGAAATACTATAAATTTAAATAAGGAGCTGCTATGAGTCTTGTAAAAATAACAGACCTTACCCAGAGGTTTGGTGGTTTAACTGCAGTTTCCGATCTTCAGGTTGATCTTGAAGAGGGTGGACTGTATGGACTTATTGGTCCAAATGGAGCGGGTAAAACAACTATATTTAATATGGTCAGCGGTTTTTATACCCCTACTGAGGGAACTATAAATTTTGACGGCAATGTTATAAATGGGAAAAAACCCCATAGTGTTACTGCCCTGGGAATTGGCCGTACATTTCAGAATATAAGATTGTGGCATGATATGACAGTTTTGGATAATATTCGGTTATCCCAGCATTATCATTTGGGATATTCAGTTTTTGAACCATTTCTGAGAACTAAGAATTATTTTAAAAATGAGAAGCGGATTGAAGATAAATCCATGGAACTTCTTGGTGTTTTTAATCTCCAGGATATTGCACATGAATATCCAAAAAATCTTCCCTATGGAATTCAGAGAAGGGTTGAAATTGCCAGAGCTTTGGCAGCAGAACCCAAATTATTATTGTTGGATGAACCTGCAGCAGGATTGAGTAGTGCCGATGTTGTAGATCTTATAGACCATATAAGGTGGATACATGATAATTTTGATATTACTATATGGATGATAGAACATCAGATGGAAGTAATAATGAATCTTTGTCAGTACATAAAGGTAATTGATTTTGGAAAAACAATTGCCGAAGGTACACCGGACGAGATTCAGAAAAATCCACAGGTTATAAAGGCATACCTTGGTGATGAGGGGGATATTTATGCTTGAGGTTAAAGATTTAAAAGTTCGATACGGTAATATAGAAGCTCTTCATGGTATTAACTTTACTGTTAACAAGGGTGAAATTGTTACCCTTATCGGCTCCAATGGGGCAGGAAAAACTACTACCCTTCTAAGTCTTGCGAGATTGCCGAAACCGGAAGCCCCTACTGTAGTCTCAGGTGATATTCTTTATAATGGGGAGAGTCTGCTTAAAACACCTCCTCATGAAATAGTCAGTAAAAAAAGAATTGCTCTTGTTCCTGAAGGCAGACATATTTTTGGTAATTTAACGGTTAATGAAAACCTGGAAATTGCTACTTATGCTCTTGATAAAGGAGCTGATGTGAAAGCCGCATACGATCAGGTTTATACTTTGTTTCCCCGGCTGTATGAAAGACGTAAACAGAGAAGTGAATCCTTAAGCGGTGGAGAACAGCAGATGCTTGCAGTAGGAAGAGCGTTAATGTCCGGTGCTGATTTTATTATGCTTGATGAACCCTCTATGGGGCTGGCTCCTGTACTTGTGCAGGATATGTTTAAAGCCATGAGGGTAATGAATGAGTCTGGTATGACTATTCTTTTAATTGAACAGAATGCNAGAATTGCATTACAGTTTGCTCACAGAGGATATGTAATTAATACAGGGGAAATTGTAGCAACCGGTACTGGTGCCGAGCTTATGGAAGATCCTGAGGTTAAGAAAGCTTATCTTGGCGGATAGTGATGATAGAAGAAAAATTATTTGTATAAAAACCGGAGATTTTTCTTGATCTTCGGTTTTTTTATTTTTATAAGTAAGTTATTTAACGAAAAACTAAAAACTAATAATGAAAAATTATTCTATTGGTTTTGGTTGAGTTCTCTGCTATAAATTTTATC
>JGI24023J19991_10002041_pt1 | contig 14999 bp, 15 predicted proteins | sample Cruoilmetagenom1_FD_19991 | JGI IMG/M metagenome (IMG submission 19991) | reverse complement strand
CAATAAAAGAATAACATATTTATGTTCAGTTATCCTTTTATCTTACTTATTGAAAAAATTGCACTTATTGTTTGAATTGGCGTTTGTTATACCCCCACTCAAAGTAAGAATACTGTACAATATATTTGATATAACCATTTTCTTAATAAAGGTTATACCCCCACTCAAAGTAAGAATACTGTACAATATACACTATAAACAATGTCCGAAGCACTAAGTTATACCCCCACTCAAAGTAAGAATACTGTACAATCGATGTAAAAAATATTAAATATGTTGAAAAGTTATACCCCCACTCAAAGTAAGAATACTGTACAATCAACTGATTTCAAAAGCCAGCAATATAATAGTTATACCCCCACTCAAAGTAAGAATACTGTACAATCTATCATCCAAACAAACACCAATGTTAATAGTTATACCCCCACTCAAAGTAAGAATACTGTACAATATGATTATTTGGAATATGAATTAAACCAAAGTTATACCCCCACTCAAAGTAAGAATACTGTACAATTTTAACAGCTCATCTTGTAAGACAGTTGGAGTTATACCCCCACTCAAAGTAAGAATACTGTACAATAGGGTTTAGTAAGATTATTTTTATCTTTTTTAAGATACTATATGACTTAGTATTTTTACTTTGAGTGGGATCAGGTATACTAACGGCAACTATTTTTATTAATAGTATGCTGGTAAATTTGCAAGGAGTTTTTACTTCTTGCTTTTTTATGTCAAAATTCTATTACTGTTTGTACGCCAAGCTTTTCTTCATTTGTTTTTTTAAAATTTTTTAGTATCTCCATAGAATTATAAACTTTATCAGTAAGTTTTAAGATTCTCACTTCACCTTTTAAAGGGATTATTTTTTTAATATATTTTATATGTGCATTAGCAGAGTAATTACTTTTACAAATTCTAATATAAACACTATATTGGATCATACTAAAACCATCATTTAACATCTGTTTTCTAAATTTTGTATATTTTTTCAAATCTTTTTTAGATGTAGTTGGTAAATCAAACATTATTACAATATACAAAAAACTTAGTTCCATATATTTATATTTACTTCTAGTAGCTTTTCAACTGTATCAAATTTGTAACAATTATATAAACTATCACAATATTTATCTATGGCGTTTATTAAAGTAAATTTTTGTTTGTTTATATATGTTTCAGTATCTACTAAACCTAATAATCTTTTTTTTAGTTCACTATCTAGTTGTTCTTTAATACAACCCTCATTCTCAAATATCTCATAAACTTCTAAATCAACAAATGCCCTAAATGGCTCTATAATATCATCAGCTAAATTAAATTGATTTAATTCACTACAATGATGTATCCCATCATATAAGATAAACCCTTTACAGGATAAAGTATTTGATATAATACTTCGTATTATTGCATATCCATAGTTTAAACTAGCATTTCTAACATCAGACATATTTCGTGTAAAATAATTAAAATTATTTCTAAATATACTTTTCCAATATTGCTGTGATGCTTGAGCCTCAATATTTAGGTTGTCACCATCTTCTACTTTATCTATCATTGACAATAATAGTGAAGATTCATCTTGACTTGAATATTCCAACACTGTTGCTTGATTATAAATCTTATTTTTTATAATTTTGTCCCAAAGTTTATTTTTGAACTCTTGGGTACTATTAGCTTGGTATTTATAACTTTCTAGCATTCTTATTTTACCATTGTAGGGTAGTAGTATGCCATTTGGTAGATGATGTTCATCACAAATTATTGTTACTATTTTATTTTGTGTAAGATTTGATAAAAGTTTTGTAGTGATATTTGAAGCTAAGTTTTCTATCAAAATAACAGATATATCACATAGAGGTATATCTGTTTCTCCATTACCATTATGAACAACTAAATTATTATTTTTATAAGCTAATTTACAAGAGTTTGATATGTAAACTACTCTAAAATTCATTTGAGTGGTCTTCTTATCTCTGATGTTATTTCATCTATTATATTACCTAAACAATCAACTTTTAGTTTTACCAAGTCTATAAGTTTTTTTTGTCCATCTGCTCTTGAAGATGGTATATATCCAGATTCACTTAGAGTTATAAATATAGTTTTTATTAAATCAGAAGTTAGCTCAATATCTTCTTTTACTATACTTTGTTGTATTAAAATATCTCTTAACTCTTTTGTTTGGTTGCTATTCATTTTTTCCATGATAAATACAGTATTTATGCCATATTTAGTTTTAATGATACTCGATACCTTATTGCACAGATTTGTCACCTTTTCTACTTGTGAAGTCAATTTTGTCACTTTTTCAAGTTTTAGGTTTAGTTCTTTTAAAATAGCTTTATCACTCATAATATCTTTTAACTCTTCTACATCATCTGTCTTTAACCAAGAGTTATGAAGCCCTTTAATCTGCTTTCTAAAAAGTTCTGATTCTTTATTTTTTGGTTCTTTTACTATGATAGAACTATCAACTTTCACAAAGTTACATACTATTATAGACTTGTCTTTTAAACTATATCTTAATAAATCATTTTTATATACACTAAACATAAAAGTAGATTTATCTCCATCTTTTAAAATAGGTGTTGGTAAATCATCTATTTTTGTACCATTATATTGTGCTGTTAGAACAACAAAATCATAAGTTATCTTTCCTTTTAGATTTATGATTTTAAATACATCATATCTTACATAAGCTCCATTTCTTGATATACCATTTCGTATAAGTACACCTTTTTCATCATCACTTTTTTTCTTTGATATGGTTTCATCATGAATAGAACCATTTGTTTTTTGTTTCACATATCGTGTAACTGGTGCGTTTTCAATAATATCTTTAAAATCATCTCTAAACCCATCATAAGGGTAGTTCTTATTTGCCAATATCTTAAAAAGTATAGAGGTAAAGTCATCTCTTACATTTTTATTTTTTAAATTTAGTTTTTCTATATCTATATCGTGTATTTTCAATTCATTTAAAATATATTCTTTTAAAGTTTTATGTTTATTTAAAACTCTATCAAATTTTTCAAGTGTCAATACTCCACCTGTAAGGTATGTTTGAATACCTACAAATGTAGATATATTTTTTATCAAAGATGGTGTGCTACAAGCTATAATAATAGCATCTTCGCCATGATGAAGATGAGTATCTCTGTTCTTTTTACCAATAGCCCAAGCCTTTCTTAAAATAGAAGTTATTTTTCCATTATTTGCATATACTCTTCTTTTGCCATCAAAATTTGGATTGTTCCAAAATTTAAGATGTTTATCTATATAAAGTCCAGCATATTTTGATATAATTTGTGTATCTACTATATCTCTTTGTTTGAATCCATCAACACCTTTAAAATCTTTATTTAAAAGTTTTCGTACTCTAGGAATAGTATAATCTTTCCAGTTATCCTTTATATATTTTTCAAATTTTTCAAACTGCTCTTTGCTTAACCATTCATAAGGAGTTTTATCACCTTTATTTTGATTTGTAGATGACCGTACCAAAGTTTTGTTACTTTGGCTATCATCCAAACTTCTACCATAAGGTAATGTGTGTTCTATTTCACAATATCCCTCATCAAATAATTTTTCGGCACTAATCCTACCTAATGTGTAAGAATCAACGAAATTATTTTCATCATTTTGTATCCATACATAAGGATCAATACCTTTTTGCAATATCCATAATTTTGCTTTTAGTATTTGCTCTTGCGTTGGATTATTTATATTATACTTTTCACAAAACTCTTTTGCTTCTTGATTTGACTTTGTATTTTGACTTATAGCTTTATCTATAGATGATATTTGTTTTTTACTATTCATCTCTCTTGCTAACTCTATAGTTACCATATCAAAAGTCCAGTTACTATTTCCACTTTCTTTTCTATAATGTTTTAATATATCGTTTATCACAGTTCGTACTTGTGATAAAGCTCGTATAACTGTATGATTGTTTTTCAAAGGAAAATCTGTATATATAATAGGTGGTAGATATGCTTTTTTATCTATACTTTTTACACCGTATTCATTTTCTATTTTTTGTTTTACATCATGAGGGATATCTCCATTTAGCATATACTTACAAATCTTATCAAGTACACAAACAGAATATGAAAGATGTCCACGTATTGTAATTTTTAAGAGCTTTTCTATATTTTCATCTAGTATATCAAGTTTCAATAACTCTACTTTTTTTAAGCTATCTTTTGTTTCATAAGCCAATATATTTATAATACTTACTAAAGTATTTTGGATAAAACCATCATCATTTTTAAACTCTTCTAATGGATTGAATTCTAAGTTGAATATTTTTTTAATCTGTATGAATGTATCAAAATTAGTTACAATACTTTTTTCTTCTTCTAATATACCTTTAAACTCTAGATTTGGTAGTTTTAGTATTTTTTTAATATCTTTATATGATAAACCTTTTATTTTTTCAAAACTGTTATTTAAGATTATCTGTTTTTGTTCTTTTGAAAATTCTAAATATTCTTTAGTACCAATTTCTCTATATCTTATATTATAAAGCTTTTCAAGTGAAATATAAAGTTGTGAACTAAAATGATGTTTATTTGCAGATTTTTCATTTGGATTATAAATACAAGGAGAAACTAAAGTATCGTATTTTGGTGATTCTTTTTCCCATAAAAAGTGTTCTAAATATTCATCCTGAAACTCTTTAGAACAAATATCATTTTTAAACTCTCTTTGTTTCTCAAAAATAATTTCTATCTCGTTTTTTAAATCATCTCGTGGTATAGAAAAAAGATAATCTTTACCTACTTTTTTACCTTTTGCCCATTTATCAGTATTTCTAAACTTCGCACCATGGTTTTTTTCTAAATATTGTCCAACAGTTAAATAGTCATTTTCCTTAGACTTGTATTCTTCATTATATTTTTGAAAGCCATCTTTTAAATTCTTTTGATCTTCTGATAAACTTTTATTTGAACCTTCTGGTATCTCTCTTATCTCATCATATGTTACACCTCTATGATTGTTCATACTATATAAAACTCGTGCTAATTCTAAGTTTGATATTTTTTGAGTTAAGGCTTTTACTCTTAAATTTAATACATTATTATTCTTTGATTTCTTATAAAATAAATATTCTGCTGTTTTGATATAAAAAAGATGTTTCTTTTTAGATTTTGGACATTGCTTTACTTTTGGACTTTTGTCATAAGTTCGTATGGTATTAGCATTTAAAATATTATATTTTAACATACACTTTACAATATTTTTAGTTCTGTAAAATTCATTTTTATTTGAGTTTCTAGCTCGTTTAAATTCACCTCTTTCTTTACTTAAAGATGTTTGTTCTTTAGGTTTCTCAGGTGCATCAAATAGTCTTACACCTGCATTGATAATTTTATAATTATTTGCTTTATCAACAAGTGCAAATCCTACTGACGACTTACCTATATCTAAACCTAATATTATATTTGAATCTAAAAAAATTTCTTTCATTACATCTTCCCTTTTCTACTTTAATTACTTCATTATTAAATCTATTCTATGTCTAAATAAAATTGTATCTAAAAAATATATAAAGTAAAAATTAGATACAATGACAAAAATTTAGAATACAAAGAGATATAAATATGGATCAAACAATAACAGAAAAAATATTTAGTGAACATGTGGGACGCAATGTATTTGCGGGTGAAATCGTAAGAAGTCCAATAGATATGGTTATAGGAAATGATATAACAACTCCTATATCAATAAAAGCTTTTGAAGAAAGTGGAGCTACTGAACTAGCAAATCCTGATGGATTTTCAATTGTACTTGATCACTTTATTCCTGCAAAAGATATAGCTTCTGCAAATCAAGCAAGAGTAAGTAGAGATTTTGCTGCTAAACACAATTTAAAAAACTATTTTGATGAAAAAGATATGGGTATTGAACATGCACTTTTACCTGAAAAAGGTCTTGTAATCCCTGGTGATGTTATCATTGGTGCAGATAGTCATACTTGTACACATGGTGCACTTGGTGCATTTAGTACTGGTATGGGAAGTACAGATTTAGCTTTTGCTATGGTAACAGGTGGAAACTGGTTTAAAGTACCTGAATCTATCAAAGTTGTGTTTACAGGTGAACCATCAGAATATGTAACTGGAAAAGATTTAATCCTTGAAATTATCCGTATGATTGGTGTAGATGGAGCATTGTACAAAACTTTGGAATTTACAGGTGACACAATCCAATACTTAAGTATGGATGATAGGTTTTCATTGTGTAATATGGCAATTGAAGCTGGAGCAAAAAGTGGAATTGTAGCTTATGATGAGATTACAAAAGAGTTTTTAGATGAAAGAATAAAAGCAAATAGTGCTTTAAGAGCTGAACCAAAAATTCACTTTAGTGATGATGATGCTTCTTATTGCCAAGTACTTGAAATTGATGTAGCTTCGTTAGAGCCTGTTATTGCTTATCCATTTTTACCTGAAAATGGTCATAGTGTCTCACAAGCAGTAGCAGATAATATTAAAGTAGATCAAGTATTTATAGGAAGTTGTACAAATGGAAGACTGAGTGATTTAAAAGTTGCTTCTGAGATTTTAAATGGTAAAAAACTTGCATCTCATACTCGTATGATAGTTACTCCTGGTACACAACAAATATTAAGAGAAGCTACAAAATTGGGATATATAGATATTTTAGTTGATGCAGGTGCTGTTGTATCTAACCCAACTTGTGGAGCCTGTTTAGGTGGATATATGGGTATTTTAGGTGACAATGAAGTTTGTATCTCTACAACAAATAGAAACTTTGTAGGGAGAATGGGAAGTCGTACATCAAAAGTATATTTATCAAATAGTGCCGTTGCAGCTGCAAGTGCTATTAGTGGGTATATTACAAATCCAACCTCAATTTAACAAAATAAATAGCATATCTCTTATATGTTATTTATAGTTATTTTTTTATAGTTTAAATTTATTATCTACTTATCTTAAGCTATTTTGTTCTACGATAATCCCTTTATATAAAGTATATCACTCTTCAAATAAACTATTCTATCTAAAACAAAAAGTTATAATAAGCAAGTAAAATATAAGTAAAACTAATAAATAAAATTATCTGAACACTAGTCAATTTAAGTTATGTATTATTTTGTTTGTGATAATCTTCCTACATAAAATTAAATTTCACAAAAAGGAAACTATGATGATTAAGAATAGAGATGTTCAAAAAGACTTAGAGCAATTAGATGCAATATTAAAAGAGCAAGGTATTTCAAGAAGAGATGCAATGAAGATGATGGGAGTTGGTAGTTTATCTGCACTTATGATAGGTGGTACAGAAGCTGAAGCTGCAACTGCTGCAGTTGCAAGTGATGCTAAAGGTAAAATAGTAATCATAGGTGGTGGTTTAGCTGGTATGTCAACAGCAGCTAGATTAACAAATAGTTTATCAAACCCAGATATCACAGTAATTGAGCCAAATAAACTTTCTACAAGTTATCAACCAGGTCAAACACTTGTAGCTGGTGGTCTTTGGGATAAAAGTGAAATAGTTTATCAAAGAGATGATTATGTTCCTGCTGGTACTACAGTTATCAAAGAATCTGTAACTGATATAGATGCTGATAATAATACAGTTACTACAGATAAAGGTACTAAAGTAACTTACGATTACCTGATCGTTGCAGCTGGTGTAAAACTTAACTATGGTGCAATTAAAGGTTTAGAAGAAGCTGGTGAAGCTTATGCAAGTGGTGATAACTCAAAACTTTTAAAAGTTCTTGGTTCTGTGGGTGCATCTTCTATCTATACAGCTGATGGTGCTGAAGCTACTTGGGCAAATATGCAAAAATTTGTTGCTGATGCAAAAAGTGGTAAAAAAGTAAAAGGTGTATTTACACACCCTAATACACCAATTAAATGTGGTGGTGCTCCTAAAAAAATCATGTACCTAACAAATGCTAGACTTGAAGAAGCAGGGGCAAGAGCAAATGCTGATTTACATTTCTATCCAAATGGTGGAGCAATGTTTGGTATCAAAGATTACCATGATGCTATTGTAAAACAATACGAAGCTAGAGGTATGAAGTGGAGTTATTTCCATAACTTAGTAGGTGTTGAAAATGGTAAAGCAATCTTTGATAAGCATTGGAAAGAAAAAGGTGCATTTGATGAAGATTTAGGTGAGTATGAAATGGTTACTAAACATGAAATGGTAACTAAAGATTTTGATTTCTTACATATTACACCACCAATGAAAGCTCCAGATGAGATTGGTAAATCTTCAATTGGTTCAGGAAAAGGTTGGATTCCAGTAAATAAAGAAACATTACAACATGTGAAATATCCAAATGTATTCTCTTTAGGTGATATTGCTGCTGTTCCAATGGGTAAAACTGGTGGATCTGCTAGAAAACAATACAAAGTTATAGTAAACAATATTATCTCTATGATGGAAAAAGGTGAAATACCAGCATCTAATGCAAAATATGATGGATATACAGTTTGTCCACTTGTTACAAATATTGGTACTGTTATGTTAGCTGAGTTTAACTGGGCTTCTAAAAAAACAGGAAGTGGTAAAAATGCTGCACTATTATCATTCTTAGATCCAACTCAAGAAAGATATATCTGGTGGTTATTAAAAGTTTATTTACTTAAACCTATGACTCAATATGGTATGTTAGCTGGTAAAGCATAATATTATATAACTAAACTTTAGTTATATTAAAAGCCCTAAACCTTTTGGTTTAGGGCTTTTTTATTTATATTGTATTACAATGCCAAAATTAAATTTTAAGTGAGTATATATGAAAAAAGAGATTATTATTTTTGTGGGGTTATTTTTATTTTTAGCAATTGGAATGCATTTTAAACAATGGATTGATCATCCAATTGAACATCTTATGAATATGTCACATGGTGGTGCTTTTGGAGTGCCAGGAATTGTACATCCATTTGTATTTACATTTTTATTATATTTTGTTCTTAGATTCCCAGTATTTATCAAAAAACTATTTTCTAAAAAATAGTTTTAACTCATTAACAGTTTTTTTACTCTTTCCACTTCGTTTTGTAAGTGGGGTAAATCTGAACTATTATCTATGATATAAGTAGCTAAAGCTTTCTTTTCTTCAATATCCATTTGGTTATTTATTCGTATCTTTGCCTCTTCTTCTGTGCAATTATCACGCTTTATCAATCTTTGAACTTGTATCTCTTTGGGTAAATATACTACAATTGATTTTTTAATATCATAATTTTGTTTTTCAAAAAAAAGTGGAATATCTATTAAGTATGGTTTTTTTTGCTTTTCAAATAGAGCCGATTCTTTTATAATCTCCTCTTTAATCAAAGGATGAATAAACTCCTCTAATCTCTTTTTTTGAATCTCATCATTAAAGATTAAATTTCCTAATTTTTTTCTTAGTACTTTTTGATTTTCGATATATTCTTTTCCAAAAATATTTTCAATATCTTTATAATGTATATCTAAAAGTTTGTGTGTTATTTTGTCTGCATCAATTGTTAAAAAACCATGTAGTCTAAAAAGTGAAGCAACAGTACTTTTCCCTGTTGCAATTCCACCTGTTAGTGCTATAGCATATTGAAATTCACTATCGTTTAGCAATGCCCGTTATCCCTTTAGTAATATGTGTAGGATATACAAAAGTTGCATTATGTAGTTCAGTGTTGTAGTAGTTACATCCCTCTAATAAATCAGAAGTATTTAGTACGATTTCAGCTTGGGGGTGATATTTTTTTGAAGCAAATATCAGTGTATTGTGTCCAAAACTATAAGGCATACAAATCCAAAAGTTTTTTCCTACAGTTTCTAGCTCTTTTTTAGACACTTCTAAATCTTTATATATAAAAGAAGCTTTTGTTACAAAGATACCTTTTGTTTGCTCTAAACATCTATCTACAGATGCCATAAACATATCATCAAAGTTTTCCTCTTTGTTATAAAGGATTATGTCAAAAGTATCTTCTATGTTTAAATTATCACTAAATGTAACATCTTTACATTTATGTTTTGCTAACTCATTTTTAAACTCTGTTGAGACATTACCAACAACTAATATTTTATTTATATATTTATGAGAACACAAAGGTATATGAACCATCATCTCATCATAAGCAAAGTTTTTGTTATCACAGTTTGCCATTTTGTATAAGCCTTTTAAATTAATTTTAGGTATAATACCCAAAAAATTTTAAACTCAAATAACTTGAGAATATTAAAGGTAAAAATTATGAATGTATATGAAAAGATACGAGATTTTTGTAGAAAATTTCGAATTATAGTTGGTCTAATAGCAATTGCAATTGCTGTATTGTTTAGTAATCCTTGGTGGTATCTAGGGATTATACCTCTTATTGCAGGATTATCTGATTTTTGTCCAATTTGTATCATATCTAAAAAGTGTGATTTACCTAAAAAAAACGAAAAAAAAGCATAATGGCAACAATATCATATAAAGATGCAGGGGTGGATATAGATGCTGGTAATAGTTTTGTAGAAAATATAAAACCATATGTAAAATCAACTATGATACCAGGGGTATTAGGAGGTATTGGTTCATTTGCTGGTGCTTTTGAATTACCTACTGGATATAAAGAGCCAGTAATATTAGCTGGAACTGATGGAGTTGGAACAAAACTAAAACTAGCTATTGATAGTGGAAAATTTGACACTGTAGGAATTGACCTTGTTGCTATGTGTTCAAATGATTTAATATGTAATTTTGGAGAGCCTTTATTTTTCTTAGATTATTATGCAACTGCAAAGCTAGAAGTTGAAGAAGCAAGTGCAGTTGTCAAAGGTATAGCAGAAGGTTGTATAAGAAGCCAATGTGCATTAATAGGTGGGGAAACAGCCGAAATGCCTGGGATGTACAAAGAGGGTGATTTTGACCTTGCTGGTTTTTGTGTAGGAATTGCAGAAAAATCTGAGATGGATAGAGTTTCACGAGTACAAGATGGGGATGTTTTAATTGCATTACCAAGTTCAGGTGTTCACTCTAATGGATTTTCATTAGTAAGAAAACTCTTATTAGATAAACTTGGTATGAAATTTGAAGATGATTTTAACGGACAACCTCTTATTGATACCCTTTTAAAACCTACACGAATATATGTAAAAGAGTTTAAAGAAAATAAAGAAAATATCAATGCTTTAGCACATATAACAGGTGGTGGTATAGTTGAAAATTTACCAAGAGTTTTACCTAATAATTTAAGAGCAATAGTACAAAGAGATAAAGTTCAAGTTTTACCTATCTTTGAACTTATGGAAAAACATGTAGAAGATGCTGAGATGTTTAGAGCCTTTAATATGGGTGTAGGGATGATATTTGTTGTAAACCCTGCAAATGTTGATGAAGTTTTAGAAAATACAGATGGATATGTAATAGGTCATATTGAAGCTGGGGAAAAAGGGTGTGATATAGTTTAATTTTAAACTATCTTAATTTTAAAAAGCCATTGGTAGAATACCAATGGCTTTTTTATTAAATTAATTTATCTTTGATGGTATCATGTGCAACAGCTGGTTTAGCTGTCCACTGCTTAAAAATATCACACGCTACTTTTGCCCCTTCTCCATTTGCTATCGCAAACATAGTTTTTGCCCCACTTGCAAGACCCGCAACAAAAAGATTTTCTGATATTTGATTATTTTCATTTTTTAAACAAACTTTATTTGGTTTCATCACATCTGTATGCTCTTCTATATTTACTAAATCACACTCTATATCAAAACTGTGCATACCTGTTGCAATTACAACTATTTTTGATTGATAAGTATTATTTTGTGTTGTAACAGTAAAAGAATCATTATTTTTTTCTATTTTAGTAGCAGTATCTATAACTTTAGTACAACTCTTGAAATTTGAAAGTTGTTTCTCCATTTTTTCAATCAAAGAATCCCCACCTATTCCAAAATCCACACCTGCAAGATTAAAAAAACTAGCTTTTGTTATATCACTATTTTCATTATCAATCATTAAATAATTTTTATTTTTTGCCCAATCAAACTTATCTTCTACAGAAGATAACGTTAAGGCACATCCATAACCAGCAGCACCACCACCTACAATCAACACATCATACATTTTATAACTCCATATAATTAATTTTAAAGATGATAACTAAATTAATATATAAGAATACTAATTTTAGATATATAAATGAAATCTTAATCAATCTTTAAGATGATAATGGTTATCATTTCTAAAATATAATTATTATGGAATAGAATATGAAATTATCAGATTTAAATATAGATCAAAATGCCGTTGTTGAAAAAATAACTTGTAATGAAGAATTAAAACAAAGATTTTATTCTTTTGGTATCTTCAAAGGTGCTACACTATTTGTAGAAAATATTAGTTTTTCAAGAAATACAATTGAGATAAATGTAGAAGAGACTTCGATAGCTTTAAGAATGGAAGAAGCTAACTCTATAGAAGTTACTCCAAAAGGATAGATAAATGACACCTATGAAAATTGTTTTAGCTGGTCAACCAAATGTTGGAAAATCCTCATTAATCAATGCAATGTCAAATTCTCGATTAAAAGTTGGGAATTTTAGTGGAGTAACTGTCGAAAAAACGCAAATATGTTTTGACCATCATTGTCACGCAATAGAGATGATAGATTTACCAGGAACATATTCTATTAATGGTTTTTCTACAGAAGAAAAAGTTGCTAAAAATTATCTTCTTGATAAAGATTATGATGTTATTATCAATGTTATAGATGCAACACATTTAACACGAAATTTACTTCTTACTCTTGAATTATTAAATCTTAACAAAAAAATGGTCATTGCTTTGAATATGTATGATGAAGCAAAAAAAGAGGGTATTCATATTGATGTGGAGCAAATAGAAGCTCTTACTGGAATTCCAACGGTTGCTGTTAGCGCAACTACCAAAGAGGGTATTGATGAGCTTTTAGATATCATACATACATATTATGATAGTGAAACTAGAATCCCTTTAAATATAAACTTTAGTGATACTATTGAAGAAGAATTATATCATATAACTAAATTCTTTGAAGCAAAAAACTTTGAATATAAAGATTATACAAGTCGCGAAATGGCTATTAAAGTTTTATTTGAAAATGAAAAATTTTATGCAAAAATTCATGACAAACCAATATTTGCACAACTACAACCTATTCTATTAATAGCTAGTGAAAAAATATATACTTATTATGAAACAGAAAATATCAATGATATACAGACTTTAGAATTTCACTCTATTGCCCATGGAATTAAATCTGAGACTGTAAAAAGAGATGATGCAAAACTTCCAAAACAATTTACAAAAAAAATAGACAATATTCTTATAAATAAATATTTAGGTGTTCCAATATTCTTATTTTTTATGTGGGGATTATTTCAACTAACTTTTGAACTTGGTGCTATTCCTATGGATTATATTGATGCAGGATTTGCTTGGCTAGGAGAAGTTGTTGGAAGTACAATAGCACATGAAGAACTTCGTTCTTTAATCGTTGATGGTATTATAGCTGGAGTTGGTGCTGTTGTATTATTTTTACCTAATATTATTATTCTTTATATTGGTATTGCACTTCTTGAAACAACTGGTTATATGAGTAGAGTTGCTTTTTTATTAGATGGGTTTTTTCATAAATTTGGACTTCATGGAAAAAGTTTCATCCCTTTAGTTACTGGGTTTGGTTGTAGTGTTCCAGCGTATATGGCTACTAGAACACTTAAAAATGAAAAAGATAGGTTAATTACTCTTTTTATTATTGGTTTTATGAGTTGTGGTGCTAAATTACCTGTTTATGTACTATTTATTGGAGCATTTTTTAGCCAAGAAGTAGCAGGAAATGTATTATTTTATATCTACATTGCAGGAGCCTTATTAGGACTTGTTATGGCAAAAGCATTACGTATTTTTGTATTTAAAGGGGAAGATGAACCTTTTGTTATGGAGATGCCAAAATATAGACTACCAACAATGAAACTAATCTATATGATAGTATCACAAAAAGCTTGGTCATATCTAAAAAAAGCTGGTACTTTTATCCTAGCAGCTAGTATCTTAATCTGGTTTGCTTCAAATTATCCTAAAGTTGACAGTGATAACTTATCAGTTCAATTAGAAAATAGTTATTTAGGTCAAATAGGGAAAGCTAGTGTTCCATTTTTTGAACCACTTGGGTTTGATTGGAAATTATCTGTTGCACTTGAAACAGGACTTGCAGCAAAAGAAGTCGTTGTAGCGACTTTAGGAATTCTTTATAATGTCGGAGAAGAGGTAACTGAAGATGATGATAGACTTTTAGCTGAGTTAAAAAAACAAATTCCTTTTGCAACAGCCATTTCATTTATAGTTTTTGTTATGATATATCTTCCATGTTTTGCAGCTTCTATGGTTTTTGCAAAAGAGGCTGGAGGCTATAAATACTTAGGATACTTATTTATCTTTACAACAACTGTAGCTTGGATAATGAGTTTTATAGCATACAATATCACTCTAGCACTGACATAAACTGTATGTTTCTTATAGTTCCCGCAATTATAATATTTCTTGCTTTTTCATACTTACATCTCAATGAGGATGTAAGTATATTTATGGAGATTATAACTTATATTTTTATAATGGGTGTAGTAGCACTCTCTTTTTATACTTATACATCTATCAAAAAAAATCTAAAACAGCAAGAGTTAAATAAAATATTATTAGAGATACATAACCTGCAAATAAAACTTAAAAACACCACTTCTGAAGATCAAAAAGATAGATTGCAACTACAAATAAAAAGACTTCAAAAAGAGGTCAGTCAACACAAATCATAAACTTTTTTCTAAATTTGCTGATACAAAATCCCAGTTTATCAGTTTCCAATAATTTTCTAAATATTCTGGTCTTGCATTTTTATAATCTAAATAATATACACGCCAATTCAAACAATAAGTGCAATTTTTTCAATAAGTAAGATAAAAGGATAACTGAACATAAATATGTTATTCTTTTATTG
>JGI24023J19991_10002039_pt1 | contig 15009 bp, 17 predicted proteins | sample Cruoilmetagenom1_FD_19991 | JGI IMG/M metagenome (IMG submission 19991) | reverse complement strand
AGAACATCATACCCCTTATCGGCAAGCCGTTTGGAGACTTCTTCAAGCAACACCTTGTTTTGGAAACATCCGCCGCTGAGCGCCACCGCCGAGATAGGGTGATTGTCGTTTGCGCAATCTGCCGAGAGCCTGTGCACCATGGCTGCAATTATCATCGCAAGCCCCTTGTGAAAGCGCGCCGCCAATAAGGCGGTCGGCGTCCTGGCCGCAAGGTCATCGAGCAGCGCGTGCCACATGGGCGTCGGATCGACAGCAGGCATTCCGGTTTCCGCAAGCTCCGTGACGGCAAAGGGGTAAGCGCGATCGTCGCAGTCTTCATTCAGGATTTTGTCGTCGATGATTGCCTCTAGCGCCATGGCGCCCTGGCCCTCAAAGAAAACTCGATCGCGGTTGAGCCCGATCGCCGCGGCGATGGCATCGAACAGGCGCCCGCATGAACTCGCCGGCGGCGAATTGAGACCGGTCTCGAGCATGCGATCGAACGTTCGGCGTGGTTTATCGCGAAAAAACGCGTGGAGCTCCAACATTGAATATTTTTGGCTGAATTGGTCCCAGCCAATTTCGGCCATGAGATGGGCATAGGTGTTGCGCCAAGGTTCGATTATGGCTTGCGCGCCTCCCAACATCGCCACCGGTTTGAAGGTACCCAGGCGTTTGTAAGTACAATAATCCGCCATTAGAAATTCGCCGCCCCACAGTGTGCCGTCATCCCCATAACCCAGACCGTCAAGCGCCACACCCAATACACATTCTGAGCCGAACGCTATTTCGTTTTCGGCCATACAACTGGCGATGTGGGCGTGATGGTGTTGAACCTCGACAAGCGGCAAGCCTGTCGCGGCGGCGGCTTCTCTAGCAAGCTTTGATGAGAGATATTCGGGATGCATATCGGCCACGAGCAACTCCGGCTTGTGGTCGTAGAGCTCAGAAAACAGTTTTAGGTTCTTTTGATAGTCGTCAAGGGTACTGGGTTCCTCCAAATCACCTTGATGCTGGGACATAATAGCGGCGCCATCCTTGGCCAGACAAAACGTCGCTTTGAGCTCGCCACCATAGGAAAGCATGTCGGGCGCTTCATCCATGCCAGCGGGAAGAGCAATAGCGCTTGGCACAAAACCGCGTGCGCGACGCATCAGGCGGGGGTTGCCGCCCATCACGCGAATAACAGAATCGTCGATCCGGTTTGCGATATCGCGGTCGTGCATGAGTGCATAGTCAGCGACGTCCTTTAGCTTGTTAACGGCCTCTTCATTGCTTGTTACTTGTGGCTCTTCGGAAAGATTACCGCTCGTCATTACCAACGGCCCATCAATGGATTTCAGGATCAACAAATGCAGCGGCGTATAGGGCAACATGAATCCCAACGTATTCATGGCGGGCGCGACAGCGTCCGGTAATGTCTCCTGCCCGTCAGCAGTCAAGAGCACAATTGGCGCTTCTGGGCTCTCGAGGAGCTCACGCTCAATCGCCAGAATATTGCAATAGCGGCGGACGACATCCAGGTCTCGAGCCATCAACGCAAAGGGTTTGCCATAGCGTCTCTTGCGTAGACGCAGCCGCTCGACCGCCGCTCCATTGGTTGCGTCGCATGCGAGATTAAACCCGCCAAGCCCGCGGATAGCGACAATTTCGCCCTGCCGCAGCAAATCCGCAGTTGCTTCGCACACGTCCTGGGAGGTACGCGGCTCGCATGACGTTGCAGCGCTTTCCAGGCGCTGCAGCGAGACCCTTGGCCCGCAGCGCCGACATGCGATTGGTTGGGCATGAAACCGCCGATCGTTAGGATCGGCATATTCGCGCGAGCAGTCGTCGCACATGGCAAAGCCAGCCATGGTCGTGTTCGCCCGGTCGTAAGGGATCCCTTCGACAATCGAAAAACGCGGACCGCAATGCGTACAGTTTGTGAAGGCGTAGCCGAAGCGACGCTCTGCGGGACTCAACACCTCATCCTGGCATGAGGGGCAAGTGGCCGCATCAGGCGTCACTTGCGCATGCGTACCGCCAGCTGCGCTCTGCGCGATGCGGAAATCCCGGTAATCAAGTCCTTCGGCCAGTGGGCGCGCCTCCAGAGCATCGATTTGTGCTAGCGGTGGCACTTCCGCCTCAAGGCGCTCGATAAAATGTGCAAGGACATCAGCGCTGCCGACCGCGCGAATGAGCACTCCTGCACTGTCGTTCAGAACTTCGCCGACGAGGCCGCACTCTCGCGCCAGCCGCCACACTGTGGGTCTGAAGCCGACGCCTTGCACCGTCCCGCGGACCCGTATTTCCATATGGCTTTTTTTCGGCGGTTGCGACATTACCACTTGATCAGTTGCACGCGATTAAATCGGCCGTTGCCAGCCTATGACAATCCTTCGTGTCTTTCATGCAACAGTTCGCCGCATATGACAGCGACTTCGCAACAAAAATGTCACATATTCTGGAGATTCATCAAGCTGTTGGCTTCCCAGAGCTTTACGGCGGACAACTCGATTCATAGACTTCCTTTACCTAGGGTCAACACCCAGGGGCAAGCTGGCAGCAGTTATTTGGATCGAGACCAGCGTTGGGGGAGCTTAGTCGTGAACAAAAGCAAATTCATTGCAGGGGCTGCGCCTCTGCAATTGGCATGTCTTGTCGTTTTGGCGTCACCGGCAGTGGGTCAGGNCACAGTCGACCTACCGTCGATCGATGTCCCAGGAGCCACCGCAGGCGCGCCCGATGTCTTCATCGCGTCAGGCGAGGGCACGGACACTACCAGCGCAGTCGAGCAAGCAGATCGGCCAGATACGGTGACGATCGTCGACCAAGAAGAGATCCAAGAAATAAACTCGGTGGTTGCTTATGACGTCCTTGAAACCAAGCCGGGTCTCAGTGTCGTGCGCCGGCTGGGCAACACCGGGTCTGGCTTAAGCAGGCTGTCAATTCGGGGTAATGGCAGCGTCGGCCCTGCCGGCTTGCAGGTCTATGTCGACGGCCGGCCGGATGCGACGGTTTCGTTTGCGCATCCCACGCCATCGGCACTAGGCCTGAACGAGGCCGAATACATCGAGGTTATCCACGGTCCTTCGCCCGTACTTAATGGCTCCGGCAAAACTGGCGTCCTCAACATAGTGACAGCTGTTCCGGAACCCGGACTGCATGCGTTGCTAGAAACAAGCTATGGCGATTTTGATACGAACGACAATTACGGCCGTGTTTCCTATGCCGGCGACAAGGGCTATGCCCGGGTGGCTTACAGCCATAATAGAACAAACGGTTCCAATCCGGAATCCGACGCTACAGTCAAGAACCTCAACTTCAAGGGCCAATACATCATCAACGACGTCTTAGACGTGACGTTTACCTATGCCGAGAACAAAGACGAATATGAGGTTTTCCGCGAGTTCTTCGTTCCTGGCCCGTTTACCGATCCGAGGACCGAAGACCTCAATCTGAACCAGACGGTCTATGACGTCACCGTGAATGCCGACTTCGGCAATGTGGCTACGTCGTTGAAGTATTTTCACGATGAGCTCGACCCGCAAAGCCAGTTTGTGGATGCCGGTGAGGAGCGTGCTGAAGTTGAAGAGGAAGGCCTCCGATTTAAGACTGTGTGGGATGTTTCGGATCGAACAAAAATCATTAGCGGTATCGATCACCTCAAAGCCAGGGCAGAAAATTCTCCTGTTCTGCCGCCTTTTATCCTTCCGCTGTTGGGAAGACCTCGCCAGCGTATTTTGGAGACGTTGGATGAAACCTCATATTATGGCTATGCAGACCATGAGCTGACGAACACGCTAACGCTATCTGGTGGATACCGGTACACCGACCACAGCGCTTACGGAGACGTGGATTCGGGTGAAGTGGGCATTTTGTTCGCTCCGGAATTCCAGAGTGTCAATCATCCCCTTCACGGCACAACCTACCGAGCGCGGGCAACACACGGTTACCAGTCGCCAACGCTCCAACAATTGTATGGCATCTTTCGAGGCGGCAGAGCCGGCCCTGCCAATCCTAACCTGGGGCCCGAAAAAATAGATCAGTACGAAATAGGCTTTAACAAAGCTTTCCGTCGGGGAAACTTTGATCTTGTCCTGTACAAACAACAGGCTGGCCGTCTCATCGAATTTCCTTTACGGGTGCCGCCGCCGCCGCCACCTCCGCCGCGACCGCCCGAAATCAAAAACGTCGACAATTACAGCACCTACGGGCTCGAGGCGGTATTCCACTATTCGCTGACCAAGAACTTGGACGCAATGGTGGGACTCTCGATTGCCAATTTTGACCAGCAGACCAACCGGTTCCTGCGCGTGCCAGAAAAAACGCTCGATGCGGGCTTCACATACAGGCGCACCATATTCCGGCACAACGACTTAACCGTCAGCCTGATTGGGCGCTATGCGCAAGACATCTTCGATGTCCCTGTAGTTCCGATTAACAGCCCGCGGGTGCCGCTCGACGATTATTTCGTGGCTGATCTGAAGGTCAATTTCGATGTAACCGACAACGCAACGCTGTGGGTCGCGGTTGATAACATCACCGACGAAAGATATGAATTGGTCACCGGAATTCCGGCTGCGCCATTGGGCGTGTTCACAGGCCTACGAGTAAAAATGTAGATCAGTTGCATGACACCGATATTGCCCCTCGCCCACAAATACCAGGGCGATCCGCTTACCGGTCATCGCGACCCTGCCGACAGCGGTGGCGGGCTTCGGACGTCTCAGATGGCGCCCCCTCAGGCGGAGGGGCAGATGTCAGAGGCGGCACACGGCGGAGTCGGGGCAGCTGATGCGGGCAACGAACTTGCCGAACCCAAGTTGGAAAACTCTGCAGAGCAGGCTGGCGGCGATACCTCGCTCCTCGATCGGCTCGATCTGCAGTTCGTCGTCGACCTTTTCGACAAGGGCGGTCCAGTTGTCGTTATCCTGTTTGTGCTTTCTGTGGTTGCCCTCACCGTCGTACTTCTCAAACTCTGGCAATTTACGCGACTAGGCGTGGGAAGCGGCCGCAATGTGGAGCAGGCCGTGTCATTGTGGATTGCAGGTAAGCGCGACAAGGCGCACACCATGGTCCGCGATGAGGAGAATCCGAGCGCGTTTGCTCTGGCCCACGCCATGGCGGGTATTGCCGCTGGCGCAGAAGAACGCATTGTGCGCGAGGACGTGGAGCGTGTCGCGCTGACCGAGCTCGGCAAGCTGCGTTCCTATATGCGCGTTATCGAAGCGACGGTGCAATTAGCGCCGCTCCTAGGTCTATTCGGCACCGTCCTCGGTATGATCTCAGCTTTCCAGGCCTTGCAAGCCACCGGCTCCGAGACCGATCCGGCAGTTCTGGCCGGTGGTATCTGGGTCGCGCTTCTGACCACGGCTGTCGGGCTTGCCATCGCGATTCCCGCCGCATTCGTGAACCATTGGTTCGAGGGTCGGATCGAGCGCGAAAAGGGACTCATGGAAGCCGCGCTGACGAGTCTATTCACTCAGCGCATCACAGAAGTTGGCCGTTCGGCCTCCAAAAGCCGCAGCCGCGCGAAATTGGCCAATGCGGCTGAGTGAATCCGGCGCCAAAAAGTCCTCCATCAGCCTCACGCCGTTGATCGATGTCGTATTCCTGCTGCTGATCTTTTTCATGCTGGCATCGACGTTCCTGCGATTCAACGCGATACCGATCTCTGCCGTGGAGGACGGGGGCAAAACTGAAGACGTGAAAGAGATCGTGTTGATTCAGATCGATGGCGGGCAACGCCTTCAGGTCAACGGCGTGACGATGCAAGTCGATGATTTATCCGCGCATCTCGATAACCTTGTCGCCAAGGGCATGACGAAAGCCGTCGTCAGGCCAACACGTGATACAACAGTCCAGGAACTGGTCACTGTGCTCGAACGCGCACGTCGCACAGCGCTGACCAGTGTTGTTGTCGTTCGCTGAAGCCCACGAGTTGCGATCATGCGTCTGAGTTTACCCGAACGCAATCGGAACGAAGAAGACCTCGTTCCACTGATCAATATCGTCTTCCTGATCCTAATTTTCTTTTTGATCGCCAGCACGATCAGTTCTTTCTCGACCCGGCGGATCAAGCTTGCGGAGACAGACGCGGCAGCGAATTCTCAAACATCGACCCGCGTTATCGTCATAAGATCCGACGGTACGCGTTTGAGCGGAAACGTGCCTTTGAGTGACGAGCAAATACAAGCGCGCTTCGAGGATTGGTCGAAAGAGCCTGAGTTGCCGCTTACCGTTGTCGCAGACCGCGCGATAGCTGCAGATCAGCTCATCGCGGTGGTGACGCAGGCCAACGCCGCCGGGATCAAAAACGTAATGCTGCTGACGCGGCGCATCAGGTAGCAAATGAAGTTTCGGCGCGTTCACTGGTTATCGGCTGGCGCCGCGGCGCTCTCGCTGCACGCCTGCGTGCTCATAGGCTTGCGGTCGCAGGCCGTGGGCGCGGCCTCTCCCCCGCCGGGGCCGATAATCGCAATGGCGACATCGCTTCCCGGCATAGTCGGGTCCGCGGTCGAAGAGATCGAGAATGAAGCACCCGACACGAAGAAGGAGACCAAGGAGTCGAATGAGGCTGTTGAGCCGAAAACCCAAGAGCGCGATCCGACAAAAACCAAGCGCAAGACCGACCAAGCGAATAAGAAGCAGCAACGCAGGCGTGCTTCGAGAAGCGGCAATGTCCGTAAGGGCTCGGCTGGAGCGAGACGTGGCGGCGGCGGTCGGGCCTCAAGCGCAGGTGCCATCAATCGCTACGCGATGCTCGTGCGTGCTCGCATTCTGTCGCGACGGCCACGCTCCGCTGCTCGACGCGGGACAACCGTCGTCGTTTTCCAGCTGTCGTCGTCAGGCGGTTTGAGTTGGGCTCGTGTCGGCCGCTCGAGCGGAAATCAGTCGTTGGATCAAAAATCACTTGCAAGCTTGCGGCGTGCTTCGCCCTTCCCCCGCCCGCCAGCCGGCGCCCGCGCGAGCCAGCTTCGCTTCTCCATTCGATTTCATTTTCGCTGAGCCGGCCGTTTTGTGGTCCCAAGTCTTAAAAAGTGGCTCTTTCACATCGGGCGGCGCTACTTGATCTCCAGGGCCGTGTTGGTGTCCAGGCTGAGCTCGGCCATCTGCATCATGGTGGCGACGATCGCTCGATAGCTTGCGGGCATATCCTCCGAAAATTCCTTAAGGTGGTTCAAATCGGACAGCAGCCCAATGGCACTGGAAAACATGGGCGTGGGCTCGATTTCCATCGGCAAATAGGTGCCGCATTCGCAGGGATTGAGCAAATGCGCGTAGCGGCTTTCGGATCGCCCGCTCCAGTGTTCGATCACCACGTTGTCGCGGCTATAGGTTTCAATTTCCCGCTGCGCAATCGATTTAGCGACCCATAACTTGAATCCATCAAATGTCTGGTGATCGCAGGGCGATACCCTGTAATCACCCACGATAAGGTTCAATGGATGGGTGTTTTTGACGATATCGGTCTTCCCGTGGGTCGAAATGGATTTAGAAGATCGGTTCATATCGACTTCCTACGTTTGTTTCGCCTGCGTCTTGGCCTCAGCCGCCAGATATTGATGAACCCAATCCACAACCATCGTGACGGCTTCGTCGACGGCGCCGGCGACAGGCGTGCTCAATCCAATTCGCAAGTCTTCGAGTTCCTCCGGCTCGCAGCCAACAATTCGTATGGTCTGGGGCAAGGTCGACACATGGGAGAGTAAGCTTAGTGCCCGGATTGGCGTGGCGTAATGAGTGTCCGCGAAATAGTCGCGCTTTTCATGCATGCTAAGATTGGAAAGATCGGGTAGCACCGGTTCCAATAGATACAATTGCCCAGGCGCGCCGCCTTTGGTGTATGCATCCAAGAGCATCAGCGCCTGATAGCCATCCATCAATTCCTGCACCAAGCTCATGCCGCCAATCCCGGTCTCGATAACGTTGACCGATTTCGGAAGGTCGTGACGTTGCATCAGGCGATTTGCCACTTCGATACCGAAGCCATCATCGCCCTGCAGCACGTTGCCGACGCCTGCAATCAAGATATGAGGATTGGGGTTTGGCAAATTTGAACCAACCAACTAAAAAGCTGGAAGCTTGGGTTCGAATTCCATATCGACGCCGACCAAAAGCCTACCGTTTTCGTCGAGCTTGATTGGAAAACATTCGATCTCACCCTCGCCGGCGATACGCGCTCCGTGGCGAACATCATAATAGCATCCCGAATGGTGGGGACAGGTCAGGTTAAATTTAATGAGCTTCGCCTCGGACAGCGATGATCCGTCTTGAGCACATGCCGAATCTACGGCGTAGAAATTGTTCGCCACGCGACACAAGATCACGCGGCGATCGTCGATTTGACATTCTTTGATGGCGCCATCGGGCAACTCCTCACCCTCCTTCATCGCCGGGACCCAATGGGGATATTTTGATTTGGGTGGTGCAGTTGGCTGTTGCGGCGCTCGGGTCCTGGCGCCGCCGATCGTCCACTGAATTTTAGATGCCTGCTCGTCGGGTTTATCCCGCTCAGGCGGCAACAAGTCGTAGAGCTCCATCAATGTGTGAATCGTGGGATCGGTAACGACTTGTTCCAGCACGCCTTCCTTGAACAATCGAACCAATCGCCGCAGACCTTCGCGGTGGATCGTATCGACTCCCGCTAGCAATTCGAAGATTTGTTTCTTTACTTCAGGAAACGGGAGCTGATCCATCTCTTGCACGAGACCATCGACGTGCGCCAAGAGTTCATCCCATTCTTCATTGGTCATGAACCCGACAAGAGGTTGCGGATTTTGCGGAATGTCAGTTTTGGATTTGGACACGACTAAAATATTACCGATCGACGATAGCGCACTGGTTGGTTCAGTGCAGGGTGCAGTTATCGCCACATTGCGAATGATCGTCGCCGTCGCAACATCCATCCGGGCATTCGCCATGCCCTTGTTTTTGATAATCGGAAAAACCGTCCGCGAACAGGCGACCGCCTTGCTTCTTGCCCTCGGTGGTGAACTTGTAACCCGATACAGATCCGGACACAGCTTCCAGATACTTCTCCGCCACCAACTCTTCGAGAGCCCCATTGATGGCTTGCGCGTCGCAATTGAGAAAAGGAGTTAATGTGGTCGCGTTGAAGGCATCTCCAAAGCCCTCGCCCTGGTACCAATAACAAATTTGTAGAACCTCTTCGCGGTTGACCAGCCGATCTAGGGCATTGTCTGGTTGGTTCGATTGGGCGCGCGTCATGCTCATGGTCAGGCTTCCCAACTTTCTCAGCTTACAGGAGATGTTCGCCGAATATCATCAATCAACTGATTATGACATATGTCAGCCAAAGGATTGAGGTCCGAAACGGCGAGAGGATGCAGATCCGCCATGCCGGATACGCCTGCGCCAACGGCGGTGTCAGTCAATGCTGCAATTCGATCAACCATTTTTTCGGCTTCCGGTGCGATCGGCTGCTGACCAATCGCGGTGACCTGGCCTGCCGCACGATCAATTTGTAGTTCTTCGAGCACCAAATTTCCAATGCTCTCGTTGGGCAATTCAACCTCGATAACAATCACTTCTTCGGGCCAAATATCGAAATGTTCGCCGATGACCAGCAAATTGTCGGCGCTGATAATGCCGGTAACCGCTTCGAAAATGCGGTTCTGGACCGACATTACATCGAGTTCGCCACCGACCCATTTTCGGCACGTGATCGTGCCTGCTGCGCTGCCGCGCTGAACAGCCGCCACCAAGACCACACGGTCATATGAGATATCGCTCGCCTGGAAATCCTGCACGATGGCGACAGGTCCCCAGTTCATCTCCTTGATCTCCACTTCATGATCAGGCCACGACATCCGCTCCAGCCGTTCCATGAGTTCTGGACCCAACGGATAGCCGCGGATGAACTGGTAATAACCCACAAGGCCTAAGGCGATTCTAGACATGGAGCTTCCGACTATATGGCGCCGGCAATTATAAGCCGCATGCGCAGGTTGTCACTTCGCGGGTCACAACCCGATCGGTGCCCTCAACCATCACGTGGGTCGTGCATGGCATACACGGATCGAAACTGCGTAAGGCGCGCAGAATATCGATCCCCTTGAAATCCTTCTCATCCTTGAAGTTGGTTTCAATGATCGGCGTATTCAGCACCGACTGTTCGTAAGCTCCCGGCTCGCCCCAAGGGGTGCGCGGACAGGAGTTCACGGTTGATGGCGTCGAGATCTGGTAATTCGCGAGCACGCCCTTTTCGATTACACACCAATGCGCCAAGAAACCGCGCCCGGCGCCCCAAAATCCTGCGCCGATATGACGGCCCGTTTTGGGAATCTCGAACGGAGTTGCGACTTGGGTTTCACCGCGTTTGATCAGATCCTGAGCCCGAACCCAATTCTCCACCGTCACCATCAAATTGAAGGCAACGGCGTAGGCGCGCGCGCGGTTGCGTTCGAATGCGTTCCAAATGTCCGGAACGTGCCATTCCGCCCTGGTTTCGGGCAATTTGTCCTTGGCAAGGTTGAGAACCAAGCTCTTGCCTGTAGATTCGAAATAATTGCTGGGCGGCAGCTTCTGGGCCAGAGCAGACAGATAAACACGGGCATAGGCGCCGGCCTCAAACGTTTTCCGGTCCCACGTCGGCGTGCAGGCCCAACTATAACGCTCTTTCCAATTCTGCTCGCCGGGCCGTGGGATAGTGGTTTTATTCCAGGGATGGTTAGGACTAATGGGATTTCCAGCCGGATCGGTCTTGAAGGGATAATCTTCCCATTGCTCATAATAGGAATGTTCGATGAACTCTTCGATCCCGACATTAAGGTCGGTTAGGCGCGTTGTGACCAACTCGCCATTGACCATGGCACCCGGCGTCGACCAACGCTTCTCGCCCCAACTGTTACAGTTTTCATAGGTGGCGTCGTAATGCTCCTCGTGATCCCACTGCCCGAAATCGACCATCGTGGGCGGTAGCTCGCCCAAATGTCGGTATTGCGGGTTGGCCTCGTACATAAAATCGTAGATGTCGTCCCAAATTGCCACGCAGCGCTTTGCGTAATCGAAGAATGGCACGAGCTTTAAGTAAAACTCGGTCATCGTATTGGTGGTAATGGTCGTCGTGACGCCGCCCGGGATGATGGTTTCGGGATGCGGATATTTTCCGCCCAGCAACACATAGGCTTCGCGCGCGATCCGCGTCATCTCCAGGGCTTCCAAATAAAGCTTGCCGGTCAGCGGATTGAGATCGGTCATGATCTCGCCGATAAATTTGTAACCGTGCGTATCGCTGAACTTCGCCGGTGCCTTTTCCGCCTTGGCCCAGATTTCGGGATTGGTCTCTTTGATCAGCGCTTCGGAGAAATCCGGTCCCGCCAAAATGAAAAGATGCAGCGGGTTGTCGTAGAGATATTCGCAACTGAGCAACAGATTGCGGATGACGATGCCCAGCGGCGGCGGCTTGATGCCAAGCGCCATCTCAATGCAGAGCGCTGCCGTGGTCGCGTGCACGCCGCCGCACACCCCGCAGGCCCGCGAACTGATAAAAGCCGCATCTCGCGGATCACGCCCGCGCAAAATAACCTCGTATCCCCGGAATAGGGTCGCCATGGAGGCCGTGTCCACCACCTTGCGATCTTTCAAGTTTACCGTGCTGTGGAAGGCCAACGCGCCGGCCACGCGGGTTACCGGGTCAAAATCCACGTCGTTGAGCTGACCGTTTTTGCGCGCGATATCGGTCAAATAAGCCTCGCGTTCCTCCACGGTCTGAGACTGGTATGAATACGGATTGGGAACGCCTTCCTTCAGCCGGGCGTTGCCGTCTTCATCAAACTCGATGGGAAGATTTTCAAAACACATAAATTGAGTCCCTGTATTGGAGGAAATCTGGCGTCATTTATCGCAGATCGTTTTTCGAATTCAGGCTTTGCCTTTCGCAACTTTGACGATTGCGGTTAGGTTGCCATTCACGTCGAGCAGACCCGCCAGCAGGGCGCTCAGAGCGCCATTAATTGTCTGCACGTCCTCTGGCAAAGGCTGTGTATTGTCGCGGATCGCCACCAGGCCGCCGGCAAGATTTTTCAAATTGGTTCCAGCGCTCCATAAAGCGTAGATGATTGCCAAGAGATAACCCACCAGCACCAGCACGATCGCGAGCGTCAAAGCCAGAGTTAGCACCACCAAGAGCTGTGTCATGTCTATTTTCCTTTGGCTCGCTGTGAAAATACTTCGGCAATAGTGCCTGTATTTTTCTTTAGCTTGCCGGCCGTTGCCACCATGTCCGTGCCCACAGCAATGGTGTCTTTGAGCGCTGGAATTGAACTGGTGTTCTCTGCGATGGCGACGCCCGCGGCCAGCATCTCGACGAAATAACGGCGAATGGAAAGCGCTGCGCGCAGGGTCCGGTGAAGCAGCCCGATTGCCAATGGCACAATGACAAGGGTAACCACCAGCAGCATCGTCCACCAAATTGTGTAGACCGTATCGGGCAACGTCCGTTGTGACGGGTCGATACTTGAGATGTAACCCATAATGATGTCCATGCCCGTTGCCTCCCTATTTGTATCGCGGCTGCTTGACGGCGGCATTTATTGTGGCGACCAGATTCTTATCGATGGCTTTGAGCCCGCCGGCGATCTGACTTAAACCCTCGTTCAATCTTACCGCTTGCGGAGTCAAATGGCTGGTCTCTTGCTCGATCGCGCGCAGTCCCAGGCGCAGCTTTGCGAGAAAACTCGTCGGCGTTCCGCCAATGGATCGAAGCACGGCGCTAATTTTGATCAACGCGACCGCCACAACCAGAAGCGATATGAGAACCAAGGCTGCGGTCAGCAGTGTTAAAACGGTCATTGCCTTAATTTCCTCTCGTTCAATGGTCGAGCATGCAATGAGGACAACCCGGACAGCCCTTGGCGTGAGTCTTTATAGCGTCCGTCCCCGCCACAATTTGCACTGCCGTATCGAGAATTTTTCCTGCAGCGGTGTTGATTCTGTAAAGAATGGGAATGTGAACGGTGTTGTTGGCAACCCGCTGACCCGTGTCCCAAATATCGGAAGCGACGCTATTTATGCTGACCGCGGTATGGTGGATCAGCCACAACAATACCGTGACCACCAGAGCGACGACCAAACCCAAACCCAATGTTGAAACCCAGACAAACTTGATCAAGTCAGCTGTCTGGTCTGGAGATGCCAGTGGTTCCATAATGTTATCTCTTCCGCCGAAAATTTTTCTGACCTAAGCGACGCGCTTTTCCGTCGATTTGCTCAACGCCTCGACGATCTTGTTGCCATTGTCGCGAATCGCTTCAGCGCCTGAGAGCAAGTCGCCCGCGACTTTGCGAGATGCGTTCAACTGCCAGATGGATTTGGTGTTCTGCTCGATTTCCCCAACCACCACCAAGGCTGTCTTAGCCAGTCGCAGGATACGCCTGGCCGCCACAATCACGGCGATCAGCAACGCCGCCGCCGCGATCACGATGACCGTTGCGATGGCAAGCCAAACAAACCACCAGAAATAAATCTCTTCCGCGCTCACTCGACCGTCTCCTCATGCATTCGCTTGTCCGCACGTTCTTCCGCATCCTTGATATAGGCATGGGCTTCGGACTGGAGCTCGCGCTGCAGCGATGTCCCCCCAGGCGTGTAATTGGACCCCGCGCTCTGTAAATTGCGGTAGAAATAATGCGCCGTCTTCATGAGTGGGCCGGGAGCCTCGACGTGACCCCAGCCGCTGGGAATATGGCCCGTCTTGTTCCAGCGATTCGTCATATTGCCCTTGCGCTGAGAAATTCTTCGCAGAGGCCGGATAAAGCTGCCCAACATTCGACTGGCGGTTCCAGAGAGGGTCTTGCCCGGCGGTGCTTGGTAAAACGGAGCAAACGCATCGGGAAAACCCGGCATTGTACAGCCGATACAAATGCCGCCCGTGTTCATGCAACCACCGTTGTGACCCTGCGCACCCCGTGAGGTCATATTGCACTGGACAGCAGGCCCCCAACATCCAAGCTCGACAAGGCATTCTTCGTCGCCATATTCCTTGGCGAATACACCCTCCTCGAAACTTCCTGCCCGCACGCATTCACGATGGACGGTGGATTTGAACATCCATGCCGGCCGGCCCAATTCGTCGAATTCTGGCAATGGGCCAACGCCGGCGAGAAACATGAGAACGGCCGTAATCGTCTCGGTAATGTTATCGCCAACCGGCGAACAGCCCGGAATATTCACAACGGGAAGCCCAAGAGCGCTGCGATAATCCTTGGCTAGAAAATCCATGACGCCCATAGCGTGGGTGACATTGCCTTGTGCGGCTGGGATGCCGCCCCACGTCGCGCAAGTGCCGACTGCTATGACTGCCGCTGCATTGGGTGCCATGTCGCTCAGCATCTTGGCTGTCGGATAAGGGCGCCAGCTGCCATCATCCAGTTCTTCCATACCCATCGCCGACCAGTAACCGCCGAATTCTCCAGCAATATTCTCATCGGCCACGGATCCTTCGTAGAGCACAACATACGGTGCATCGAGCTCACCACGGGCTGCTTGGTAATAGGGCTCCATAAAGCGCGGACCCGCTTCAACGGCCAAAACCGGGTGATGCAGGATCACCTTAGGCAAACCCGGAATCTCTTGATTAAGAAGTTGCTCCACGCTTGGATTTTGCGCGCCAACAGCCGCGACCGAGCAGCCGTCACAGCTCATGCCTGCCAACCAGAAGGCGTGAACCTCCTTTATGGGACCGAGCTCATTGGCAAATATGCCCGTATGATCATTCGTTAGGGGCGTATAGTTTTCGTGATCCATCACGCGCTTCTCCGAAGTCTGGTCAATCAGTGCTCGCCGAAAACCACGACAGCCTGCCCAATCTGATTTCAGCTACCAGCATTCCCTTAGGCAGAGATGCTGGTTTGCGATTTGCCAATTCTAGCAACGCAGCGCCAAGCGGTAAATTTTGACCCTAGGTCAAGGTATTGAGAAATTTTGGTCTGCACTCAGACCATTACATCTGGATCGTCCGAGCTGTTGGACGCGACTCCACAATTGCAAGGAGCAATGAGCGCATCGCATATGCAGGTTCCGACA
>JGI24023J19991_10002034_pt1 | contig 15024 bp, 11 predicted proteins | sample Cruoilmetagenom1_FD_19991 | JGI IMG/M metagenome (IMG submission 19991) | reverse complement strand
GGCCGTTTCTATCACCGCTACCGTGAATTGCTGCAACTCGCCATTCGCTGGCGCTGGGCCGCGATCGGCGTGGTCGTGGGCCTGTTCGTGGTCGCAACCTGGGCCTTCCGTTTCGTGCCGGGGGGGTTTTTCCCCAACTCCACGCGCCCGCAGTTCATGGTCGACTACTGGCTGCCGCAGGGCACGCATATCGAGGACACCTTGCGCGATGTGAAATCCATCGAAAAATATATGATGGAACGGGAGGGCGTGACCCATGTCGCCACCACGGTCGGCCAGGGCTCGCTGCGGTTTCTGCTGACTTATGTCCCGGAGAAACAAAACAGCGCCTATGCCCAGTTTCTCATTGAGGTCGAGGACCACCGCAGGATCGATCAACTGGCGGCGGAAATCCAGGAATACCTGGCAGCCAACTACCCGAACAGTATTCCCAACTTGAAGAAATTTCTTCTGGGCCCGAATGAGGGCGGGCGGATTCAGGCCCGGATTGTCGGGCCGAATCCTGATACTTTGCGAGAGCTTGCTGGCCAGGTAGACACGATCATTCAGGAAGACGGTGGCGCGCGCGCAGTCTGGACCGACTGGCGCCAGCGGGTCAAGGTGATACGCCCGGTGCTGGCGGAGGAACAGGCCAACGTGAACGGCATTACCCGTCCCGATGTCGCCCAGGCGCTGCTCCAGGGTTTCGAGGGTGCCCCGGTCGGTGTCTACCGCGAGGGAGACGAACTGCTGCCGATCATCGCGCGCGCGCCGGAACCGGCGCGCAGCGACGTCACCAGCATGCAGAACCTGCAGATCTGGAGCCCGGCGGCCCAGAAGATGATCCCGCTGCGCCAGGTGGTCTCGGGCTTCGAAACCGTGTTCGAAGACGAAATCATCATGCGCAAGGATCGCAAGCGTACCCTGATCGTGCACGCCGATCAGAAAACCGGACCGGCCAGCGTGCTATTTGAACGGGTCCGGCCGAAGATCGAGGCCATCGAGATGCCCCAGGGCTATGCGCTCGAATGGGGCGGCGAATACGAGGACTCCAATAACGCCATCGCCGCAATCGCCAAACCCCTGCCCTATTTCGTGCTGATGATGGTGCTCGTGGTCGTCGCGCTGTTCAATGCCCTGCGGCAACCCTTGATTATCTGGCTCACGGTACCGCTAGCCATAATCGGCGTTGCCATGGGACTGATCGCGACACAGAACCCCTTTGACTTCATGGCCGTGCTCGGTTTCATGAGCCTGATGGGTATGTTGATCAAGAATGCCATCGTGCTGATCGACGAGATCAACCTGCAGATCGCCGAGGGCAAGGCGCCGTTCCCCGCCATCGTCGACTCCGGCGTCAGCCGCCTGCGCCCGGTGGCCATGGCCGCCTTGACCACCGCGCTCGGCATGATCCCGCTGCTGCCCGATGCCTTCTTCGTCGCCATGGCAGTGACTATTATCTCCGGCCTGCTGTTCGCCACTCTGTTGACCATGATCGTGGTGCCGGTGCTCTACGCCACTTTTTTCCACGTGCCCTACCCCGCTGGCGGGGATACGCGCACCGCTTGAATGACTGGAGGACATAGCCCTGTTCCAGTCCCGGACCTGTCTTAAAATCAGAATTTCTCAGCAACCCTTAACGCCCTGGAAACAACGCAAAGAACACCAAGGCGCAGAGAACACAGAGAATACTCCAAAATATAAAGCGTTTTTGCTTTCTTCGCGTACTTTGCGCCTCCGCGACCTCTGCGTTAATTCTCCAGCGCCAGGGGGCGGAAGGTACTTCGAGATAGGTTCTGGTCAGTCATACGTCACGCGGCCGACGGCGACCACCCTCAATTCAACCCCGGTACGCCCGCAGCGGACGCTGCCGGTGCCTGCCAAATTTGGAAAGTGCCAACCGCCCGAGTGCCGAGTCTTTCACGATGAAAAGTAGCGGTAAATACTCGTTAAAGACCTTCGTCTACCGGGTCCTGGCGAGGCGCCTTATCCTCACCACACTCATTATCGCGGCCGCGTTCGTCCTGCTGGTATTTTTCACCCTGCGTGGGGAAGTGAGCCAGGCGGTGATCGAGCGGGCACTGCAAAGAACCGAGCTGTTTAACAGCCAAAACATCGCACTGCTGGACGTTCCCGGCTTGCCTGACCATCAGACCTTGGAACAAGCGGCCGAGACAATGGTGGCCTTCAGGATCAAGGAGAGGAGAGGTCATTTCGTATTGGTTGATCTGTACGACAAAACAGGCACGAGAATCGCCAAGTTCACTGATGCGGATCATATGTCTATCGCAGCCGTAAAGAATACGGTCAATACAATTCCGCGGCGCTTTCCCGAGGCCGAACAATTCTGGTATGAGATCCTGCGTATGGACGGGATGCCATACATTCATATCGTCGCGCCCTTGGCCAACCGTCAAGGCGAGGCAGTGGCTTTCTTCCATGGTGTATATGCGGTGTCCGCGGCCGCCATAGCGGACGCTCGCCGCCGGTTGCTAAGGACCATACTGGCAGTGATTGGCATTGTGTTTATTACCGCAGCACTGCTCTATCCTGTGATCATCAATCTCACGCGAAAACTCGCGACCTACTCTCTCGACCTGTTGGATTCCAATCTGGAGACGCTGAAAGTCCTGGGCAGCGCGATCGCCAAACGCGACAGCGACACGGATGCGCACAATTACCGGGTCACGATTTATGCCGTTCGCCTCGCCGAAGCGGTCAGGCTCTCCGACCGCGAGATACAAGGGCTATTAAAGGGCGCGTTCCTGCATGATGTCGGCAAGATCGGCATCCGTGACGATATCCTGCTCAAGCCCGCGCGTCTTTCAGAAGTCGAGTTTGAGGTAATGAAAACCCATGTCGACCACGGCCTCGATATCGTCGCGCGTTCGGCGTGGCTCAAGAACGCGATCGACGTGGTCGGGTCCCACCACGAAAAGGTCGATGGCAGTGGCTACCCCAATGGCTCTAAAGGCACGGAGATCCCGGTTGCTGCACGAATCTTCGCGATCGCCGACGTGTTCGATGCACTGACCTCGAAGCGCCCCTATAAGGAACCGCTGTCCTTTGAAGAGTCGATGGCGATTCTTGAGAAAGGCCGCGGCAGTCACTTTGACCCGTCCCTGCTGGACGCCTTCGCTGCCATTGCCGAGCGGCTTTATCAGGAATTTTCCGGGCGCGAGGATGACGGACTCAGAGGAGAACTCAGAGCCATCACCCAGCGCTATTTTACCGCCGGGATTGACAGTCTCACTTAACTAATGGCCTGGCCTTGTTATGCTTGGTGCGACAGATGCGGTTACCTGAATTATTAATAGTAACCGAAACCGGAATACCCCCCAAGAATTCTCCTATTTACTGATCTGGGCGCCCTTGATGACGACGTCCGGCAGTTTTTCCGGTGCGGGATAAACCTGAATATATTTAATGCTGCTTATCGGGATCAATAACAAGGAGCCATCAACTTCCATTGTCAGGCTTTTTTGGTCGAGAACCTTTTCCATTCTCGACGCGATAGCCGAATCGTTTTCTACTTGTTTGGGAAAGGTAAATGAACTTTTGGTTTCGTCTCGGAAGTGTATTGTCAGGCCGCGTTTTTCCGCCATAGCGTTCTCTCCCATAGCTGTGCTTTGATTAGGTCACTTTACGATACGTTATAGTCTCACCTGGTCAACCACAACCTGGCGCGCAAACCGGCCTCCGTAGTATAGCCCACCTCGGTAAAATGGATTTTTCCCTCTCCGTCCACGATAAAGCTGGTGGGAACCCCCCTCACTCCCCAACTTGCGGCCCGTCGTCCATCCTGATCGTTCAGTACCGGAAACTCCAGGCCGTTTTTGCTGAGATGCCGTTTCACTTCATATTTTACACCGGACTGCATGGCGACGGTAATGACACGGTGGTCACGCGCGATTGCGGCGATAGTGCCCTGCTCCAGTTTACATATCGCACACCAGGTCGCCCAGAAATACACGAGCACGGGACGGCCGTTGAACTCCGCAAGGTTGAATGACGTCCCGTCCAGTAACACGCCCTGCAATGGGGGTGCGGGTCCGGTTGGAAGATCCCGGTGCTGATAGGCGCGCGCGGTGAAAATCACCGCCATGATCACCAGGACTTCGACGGTTCGGCGGACCCATTTGTTACGCGCGGTCTTGTCCATTGACTTGCCCTCGTGATTCTGTAGGCTACGTTCCTTCACGCAGGGTTCTGCGCCAACGGTCAACGGCAACAACAGTCGCGGCAGCGGCGATTGCGGCAACCAGTAAACCGGCGGAAGCGTACAGACTGTTCAATATCTGCGGCGCGAACACCAGCATAAACCCGAGACCCAGCATCATTAAACCGGATATCAGTTTCAATGTCCGGCCTTCCTCCTCCCGCAGCTTGCGCGTACCCAGCGTGAACGTAAATACCAGCACGATCACGATCAGCGGGATGACATAGACAATATTATAGACGACCAGATACAGGTAATAGCCAGATAAGGAGAGTTCATGCAGTGTCAGAATTCGTGTAAATACCATTGGAAAACCCGCGGTACACAGAAACTCGTACGCATTGGCGAACAGGGCGAGGACGACCGTACCGAGCAGTACGGGGTAGAGACCCTGCGCGCCGACCAGCGTGCGCATGCGTGCAAAAAGCCCGGGCCTGGCACTATCGGGTATGCTGAGCGAAACGCCTGCCTTGAACCAGAAATAGTCCTTGATATTAATCATGCCAACGGAAACCGCAAGCACCCCGGCAAGGATGGTGATGATCTGTAGCTGCCCCATGATAATGAATACATTCAGCCAGGCCGCCATGAACAGAAAATACATCAACCCGGAAAACAGCACGAATGTCCCGCCGATCAATAGCATCCGCGCCCGGCTCCGCGCGTGTACCAGCAGGCTCAACAGGAATAACAACACGAAAAACGCGCAGGGATTGAAGGCATCGAGCCCGGCGAGTACCAGGGTCAAAACGGGCAACGACACCGCGTCCGGCTCGATTTCACCCAACAAGGGAATCGACACGGGCGCGCTTGTCATTGCGACGAGCTCGAGCGTTTCCAGCGGTTTGCCTGCCTGGAGATGCTGACGGCAGACCAGCAGCGATTGCCGGATCGCCTCGCCGGTTTTTGAGGCATCATCGTAGCCAACCACCATCGTGCCACAGAAGAGAAACGCCGGAATGGACTCGGCCTTCTGCCCCAAGCGTGCGGCCATGTCGAGGTAACGTGCCACATTCTCGGGATGGTCGTTCAACTCCAGAGAATGCCGCGTGAGCCAGGGATAGGCTGTCGCGAGCCCCTCCACATAGGGAAAGGCCCTCAGACAGTGTGGGCATTTCTTCGACCAGAAAAAATACAGTTGAACCTCGACATCGCCGGCCTCACCGAGGCGATACCAGGCGGAACGCTGCGCGGTACCCGCAATCTCAGCCACGTCAGCAGCCATTGCCCAGCCGGCCATACTGAACAGCAAAACCAACCAAACGAAGCGCCTCGGTCTTGTCAGCAGCCTCAAGGCTATTCCCTCCATACTTTGCACTACGATATTGCTGATTTAACGCTATTCCAGACCCTTGTATTCATTGCTATTTCCCAGGCAGTTGTATGCCGACGGGCATCTTCCATGCTGTGCCGACCACACTAGGCCCAGCACCGGTCCAGCACCAATATCGCCGAACCTGCGTGCAAACCCGCCTGGCCTTATTGATAATAATCAAAACTGCTCACGATATTGATTTCAATTATAGATTTATCGCTAAAGTAAATTATAATATTCCGCAGATGGGGTGAAAGTAACAGGCATACCGTAACGATTCTTTCGAGAAGTTGGATTTGGAGAACCGAGATCATGACAAAGAAAAGAGGCTTTTTTATGCTGTTTATCCTCTCGATGGCCGCGCTGTTCGTGAGCAACGCCTTTGCCGCTGAGGCGAACTGGAAGCGCGGCCGCGTCTACTATCGCATGGTCTGCACCGCCTGCCATGTGAAGGAGGCTGGCGGCGCCATTTCACCCAGCGTCAAGACGATCGCCCAGTGGAAGGCCTACATGGATGCGGATAAACACGCGGCAGGCGGCAAGGCCAACCCCAAGGTGAGCTATTACACTAGCAAGGAATACCGCGAGAGCGTCAAGGATACCAACAAGGCAGCGGCTAAACTGCTGAATATCCCCGACAAAGACCTGTTCGCCGACGTGCGCGCGTTTGTGGTCCACGGGGCCAAGGATTCCGATACCCCGGCAAGCTGCCAGTAGCATTGATACCGGCCTGGCCACGGCGTGCGGCATGCACGGGTGAACACACTTCGGGGCATTGCATCATTTCCACACATTATCGTGAGGTCTGCAACGATGAAAAATCATAGCAAGCGCTTCTGGTTCTGTCTTCTCGCATCGCTCGCCCTGGCGCCGTTACTGGCCCAGAGCGCGGCCAGCGCCGCCGAGGCCAAGCCGGCCGCCGACAAGACCGGCTGGTACCATGACATTGTTGATGTCAACTTTGTCAAGCAATACGCCGTCTTGCCGAAACGCAACGATGTGCTCATCATCGATTCCCGGCCCACGGCCAGGAAATACGACAAGGGCCATATCCCCGGTGCCGTCAGCATCCCGGATTCCCAGTTCGACAAAATGAAGCACCTGCTGCCGAAAGACAAGTCGACATTATTGATACTCTACTGCGGCGGCACCAAGTGCAAGCTGAGTCACAAGTCTGCGGGCAAGGCGGAGAAGCTTGGTTACAAGAATATCAAGGTGTATGCGAACGGCTATCCCGACTGGGTGAAGAATGGCAACATTGCCAGCGTCAGCGAGGCCTATGTCAAAAAGCTTATAGATACGAAGGCCAAAGTCGTCATTATCGACTCAAGGCCGAAAGCAAGAAAATACGACAAGGGTCATATTCCCGGCGCCATCAGCATTCCTGACAAGGATTTCGACAAGATGACCGACAAGCTGCCGGCCGAGAAATCCACTCCGCTTCTCTTCTACTGCGGCGGCTACAAGTGCAAGTTGAGCGACAACTCGGCGCAAAAGGCGATGAAGCTCGGCTACACCAATGTCAAGACCTTCGCCGCGGGGTTCCCCGCCTGGAAAAAGGCTTACGGCAAAGGCATGATTTCCACGGCCTCGGCGGCGGCAAAGCCCGCCATCAAGGCCGGTGCCGAAGAAGGCACGATCACCGTCGCCTCACTCGAGAAGATTCTGAAAAAAAACCCCGAAAGCGTCGTGCTTGTCGATGTGCGCGATACCGAAGAATTCAAGCAGGGCACATTCAAGACCGCGATCAATATTCCGATCAACAAGCTCGAGAAAAAGATCGACACATTGCCGAAGAACAAGCCGATCGTCTTTTTCTGCGGCAGTGGAGGGCGCAGCGGCGAAGCGTATGACATGGTGAAGATGTTCCGCTCAGACCTCGAGGTCTACTTTCTGGATGCTGAGCTAAGCTTCAACAAGGACGGTTCCTACGTCATGGTTCCCCATCAAGGCTAGATTCTGCTGTACTGAATGGGGGCAGTGTCCGCCGGGCGCTGCCCCTTGTTTTTGCCCGTTTAATCAGACAGACCGGAACCGATGCGGTCGACGTTCAACATCGAATGGTTACCGTCCTCAGCAGGATGAATGAAAGTTGGGAAAAACCGCCGCCGGGCCCGCCGGTAATCGTAGCAGTTATCAAGCGGCGGTCGCCGCCTTTGCTATTTTAGTGTGCGTCGAGTTTTGCCAGTTCTTCCAGAATTGACAAGACCAGTGACTGACCGCGTGTATCCATGCGCGCGCACAACTTATCGGCGTCCCGCTCCCCGTCCACCAGTCGGCGCATAATACCGCCGAGGCGCGCCATATCGCCTCCCACCATCATCATCTGCTCGGCCATGTTGGCGAGAATCTGCATCGCCTGAACATTTCCCTTGGCGGCCTCGTGGATCATATGGGCAAACCCCGGGGCGGCCACTGCCGGGTCCGGCCTGGCGTCGGGATCGGGCAGACTGGAAGGGTCCTGCAGCCCGCGCAGGATCGCCTCGACAATCACCATGTCGTCATCATCGAGGCCTTTGATCAGGCTGACATCCCGTGCCCCGTTCAGGATTCGCCGTATGACGGCGGCGAGATCCTGCTGTCCAACACTTTCCGCGGCCTGCAGAACAGGCTCGAGCTCGGAGACTATCTCGGGGTTATGGCAAGCTTTGACGACATTGACGATCAGCGCCGCATGGGCCTGCACAATCTGTTGTTGACGACCGGGCAACTCAGACATGGGAATTTGACCGCACAATCGATCTCCGGGGAACGGGCCACGCTAAGCGAAAGCTGGCGAGAAAATCACTTCTCTTTAACCGGCTCATAGTAAATGAGAATGCGCGTCTTGGCCTCCGGCATCCGCGGATGCTCATATCCAAACACTGAAATCGTGATCGCCGGCGTCGGATCCCCCAGCCCTCCGAGCGGGTCAGGAAACTCACCGCCTTGCCAGAACTCATGCCTCGACCCGGTCTGCTGGTGTTTCCAGCCCTTCATGCTGCCATGCTGTATCTGCACCTCATAAAAGGCGACAACCTTTGTCACCTCATCGGCCGTCATCATGTCCACATACGGTAGCGGCAAGTCACCGGAGTGCTCCCACCCTGCAACCAATGCGCCCGGGTAGGGAGATATCCCAACCTCGCCTTTATCGGGAACTTGCGTCTCCGGCAGATTCGGCGCTTGTTTCAGCTTTGGCGCGTACGGTTCGCCGGCACCCGCGTTAGCAAACGATAATGTGGCCGCTATTAGCACAGGCATGAAAAAACGATTTTTCATCAACTCGTCCCTAAATTTGTTAACTTAATAAAACGACAAAGAATCTTGTTTGAGTCCGTACCTGAAATAACCGCATAGCACTGGCCCTGTTTCGCTGGGCATACACTCCTTGGCCTCGGCGCCTGTTGGTGCCTGGCAGGAATATACCCTACCGGTTCAACCACGTTACGATACCACATGCGAACCATATCATCGATCAACGCGATCACACGCCCGTACGCAACACGGTCTGGGCCAGCTATTCAGCGCAATCCCCGTATTCAATTCACCGTCCCGCCTGACTTATCCATGCGCTGTTTGCTCTTCATGCGGCGTTCTTTGATTTTGACCAACCCGTTCGAGATCTTGGCATTGAGATCAACACCCAACGCAAACATGCCCGGAATGACTAACAAGGTAATCAACGTCGCGAAACCGAGCCCCCCCGCAAGCGCCAATGCCATGGGAGACACAAACGGGTCCAAACCACCCCAGCCGTAGGCGGTTGGCAGCAGGCCGACAATAGTCGTGGTGGCGGTCAACAACACCGCCCGTAAACGCCTGCGGCCTGCCAGCAGAATCGCCTCGCGGCAGGGCGTGCCTTCAGCCATGGAACGCTGAACAAAAACCAACAAGATCAACGAATTGTTCACCACCACGCCGGCCAGGGCCACCATGCCCATAATCGAGAAGAACGACAACGGCATCGGCTTCCACAACAGGTGGTGAAGAAAGAAAGTCAGGATAATACCGACGGCACCGAACGGAATCGCAGACATCACGACGATGGGATAGCTCAGTTTGTTGAACTGGATGGCAAGGATAAAAAATATCCCGATCACGGCGAATAACATGGCCTTCGCCAGATCTTGAACAGACTCGACGTTCTTCTCCTCCTCACCGCCATAGTTCACCTGCACCATGGCAGCCGCATCGCCAACCCACTCGGATTCCCTATTGGCTACCAGGCGATTGACCTCCACACTGGTAATCACATCGGTATCAATATCCGCCGCGACGTTGACCACGCGGATTCCGGCCTTATGACGGATTGTGGTATAGCCGGGATGTTCCTCCAGACGTGCGATCTTTGACAGCGGCACCAGGCCGCCGCGATTGTTCGGAAGCAGCAACTCTCCTAACAATTCCAATTGGCGCTTGCCAGTGTCCGGATAGCGGATCGTAACGTCGATCTCCTCGGTACCGCGGCGGGTGGTCGAAACCACCAGACCGTCGACCGCCGCGCGTACGTGTTTTGACACCGTTGCCAGGTCTACCCCGGCATAGGCCGCGAGGGTACGGTCCATCACCACGTGCAGTTCGTCATCACCGGGCTGCAAGCCGCTATCCACGGACATGACGCCTGGCACCTCTTTGAGCAATGCCAACAGGCGCCGCGCCGCCGTTTCACTCGTCGCGGTATCGCTGCTGGCAATCTCGACTTCCAGGGCCCGGCCGGTCGGGGGACCGGGCTTGATTTCCGCAAAGGCGAATTCGAGTTTGGGAAACAAGGGTGGCAGCGCCTTCGCTATCCCACGCATATCGTCCATAACATTGTGATCGGGCCGCAGCACCGAGGGGTGATAGATGACCCGTATCTGGCCGAAGCGCCCGCCACGCTGGGTCAGCGGGTCACCCTCATCGACGGCGATCTGGCCACTGGTAAGTAAAGTGGCCTCCAGGTACTCGGGGGTCGTACGGCTGCGGATCTCACGATCCACATCGATAAGGTGCTGCCGCATGGTCTCCAGGGTTGTACCGGGAGGCGCTGTAATGCGGGCAAGATATTCGTCCACGCCGGCCGGGGGGAACAGCTGGAACGGCATGAAAAGCTTGGCGAGCAGCAGGCTGCCCCCCAGGATCAGCACCGCGACTCCAACGGTCAGCCAGCGATGGGTCAGCGCCTTGCTCAACAGGCGCACATACGCATCTTCCAACGCCTTCAGCCAGGCGCGCTCCGGTGGATGCGCCGCCGGGCGCGCCACCGCGGCGACATGACTGGGCAGGATCAGGAAGGATTCCAACCAGGAGAAGAACAATAACAAGATCACGACCACGGGGATTGCGACGATAAACTTGCCGATAATACCGGACATGAACATCATGGGCAGAAAGGCAACGATAGTGGTCATCACCGTGGCGGTGACCGGACCGAGCAGTTCGAGTGCTCCGGTCACGGCCGCTGCTTTTGGGGCTAGCCCTTTCTCCATATGGTAGGTGATGTTTTCGCCGATAATAATGGCATCGTCCACCAGCATGCCCAGCACCATGATGAAGCCGAACATGGAGATCAGATTCAACGTGATGCCGGCGACATGGAGTGTGAACAATCCCGTCAGGAATACGATCGGCAGCCCCCAGGTCGTGGTCAAGGCCACCGACGGGCGCAGAAACATGATCAGCGAGCCAAATACCAGGATAAGACCGACCATACCGTTATTGGTCAGCACACCGAGACGCAAACGGGCGAAACGGGAGAAGTCCTGAAATGTCGCTGCGTTAACATCGGCACCATACCGTAACGGTAGCGTTTCCAGGTATTGGAAGATTCTGTCTACTGTCGCAATAATATCGGCGTCGGCCCTTTTCATTACGATCATGGCAGCCGCCGACTCACCTGCCACGTCATAGATCGTGCTGGGTTCTTCCAGCGACTCGGTGACCGTGGCGATATCGCCCAGTCGAATACCACCCCCCAACTCGTTAGCGCGCAACACCAGGTCAGCTGCATCCCCGGCGTCGCGAAACTCGCCGACGATGCGCACCGCCTTCTGTCCCGTGGGTGTATCGAGATCACCTCCCGGCGCATTGACGTTCCAGTTGGCCAGACTGTCGGCAATCTCACCGACCGAGATCCGCTGCGCGCGTAATTTCTTGGGATCCACGACTACCCTGATTTCCCCCTTGCGGTCGCCTTTTATGAGCACCTTGGCCACACCTTCCACTTCCAGAAGATCATCCTTGATACGATCTGCCAGGCGCTTGAGCTCGAGCGGTGTCTTGGGCGCGGAGATGGCAAGCTGGATAATGGGAATCAAAGAACCATCGACCTCCAGCACCACCGGGTCGTTGGGAAGGTCCTGCGGTAAGTCCGCTCGGTCTACCGCCAGTTGCGCATCGCTGGTCAAACGCTGACGGTTGGTGGCGTAAGGGTCCAGCTCCAGAAAAATGCGCCCGGAACCCGGAAACGCTATCGAAATCATCTTGTCGATGCCGTCCAGGGCCTTCAATTCCTGTTCGATGGGCGTGATTACGAGGCGCTCCATCTCTTCCGGGGTGGCTCCGGGATAGGTCGTATCGATCTGGATCTTATCCAGATTCACGTTGGGAAAGGCCTCGCGATTGATCAAGAAAAACGCAGTGTATAAACCGAGAAGCACCAGAAAGATCGAAATAAGGTTGACCACCAGGCTGCGTTCAACCAGAAATCGGAGTATTCCCGTCATCGCTTGCCCCTCATTGGCCTCGAGTATGCGGGAACGTCTGGATTCAGGGGGGCAATGGATTCCCAAATTATTCCCCGCAACACATCGAGGTCGGTGTGCCGGCGCGCCAGCTCGATGGCCTGTTGCTCAACCGTGATTTCGGCAAGAAACAAATCGGATTCAAAGCGGATCAAGTCTTCGGTCGTGGTACGGCCGGTGCGATACCGCTGGATCGCCTCTTCGAATTTTCTCTGCTCGCTGACCAGGCGGGCCCGAAAGCTGCTCAGGGCCGCGCGGCTGGCCTCGATCTCCGCCAACAACCCCGACAGGTTGTACCGCAGGTCGTGCTGAAGCGTCTTAATCTCCTGGGAGGCGATATCCCGATCGAGCTGGGCCTGATACAACTCCGCGTCCAGCCCGCGCCGATCGAGCGCCCGGCTGTATTCCAGGCGTACCCCACCGATGAGCTCCGACTCATCGATATTGCCACCCGTTATATCAACATCGCCGGTTGTCGTCCGGTTGCCGACGGAAAAAACCACATCCAGGTCGTCTTTGTGCGCGTCGCGCTTCAAACCAATGGCCGCATCCGCGATCACCACCTGGGCGCGGTTCCGCATCAGGTCCGGGTTGTGGTTCTCGACTTGTTCGAACATGGCGTCGAAATTTCCCGCGAGCGGTACCATGGACGCCGCCGGCGCCGGGTTAAACTCTGCGTTCCAGTCACGGCCCATGAGGCGGTTGAGATTGGTACGCTGTTGCTCCCAGGCCACCCTCAGCGCGCGTCGCTCGGCAATGCGCGTACGTAGCTGCGCCTCGGCCTGCAGCAGGTCTGTTTCTTCGGCAATACCCAGCCCGGCGTTGTCCTGGAGGTATTTTTTCAGGCGCCGCGCGCGGTCAAGCGCTTGTGCCGCGTTCTTGATATTGGCCTGGGTCAGCGCCGCGCTATAGTAAAGGTCGGCGACCTGCCGCGCCAGGCTGTCATGCAGGGTGCGCCGGTCGGCTTCGGCGATATTCACTTCGGCCTCGGCGCTGACCAGACCCTGTTTGTACTGCGGATTGCCAAGGCCCTTCGCCAGCGGCTGCCGCCAACTCAAACCAACATCCGTGACATCAGAGGGATTGGGGATCAGCGGACTGAACGTATCGGAAGCGTCGTCACGGGAATAGCCGGCGTCGAGGCCGACGCTCGCCCCAGAGGCCAGCTTACGCTGCAGGCTTGCAGCTATATCAGCCCGGTCTAAAGGTGCGCCAATGCCAAGAGCGGTGTCTCTGGCATAACCCCCGCTGCCGGCCAAGGTCCAGCCAAGCTGGCTCTCCACGCGTGCGTTTTGCTGGCGAGCACGCTGCAGTTGCAGCTCGGCCACGCGCAAGGAAGGATAGGTGTCGATGACCCGCTGCAGGGACTGCTGCAGTGTGATGGTCTCCGCGCCGAATAGCCGACCGGAGACCACAAGCGCGGCGATTACCAAATAAAAGAGTATTTTTCTCATTGTTAGTCAACTGTAAGAGCAGCGACCGGCAACGAAGTTCCGCCGGTCAAAAAAAATACGACGACACAAAACGATGGGGATCAAATCCATTAAACCAGCACTCCTTTCTTGCTTTTCTGCATGAGCGTAACAACGACCGGATACTGCTCATCTGCCAGAGTGTTAATCCAACCGCGCCACGGAAAGCCCGCGCACGAAGACATCCAAATGCAGATCCAGATAGTCACCGACATCGTAGGTGTCCGCATCAAAGGGAGATAACGAATGCTGCCAGATTGCCGCGAAGACCATGGGCGCCATCAACACCCTGGCCGCATACCTCGCATTGCATGGCCTGAATTCACCCGCGGCGATGCCCCGCTCTATGACGCGGGTGAAGATTCTGCGAGCGCGCCGCACGACATTGTCGACGAAGAATCTGGCCAACTCAGGGAAATTGCTCGCTTCCGCTACCATCAATTTTGGAATACCCGATATCCGCGTTTCGCCGATCATGCCCCACCAATCCAGCACGAGCCGCTGAACCAGCTCCCGCGCGCTGCCTTCATGGTCTGCGACACGTTGTTCTGCCTGCTCCAGTATCGGTAATGCCACGTTTAACAGCACGGCTCGGAACAGCGCCTCTTTGTTCTCGAAATACAGATAGAGGGTACCCTTCGACACCCCGGCACGACGCGCCACCTCGTCCAGGCGGGTCGCGCTGAACCCGCGTTCGACAAAGAGCTCCAGCGCGGCGGCAACGATTTCTTCCGGTCTGGACGCTTTACGCCGTTCCCACCGGCGCCTTTTTGCGCCTGTTTGTCTGGATATAGGCATCACAATTAATAACTGACTGGTCAGTTATTAATTTAACCTATAACGGACAGCCCTGTCCAGGACAAAAGATTCAAACCGCGTCAGCATTGGCGGTGGACAGACCGCCCGGTTCTGGTGACGCCTGCAAGGACTGATTCGGCCGAGGGTCCAGGCGAACGAAACGCGCTGGCAGCTTGCTGAAGAACAAGTTCTTCAGCAAGCTGCCAGGCGCCACAGGAGATGCCGCATTGAGAATCAAACCGGTAAGTATTTGATTCCCCGAGCGAGCCGCGGACAAATCCGCCGGGAGCGGATTTGCGCGCAAGCCCCGAAGGGGTGAGCCACAGGGAGGCAGCGAGCACAAATCCGCCGGGAGCGAGAAGCGGTACATGGACGTACCGAATGCGGACCTAAGGATGGAATTTACGTGTAAGCCCCTACAGGGGCACATGCGCCGCGGCCAAGCGATGCTAGAGTAGCGGTACACGCATGTACCGCCTGCGCAGCTAAGGATACTAGCAGGGCACGGCTGCGGTGACGATGCTCACGACGTCTGCT
>JGI24023J19991_10002033_pt1 | contig 15029 bp, 12 predicted proteins | sample Cruoilmetagenom1_FD_19991 | JGI IMG/M metagenome (IMG submission 19991) | reverse complement strand
ATCGCATGGGCGAGATCAAAACATACCGGATGTACATTGAGGGGAAGTCGTGCGAATCGGCCTCGGGCCAGTGGTTCGAGTCCTACTATCCATACACGGGCAAGGTATGGGCGCGCTTTCCGCGCGGCGATGCCGAGGACGTGGATCGGGCCGTCAAAGCCGCGCAGAAAGCGTTCACCCACGGTGAGTGGCCACGCCTGCACGCCTCGCAGCGCGGCGCCTTGCTGCGCCGGCTTGGCGACCTGGTTGCCGAGAACGCGCAGGCGCTGGCCGAGACCGAAGTCCAAGACAACGGTAAGCTCATCGCCGAAATGTCAGCCCAACTTCGATACATCCCACAGTGGTATTACTACTTTGGGGGGCTCGCAGACAAGATCGAGGGTGCGGTTATCCCCATCGATAAACCGGAGACCTTCAACTACACGCGCTATGAGCCGCTTGGTGTCGTTGCCGCCATAACCGCTTGGAATTCACCGCTTTTGCTGGCCACCTGGAAGCTGGCACCGGCCTTGGCGGCCGGCAACACGGTCGTCCTGAAGCCGTCCGAATTTACCTCCGCCTCGGCGCTCGAGTTCGTCAAGCTGGTGGAACAGGCCGGTTTCCCGCCCGGAGTCGTCAACGTGATCACCGGCTTCGGCGCCGAGGTGGGTGACGCGCTGGTCTCGCATCCCGATGTAGCCAAGGTCGCCTTCACCGGCGGCGAGATGACCGGCCAGAAAGTCTACGAGACGGCGGCGCGCGGCATGAAACGGGTGAGTCTGGAACTGGGCGGCAAGTCGCCGAACATCGTTTTCGATGACGCCAATCTGGACAACGCGGTCAAGGGCGCCGTCTCCGGCATCTTCGCGGCGACAGGCCAGACATGTATCGCCGGCTCGCGCCTGTTGGTGCAGGAATCGATCCACAACGAATTCGTCGACCGCCTGGTCGGCTTCGCCAAGACCGCGCGCATGGGCGATCCCAGCTCGCTCGAAACCCAGGTCGGGCCGGTCACGACCGTTCCGCAGATGGAAAAAATTCTGAGCTACATCGACGTCGCCAAGGGCGAAGGGGCCGAGTGCATTCTTGGCGGCGGACGGGCCACGCGGCCCGAGTGCGGCGATGGCTGGTTCGTCGAGCCGACGGTCTTCACCGGTGTGCGCAACGACATGCGCATTGCCCAGGAAGAAGTCTTCGGCCCGGTGCTCTCCGTCATCCCCTTCCGCGACGAGGAAGAGGCGGTGGAGATCGGCAACGATATCGTCTATGGCCTGGCGGCCGGCGTCTGGACGCAAAGCATCCGCCGGGCACTTACCATGGCCGAGCGTCTGCGCGCCGGCACNATCTGGGTGAACACCTATCGGGCGGTCAGCTACATGTCGCCNTTCGGCGGCTANAAGCGCTCTGGCCTGGGCCGCGAGAACGGGCAGGAGGCGATATACGATTTCCTGCAAACCAAGTGCGTCTGGATCAGCACGGCCGAGGACACGCCCAACCCCTTCATCATGCGCCTGCCCGGCGACAGTTGAGCACACACCTGAGCACGGCACCCCCCACCCTAACCCTCCCCCACAAGGGGGGAGGGAAAAGTGATGCGAAGCGATTCTTTACCTCCTCCCCCCTTGATGGGGGGAGGCCGGGAGAGGGGTGACTCGCGAGCACTCTATTGCAGGATGATGATCTGCACCCGGCGGTTGGCTTGCTCTTGCACGCCATCGGCGGTGGGGACGGCCGGATCGGCCTCGCCGCGCCCAGCGACGCTCACCTGCGCCTCGCCGACACCTCGGGCTATCAGCGCATCGCGCACCGCGTTGGAGCGGCGTAAAGATAGAGCCGAGTTGTAGTCGTCGGACCCGGCACGATCGGCGTGGCCGGTCACCGAGAAGTCGGTCGCGCCGATCTTCTTGGCGGTTGCCAGCGCGTCATCGATGGTCTGCGATGCGGCATCCGTGAGGTCCGCCCTGTCGAAACCGAAGAAAACCACGAAGGGCTTCGGTGCCATCACGGGGGCCGGAGCTGGCTCCGGCTCCGGCTCTGCTTTGGCCACCGGCGTCATCGCGGCGCGCAGTTTCTCCATCGCCGCGTGGAATTTGTCGCGACACGCGGCGATGTGATCCTCCTGGAAGTTCTCTTCCTGCTGTTCCATCCAGCAGTCGAATGCCCCCTGAGCGGCGGCGGCCTCTTGCGGTGCCTGATCGCGCGCCCCGGCATCGAGGAGTTGCACCAACTCGGCCCGCGCCGTGGTCAACTCACCAACCTTGTCGGCCGGCAGATCGCGCGAGGCGATCGCATCCGGCTCCACGGCCTCGCCACCAGCGGCGCGCAGTCCCTTGAGCGCGTAGTGGTCGGCATCGCGCCAGTCGTACATATCGTCCGCCTCGAAATCCATTAGCTGACGGTATTCTCCGGCCAAGCTTTGCGTAAAGGCACTGCCGGTGTTTTGCGCGGCGCGCATCTTGGCGATGTCGTAGCCGGAGCTGGCAATCGCACAGCCGCCGAGAACGGCGAGCGCCAATATCGGTCCAAGTACTCGAAAAATACGCATACCTTGGTTCTCCCTCTTTCATTGACGCCGCGGCATTGTGTTGCCGCAGGCAAAATCTACCCACGCGCGACCACAACGGGTCACGCCGATGGCACAAAAACTATTAGTCGTGGGCGGCGGTATCGCCGCTAGTCGCCGAACAACTTCTTCAACGCCTTGGCCGGATCGGGCACCGCGCTGCCGCTACTCTCGCCGCCATCCGCCGGCGCGGCGGCATCGCCACCACCCAGCAATCCGCCCGCACCGCCCTTGAGTTGCTTGAGCGTATCCTTCGCACCCTCCAGCGCTTTCTTTGGATCCTTTGCGATGTCCGTGACTAAACCGGCAAGATCGGGCCGGTAGGTGACGTTGTCCCACGGCCCTTCGGCGATTACCGGCACGGCAACACCCTTGGCCTCGCTCGCCGCACCCTGGCCTTCGATACTTCCCACGACCTTCGGCTCGATGCGGTAGTTGACGGTTCGCTTCGGTGCATCCGCACTGCCCGCGCCGGATACCCGGAGCAGCGGGTTACGCAGAATGAGATCGTCGTTGCGCACAATGCCGTTGTTGATCTTGAAGGTACCGGACAACTCCGCAAAATCGGTCTTCTGCGTTTCCCGAGCGCTTTTGTCGGAAAAGGCGGTGCCGACGTTGCGTAACATGGCCGCCAGGTTAAGTCCGCGCACCGCCCCGTCGACGAACTTNAAGGCGCCGTTGCCGTTCAGGCTTTGCACCATNTCGCGTTCGGTACTGCCCTTGGCGACAATGGAAATATTCAGCGCGCCGGTCCCTTCCAGGCGGTCGAATCCGGCCGCATCGGTTAGCAGCGGTTGCGCCTGGATCGCTTCCATAGCGAAGGTCTCTTCCACCGCCGGCACCTTGCCGCGCGCGTCCACCGTTACCTTACCCTTGCCGGCACCGCCGTAAAGGTTGAGCTCGCTGAGATCGAGGACAAGCAAACCATCCTTCAGCGCCGTAGTCAGGGCGCTGCGTCCAATCTTGACGTCCTGCGCCAGGATTTCGCCGACACTGAGGGCGAAGTCGACGTTTACAAGTTTCAGCGCCGTCAGATCGATAGGCTCGTCGCTCCAGTCCGCCGGTGCCGCTGGCTGACCACCGCCGCCCGAAGGTGCACTCGACGCACCCTCCTGAGTCTTGGCCGGCGGCGGCATATAGACATTCAGATCGAGCCGGTCCACATCCAGGCTACCCTTGAGATAAGGCGTAGCGCCGGAGATGTCCGCCGTGAAATCACCCTCGGCATTGATGTCGTCGAGGGAGATCGCCGCTTCGGTGAAGGCGACTTTCGCGGGCGTGGCTGTCACCTTGCCCTTGATCTTCAACGGCCCCAAGCCGCTGCCCGCCATCTCGATCGGCGAGCCGGTCCAGGCCGCTAGCTCGCGGATCGAGGGCACGTCGAGATCGATATCGCCGTCGATGCGCGCCGGCGCGGCATTGCTGACATTTCCCTGATAGGTCAGGTTCACGGGCGCCGACTCGAGACCAAGCGATACGGATGTGNCCTGTCCCGCCATCANCCCGCGCAAGGCATCGCTCTTNGCGTTGAGGGATAGCTTCTGACCGTTCCAGACCAGCGACCCGTCTGCCGCCACCGGGCTATCCATGTCCGGCACCGACACGGTCATGTTGATGGCCGAGATCTCCACGGTCTTGCCGGTGCGGGCATCCGCATACGTGACCAGACCGTCTTCCAAACGGACATCGCCAAGACTGATCTCAGGCATATCGCCAGGGCCGCCGCTCGGCTGCGCCGGGGTCGATGTCGTGCCGGTTGTGCCCGCCGCCGGGGCGCTTGCTCCGGCAAACTGCCAGTTGGGGCGGCCGTTCTTGTCCACTTCCAAATGAATGACGGGTTCGACGAGAACGAAGCTGTCGACCCGGACCTCGCCGGTGATGAGCGGGAAAATCTGTAGTTGCACCAGCAGCTTCTTCAAGCGCGCCATATCGGGTTGCGCGGCGCCGGGGGCGTTGGCAAAGGACACGTCCTCGGCTTCCAGCTCCAGGCGCGGCAACAGGGAGAGCCGCATATCACCCAGGATCGTCAGGTCACGGCCGGTGGCGTCCTTGGCCGCCTGAGCGATCTGCGCCTTGTAGGTTTCCACAGGAATGAAAGACGGCACGACCAGCAGCGCGACGACAGCGAGGACGACGACGGCGGCAAGCGCGATAAGCACTTTTTTCATATCGGGACTCTCTTGTTGAATTGTGTCACGGCCATGGCATAAGCCTGACCTTAGTGTGGTATTAAAGCGGAATCAGCCGCTGCTCGGCATCGCCCTGGTCCGGCAAAAGCTGCAATTTGCCGCTACGCTCGTAGGGGACCGCTCGGCTACCCACCCCCTCGATATAGGCCAGACCTTCCAGGCGATAAGTCAGATCGGTGTTTTGCCCCAGCGACAACACTTGCTGCATGATGTCGAGCACCGTGGTCGAGGCGACGACCGGTATCCGCGCTTCGCCGAGACGCGGCACGGTAACCGACTTGTCCGAGACGCCCTGCGCAAACGGCTTATCGTTGAGTGCCAGTTTGAATGACAACCCCTCCAGGGGCAGATCGAAGTTGTTCGGGTTAGTCACCCGAAGCTCAAGCTGAAACCTCTGCTCGAACAGTCCGCCGGGCAGCATTTTGATATCGGCCACGCTGACGTCCGGCGGCTCGGCTCTATCGATGGGCGCACAGGCGGCCAGGGCAAGAACAAGCCCTATGCCGATCAGGGACAGAAATCGTTTCATTGTGTCGCCCCCCTCTAGCTCCTGCCAAACTAGCTGTCGCCGAAAACCTTCTTGAGCAAATCGGTTGTGCGCGCGGCCGGGTTATTTCGGATCGCCGCCTCTTCCTTGCCCACGTAGTGGAAGATACCGTCCATCGCCTTCTCGACCACATAGGCGGTAAGGTCCGACTTCACGTCGGGAACCAGCGGGATCGATTCGTACTGCGACATCATGGCATCGTAGGACTTGATGGCGCCCACGTCCGCCAGGCTGTCGTCGACGATGGGCTTCATGCGCTCGGCCAGCGCCGGGGACATCTTGCCCTTGAAGAATTGTGTGGCCGAGTCATCCGGGCCCTCGTAGATCTTCTGCACATCCTCAAGGGTCATCTCGCTGATCGCCTGGATGAACAATTCCTTGGCCACGGGCGTGGCGACTTCGGCGCCGCGGTTCAGCTTGAGTTCCAGATCATCCGCCATGTCGGCCATGCCGACTCGCTTGAGCATGGATTGCACGTCCTTGAGTGGGCCCGGCAGCGGTATGTGAATATCCTGATCGCCGTTGAAGCCGTCTTCGGTGCCGACCTGTTCGACCACCCGGCCGGTACCGACACGCAACGCCTCGCGCAGGCCGGCGGCGATCTCGTCGGTGGTCAGGTCGCCGAGGCCACCTGGCGCGGAGTCGCTCAGCGTACCCAGCGCCTTCTTGGCTTTGTCGAACAGGCTGCCCTGCGCCAGCGCCGCGCCATCGACCGCCACCAGCGCGACAAACGCCAGCACGACGGCGCGCAGCAATCGGGGCATCGCGATGCCCAGTGTTGAATGCGTTGTCATGGTTTCTCCCCTACCCTTTAACACCCTGCGCACAGCCAAGCGCGCAACCGGGATAACCCTTGGTCGACTACCAAGTTAGGTCACTTCTTACCCCACCATCACGGCGTATTTATTGGTTCCAGTCCGGACCGGATGTGCCGGCATCTCGACTGACGGCGCTCATAGTGCACAAAAAAAATACAGGTACAACCCGCGCGATTCAACGAATACGTGTCATGACCTTGGTTGCTGGGAAACAGTTTCAAGTGTTTTTTCCGAAGCCAAGTCGAATCAATAACCTAGGCGCGCAGTCGGAATACTATTTTCGTTTGCGCGGGCCGGAATTGGTCGGCGATCGTATCGCCGTGTCGAGCGCGCGGTGCGCCCAAACGACAAGCTCGTCCGGTTCATCGAGCAGTTCTTCCGGTGCGGTATAGTAGGTTTTGACCGACACACGGCGTTCCTTTTTGCCGTAGCTGAACGGCTTCGCCCCTTTCTCCTCGAATGCGGGCCGCGTTTCATCATCGACCCGCAGATAGAGGGTGCTGCCCATGATCATGGCAAATTGTACGTCGCCAGACTTGAAAGCGTGCCCGCCAAAAAACCGCCCCGCCGCCAGCGGCCCCATGGGGGCGAGCAGTTCTGCGATAAATGCAACGAATTGTGAATTGGCGGGCATAAGGTGTCTCGTCAAAATAATCTGTTTGTGCCGCCCCGCAACAATACCGGCCGTGGCGAATACGCCAACCTGAAACCACGTGGTCAGAATCGAAAAGCCGAGAATTGGCCCGTTACATCGCCCGGCATATTTGCTGCAAAAAATGTAGTCACTCGCGTCTGGAACCATATGCCCACATAAGGGAGCTTCCATGCCTGACCCGATCCTCTATGGACCGCATTTCAGCACCTATGTGCGCAGTGCTCGCCTCGCCCTTGAGGAGAAGGGCGTCGCGTACCGGCTCGACGAGATCGATATCTTCAGTGACCCGAAAGCCAAGGTGGCGCATCTTGCCCGCCATCCGTTCGGCAAGATTCCGGCCTTCGAGCACGATGGCTTCGCGCTCTACGAGACCAGCGCGATCATGCGTTATGTGGACGAAGCCTTCCCCGGCCCCCGCCTGCAACCCAGTGACGCGCAAGAACGCGCGCGCATGAATCAGGTGTTCGGCATTATCGACTGCTATGCCTATCCATCCTGGGCTACCGGCATCATTATTCCGCGCTTCCGCGCCGCTCGCACCGGCGTTGCGGCGGACGAGTCAGCGATTGAAGAGGCCGTGCCTCGTGCCCGACGGTGCGTCAATATCCTCGATAAGTTCCTCGACGGCAGAGAATATTTCGCGGGTGACAACGTCAGCCTGGCAGATCTGCACCTAGCCCCGATGTGCTTCTATTTTGTGCTATTGCCGGAGGGCGAGCGGTTGTTTGGCCATGCGGCCAACTTGACACGTTGGTGGACCGAGATGTCTGCCCGCCCCAGTCTTGTTAAGACGACGCCGGCTCTACCAAGCAAGTAGCAGTCGGCGAAATACAGCGGTTCGCCTCGGCGGCCGAGTCGGTTAGGATTTAGCCCATCCGCCGAGTCGGCCACATCGGAGCTAATCCATGACCGCACGCCTGGCAGCCATCCTTTGCGCCGCAGTTTTGGGCCTGAGCGCGGCCACAGTGGCGCGCGCCGCCGAGTTGAAGATCGGCATGTCCCAGTTCCCCTCCTCCTTCAACCCGCATTTCGACGCAGCGGTTGCGAAGTCCTATGCGCTGCAAATGACGCAGCGGCCGATCACCGCTTACGACCAGGACTGGGAACTTATCTGCCTGTTATGCATAGAAATTCCAACCCTGGAGAACGGCCAGGCCAAGCTGGAAACTTTGTCCGATGGGGGCCAGGGCATCGCTGTCACCTATCGTTTACAGCCGGAGGCGACGTGGGGCGACGGCACGCCGGTGACCAGCGCCGATATGGTTTTCACCTGGGAAGCGGGCCGCCACCCCAAGTCCGGTTTCGGCAATTTCGAGATATTCCGCCGCATGCTGGCGGTCGATGTGATCGACGAAAAGACCTTCACTTTGCATGTAGATCGGGTTGATTTTACCTACAGTGCCGCCCCATTCGAGCTATTGCCCGCGCACCTGGAGCGAGCGGTCTTCGAGGTGGACCCGGCCGCCTATCGCAACCGCAGCACCTATGAGACCGACACAACTAATCCGGGACTTGCTTTCGGCCCCTACCGCATCGTCGAGGTCGTCCCCGGATCGCGTATTGTCCTGGTGCCGAATCCGACCTGGTGGGGAACACCGCCCGCGTTCGAACGCATCACCTTGCTGGTCATCGAGAACACGGCGGCGCTGGAGGCCAACCTGTTGTCCGGCGCCATCGATATGATCGCCGGCGAGCTGGGCGTAACCATCGATCAAGCCCTGGCCTTCGAGAAGCGTCACGGCGACCGCTTCAACATCGTCTACAAGCCGGGCCTCATCTACGAGCACGTCGATCTCAATTCCGCCAACCCGATCCTGACCGACAAGCGGGTGCGCCACGCCCTGATCCATGGCCTGGACCGGGAGGCGCTCAACCGCACCCTGTTCGGTGGCAAGCAACCGGTCGCGCAAACCTCGGTCAGCCCGTTGGACTGGGTCTACGACCCGGATGTGCCGAGCTATGACTTCGATCCGGAGCGCGCCAAGGCATTGCTGGAAGAAGCAGGCTGGATACCCGGCGCCGGCGGCATGCGGCAAAACGCGAGCGGCGAGCGTCTGACCCTGGAGCTGATGACCACCGCCGGCAACCGCAGCCGTGAGTTGGTCTCGCAGGTCTTGCAAAGCCAGTGGCGCGAGCTGGGCATCGACGCACGCATTCGTAACGAACCGGCCCGTGTCTTTTTCGGCGAAACGCTCAACAAACGAAAGTTCACAGGCGCCGCCATGTATGCCTGGGTCTCCTCGCCGGAAAACGTGCCACGCACGACCCTATACTCGGACCAGATTCCTACGGCGGAAAATAACTGGGCTGGGCAGAATTATTCCGGCCTCGCAAACGCCGAGATGGATGCGGTGATCGATGCCATTGACATCGAGTTGGACCGCGGCAAGCGCAAAGCGCTGTGGAGCCGTTTGCAGCACCTTTATGCGGAGGAGTTGCAGATCATCCCTCTCTATTGGCGGGCCAGTTCCTTCATCCTGCCGAAATGGCTTAAGGGTGTGCGCCCAACCGGACATCAGAACTCGACGACCCTGTGGGTCGAGGATTGGTACGCGGAAGGCCGATGATCCGCTATATCACCCAGCGGCTGACCGAGTCGGTCATCGTTCTCTTCGTCATGTCGTTCATCATCTATGCGTTGATCGGCCTCATGCCCGGCGATCCGGTAGACCTGATGATCAGCGCCAACCCGCGCGCCACGGCGGAGGACGCGGCGCGGCTGCGCGCGCTCTACGGCCTCGATCGGCCCATTGGCGAGCGCTACCTGGCTTGGCTGGGTGCCGCATTACAGGGCGATCTGGGGTATTCGCGCCTGAATTCCCGTCCGGTCCTGGAGGTGCTCTGGCCTCGGCTAGGGAATACCGTCGCCTTGATGGGTGTCAGCTTCGTCTTGGCCATCATGCTTGCCCTGCCGTGCGGCATTGTCGCGGCGCTGCGGCCGCGCACGGCCACCGATACCTCGATCAACCTCATCGCCTTTGCCGGCATTTCGGTGCCGCCATTCTGGTTGGCGATTCTTCTTATCATCCTGTTCGCCGTCGTGCTCGGCTGGCTGCCCGCCGGCGGCATGCCGCCCAGCGGTGCCGGCCTTGGGGCGCAAGCTGCGTATTTGGCATTGCCGGTGGCGACGCTGACCATCGTGACCGTCGGCGGCATCGTCCGCTTCGTTCGTGCCGCCATGATCGAGGCGCTGCGTCAGGATTACGTGCGCACCGCCTGGGCCAAAGGATTGGGCGAGCGGCAGGTGGTTCTCGGCCATGTGTTGCGCAATGCCATGATCCCGGTGGTGACGATCCTCGCCTTGAACTTCGGCGCCTTGTTCTCCGGCGCCCTGATTACCGAGACCATGTTCGGCTACCTGGGCATGGGCAAAACCATCTATGACGCCATCCTGGGCAACGATTTCAACCTCGCCCTGGTCGGGCTGCTGCTGGCCACCGCGACCACCTTGCTCGCCAACCTGGCCGCCGATCTTTGTTACACGTGGCTCGATCCGAGGATCACGTACAAATGAATGGCGAGCGGCGCTACGAGGGGGCGGCCACCGCCGAACCATCGCGGACGCTGCGCGGTTTGCTCTGGCGCCGCTTTCTCGAGCATCGGGTGGCCGTTAGCAGCCTAGTGGCGCTTGTAGCCCTCGCCCTGCTCGCCCTCGCCGCGCCGGTGGTCGAGACGGCGCTCGGCCTCGATGCCACGCGCGTCGATCTGCTCGCGGTCAAGCTGCCGCCCTCGGCGGCGCACCCGTTGGGGACCGACGAGCTGGGCCGGGATTTGTTGCTGCGGTTACTTTACGGCGGGCAGATTTCACTGCTGGTCGGCCTTACGGCGGCGCTGGGCGCGGCGTTGATCGGCACGGCTATCGGCTTGCTCGCCGGCTACTATGGTGGTGCCTCGGACGCCCTGTTGATGCGCCTAACGGACGGTGTGATCGCCTTGCCGATCCTGCCGCTGCTTATCGTCCTGGCGGCGGTCGACTTGAGCAAGCTGGGGCTGCCGGACAGTCTGGTGACGTCGGAGAATGCCAGCCTTTACCGAATCGTCGGCCTGATCGCCCTGGTCGGATGGACGACGGTGGCACGGCTCGTGCGCGGCGCCACATTGGCCATCAAGGCGCGCGAGTTTGTCCGCGCCGCCGAAGCGCTGGGCGCCAGCCACGCGCGCATCATGCTGGTACACATCCTGCCCAATGTGGTCTCGCCGGTGATCGTGGCCACCACGTTGTCCATCGGCAACATCATCCTTCTGGAGTCGGTACTCAGCTTCCTCGGCCTGGGCATCCAACCGCCGGTGCCGAGTTGGGGGAACATGCTGACGAATGCCCAGGAACTGATCTGGGATGCACCGGTGCTGGCGGTCTATCCGGGCCTGTTGATCTTTGTGACCGTGATCGCTTTCAACTTCCTGGGCGACGGCCTACAGGACGCCCTCGATCCGCGGGCGATTAAAGCCTAGCAAGTTGCGAGATGCGTTGAGACGGCGACCCTTTGGCTCGCTCCTCCCCCCTCCACCGTCACCCTCGGGCATGACCCAAGGGTCCATGGACGAGCGAGACTGCAACCTCGATGGATTGCCGGATCAAGTCCGGCAATGACATCGGTGGGGACAGGGGCATAACAAGTGTTAACCGACAACACTCCATTTCCGGCCGCCCCCCTGCACTCAGTGCGACATGAGAACCGGCACGGTCATTTGCTGGAAGATCTCGCGCGTTACCCCGCCGAGCACCCATTCGCGCAGCCGCGAGTGGCCATAGGCCCCCATCACCAGCAGATCGATATCCAAATCCACCAGACGCGCGAGCAGCGCGTTGGCGACACTCAGATCGCCCGCTGACAGATGTTGTGCCTCGGCCCGAACGCCGTGCCGCGCCAAATGCAAGGCGATGTCGGCGCCCGGTTCGGGACCGTGGCCATTGTGCGGGCTGATGACCAGGACGGACACCTTGTCCGCGCGCCTTAGGAACGGCAGGGCGTCGTTGACCGCCCGCGCCGCCTCGCGCCCGGCATCCCAAGCGACCAACACCCGCCGCCCCAGGCTCTTCCCGGCACCGATATACGGAACCACCAGCGCCGGCCGTCCCGACGACATAATGACATTCTCGGCGAGGTGACCGTCGACGTCCCGCGCCGAGTCCGGGTCCGGTTGACCGAGGACAACCAGATCCGCATAGCGGGCATGCAAGCTAACGATCTCCGCGACCTGCACGGCCGCACCGCGCACGGCGCGGCTGTCGGCGGTCAGACCGTTCTTTTCCACGGCCTCGGCAAAGCGCGCCATCACGGCCTGCGCACGCTCCTCCGTCTGTTCTTCGAGAGCTGCCAGGAAACGCACGGGAATCTCGCCGCGGACGCCACCGGGCAAGACCGGATCGACGGCCACATGGAGCCCGATCAGGTGTGCCTCGTAGGCCTGCGCCAGATCGATCGCCACGGCGAGACGGCCGGCACACGCCGGGCTGTCATCGAGATGAACGAGAAGATTCTTGAGGGTCATATGCCAATTCTCCCACCCTGCGATCACCGAAGATGGGACAGCATGACCGGAATTGGCCCCGGCCGGCATTGACCTGCGTCAAATGACCGATGGGGGAAAAACTAGCGCAGCTTCGGGTTTAAGGCGTCGCGCAGCCAGTCGCCGAGGAGATTGACCGCCAACACCAGCACGGCCAGGCCGATGCCGGGGAAGACCGTAATCCACCACTCGCCGGAGAACAGAAAGTCGTTGCCAACGCGGATCAGCGTCCCGAGGGACGGCGAGGTCGGCGGTACGCCGACGCCCAGGAACGACAGCGTTGCCTCGGTGATGATCGCTACCGCTAGGTGGATGGTCCCGATCACCAAAACCGGGCCCATGGCGTTGGGCAGCACGTGGCGCAGCATGATCAGCCAGGGCACGACCCCCATGACCCGCGCCGCCTGAACATATTCCTTGTTCTTCTCCACCATGGTCGAGCCGCGCACCGTCCGGGCGTATTGCACCCAGCCGGAGACACCGATGGCGAAAACCAGCACATAGACGGCCACTTCATCGTGCATGTCCCGCGGCAGAATCCCCCGGACCACGCCGTCGATCAGCAGGGCGATGAGGATCGCCGGAAACGACAACTGAATATCGGCGATGCGCATGATGAGCGAATCAACGGTGCCGCCCACGTAGCCGCTGAGCAGCCCAAGCGAGACACCGATCACCATGGCAAAGACGACGGAGGCAAAACCGACACCGAGCGAGATGCGGGCCCCGAACATGATGGTCGAGAGCATATCGCGGCCCTGATCGTCGGTACCGAGCAGGAAGCGCGAATCGCCGCCCTCGACCCAAACCGGCGGCGTAAAGGCATCGAGCAGTTCGACCGTCGCCAGGTCGAAAGGATGATGCGGCGCCACCCAAGGCGCGAAAGCCGCGGCACCGATAAAGATGACGGTGATCACCGCCGCGACAATGGTCAGCGGCGACCGGCGGAAGCTGTAATAGACATCGCTATCGCGAAACCGGACGTAGGTATCGGAGACATTGTCGCGCAGACTCACAAGATCATTCCCTACCCGAGCCCGCCGCGCGACCCGACATCGACACGCAGACGCGGGTCGACCGCGTAATAGAGCAAATCAACAATTAGATTAATGACCACGAAGAAAAACGCGATCATGCAAAGATACGCCGCCATGACCGGAATATCGACTTCGCTGATCGCCTGAATGAACAGCAGGCCCATGCCCGGCCACTGAAAAACGCTCTCGGTGATGATGGCGAAGGCGATGATCGAGCCAAGCTGTAGCCCGGTGATGGTAATGACCGGCACCAGGGTGTTCTTCAGGGCGTGACCGAAGTTGATCGCGCGATTGGACAGGCCGCGGGCGCGGGCGAACTTTATGTAGTCGGTCCGCAGCACCTCNAGCATCTCGGATCGGACCAGGCGCATGATCAAGGTCATCTGAAACAGCGCCAGGGTGAAGGCCGGCATNAGCAGGGCCTTGATCCCGGAAGTGGTGAGCAAGCCGGTCGACCACCAGCCGATATCCACGACTTCGCCGCGGCCGAACGTCGGCAACCAACGCAAAACGACGCCGAAGAGAAGAATCAGCAGGATGCCGATCAAGAACGTCGGTAATGACACGCCAATCAGGGAAAGGGCCATGAACAGCTTGGAAAGCACACCGTCCCGGCGCAGGCCGGTATAGACACCCATGGGTATGCCGATCAGCAACGCCATAAGGGCGGCGACGGCGCTAAGCTCCAAGGTCGCCGGCATGCGCTCCGCAATCAGGCGCTCGACCGGCCGGCGATGGCGATAGGAGAATCCGAAATCGCCCTGCACCGCATTGACCACGAAGCGGCCGAACTGAACGAAGAACGGATCGTTCAGCCCCAATCCCTCTTTCAAGGCGATACGCTCTTCCAGGGTCGTGTCCTGGCCGACCAAGTTGTCGACCGGGTTGCCGACATAGCGGAACAGCGAGAAGGCGATCAGCCCGACAATGAGCATCACCACGACCGATTGCAGCAATCGGCGGATGATGAAAGCGATCATGGTACGAAGCTTCCCATATCAGGCGTTCGGTTTAGGTATGCGTGAGGGGTTTGTTAAAGAAAATCACGGCCCTCACCCGCTTGTTAGCGAGATGAGGGCCGCAATGACACGTTCTACTTTAGCTTACGGCAATACGACCGAGCGTATATCGAGCACGTTGTCGGCCCGTTGCGCTACCTTGACGCCGTCGCGGACACCCCACGACAACGGCTGCTGGTGCAGCGGCAGATAGCCGACATCGGCCTGGAGAATCGAGAAGGCCTCGTCCACCAGGGCCTGCCGCTTCGCCGGATCGGTTTCTTCACGAACCTGGTCCGCAATCGGCGTGATCTTCGAGTTGCAGTAGCGGCCGTAGTTGAACTGACCCTTGTTGGCCTCCTTGTCCATGCAGACGATCAGATTGTCCAGAACGTTGGAGACGTCCATGCTGCCCGGCGTCCAGCCCAGCAAGTACATGCTGGTGTCGTTGTCGTTCTGCGTGGATACCTTGGCGAAGTACTTGGACTTGGGCTGGGCGAAGACATCGACCTTGATGCCGACCTTTGCCAGCATGCCCGCCGCCGCCTGACAGATCTTTTCGTCATTGACGTAACGGTTGTTCGGGCAATCCAGGGTCAACGAGAAGCCATCTCCATAACCGGCCTCCGCCAACAGCTTCTTGGACTTGTCGGGGTCATAGGCGTACGGGTTGTTCATATCCTTGCTGTAGCCGTTGATCTGCGGTGCCAGCATCAAACCCGACGGGGTCGA
>JGI24023J19991_10002031_pt1 | contig 15037 bp, 9 predicted proteins | sample Cruoilmetagenom1_FD_19991 | JGI IMG/M metagenome (IMG submission 19991) | reverse complement strand
CGCTCCGGCGCGATCGAGGTATTCGATCTCGTATACTCGCCTTCCATCCTCGTTCTCAAGCTCAACCTCCAGAATCCTCTCCAAATCCTCCCGCCACTGTTTTTTCAAAATCGTTTCCAGCGGCATGATCACTCCCGCCTCCTGAAGTCGTTTGGCGGTTTCATGATCACGCTCGGCGACACTGTTTTCCACCTGCGCGAAAAAGAGACTCATGGTGAGAAGAACTCTCGTAGTCTTGTGCTTCGATCTGTTCATCTGCAAGCATCCTGACTCTTCGTCAGGGGCTTCCGATCACGGATTTTCATACTCATAATCCGACAACGATCGCGGCGCAACAGCCGCCCTGAGCGCATTCAAAACTGCAAACACATCGATGATCTCCTGAAAAATGGCTCCGGCAACGGGGGAAAGATAGCCCAGCGCTGCGAACAGCATGCCGACCAGGCTCAACGCCATGCCGCCGACCGCGCTTTGCAGCGCAATGGAGCGCATGCGTTCACCGATATGCAGCAGCTCATCGACCTTCAAAAGCGAGCTGTCCATGATCACCGCATCGGACGATTCCGCGGTGATATCGCTGTTTTGGCCGAAGGCGATGCCGATCGTGGCGGCGGTGAGGGCCGGAGCATCGTTGATGCCATCGCCCAGGAAAACGGTTTTCGCCGCCTCGGTCTCTTGGCGCACCAGCTGCAGTTTCTGCTCGGGCGTCTGACCAAAATAGACATGATCGATGCCGACCTCGTCGGCCAGGTAGCGGACCTCCGATTCGCGATCGCCGGAGACCAGCATAACGCGGTCGAACAGATGTTTGGGCTTCAGATGATTGATGAACGATGAGCTATCGCCGCGCACCTCGTCACGAAACTGCAGAGTCGCCGCATAGCGTCGATCGATCAGAACGATGCACTCCAGTCCACCGCTGAGCGGCGGGAGATCGGCCTCCGAACCGCCCCCGGCGAGCAGCTGTTTTCGGCTGGTGATCTGAACGGACCTGCCGCCGACGTCGCCTTTGAGCCCCTCACCCGGAAGTTCCCGGATATCGGATACCTCCAGCGGCGTCAAATCCGCCTCTTTCGCTGCTTTCAGAATCGCACCCGCCAGTGGATGTTTCGAGTAGCGCTCCAGACTCGCGACCAGCGACAGCACCTCTGTTTCCGAATAACCCTCGGCGGGGATCAATGCGGTCAGGGTCGGGCGGCCATAGGTCAGAGTACCGGTCTTGTCGAAGATGGCCGTTCGGCAGGTTCCGATCGTTTCAAGAATCGCCGGGTTCTTGATCACGATTTCGCGTCGCGCGGCGAGCGAGATCGAGCTGATGATGGCTACGGGTATCCCGATCAGCAGAGGACAGGGGGTCGCGACCACCAGCACGGCCAGAAAACGGACGGCATCGCCCGACAGCGCCCAGGCGGCCACCGCAATGACGACCGCGAGCGGCGCATAAACCGCGCCGAGCTGATCGCCCAATCGTCTCAGTTCGGGCCGGTGCTGCTCGGACGCCCGCATCACCTCCATGATCTTGGCATAGCGCGAATCCACCGCCAGCTTGTCCGCGCGGATGGTGAGAGCCGAATCGCCGTTGACGGCTCCCGACAACACCGTTGAACCGACGACTTTCGCCATCAGATACGGCTCGCCGGTCAGATACGATTCATCCATGGTTCCCGAACCCTCGAGGACGGTGCCGTCGACCGGGCAGATTTCGTGCGGCAGAACGACCAGTGTATCGCCGATCGCCACCTCGTCGGTGGTGATGTCGGCAAGATGATCGTCCTCTTTACGATGTGCGACGGAGGGCATGCGGTTGGCCAGCGCTTCCAGGACCGACGAAGCGCGCCGTACCGCATACGACTCCAGCACCTCTCCCCCGGAGAGCATCAGCACGATCAGCGAACCGGCCAGATATTCATTCAACAGCACGGCGGTCACGATCGCAATGCCCGCCAGCAGATCGGCGCCCCAATCGCGTCGAATCAGTTTCACGGCAAGATTGAACAGCAACGGAATGCCGCCGATGACCAATACGGCAATCAACGGCAGCTGGTCGAGCATGAAGCGGTATATAAAGTCGCCTTGATAAACCCCGGCTGCACCCGCCACCTGCGCATGCAGCGACACGCTGAACGGATCCGAGCCGAACGCCGTTCCAAAGCGCAAGCCGAGATGGGCCGCAATACCGGCAATCGTGGCAACCGCGATGATGCGCTCCAGCTTATCGGTGCGCGGTTTGTTTTTTGCTTGGTTCGTCATCGATCCGGCCGACTGATTCTTCAACGCGCTTGTTGCCATCGATCATCGATTTTACCAAGTTCTCGCGGTGCAGGAGGCTCTCGACGACGACACCCGCCACATGCAGGAATACCAGAAAAAGAGTGAAATCGGCCGACAACTCGTGGACCTCCTCCCACAACTCACCGTTCCGGGTGACGATGCCGGCCAGCGGCCCGGCGCCCTCATCCGCGGCATAGGCGATAATTCCGGTGACAGCGGTCATGAATACCCCAATCAGCAACAGAACGATCATCATCGCTCCGGCGGGATTATGCCCGAGGTACCGTTTGGCACGCAGCAGAAGAACATCCTTCAGATAGGCGAATGCGCCGGACGGCGAGCAGAGAAAGCTCGAAAACCGCGCATACCGCGTACCGACAAAACCCCAGATGATGCGAAACAGAACCAGACCCAATACCGTATAGCCCGCCCAAACATGAATCGTCATTAGCTCATCTTCGGTGAAATAGGCGAGAAAAAACGCGGTGACGAGCAGCCAATGAAACAGCCGGACCGGCAGATCCCACACCTTGACAATACGATTAGATTTCATTGAAACAACCTCGGTGTTATTGATAACGCGAGGTCACTTTAGCAGCCCAACCTGAAATAAAGCTGAACGTGGGCGAAAAAGGTCTCGAGAAACTAGAGGTTAATGAAAAGCCATGATGGGTTTCGCGACCGCTCCACCCACCCTACGCTCGAACAAAGCGCCGTATGCCCGAACAGGGCACCACTTCACATCCGCATACACTGCCTCCATGCCCTCGGGCATATCGATGGCGGCCTGACCATCGATCGTCAGCGTGTTCCCGTCGACCTGAACACCGAGCCGATCGTGGGAAACACCCGGCAGATCCGCCTTCAAGGTAATACCCCGGGCATCTTCATATACGCAAAGGCAACAGCAGCGCAATGTCCGGCACGAAATAGGGAGTGGCGATCCAGAGCCGACGGCGGCACTGGGTAACAGCCATAAATACCATATCGGGTGTCGCATTGAATGCCTGGTCCGGACCGCTGGCAACGGTTTCACAAATCGCTCCTTCGAGTGAACCACCGCCGGCTTTTCATTACAAAATGCTGTGGGAGACAAAGATTCCCGCGGTCACGATGGCGACGATCGTCATCAGCTTGATGAGGATGTTCAAGCTTGGTCCCGATGTGTCCTTAAAAGGGTCGCCGACGGTATCGCCGATGACCGATGCGCGATGGGCCAAAGAGCTTTTACCGCCGTGGTGACCGGCTTCGATGTACTTCTTGGCATTGTCCCAGGCCCCGCCGGTATTGGAAAGAAAGACCGCCAGAACGAAGCCCGTGGACAAGCCGCCTACGAGCAGTCCAATCACGCCGGCTACGCCGAGTACCAGGCCGACCACCACCGGCACAAGGACGGCAATGATCGAAGGAACGATCATCTCACGCTGGGCTCCGACGGTCGAAATTTCCACGCAACGCTCGTAGTCAGGCTCCGATGTGCCCTTGAGTATGCCGGCGTCCTCGCGAAATTGGCGCCGAACCTCGTCGACCATGGCACCCGCTGCTCGCCCGACGGCCTGCATGGTGAGGCCGCTGAAGAGAAAAGCCACCATCGCTCCCATGAACAGAGCAATCAAAACCACAGGATTGAGCAGGGTCACATTGAAATAGATCATAAAATCGGTCAATCCGGCATCGACGGTGGGGACCGAAAAACCGTTGCCCATTACAAGAGCAGTCGTTCCCGCCTTGATCAATTCAAGGCGGATCACTTCGATCAGCGAAGCGATCAGGGCCAGTGCAGTGAGCGCGGCCGAGCCGATGGCAAAGCCTTTGCCTGTGGCCGCCGTCGTATTGCCAAGTGAATCCAGGGCATCCGTACGCGCGCGTACTTCCGGGCCAAGCCCGCTCATCTCGGCGTTGCCGCCCGCGTTGTCCGCGATCGGCCCATAAGCGTCACTGGCCAGCGTAATTCCGAGGGTCGAAAGCATTCCCACCGCCGCAATGGCCACGCCGTACAGTCCCTCACTCATGCGGGCGAAACTGAATTCGGAAGCCAACAGAAACGCCGACAACGTGCCGACCGCCACCGCGATGACCGGAATGGCCGTGGACAGCATTCCCACACCTATGCCGGAAATGATCGTTGTCGCCGGACCGCCTTCGGCGGAGGCCGCAATGCGGCGCGTCGGGCCGAACGAGGCCGACGTGTAATATTCCGTGGAACGTCCGATCACGATGCCGGTCAGCAGCCCGGCAACGACAGCTCCCCACAGGCCCCACGGATTCGAGATACCCATCAAATGCAGCGCCGCCAAGGAGACGACCACGATCAACACGGCACTGGTGTTGATCCCGCGAGACAGGGAGCTCAAAAGCTCAGACTGCCCGGCACCTTCATCGGTCTTGACCAGAAAAACGCCGATGATCGAGAGCACGATGCCCAGCCCGGCGATCATCACCGGCACCGTGATCGCTTTGGCCTGCATGACCGGATCCTGCAGATAGGCCGCCGCGCCCAGCGCGCACGCCGCCAGGATCGAGCCGACATAAGACTCGAACAGATCCGCCCCCATGCCGGCGACATCCCCCACATTGTCGCCGACATTGTCGGCAATGACCGCCGGGTTGCGCGGATCGTCTTCCGGGATGCCCGCTTCCACCTTACCAACCAGGTCGGCACCGACATCGGCCGCCTTGGTGAAGATGCCGCCGCCAACACGGGCAAACAGCGCCTGCAGGGACGCGCCCATGCTGAAAGTCAGCACGCTGGTCGTCACCAGCACCATGCGCGCGCCTTCGCTCTCACCGGCAATCAGCCAGTTCGCCAGAGTGAGCCAGACGACGATGCTGCCCAGACCAAGGCCGACGACGGTCAATCCCATGACCGCGCCGCTTCGAAAGGACACCAGCAGAGCTTCGGCCAACGACGTACGCGCAGCCGAAGCGGTGCGCGTGGATGCCTGCGTTGCTGTCTGCATGCCGAAATAGCCCGCCAGAGCCGAGAACAGGCCGCCGAAGGCGAACAATACCGGCAGCCAGCCATTCTGAACTTCGAAGCCGTACGCAAGCACCGCGAAGACCAGAGCCACCACCCCGAATACGAGTGCCATCACGCGATACTGCTGGCGCAGATAGGCCATCGCTCCGCGGCGCACATGGCCCCCGATGGCGCGCATCGCTTCGGTGCCCTCGTCCATCGCCATCATCTGCTTGAAAAATATGCGGGCGAACAGCAGCGCCAGCAGCGCCGCCACCGGCGCGACCCAAAACAATGGTTCGGTCATAAAGTTGGTCTCGTGTCTGGAGTGATTGGAGGTGTTCGGTACGGCCCGGAACGCGTGCTCTGGAACAGCAGCGTCGGTCAGAGCTGGGAAATCGTTTGCGCCGAGCGCCACCAAGCATGGTGGTCCCTCTCGAGCTCATCGATCGTCGGGAAACGGTAGAAAGCGAGGTCGTGCTGATCGCCTACGAAAAAACCACTGCGCACCGTCCGATAGAGAAGATCCTGCTTAACCTGCCTGAGCACCATCTTGCTCTCCTTCTCTTCCACTTGCAGCTCCTTCAAGACATCACGAAGGTGGTCGAGAGAGGGATAGGGTAGATCGTCCGCGCCGCCGCTCTCAGGGTCGGTTCTCAATCCCTGCAGCATGAGTTCGGAAAAGACGATGCGAGGCACATGCACGAGCGACTCCGAGTTGGTCATGAACCGACAAAATTCCATCGGTTCCAAACGGCTCGCCACCATCGGACTCACTGGACACACCTCCTGATACAGCCGCAGGGCCCGTTCCGTTTCCGGTTCGTAGTCGCAGCGCTTCAGCTCCAATGTTCGACCGTCATCCGTTGCCAGGAAGAGGCTGCCCAGCGCTGATACGGGCATCCGTTCCAGGACGCGGTATATCGACAGATAGACCGTCTCCTTCGGCCGACCGTCGGCATCGGGTACGCAGCGTTCGTCCACCTGATCGAAAGGAAAATCACCCGACCGAAAGTCCGGATCGATCTCGAAGAAGATGGCCTCGCCCTGAGCGTTGAACTGAGCGCCGATGGCGTAGTAGGAACCGAAGTCTTCCGGGGTCAGCATGGAGGCGATCAACGCCTCGGGTATCAACGAGAGATAGAGATGTTTGTGTGGATTCACGGTTTAATTGGTGTGGGAGTACGATTTGGGTTGACCGTTACCCCGTTCCGAAGGGGATGCGGTGACGCGCTGGCATTATACTGCCCTTTGCAACAGCCGTCAGCTTACTTTCTGTTCCGTCTCTTTCCCAACATGCTCCGCCGCCATCAGGCAGGCTTCGATCTGTGATCGGTCGAGCGTTTCCTGAACCTCCAATTCAGCGATCAGCTGTTCGATCTTCGGCCGATGCTTGACGACAATCGTCTCGGCCCGCTGCTCGGCTTCCGTGAGCAGGCTGCGTACCCCTTTATCCAGCTGGCTTGCAGTGGCTTCGCTGAACAGACGGGGCTGAGCGATTTCACGTCCGAGAAAAGGGTGCGCTTCGCTTTCCCTCACATCCATCGGTCCGATCTCTTCCGACATGCCCCAGCGGCCCACCATCGCCCGTGCCAGCGCGCTGGCCTGCTTGATATCGTCATCCGCTCCCGAGCTGACGCTGCCAAGCAGCACGCGCTCGGTGGTGCGGCCGCCCATCATGACTGCAAGCCGGTCCTTGAGATACTCCTCGCACAGGGTGTGCCGTTCCTCTTCCGGCAGCGTCTGGGTAACCCCGAGCGCCCGCCCGCGTGGAATGATGGTCACCTTGTAAAGCGGGTCCGCGTTCGGGAGAAAAAAAGCAACGGCGGTATGCCCCGACTCGTGAACCGCCAACCGATGGCGTTCGTCGGGCTGAATGGCAAGCGTGCGCACACTGCCCATCATAACCTTGTCGCGCATTTCGTCCAGATGCCGCATGCAGACGGCCTCGGAGCCTTCACGCACCGCCATGATGGCCGCCTCATTGCAGAGGTTTTTTATATCGGCTCCGGAGAATCCGGGCGTGCCGGCGGCGACGATACTCAAATCGGTATCCTCGGCCAGCGGCAAATGCCGGGTATGCACTTTCAGGATCGCCTCGCGGGCGCGCTTGTCCGGCAATTCCAGGGTCACGTGACGATCGAAGCGGCCAGGACGCAGCAGAGCCGGGTCCAGCACATCCGGGCGGTTGGTGGCGGCCAGCACGATGACCGCTTCATGACCTTCGAATCCATCCATTTCCGCCAATATCTGGTTCAACGTCTGCTCGCGCTCATCGTGGCCGCCGCCGAGGCCGGTACCGCGGGTGCGGCCGACACTGTCGATCTCATCGATAAAAATGATGCAGGGCGCCCGCTTGCGCGCCTCAGCGAACATCGTGCGCACCCGGGAGGCACCGACGCCGACATAAAGCTCGATGAATTCCGAAGCGGAAATATTGAAAAACGGAACTTTTGCTTCGCCCGCCAACGCCTTGGCCAACAGCGTCTTGCCGGTACCGGGCGGCCCCATCAGCAGGATGCCCCGCGGCGTTTCGGCACCGATTCGATCGTACCGTTCCCGATTGGTCAAAAAATTGATCAGCTCCGCGACTTCCCTTTTGGCGTTGTCCTGGCCGGCGACATCGTCGAACGTCACATTCGGCACCTCATGCCGTACCTCTTTTGCCGAGCCCGACAGGAAATCGCCCGCCCCCCGTGACCCCATGCCGCCCGGCAGCTTGCTTTGAATGCGCTTCCATATGAACCAGTAGATTCCAATAAAGATCAGCCAGGGGAGAAGCGAATAGAAGAGGACGGTGCCCCTCCCCTCCTCGCTTGGCAGGTTTTGGAGCTCGACACCGGCGCGTTCGAGCCCCGGCAGCAGATCCGGATCATCCATAGGGGGAAGAATCGTCGTCACCCGCTCCGTAGACCGTTTTTTTGGGCCGGCGGCGACAGCCCGATTGAGAACGATATCGGCGCGGTGGCCCCGCAGCTCGACCTTTGCCACCTCGCCGCCGGCCAGCAGCCGTTTGAATTCCGAATAGGGGATCGAGACAGGGGCCTGCGCGTTGTCGATCTGCTCGCCATAAAACAACCAGATCAAGGCAGCGACAGCGGCTATCCAGAGCAGGTACTTGAGGGAATCGGAATTCATGTCAACACTCCAGGATCTCAGTCAGACCGAAATGGTGCGCACGGCGCACCCTGCGACCCACTCCCGTTAAGCTAACCGGTGCGAGCGTAGCCAGGATCAGAGATCGGGTGAGTGGATTTTCTGATTTCTGATCCCTTCTGCCTGATCCCTGAACACGTAGGGTGCGCCGTGCGCACCAATCATGGAACCACTTCCAGACGGCTGATGCCACCCTCCAGCTTCACCGCGCGGATCTGGGTATGAATCTTCTCTTTCAATTCCTTGACGTGCGAGATGACCCCCACCGTCTTGCCGTTCTTGTGCAGATCCTCCAAGGTGGAAAGAACCATGTAGAGGGTCTCTTCGTCCAGCGAGCCGAGACCCTCATCCAGAAACAGGGAGTCGATTCGTGTGCCGTTGTTGGCGATGTCCGACAGACCCAAGGCCAATGCCAGGCTGACGACAAAGCTTTCACCGCCGGATAGGGTCTGGATACCACGGCGAAAGCCTTCCTGCTCCATATCCTCGATCAACAGCCCGAACCCGTTCTCATCACTGCGCCGGATATAATAGCGTCCGCTGATCTTTTCGAGATGGCGGTTACTCAACGCCAGCAGTCGGTCGAACAGCATGCCCTGAACGCGCTTGCGGCGCTCCGGCGCAGATTTCGCATCCAGCTCCCGCTTCTCCTCATCCAACCGCGCACAGGCCCGCTCCTGCTCTGCGAACACCTGCTGCATCTGCTCAACCTTCGCCTGGTGGTCCTGCTGCTCCTGCAACACGGTCTCGGCATGCGTCAACTGCTCCTGCAGCTGTCGCTGATGCTCGTCTGCCTGTTCGACCTGCCGTTCGATCTCTTCCATAGTCCGACTGCTCAACTGCCGCGACCGCTCCATTTCAAGCTTTTTCCGGGTTGCATCGAGCCGGCTGATCAGCTGCCGACACTCTTTGTCGACAGCATTCCACTCCTCCCGTATCTGCTGCTGTTCAGTGACCGACAGCATGCTGCCGCGCAGTGCTTCGATCGTCTGAAACCCGTCGACTGCAGCCTTTTCCAGAAGCGCCCGTTCCAGCGACTGCTGCTCATCCTGAAGCAGCTTCATATCGATCTCTTTCTCCCTGGTCTCTTCTTGCTTCTCCTGCAACGTCCGCTGCACCTCGCCGATCTGGTCGAGCAGGCTGTCGCGCCTCGTCGTGATGGCCGTCAGTTCCTTGTTGAGCGCTTTGATGCTTCGAGTTGGTCGACCGGCCAACGCCGCTTCGATCTCTTTCAGCTGTTTGGCATCGGCATCGTGCTGCGCTTCAATGCCAGCCAGCGCTTGTTGGAAGGCCTGCAGCTCTTCGGTCAGCGCGGCAAGCTCCCGGTCAAGCGCCTGCTGCGCCTGCATCTGTTCACGAAACGCCGCCGTCTTGGTTTCCAGCTTTTGGACAAAACGCCCATTCTTTTCGGGCATGGTGATGCCGTGCTCCGCTAGACGCGCGCGCAAGGCCTCCTGCTGACTTCTCTCTTCCTCGCGCGCTGTTTTCAACTCCATTTCCAGTTCCAGCAGCCCCTTCTGCTCCTGACTCAGCTCGGCATCCAGTTGATTGAGATGGGTGCGCTCTTCGGCCAACTCTCCTTCGATCGTCTGAATGTTCTGATCGATCGATGCAATCTTCTGACCGTATTTGACCGCCTCCCTGATCAGCTTGGCCTGGCGTTGGAGTTCCATCTCAAGGGCATGCTTTTCCCTGCCGATTCGCTGCATCGCTTCCGTGCTCATCTCCTCCTGGGGAAGCCCCAGAATCGTGCGTATGTTGTTCCACTCGGTCACCAAACCGTTGATCTTCTGAGTCGTCAGGCTCATGGCCGGCGTCTGATCCAATCGTGCCAGTTTCGCGGAAAGCGCATCGAGCTTTTTCCGCAGCGCTTCGACCTTCTTGGTCTGATCCGCCAAAGCCTTGCTCGAATCGGTCTCCGGCACGCCTTCGGTAATAAAAGGGTGATCAAAAGAGCCGCACAAAGGACAGCGTTCACCCTCCTCCAACGCCACTATCCTGTCTTCGCTGTAATGGCGGATGTACGCTTCCTGAACGACGGCCTTGTCCAGCGTTCTCCAGATATTCTCTTCCGCGGCCAGCTGCTCGGCCAAAGCATCGTGCTGCTGCTGAATGTCAAGCAGCGCCGGCTCCTTCCTGACCGCTCTTTTCCGTATCTTCTCCTGTTCGGAAAGAAGCCCCTTATGCGCCTCGAAAATACGGATCAGCTGCTCATAATGGTCCAGCTTCGCAGTCGTCTCTTCGTATCGATCCTCGAGAGCCTGCAAAGAAGCACCGCCGCACATGGCTCTGATCTCATGTTCTGTGTTGTCTCTGGCGGCTTTCAGCTGTGCCGCTTTGCCCTCCAGCCTGGCGATCGACGCATTGATCTTGTTGATCGCAGACAACCCCTGCTTGCAGACAACGGCGGTCGCCTCGTACCGGCTTTCAGCCAGCGTCCGCCGGTCCTGTGCCATTTTCAACCGACCGATGTGATAGCCGACTTCTGCAAAAGCTTCCGCCAGCCATCGGTCCTTGTCGTGCCTGCTCAGCCATTTGGCGATTTTTGTATGCGCTTTTCGTTTTTTTCTGAGGATGCTTTCGAGATGCGAAGCAGACCGTTGCGTTTTTCTCCTCTCCGCATGATACGCCTTGCTCTTTTTCTTCAGTTCGTGAGCGGTAATCGCCTGCTGAAGAAGATCCATCTCACGCTCGATCTCCGCCCTGGCATCATTCAGTTCGCTCAGCTGCTCGGAAATCGCGGCAGCTTCCTTTTGCATGTATTCAAGGACAGCGAGCGCTTTGACCGCCTCGCGTCTTTTGGCATCGAATGCCTCGAGATCGGCCTGGTAGGCAAGCGCTTTTTGGGCCGCCTCCGCCCGAGCCAGATCACTCTCCCGGTGCATCCTGCGCTGCTGTGCGTCCGCAAGCGAAATCTGCTCACGTTCGATCTCTTTTTCCATCCGCTCGAGCGCTTCGTACCACTCCCCTTCTTTTGTGAACTGCTCCAGAACAGCCTTCTGCTCGGTGCGCTGCTCCTGAAATTCCGCCACCTCTTCCTGGAGCGCTTTGAGCTGTTGCTCGTCCATCACAGGAATCGCAGCGATCTCCTCTTTGATCCGAAGCAGTTCCTGGTGCGCTTTCCCGATCTCCCCATCGAGCTCCTCGAAATAGTTGGCATAGACATCGGTGCCGGTGATTTTTTCCAGAATTTCGGCCCGCTCCGTGTCCAGGGCATTCAGGAATGCACTAAAATCGCCTTGGACAAGCATAATGGAGCGGGTGAATCGCCTGAAATTCAGCCCGGTCAGCTCCGTCACCCGGGAACGCACATCTTTCACGCGGGTCGCCAGCACCTTCTCCTCGCCGTTGAGATGTGTCAGCTCCATTGCCGTATCGCCCTCCCCATCCCTGCCGCCTCGCTGAAAGTTCCAGCGCGCACGATAAGATTCCTTGCCAAGAGAAAAAGTCACCTCCGAATAGCAGTCGGCGGCATCGCGGGTGATGATGTGCTCGGCAGGCTGCTTCAGTCGAAAGGTCTCGCCGTAAAGGGCCAGAGAGATCGAATCCAGAATGCTGGTCTTGCCGGAGCCGTTCGGCCCGGTGATGGCAAAAACGGCGGCATCGGCCAGCGGGTATCGATCGAAAGCGATCTCCCACTCGCCTTTCAGTGAATTGATGTTCTTGAAACGTAGGTTGAGAATCTTCATCCTCTGGTTTCCCGGGTGTTGAGTCGAAATGAAACGGGTCGGCCGAGAGAAATTGATCGATCGCGCGATCAATGGCTGGCGGGTCGTCCTCGGACAGCTTTCTAGGATAGGTCAACAGCGCTGTCTTATCAAGCCTTACGCGGCAATGCAGAAGCACCCACGTCGGCGACGATCCGTGCATAAGCCTGCTCGATGGCCGGTTCACCAGATCGACGCTCGAGCCGCCTGACGTCGAAATGCGCCTCGGCCATCTCCTGGAAATGTTCGACAAAGATGAGGTTGAGCGAGGCTCCGCCGATCGCTCCAACCACCGGCACCGACTACACGGCAAGCTTTTCGGAGACCGAAATGCTGAAGCGGAATATCGGGGACAGGTCTTGAAATAAAATATGCTTTATTTCAAGACCTGTCCCCTATCGTGTCCCCCCATCGCTTAAAATCTGTGTCGAATTCCCGCGGCAGCGAACGTGTGCGCCGGATTCATTCCGTGTCTTGTTCCGGCTTTTTTTGTCGGCCGGTCACGGCACTGTAAATGGCAACCCAATACGGAACGACAAACGTGAGGCATGCCTTGAAAAGATCGATGTCACCGCCATTGATCAATTCATCCCCTTGATTGATGCCATTCAGGATGGTTCCCACAACAAGGGCAATCCCAATCGATCTGAACTGCATTTCGCGGTCCGCGGTGAGCCGATACCTGTTGGTGAGTAGAGCCAGAGGACCACGGCGACGCCTCACCCGATGGTCCTTAGCGTTGTTGTCGTGGTCCGAATTTTGGGCCACTGCCTGATTACCCGGTTGCCCGACTCTTTTGGTCATCGCCTCCGCCCATCGTACTGATTGCTCGATGCCTCCGAATGGAAATAAATGGACCCCCACGACACGAACTCCGGCACCCGTTCCCATTCGTTCCGCTAAATCGACAAAAAGGTCATCCCGACTCGAATCACGCATCAATGCGTACAATTGTTGAGGTCGCTGTTTCATCATCCCGATCGATGCGGTGACGCCGCAAAGCGATGCATAGTGCAGTAAAGTTTTCATCGATGCCGGACCCGGCATCCCAATATAAACCGGTGCGTCTAGCCCTTGTTTGTTCATTCGGTCGAGCCATGAAAAAATCGCTCTGCGGCTAAAGCAGAATTGCGTGACGACACCGGCGTGGAGACCGTGTTCCTTGGCGTATCGAATTTTTTCCAACAACGCTCGCTCGATGATGTCCACCTTGACCGTTGGATGACCGCCGGGATGCCCCGCAAACAGCAGACGCTTAAAACCGTAGCGTTGAAATAGGCCGGTGTCCAATAGTTCGTGGCTGGTGCGGAATTGACCGATTGCCTTTTGGACGCTGCCTGCAATCACCAACAGCTCTGTTGTGCCTGCGTCGGCTAAGCCACGCAGGAGCGCCGACAAGTGATCGGCATCGGCTGTCAATCTCGCTGCGATATGCGGAACCGGATGCAGGCCAATACGCTTCATGCAGTCGGCGAGATCGATCGTTAAATCATTCGAAGACCGCAACAGATGTGGAAAAAAGACTCGACTGCCACTCGGCAATTGAGTTCGGAGCGCATTCACGTCGATAGCCGACGTCGCCACTACTTCGATCGAAAACGGTGCAAAAAGTCTGTGAAGCCGGACCGGCGCGGAGCCGGATGGCTTTTCGGCGTCCGGGAGATTGGATTTGACAAACATGGTTCGTTTCTTTATCTTACGTTAACGTAAGTATTTTCATTAAATGACAGCTCTCTGTCAAGCGAACCTGGAGCGACGAACCGATGATTGATTCTACAAAAAACGCAATAAGAAAACGCCGTAAGACAACCTTGAAATCGCTTGCCGATAAAGTCGGGCGTGGCGAAAGAATTGTCGGCATGGAATGCCATGACACACCGAGCGCAATCATGGCCGAGGAGCTTGGTATGGACTTGCTTTGTTGTGGAAGTCCTGGGCCGATGGGACTATTTGGCCATGAAAGTATGGCGGATGTGGATTTTGATGAACAGCTCTACATGTTGAAGGCTGTGCTTCGCGGTGCTCGGACGCCGTTTATTATTTGCAACATGCCGAACACGACTGCAAGCGTCTCTGTCGAAGACGCAGTACGCAATGCTGCACGTATTGCCCACACAGGTGCGGACGGTGTGCACATCGAGCCGAGTTTAGGTACGATTCCGATGATCCGGGGCATTGTCGCTGCAGGAATACCGGTCATCGGACACTTCGGGGTTCAGGGGGAGCGTGCCGTTATGTCGAGCGGCTATGCGCCGCGAGGTCGGCAGGCGGACGACGCGGTGAAAATTGTTCATTTGATCGAACAGTGCATCGATGCGGGCATCAGCATCGCGTTGCTCGAACATACGTCAGAAGAGCTAACAAAGTGGTGTCATGAAAATCTGCCAATTCCGATCGCTAGTTTGGGGTCCGGCCCGTATGCGAGTGGAATTTTTCACGTGTCGTGCGACATCATCGGTTGCTCGGTATTTCCGATCCCGCCGAAACGGGAAACCTTTGCGAATGTTTGGCAAGTCATGAAAGACGGTTATTCGGCTTATTTTGAAGCTGCCAAGCGTGGAGACTATCCCAAGCGCGAAAACTCCCACCATATGACAAATGCCGAATACCAGCGGTTTATCGACTTGATCGAGCACCGATCGACTCCCACGTAAGTGTCGGTCCACTTGGCATCCATCCGTCCTCGGTTGCGGAAAAATGATGGAACGCGATACAGCCCATCCGTCTCCCATTCGATCTTTATCCCATTGGACAAGTCGGCTCCGGAACCAATGTGGCGGGTACCTGCTGGCTAGGAGGCTGTCCGAGAATAGACTGATCTACTGCGGCCAAGCCTGATTGGCCAGATTTCCCGATCATTTTTGTTAAATAGTGCCTGAATGAAAATAGCTTAATCGAGTACCACCGATCATTAAAAATCCGCCCCCGGATCAAAAATATGAGC
>JGI24023J19991_10002029_pt1 | contig 15044 bp, 9 predicted proteins | sample Cruoilmetagenom1_FD_19991 | JGI IMG/M metagenome (IMG submission 19991) | reverse complement strand
TTAATCAAGGCATATAGCAGTGATCTTGAAATTCCAAGCTGCCTTGCGGTTCCTGATTTATTCCAGTTATTTGAAATCAGAGCTGTTTTTGTTATTCTTTTTTCTATTCCGTCTTTTGATTCTTTAAGTACATTAATTTTATTATTGCCCGCTGATTCTACATCGTCCAAGGTCATGCCGTTTGTTAAATAGTCAGGCAGGTCAGTAATTTTAAGCTCTGTTTTGTTGCTTACCTGAACGGCTCTTTCAAGAATATTTTGCAATTCCCTTACATTCCCGGGCCAACTTGATTTTGAAAGAATATTTAGCATAGAAGGATTTATTTGGCCGATATTAAAATTATATTCATTATTTAAAGATGTTAGGAAAAAATTTGCAAGAATTGGGATATCGTCCATCCGTTCNCTTAATGGGGGAATATCAAGATTAAAAACATTCAGGCGATAGTAAAGGTCGCTTCTGAACAACCCTTCTTTAACCATTTGACTTAAAGATTTATTTGTAGCTGATATAATCCGGAAGTCAAGATTTATTATTTTATTGCCTCCTATTCTTTCTATTTCATGATTTTGCAAAACGGCCAGCAATTTTGGCTGCATGGCCAGATTTAATGATGATATTTCATCCAGAAAAATAGTTCCATGATGTGCCAGTTCAAATTTTCCTATTTTTGGAGCCTTCCCTGCGCCTGTAAAAGCTCCAGGTTCGTATCCAAACAACTCACTTTCCAGAAGGTCCGGCGGAATAGAACCACAGTTAACCCGAATAAATGGATGCTCTTTTCTGGGGCTGGATAAATGGATAGCATGAGCAAAAAGCTCTTTTCCGGTTCCGGTTTCGCCGGTAATCAGGACAGAGGACTTTCCCTGGGCATAATTTTCGGCAAGTTTTTTGCTCATTAATATTTTATTGTTATTACCAATAATATTTTCAAAGGTATATTTTGCAGAGCTTACCTTGGCAAATGCCAGGTTGTAGGATGTCAGGCGATTTTTCAATAAATCGTATTTGGATATTAGAGCTTTTACTTCTCTGACATCACTGAAAGTCGTAATTGATATTGCTCCGATTATTGCATTGTTTACCTTGAGCGGTATTCGATGAATCAAAGCCTGGCACCCGTTTGCAGTTTTGTAAGGCACCCCTATTTCAGGAATACCTTTTTTTAAAACATGCTTTAATTCTTCATAATAAGGCATTATTGAACAATCTTTTTTCAGAATATCGTCATTTTTTATTCCTGATATATCTTCATTGATCATGTTTCTGAATATAACCGAACCATTTTTATCAAAAATGGTTATTCCCACATAAGGATTGCTTCCCAAAGCATCCATTAGAACAGCTTTTTGATCATTTTCCATATTATAACTCAACTTTCTGATGAGAGAATCAGGGGCACAATGTCTTGTTTTGCACTACCCTGGGAATATGCTAAAACCGTCAACAAGTTTTACATGTAAAAAAACAATACACTTATATTGACTATTATTTCAAACTGTTACCAGAATGATCATAATAAGTGTAGCTAATTTTTGTGGCAAAGAAAATTTAGATGGATAAAAGTATCTGCTTAATTTGTTATAAATACAATATATTATACAACAAAATATTTTCAGATGCAAATGGTATGTAANTTGCTCAACATCTTTTTAAGGAACGAGGATGAAATAACTTCCCCAAATAGGCGCACAGATTTAGGTCAGGTTTGTTCGATTTCAAAGTACAAAAGTTGCAGGGATAGCGAGCTATTTCAATATTTTTTTACTTTTAGATCGGGCAAAGATGGCCTGAAGCTGTGATGCATAGTTAGGGAAGTTAATTCGTCCCCGTTCCTAAGGAACGGGGACAAAACAAAATTTAAGGAGAATTCATATAATGGATAAATTAAATGAAATCGGTAAAAAAAAAGAGGAATGGTATGAAGCTAATATTGCTCACTCCAAATTCCCACCAAGAAATGTAAAGACTTCATGGGGTGAGGATCTTGATGTTGTGTACACACCTGACAATCTGGCCGACATAGATTATATCAAAGATATTGGTCTTCCAGGTGAATTTCCTTTTGTAAGAGGTGTTCAGCCAACCATGTATCGTGGACGCTTGTGGACAATGAGGCAATATGCAGGCTTCGGCAATCCTGAAGAAACAAATGTTCGATACAAAGAGTTGCTATCACAAGGACAGACTGGTCTTAGTGTTGCTTTTGATTTACCAAGCCAAATTGGTTATGATTCTGATGATCCGGCAATCGAAGAGGAAGTTGGGCGAGTAGGAGTTGCGGTTGATTCGCTGAAAGATATTGAAATAATTTTTGACGGCATTCCTTTAGATAAAATTACAACTTCGTTTACCGTCAATCCGACCTCGGCCGTTATCCTCTCCATGTATGTTGCACTGGCTCAAAAAAGAAACATCAGTCTTGATAAAATAGGAGGAACCCTGCAAAATGATATTTTAAAAGAATATCTGGCAAGAGGCACCTATATTTATCCACCGGAAGCTTCAATGAGACTTATCGGTGATATTATTGAATATTGTCGTACTGAAGTCCCTAAATTTAATACTATCAGCATCTGTGGGTATCATATGCGTGAAGCAGGATGCAGTATGATACAGGAAGTAGCCTACTGCTTATCGGATGCAATTGCTTACGTGGAAGAAGTCTTGAAAAGAGGCATTGATATTGATGAATTTGCACCGCGTTTGAGCTTTCTTATGTGCAGCGGAATGAAGCTGTTTGAAGAAGTTGCCAAGTTTAGGGCAACAAGGAAGCTTTGGGCAAAAATAATGAAAGAAAGATTTCATGCCAAAAATCCTAAATCAATGAAATTGAGAATGTTTACTGGATGTTCGGCTTCTTCTTTTGCAGACAGGGAACCATTAAATAATATAGCGAGAGGAGCTATTATGAGTCTTGTAGCGGCTCTTTCCGGATGTCAGGCAATTCATTGTACTGCTTATGATGAAGCTTATGCCATTCCGACTGAACAGTCCCAGCGAATTGCCCTCAGAACTCAGCAGATTGTCGGTTATGAAACAGATGTCGCAGATGTGGCCGATCCCATGGGCGGTGCTTATTTTCTTGAATATATGACCAACAAAATTGTAAAAGAAGTCGAAAAAGAAATGGAGCGAATTGAAGAATACGGTGGGATGGTAAGGGGTATCAGTGATGGAACCATCCAGAGAGATATTGCACGCCAGTCCTACGAAGAAGCTAAAAAGTTTGAATCTGGTGAAAAAATAGTTGTTGGCGTGAATAAATTTACTTCTGAGGAAGATGAAGCAGATATAGATATTCAACTGGCCGATACGACCGTTAAAGATCGTCAGGTAAAACGATTAAAAGATATACGAATGAACAGAAATAACAAACAGGTTAAGATGCTGTTAGATGAAATTCGGCGCGTTGCCGGGACATCAGGCAATCTTATGGGGCCAATACTTTCGGCTGTTCATGAATATGCAACATTGGGAGAAATTTGCNGGGCAATGGGAGATGTGTTTGGTGAATATCAGGAAGTCTTTTAAAAAAAAGTATTTAATCCGCACCAAAATTTAAATTTTACAGATAAAATATAATCAATGAGGAGTAAAAAATGCAGGATAAAATTTCACCTTTAAGGGTTTTATTAGGGAAACCGGGACTGGATGGGCATGATAAAGGTGTTAAAATAGTTGCTTCTTTGTTGCGCGATGCTGGCGTTGAAGTAATTTATACCGGTTTAAGAAAAAGCATAGACCAGATTGTAAAGGCGGCTGTTCAGGAAGATGTGGATATGATAGCCTTGAGTGTATTATCCGGTGTTCATCTTGAGTTGAGCCAAAAATTAATGGATAAGCTTAAAAAGGAGGGCGCAGGTAATATGCCTGTTACCATTGGAGGCGTTATCCCGCGCCAGGATATTCCGAAATTAATGAAAATAGGGATTACCAGAGTTTTCCCTGTTGGTTCTTCTCTGGAAAGTATCACTACATTTTTCACTGAAAGATCATGGCTGACAGAGGGGAAATGATAATTTCCAGCGTAGTGGCAATTCTTGTGATTGCCCAAATAGGGGCAACCACAAGGATTTGCCACTGCAGGAAAACAGATATCAGCGAACCATCCTCAATATTTATAAAAATATTAGCATTCTCTTGCAAATTTCTTCCAGTTTTTATAAAAGATATATATATTTATAAAAATAATTCTCATATTTCGGAGTTTATAGCGGGATAAATGGGAATGCCATTTTTTGCCGAACCCTAAAGGAGAGATCAATGGAAGTTGAAATTTACAAGCCTAAAAATAATATCAGAGTTGTTACTGCTACATCATTATTTGACGGCCATGATGCGTCAATTAATATCATGCGCAGAATGCTGCAGGATTCCGGTGCGGAGGTTATCCATCTGGGGCATAACCGTTCCGTGCATGAGTTTGTTGAAGCTGCTATTGAAGAAGATGTGCAAGGTATGGCTCTGTCCAGTTACCAGGGCGGCCATATGGAATTTTTTAAATATATGGTTGATTTGTTAAAAGAAAAAGGCGCTTCCCATATTAAAATTTTTGGCGGAGGTGGGGGTGTCATAGTCCCTGATGAAATAAAAGAACTGGAAGAATATGGTGTTACCAAAATATATTCCCCGGAATACGGCGCCAAAATGGGACTCCAGGGGATTATTAATCATATGATTAAGGCCATGGATTATTCTACTGTTGAAGATGATAATATTGATATTTCAAATCTATCAACAAAAAACAAACCGCTGATTGCAAAACTGATAACTGCTGTTGTTCAGGCCGAGGCCAGGAATAACGGACAGTTAAAAAAACTTACAACAGCGCTTAAGAAACATAAAAGTGGTCANAAAACGGCTGTCATAGGTATTACAGGCACAGGAGGCGCTGGAAAATCGTCCCTCACTGATGAACTGGTACAGCGAATNCTGCATGATTTTAAAAAGATAAATATTGCCATCATAAGTTCAGATCCGTCAAGACGTAAAACCGGAGGAGCTCTTTTAGGCGATCGTATTCGCATGAATTCCATTGAAACACCCAGAGTTTATATGCGCAGTCTTGCCACAAGAGGATCTCGTTCAGAAGTTGCCGGAGCTTTGCCGGAAGTCATTGAAGTTGCTAAATCTGCGGGCTTTGATCTTGTGATAGCTGAAACGGCCGGAATTGGGCAGGGTGATTCAAGGATTTCAGAAATGGTGGATCTTTCCATGTATGTGATGACAAGCGACTTCGGCGCGGCATCGCAACTGGAAAAAATAGACATGCTTGATTATGCTGACCTGGTTGTAGTGAATAAATTTGAGAAACGTGGGAGTGAAGACGCTGTGCGAGATGTAAGAAAACAGGTTCAGCGTAATCTTAGAGCATGGGATAAAGAAGCTGAAGATATGCTGGTTTTCGGAACAATTGCGTCCAAGTTTAATGATGACGGTGTAACAGCCATGTATTATGCTATCCTCGAAGCTTTTGCAAAAAAAACAGGCATTAAACTGCGCTCAAAACTTCCAGTGCCCACAGGGAAGACCTCTTCCTCCAAGACAATTATTATTCCATCTGAACGTACGAGATATCTCGCTGAAATTGCGGATACTGTCAGAGATTATCATAAGAATACGGAAAAACAGGCTGATGTGGTACGCAAGGTGTGGCACATGCGCGAAACCATGAATGCTTTGGAAGAAAGCAGCAAGACTGATGATAAAAATTTGCTGGCACGGCTCAATGATGAGCTTAAAACGACAGAAAAATTTCTATACAAAGAAACCGAAGAACTTTTAAATGAATGGAAAACAATCAAAGCTGCCTATAGTAAGGATGAACTGGTTTATACTGTCCGTGGTCGTGAGATAAGGATTCCACTTTACACTGAATCACTTTCACACCTTAAAATTCCAAAAATCGTTTTGCCGGGCTTTAAAGATCCGGGTGAGATCTACAGATGGATGAGAAGAGAAAATCTGCCCGGTTATTTTCCTTATACAGCCGGTGTTTTTCCGATGAAACGTGTTGGAGAGGATCCTACACGCATGTTTGCCGGCGAAGGTGATTCTTTTAAAACCAATGCACGGTTCAAGCTGCTATCTGCCAATTATGAAGCTAAACGACTCTCCACGGCTTTCGATTCCGTCACCCTGTATGGTTACGATCCTGACAGGAGGATGGATATTTATGGCAAAATAGGCAATTCCGGTGTTAGTATCTGCACCCTTGAAGATGTAAAAGTACTCTATGGTGGATTTGAACTCTGCTCGCCGACCACCTCTGTATCAATGACGATTAACGGACCAGCGCCTATAATGCTGGCAATGTTCATGAATACCGCCATTGATCAGGAGGTTGACAAATATAAAAAAGAGAAGGGGATGGAGCCTTCAAAAGAGGAATATGGAAATATCCGGTCAATGGTCTTATCGAATGTTCGCGGTACTGTTCAGGCTGATATCCTTAAAGAGGATCAGGGCCAAAATACCTGTATATTTTCGATCGAATTTGCCTTAAAAATGATGGGAGATATTCAGCAATTTTTTATTGACAAGAATGTCAGAAATTTTTACTCGGTTTCAATTTCCGGTTACCATATTGCAGAAGCAGGGGCAAATCCTATTTCACAGGTCGCATTTACTCTTGCCAATGGTTTTACATATCTGGAATATTATTTGTCACGGGGTATGCCGATCGACAGTTTTGCGCCAAATTTATCATATTTCTTCTCAAACGGCATGGACCCGGAATATACTGTAATCGGTCGGGTTGCCCGGCGGATCTGGTCTATTGCTTTGCGTAAAAAATATGGAGCGTCAATCCTTTCCCAAAAGCTGAAGTATCATATCCAGACATCCGGCAGATCACTGCACATCCAGGATATACAGTTTAATGATATTCGGACTACCCTCCAGGCTTTATGTGCGGTTTATGATAACTGCAACAGTCTGCACACTAATTCCTACGACGAGGCCATCACAACTCCAAGCCGCGAATCTGTGAGGCGTGCACTGGCCATCCAGCTTATAATTAACCGCGAATGGGGGCTTGCTAAAACNGAAAATATGAACCAGGGCAGTTTTGTAGTAAATGAACTGACAAGTCTGGTTGAAGAAGCTATTCTCTCCGAGTTTGACAGACTGACCGAGCGTGGAGGAGTATTGGGAGCTATGGAAACCGGTTACCAGCGCGGTAAAATTCAGGAAGAATCGATGTATTATGAAGGCTTGAAGCATACCGGAGAGTTTCCGATTGTAGGTGTTAATATGTTTCAGGATACCGAACTCGACCAGGAAGATGCTACTACAGAAGTTGAACTTGCAAGAGCTACTGACGAGGAAAAAGAGTCCCAGTTAAAACGTCTTGCAGATTTTCAAAAACTGCACGAAAAAGAATCGCCAAAGGCATTAAAACATTTACAAAAAGTTGCTCTGGAAGGCGGCAATATTTTTGAGGAACTTATGGATACTGTCAGGGTATGCTCGCTTGGCCAGATAACTGGAGCTTTATATGGAGTGGGTGGACAGTATCGGCGGAATATGTAGGTTTGAAGACTGNAGATTAAAGGCTGGAGATTAAAGGCTGGGGGTTGGAACCTTAAGGGCTCGCACAAAAATATTATAAAGGAGAAATTATAAATGAAAGAAGCAGTTATTGTAAGTGCAGCCAGAACTCCTTTGGGGAGTTTTGGCGGTTCATTAAGCAAAATAGGCGCCACAGATCTTGGTGCTATAGTTATTAAGGAAGCAGTAAAAAGGGCCGGAATCAAAAAAGAAGACGTTGATGAAGTGCTGATGGGGCAGGTACTCCCCTGCGGTTACGGCCAGAATCCTGCCAAACAGGCTGCGGTAAAGGCTGGTATGCCATGGAAAGTCGAGTGTATTACGGTTAACAAGGTTTGCGGATCTTCTTTAAAAACTGTTATGCTGGCAGCCCAGGCGATTCAGGTAGGCGATGCCGATATCCTTGTTGCCGGAGGCATGGAATCTATGAGTATGGCGCCATATTATCTGGATAAAGCCAGAACAGGGTACCGTATGGGGCATGGCATTATTAAGGATCATATGATCAATGACGGTTTGTGGGATATTGTCAATGATTTTCATATGGGTATATCGAATGAACTCTGCTCTGAAAAATATAATATCAGCAGAGAGGATCAGGACAAATTTGCCGTAGAATCTTACCGCCGCGCGCTAACAGCCATAAAGTCCGGCAGATTCAAGGATGAAATTATACCGGTTGAAATACCACAGCGCAAGGGGGATCCTGTTATTTTTGAGGATGATGAATGCCCGCAAGAGACTTCTTTGGAATTGCTGTCCAAAATGAAGGGCGCTTTTAAAAAGGGCGGATTAGGCACAGCAGGTAATGCCTCCATAATAAGTGACGGAGCGGCTGCAGTTGTAGTTATGTCAAGAGAAAAGGCAGAAGAGCTTGGATGCGAAATCCTTGCGACAATAGGCGCACAGGCGTCATTTGCTTTGGATATGAAATATGTTCTTGTTGCACCTATCTGGGCAATCCCCAAGTGCCTTAAAAAAGAAGGGATTTCCATTAATGATGTAGATCTTTTTGAGGTAAACGAAGCATTTAGCGGATCAAGTGCGGCAATAGCACAGGAACTAAAACTTGATGAAAGCAAGGTTAATGTCAACGGCGGCGTTGTAGCGCTTGGTCATCCTATAGGCGCCAGCGGGTGCCGCCTTCTGGTTACATTACTGCATGAAATGATAAAACAGGATAAAAAAACAGGACTAGCTTCACTCTGCCTCGGAGGTGGAGAGGCTGTAGCTATGATCGTGAAAAGATAAAAAATAAAGGAGATATTAACATGAATATTAAAACTTACGGCGTAATCGGCTCAGGTCAAATGGGCAACGGCATTGCTCAGGTTGCCGCAATAAGCGGCCTTAATGTTATCATGAATGACATTAATACTGAATTTGTAGAACGCGGCATGGCAAATATTACCAGACTGCTTGGTAAAAGTGTGGAGAAGGGCAAAATGACGGCTGAGGAAAAAAATGCCGTGCTTGGCCGGATTAAAACAAGTGTTGCACTTAAAGATATGGAGGCGGCAGATTTTGTTGTTGAAGCGGCCACCGAAAACGAGCCGATCAAATTTCAGATTTTTAAAGATCTGGACGAAATATGCAAATCGGATGCGATCCTGGCAACCAACACTTCTTCTATCCCGATCGGACGCATTGCAGCCCAGACAAAAAGACCTGAAAAAGTCATTGGAATGCATTTCATGAATCCCGTCCCTGTTATGAAACTTATTGAAATCATAAAAGGACTTGCCACATCTGAGGAAACATTTAAAACCACATGGGATCTGAGCCTGAAATTCGGCAAGACACCGGCTGAGGCCAATGATTATCCTGGTTTTATTGCCAACCGGATTCTGCTTCCAATGATTAATGAGGCTGTTTTTTGCCTGTATCATAGCGTTGGAACTCCTGAAGCTATTGATACGGTTATGAAACTGGGAATGAATCATCCAATGGGCCCGCTTGAGTTGGCAGATCTGATAGGTCTTGATACATGCCTTGCTATTATGGAAACCCTTTACAATGGATTTAAAGATTCCAAGTACCGCCCCTGCCCTCTGCTTAGAAAATATGTTGAAGCTGGCTGGCTTGGTAGAAAAACCGGACGCGGTTTTTATAATTACAGCTAAGAAACGGGAGCAAAATAACTTCCTCAAGCAGGCGCACAGATTGGGGAAGTTAATTCATCCTCATAGCCCCTTCCCCTTTAAAATTACTTTGACACCACGGCCAATAATTTTTAAATCTAAACACAATAACCCAAACGGAGACAGCTTAAGATATTGATCAGCATATTCATATTCATATATAGGACTACCAAACTCCTGGGTGCCTTTCAAAACATGACCCAATCCTAATAATCCACCTTTAAGCAAATATCGGGTAACATTACCTTGCTTACGGTCACGTTTATAATGATGAACAGCCAAGGGGCGGGGCCCGACAAAACTCATATCGCCTTTTAGGATACTGTAGAATTGAGGCAACTCATCCAAATAAAATTTTTTAACAAATTTACCAACATACGTTCTACTATCTGATGTCCATTCCGCAGAAAACGCATGCCAGTCTCCTTTTTTTGCCCCCTCAGGATCAATAAATTTTGTTTTTATTAATCGAATTTTGTATTTAGGAATAATCTTTCCTTTGCTCACAGCATTGTAACTAAAAAACATCGGCCCTTTATTCTCAGGAATTATCCAGCCTTCTATTACATATGCAATTTTAATAAAAAATAGTACCGGCGCGGTAATGAATAAAAAAATAATCGCCATGACTTTATCAAAAAGTAATTTTGTAAGCCTGTCGTCCAATGGCTCTTTCAATTGAAAGATGTGATGATATTTTGTTTTTATAAAATCATCTGGCGGTTTGTATGGGAATGCTTCTTTTGGCTCAAGTTTTTTCATCTGAAAGTGTACCTCCAATAAATTGATTTCATGACAGACACTTAGGGAACCGGAATAAAATAATATACTCATATCGTGTGGAACTTTTGTTCGTCTTCAAGGCGTGATAGCAGGTGCATGGTAAAAGACGGGCAAAAGGGCAAGCAGGATGGGTAGCTTATTTTTGAGCGAGCCCTTAGGAACGAGGACGAATTAAAGAGGAATATAATCTCCCAACCTCCCCCAAATATCCCCCAGAAAACCTTCCATTACCCTATAAGCATCATCTGATGACTGTCCGGGAAGGAGAAGCATCTCAATTCTGACAAGTGCTCCATCTGTCCTTTTTTTGGTTACTGCATCAACCATCATATAATATTTATTTAGCCAGGGGCTGGTAATCACTCGCCCACGCTGGAAAAAGAAATAGGAACTAAGCAATTTTAGATCCCCTTTAACCATTAGCATACATTTTATTTTTATCTTTTGCTTTTTATTAACTTTCACAAACCTGTCATCAGAAGAAATAAGCCCCCATCCTCCGCCAAGCAAACAGGACTGGGGTGCATGCGCAGTATGTCTCGTGCCCTGATATTCATAATAGGGTACAAACAGGGTAACAATATTTCTAATCCCTTTCTTTTGATACGAAGCCTGAATATAATCATCTGCCCAAAGAGAATTTAAAATCTCTTTTGAAAGATAACTTTTTTCTCCATACCACCCGGCAATCTCCATCGGAAATTTTTCAAAAGTAATACGATCCGGTCGAAGCAGAGAATCAGAAGTATTCTTTATGATAAACCCTGTTGTTACAAACAAACCACAAAAAATAATTGCCAAAACAATCGGTTTTACTAATTCAACAGATTCTCCACCATTATCAACTTTTAAAAAAGTGGCGGATGTATTATTTTCAAACTGCTTTAAAAAAAAAGAGGCTCCAGTCAGTATGCCTCCCGCAATCATAAAAATGAGCCAACCGGACAAATCATGATAAAAATCCTGGGCAAACTGTTGATAGCCATTTACAGTAAGCAGACCTGTTGCAAATATTCTGAAACTATTCACAAAAACAGAAAGTGGAATAACCAAAGCAATTAAAAGAAACCTGTGCCATTTTACTTTATTAAAAAAATATCCTACAAGAATAGCCATAAGCAACATAGGTATCAAATACCTTAAACCGCTGCATGCATCAACCACCTGTAGTTTATTAACGCCTAAATCAAGAATATTCCCCTCTCTCAACACGGTAACTCCGGTAAGCTGAAGCAGTTTAGTGGAGATAAAACTTGCAGCCACTCTTAGTTTAAAAGTGAGTATTCTATTTATAAATGGAGGTAAGGGAACTATAAAACACAAAAAGAATATCGGGAACATCAGATGATAAATACGTTTTCCATATAAAACCAAAATAATACTTACAATACAGCCAAAAAGGCCCGTATAAAGTATGGTTTCAACCGAACCTAATTCTCCTGCTATAATAAGGGCAATAGATAGTAATAATGGGCTTATCCCCAAAAAGCTCCAGGAAAATTCGTTAAATTTAAAACTATCCTTTCTGTCCCAGCAAAGATAAATAAAAATCGGAATAATCAGATAACAGTAACTGCTATCGTCACTATCCCATCTTGCTACCATTTTTAAAAAAACAGGAAAAAAACTTGCTGTAAAAAGAATCAGGATAAAGAGAAGAAAAAAAATATTCAGATTTTTGTTTTTCATATTGGTGCCCACACTAATTTTATTGTCTCATCTTTAGGAACGAGGACGAAATAATTTCCCCAAGTAGGCGCACAGATTTAGGTCAGGTTTGTGCGATCTAAAAGTAGAAAAGTTGCAGGAATAGCAAGCTATTTCAATATGTTTCTACTTTTAGATCGGGCAAAAATGGCCTGAAGCTGTGATGCATAGTTGGGGAAGTTAATTCGTCCCCGTTTCTAAACTTCCCGGATTTTCTTTCNTGCAATTTTCTAACCAGACNCTACTGAAAAAAATTATTTCTTGTAGGTATGCTTTCTTTTAAGCTTTTTCAACTCATTCNGGGTGAACGGTTCAGCATAAAGTCCCATCTGAACAAGAGGCTTTTCATCGGGTTTAAAAGCTACCCATTTGCCATTCTCTTTTCTAAAAAACGGCCATTCCAGAAGATCTGGAACAAGAGGAACTACTCCTTTGTAAAAATTGGTTTTGCCGTTTTTAAAAGTGGCCATGCTAAATTTTTTACCGGCGGCAAGGGTGTTAACAGCTTTTGTTTTATGGCATTCTTCGCATTTTCTGCCTTCACTCATGATTGAATGAGTTAAAAATGGAGCATAAACAATAAAAGGTTTATCCTCGGCTGAAACTAAAGTTTGCAAATTACCGCTGGTTATTTTCCCTTTGTATTTAACCAAAAGTAAAAAATCTTTTATTTTTCCAATAAAACTTCCAGGTTTGTCGTGCGTCTTTGCAAATTCCCCAAAATGACAATTATAGCAAGTCATGGTGTTTTGAACATGACAGGCATTGCAATCAAGCTTACCTTTGTGAATTCTATGGGATTTTGTAGCTGGTATGACGGGGTAATCTTCTGAGTCTTTTGTATGGCAGTTGGTGCAGGCTGCATCCTTGATATTAGAGTCTCTCATGGTTTTATAAAAATTCCCGTCTCCATGGATTTCCCTCGCTGTATGGCAATCAACGCATCCCATATCTGCCTTCGTATGTACATCCTCGAAATCACGGTTTTTATCCAACATGCCTGTAGCCTTTTCCCGGCCATGGCATTTAAAACAAGTTTCCTGATTGCGGGCTGTTTCCAGCGAAAAACTGGGGCCTTTTTCCGTTTTTTTAAGGTGGCAGTCAGTACAGCCTTTGGAGTGACAGTTCTTACAGCCAAGTTCGTTATACGGAATACCGGTTATGGACATAAAGCCATCTTCAGCCTCATACCAGTAGCGCATACCCTCAGCAGTTTTGTGAAGGCTCTTTGAAAAAAAACAACCATCTTCTCCAGCATGAACATTTCCAGTATTCAGCGCCAGCAAAATAATCAGGATAAATAAAGGTAAAACATTGTTTTTTTGCATACTCTCTCCCCTTTCAATTAATTTGTGTAAAGAACGAACCCTAACTTCCTCACCTATGCATCACAGCTTCAGATCATCTTAGGCGTAATTTGCAATAAAAGTCAACAGGGAAAAGGGGTCACATCTTAAATATTCAATATTGGCATTAAATCTGGCAGGATTTAATTTCAATATTGAATATTTAAGATGTGACCCCTTTTCCCCCTTTTTTTGAGGCTTTCCGGTAAACCTCCGGGACTTCCTTTTACAACTATAAAAGATGCCTTATTCCCCTTTATAATCGGTCCTCTTTTATTCAATCCGAGAAGTTCCGCCCCATTCAAAACAGAGGCTTTTAGTGTCTCTTCCAAAGAGAAACCTGCCTGCATAAACAGTTTTAATTCTTCAATAATGGAACGCCCATGATGCACGCCCGGGCTGCCTGAATCCGTACCCACAGCAACCGTAACGCCAAGTGTTTTTGCCATAGCAAGTTGTTTGATCTGGTCTTCCAGGATTTTTTTTGAAATTTCACCTTCAATGCTATTCTGATTAATTTTATCTTTAATTCTATCTTCAAGTTTATCTTTGGATAGATACTCTGTATATGCCTTCATTGTGCAGACTGTAGGAACCCAGGTAATTTTTTTTTTAGCCATTAAAGCAAGATTTTTTTCTCCCATAAAAAAACCGTGTTCTATTGATGCGCAGCCAGCCTCAATCGCATTTTTTACCGGAAGCCGGCCATTAGCATGCACCATAACTTTAAGACCTGATGATGATGCCGCATTTACAGCATCTTTTAAATCATTCAGCGTAAACTGGGGCAGAGTCTCCTTGCCGAATTCCTTTAAACTGTTCAGGCCGGAATTAATAATCTTTACATGGTCTATATTTTCATCCATATAAAATATTTCCTCCGCAAGAGTTTTACCCTGCGATGGTGTTCTGCCCATAAATTGTCCATATCTTCCATAATTGTGCCATGCCTGCCCCGCTGTTTTAATCTCAACAAGACTCTTTTTTTTATCCTGCCTTTTTTGTTTATACCGTAAAGCATATGCCCCGTAATCACCTCCATCCCTTACGGCAACCACGCCGGATAAAAATAACTGGTGTAAATGCTTTGAAATCATATGCTCCGCATCGGCAAATGTCGATTTGAGCTGTTTTTGCCTTATTTTTTGATCATGTGTGCCGGACATACAGAGATGAAGATGGCAGTCTATCAAGCCGGGAATAATAGTAGAAGTTGAAAAATCCGTAATCCCATCCTGATCAGCATTATAAAATTGTGAATCAGACAGGCTTTGGATTATACCGTTTTCAATTTCTATAATTATATTCTTGCGTGCCGGTGCGCCAGTCCCGTCAATCAGCCATCCTGCGTGAATTTTCATTTTTTTTGTTTTCATTTATTCCTAAACTCTAAACCCTGTTGATCATAGAGGCCATATACCCGCCTCCGAAACCATTATCAATATTTACAACAGCCACATTGGAACTGCAACTGTTCAGCATTGCAAAAAGAGCCGTCAAACCACCCAGGCTT
>JGI24023J19991_10002028_pt1 | contig 15050 bp, 14 predicted proteins | sample Cruoilmetagenom1_FD_19991 | JGI IMG/M metagenome (IMG submission 19991) | reverse complement strand
GGGAATAAGAATGGAGGTTTTAATATTTATGTTTCAGGCTATCCGGGTAGTGGTAAACTCAAAGCTGTAAATCATTTTTTAGGCGAAAAAGCAATGTTGGAAACCTCTCCTGGTGATTGGTGCTATGTCAACAATTTCAAAGATCCTTACTATCCTAAAAAACTCAGTTTGCCACAAGGAGGAGCGGAGATATTTAAAAATGAAATTGGTGTACTAATTGTTGAAGTACAAAAAGCACTGATTAGGGCATTTGAAAGTAAAGAATATGGAGGTAAAAGACAAAATATCATTAACCAGTTCCAGCAAAAAGAGATTGACTTATTTAAAAATATTTACAAAAAAGCAGGCGAGAATAATTTTACAATCAGGCGAACACCAATAGAAATTATTGTATTACCAATAGATGAAAACGGTACTCCAATCTCTGATAAAAAATTTCGCGAACTGACCAAAAAAGAACGATCTGAAATAATAAAGAAGCAAGGTAATCTTAAAGAAGAATTAAACTCTTTATTACGAAGGAACCGCGATCTTGAAAGGGCAAGTAATGATGCTATTATACAACTGGAGAAAGATGTTGCGCTCTATGCTATTGAATCTTTGTTGGAAGAATTACAAGAAAAATATAAAGAGTTTGATGATGTACTCAATTATCTCGAAGATGTTAAGATTGACATTACGGCCAACTTGGGATATTTTTTAAATCCTCCAAATATAAATGCTAGAATTCATACCGGTAGAGATCGAAAATTCGTTAAATATGGGGTAAACGTCATTACTAATAATGGACACCTTAAAGGAGCTCCTATAATAATGGAATTGAATCCTACGTATAATAATTTATTTGGTAAAGTAGAGCATGAATCTGATATGGGAAACCTCATAACTAATTTCACTTTAATAAGAGGAGGGTCATTACATGCGGCAAATGGAGGGTACTTAATTATTCCATTAAAAGAACTTCTTTTAAATTATTTCTCATGGGAAAGCTTGAAAAGAGCTTTGAATAACAGTGAGGTTATAATTGAGAATGCCGGCGAACGATTTGGATTTTTAACTACGAAAAGCCTAAAACCAGATCCAATTCCTCTTAATGTTCAAATTATATTAATAGGTTCACCAAGGTTGTACTATTTATTATATGAGTTCGATGAGGACTTTAAAGAACTTTTTAAAGTAAAAGCCGAATTTGACACATCAATGGAGTACTCAATAAAAAATGTTAAGGATTTTGTTGTTGTTACTTTGAAAATTATAAGAGAAAATGATTTGTTGCCATTAAATGATAAGGCCTTGGTGAGTATTATTGAACATGCTTGTAGAATTGCTCAAAACCAACATAAAATTTCCCTAAAATTTGGAGAGATTAGTAATATTTTGCAAGAAGCCAACCATTATGCACAATTAGAATCTGAAAAAGAAATTGCCTCTGATCACATAAGAAAAGCGATTGATGCTAAATATTTTCGTTCCAATCTTATTCAGGAAAAAATTAATGAGATGATCAAGAGAAAAACCTTAATGATAGAGTTAAACAGATCTAAAATAGGGCAGATCAATGGTATTTCTGTATTGGATTTGGGAGATATTATATTTGGTCGACCGAATAAAATAACCGCTAATATAGCATCTGGCAAACAAGGTTTGGTTGACATTGAAAGGGAAGCCAAGCTTGGAGGCCCGATCCACACAAAAGGAGTTCTTATTTTGTTAGGTTTTTTAGTTGAAAAATATGCTCAGAATAAACCAATGAGCCTTTTTGCGAGCATTGTTTTTGAGCAAAGTTATTCTGAAGTTGAAGGAGATAGTGCTTCGAGTGCAGAATTATATGCAATTTTATCTAGCCTTTCACAATTACCAATTAAGCAAGGTATTGCCGTAACTGGTTCTGTTAATCAGAAGGGAGAAATACAGCCGGTAGGCGCTATTAATGAAAAAATAGAAGGTTTTTTTGAAGTCTGCAGGCAAGCCGGGCTAAATACTGAACAAGGGGTTATAATTCCGAAAAGGAACCTTGAGAATCTAATGCTTAAACAAGAGATCGTGAAGGCTGTTGAAGAAGGTGATTTTCATCTATGGGCTGTTAGTACAATTGATGAAGGAATCGAAATTCTTACCGGATGTTCTGCCGGCAGACGATTGAAAGATGGATCTTTTAGTAAGGGTTCTGTTCATAAACTGGTAGATAATAGAATTGTTCAATTAAACAAAAATCTCGATCAATTTTCCAAAAGAAAATCATAGAAAACATTTTCATTTTTTAATTGTGAATGAGTATTTTTTTATACTTACTTTCTTCTGAAAGGTTCTTTTTTTAATACAATGTATACTATCCTTAAGTTTTAACTTTTTTTGATTTTATGCTACACCTCGCGTAAAAATTTCAAAAAGTCCATTTGAAAAGAGTATTATTTTGTATCTATCAAAGCAAAATATCCTTAAATAATTACGTTATAGTTTATATTTCTAGTTTCTTTGTGCTTTGTATGAGAATTATAATATTCATAGCCCTATTACTGTCTTCTGTATCAACTTTTTCACAAGTTGGAGGTGAACAAATATTTAATTTTTTAAATGTTTCAACCTCTGCACGTCAAGCTGCATTAGGAGGAGAAGTACTTACGTTATACGATGACATAAATCAACCGTTATGGAATCCATCAACAATTAATAAAGAAATTGATAATCACGCCTCAGTTAGTTATGTAGATTTTTTAGCAGATATTAGTTATGGTTCTTTATCATTTGCACATCTAATTAACAGAAGGCTTGGTACTTTACATGCAGGAGTTACCTATGTAAATTACGGCAAATTTATTGGTGCAGACGAAAATGGTGTCGAAACGGGCACATTTAAAGCCAAAGACCTGGCAGTTTCTTTAGGTTATGCTTATAAAATACCTAATAGCAATATTCATGCTGGAGCAAATCTAAAATTTATAAGTTCTAGCATAGAAAACTTCACCTCAAGTGGAGCAGCATTAGATATTGGGTTTACTTATTTTAATGATTTAAAACCTTATATTTTTACGGCTGTTATCAGAAATGTTGGATATCAAATTACGACATTCGATGAACTTAGAGAATCATTACCTCTAGAAATTGCTGTTGGGGCCTCTTATAAACTAGAGAATGTACCATTGCAATGGCATATAACAATTGATAATTTACAGCAATGGAATGTTTCTACAGAGAATCCATCTGATAGTCAAACTACTATTGGAGGGAATACTTCTAATGATAAAATTTCATTTCTTGGAAATGCGTTTAGACATGTTGTTGTGGGAGCAGAATTTTTCCCAGATAAGGGTTTTAATTTACGACTAGGTTATAATTTTAGAAGGGCAAGAGAATTAAGATTAACTGAAAGTAGAACTTTTTCAGGTTTTACAGCAGGATTTGGATTGAAAATGGGTAAATTAAAATTAAATTATGCCTTTACAAAGTTCCATCCAGCCTCTAATACAAATACATTTACATTAAATATAGATTTATCTAAAGAATCATTTTAAACATTATAATTTGAAAAAGAACAAAAAAATAATAATTGCCATAGATGGATTTTCTTCAACAGGTAAAAGTACGATCGCTAAAGAACTAGCAAAAAAACTTGGTTATCTGTATGTTGACACCGGTGCAATGTACAGAGCAGTAACTTATTATGCTATGCAACATGCCTATGTTGCTAAAGATTTTTTATATGAAGATGGGCTTATTGAAAATCTTGATAAGATAGAATTGAGTTTTAAATTTAATGAAAAATTGCATTTTTCTGAGATGTACTTGAATGGTAAAAATGTTGAAAATGAAATTAGATCATTAGAGGTGTCTAAATTGGTAAGTAAAGTATCTGCCATTTCAGAAGTTCGTAAAAAATTAGTTGAACAGCAACAAAAATTGGGTGTGAGTAAAGGATTAGTTATGGATGGTAGAGATATTGGAACTGTCGTTTTTCCGGATGCTGAGCTTAAGTTGTTTACTACTGCTTCTCCAGAAAAACGAGCAACAAGACGTTATAAAGAATTGCTGGAAAAAGGGCATAAAGTTACCTTTGAAGATATTTTAGAAAACGTTCAACAAAGAGATTTAATTGATTCAACTCGTGAAGATTCTCCACTAATTAAAGCAAATGATGCTATTGAATTTGATAATAGCGATATGGGCTTAAAAGAACAATTTGATAGGGTTTATAATATCGCTGTTCAGCGTATCAATTCTAATTAAGGAATATTTAGATATTTATGAGTTTGTAATGATATTTTCCATTGCGGATTATTCATGACATACGCTACAATTAAGGGTGTCATTTTTTCTTGATTACTCCATTCGGGTTGTAGAAAAAGCACACTTTTTTTATTCATTTTAAGCGCTTGCTCTTCTGCAAATTTAAAATCGCTTTTGTTGTAGATGATTATTTTAAGTTCATCTGCTACATTATAAATTTCATCTAATGGTAATTTATTTTTTTTAGGCGATAGACATATCCAATTCCAAGAACCAGAAAGTGTATAAGCCCCAGAAGTTTCAATATGCGTTTTAATATTATGTGCCTGTAATTTTTCGGTAATATAATTCATATTCCACATTAGTGGTTCACCACCAGTTATGACAACGGTATTTCCAAACTTACTCACATTTTCTATAATAGTATCGGTCGCTGTTGCCGGATGTAATTCAGCATTCCAGCTTTCTTTTACATCACACCAATGGCATCCTACGTCACATCCGCCAATACGAATAAAGTAAGCAGCAGTACCAGTATGAAAACCTTCTCCCTGAATAGTGTAAAACTCTTCCATTAATGGAAGCATTTCTCCTTTATCAATTAATAACTTCGTGTTTATATTCATTTTATTTAATCACTGCTGTTGCTTCAATTTCAATTTTTGCGCCGACAACTAAGTTGGCAGCAAATGTAGTTCTTGCCGGAAAATTATCCTCAAAATAAGTCTTATACACTTCATTCATAGCNGCAAAATCGTTTATATCGGCCAAAATCACCGTACATTTTACGATATGGCNCATATCAGATCCGTTGGCCTCTAATACAGCTTTAATATTTTCTAAAGCCNGAGTGGTTTCAGCTTTGATACCCCCATCAACCAANTTTCTAACNGAATGATCCATGCCAATTTGTCCAGCTAAAAAGAGTATNTTATCAACTTTTACCGCATCAGAAAAAGGTAAATCTTTTTTCTTTTCTTCTTTAGATTTTAAAAATTCTATTTCAGTTTTTTGATGTGTTGTACATGATGTAAGAATAATCAAGAATGTGCTAAGAATTAATTTAAAGAGATTTTCCATAATAAAATAGGGATAATTATTTTGCGCAAAGGTAAGAAATAAGCATTTCTAAACTAATCAATGAACGGTTTTAATAATCTTATTCGTTCTATTTTTAATTTGAAATTTTTAGCCTTACTTTTGAACTAAATAAAATATTCTATTTCAGATGAGTAAGAAAGAAACTTTTTTTAATTATATAAACGAAGGTTACAAAGCTAAAGGAGATTATATAACACTAGGGGCGGCAATGTTAGGTGAAGAAACCGTGACGGAAGCTTTTGTAAATATTCCCTTAAAGACTCTAAACAGGCACGGTTTAATTGCCGGTGCTACAGGTACAGGAAAGACTAAAACGTTACAAGTTTTAGCAGAAAATTTATCAGATAAAGGGATTCCTGTTTTATTGATGGATGTTAAAGGTGATTTAAGTGGTTTGGCCAAGGCAAGTCCGGGGCATCCTAAAATTGATGAGCGCCATAAAAAAATTGGACTTCCCTTTGAGGCTAAAGGATATCCTGTAGAAATTTTAACTATTTCTGAACAAGATGGAACACGTTTAAGAGCAACAGTTTCGGAATTTGGACCAGTACTTTTATCAAGAATATTAGATTTGTCTGAAACTCAAAGTGGTATTGTTGCTATTTTATTTAAATATTGTGATGATAATAAATTGCCTTTATTAGATTTAAAAGACTTTAAAAAGGTATTGCAATACGCAACTCAGGAAGGAAAGAAAGAATTAGAATCAGAATACGGTAGAATATCAACATCTTCAACAGGATCTATCCTTCGAAAAATTGTAGAAATTGAACAACAGGGAGGTGAATTGTTTTTTGGCGAGCGTTCTTTTGAAGTAGAAGATCTAACAAGAATTGATGAGAATGGTAAAGGATTAATTTCAGTTTTGCGTTTAACAGATATTCAAGATAAGCCAAAGTTATTTTCGACATTTATGTTGCAACTACTGGCAGAAATTTATTCGACTTTTCCTGAACAAGGAGATTCCGGTAGACCGGAACTTATTTTATTTATTGATGAAGCGCATTTAATTTTTAATGAAGCTTCTAAAGCATTATTAAATCAGATTGAAAGTATTGTCAAGTTAATTCGTTCTAAAGGTATAGGTGTTTATTTTGTCACTCAAAACCCTAAAGATGTTCCTTCAGCTGTTTTATCGCAGTTAGGACTAAAAATTCAGCATGCATTAAGGGCATTTACGGCAAATGATAGAAAGGCAATTAAATTAACGGCTGAAAATTACCCTGACTCTGAATATTATGATACTGCCGAAGTATTGACACAACTTGGTATTGGTGAAGCTTTAGTATCGTGTTTAAATGAAAAAGGAATACCAACTCCACTAGCCAGAACAATGTTACGAGCACCTATGAGTAGGATGGATATATTGACAGAAAGTGAATTGTCATCCTTAATTTCTAATTCTAAGATTGCAAGTAAATATAACGAAGAGATAGATAGAGATAGTGCCTATGAAATTTTAAATAAAAAAATTGAAAAAGCACATAAAGTTGAGGCTGAAGTAGAAAAGAAAAAAGAAGCTGCAAAAACCACGAGAAGGACTTCAAGTAGAAAAAGTACTAGGATGAATCCGTTTGTAAAAGTAGTAACAAGTGCAACTTTTATTCGAGGTGTACTAGGGGTATTAAAAAAGGTAATGAAATAATTAATATAAAAAATGAAAAGATTATTACTATTGGCGTTATTGTTAGTTTTAATTGTAAACTGCAAGAAAGAAAACAATTATTTGCTGGCGAAAGAACAAGTGGGAATGATGACTGCTGCGACACAAATTCATGAATTAAAATCAATTTTTGAGAATGACTCATTGGTTTCACATCTAGGAGAAGGTGCATTTGCTGATTCAGCTTATGATGAATATATGGTATATCATAAACAAGACGGACATATATTAACCATTATTCCTAAGGAGCAACACGACTCAACTTCAACTATAGAAAGTATTCAAGTGTTTGGTGAAAAATATAAAACGATTAATGGTTTAGGGCTGACATCTACCTTTTCGGATATAACTGGTAACTATTCAGTTAATAAGGTGGAATCAACATTTACTACAGCTGTTTTGTTTGTAGATGAATTAAATGCTACCATGACTATAGATAAAAAGGAATTAGGTATAAATGATTTTGGTATTCAGAAGATCAGCTTAGGTCAAATTCCTGATATGGCGAAAATAAAAGGAATAACTTTTTGGTTTGATTGATTTAAATGAGAGCTTCATTAGAAAATTTATCAAAACTATCAGAAGATAATAAAACTGAGAATCGAAAGTATTTTACCAAACTTCGAAAAAAAAAGCCTAAGCGCTTAGATTTTTTGATGCAAGAATTGCATGATGAAGAGTTTGCAAAAACAGATTGTTTAACCTGTGCCAATTGTTGTAAAACTACCAGTCCTATTTTTACAGATAAAGATATTTCACGTATTTCTAAGTATTTAAGAGTAAAAGAACAGCAATTTATCTCTACGTATTTGCAACGTGATGAAGATGATTTTATGGTCTTGAAAAAAGCGCCTTGTACTTTTTTGGATGAAACTGATAATACTTGTTTTATTTATGATGTTAGACCAAAAGCCTGTAGTGAATATCCACATACCAATAGAAAGAAGTTTATCCAGTTAACTAACTTAACGTTGAAAAATACTGAAGTTTGCCCTGCGGTGTTTAATATTCTTGAAGAGTTAAAGAAGAAATTGCCTCTATAAGAAGAGCTAATCGCTATTCTAACCAGATAACACGATACGAAAGTTAATCAATATTCCATTTAATGGATAAAAATTGATTCTAATACTGAGCCAAAGTCACGAACCGGAGCTTGAGAAAGATTTGTTAAAATTACAATAACAATCTTTTCTTCAGGATACATTAATAATAGAGTAGAGGCCCCAATTCCGCCACCGGAATGACTGTATTTTTTGCTTCCATTCTTTGAACTATCTACCCCGAAACCAACTCCATAATTTGTGCTTTTTCCAGAAGTTACCATTTGAGGTTTTAATAATTCATCTATCGATTCTTCCGATAATAATAATGGAGAAATAATCTCATTTCCAAAATGAATTAAATCCTCAGAAGTCGATATAAATCCACCTCCTGCAACCTTATGTTCGTTACTCACTTTAGGGCCTAAAATGATCTCATTTGCGTTCGTTTTTATATAAAAGTTAGTTCTATTGGGCATGATAGAGTCGGAAACATCTAGGGTTGTACTATTCATTTTTAAGGGATCGAAAATAGATTCCATATATTTATTAAAAGGCTCATCTGATGCAATTTGCACAACTTCACTGATTAAATTCCATCCATAGGTGCTATAAGAATATTTGGTGCCCGGTTTAAAAAGTAGAGAATCATTTTTAAAAATGTTTAAGCCCTCCGTAATTGTCATTTTCTTATTGTAGATAAACTCTTTGCCTCTATAATGCCTTATTCCGGCAATATGGCCGCCAACCTGTCTTATTGTAAAGTCATATTTTCTTTTAGGGTAGTTTGGTATATAGGTATAAATGCTTTTATCTAAATCAAGCCTACCTTCGTCGGTTAATTTGGCAAGTGCAGTAGCAGTAAGAGATTTAGAAATACTGGCTATTCTGAACTGTGTTTCACCGGGAGAGACTTTTGATTTTGAACCTATATCTNAATAACCAAAACCTTGGGTCCAAATCATCAAACCATCTTTGGAAACAGAAATTGACATTCCTGGAATTTTTTCCTCATCCAAAAATTGTTCGGCTGCCTTTTTTGCAGCATCTATTTTTACTTGATAAGAGGTAACGGATGTCTGCGCAAAAGAAAACGAGCCTACTAAAAATAATACGATAAACTTTTTCATTTATTTATAGATTAAATAGTTATTTCTTATTTTTTTAAATGCTTCTAAATCTTTCAACCAAGTCTTTCTAATTTCTTCTTCAGACATTCCACTTTCAATTTGTTGCTGCAATTCTTTAGTTCCTGCATGAGCGGTGAAAGTAGCCTGGAAAAATTCTTGATCTTTTGGAGTATTGTTATACGCATCGATCAACCAATCCAGGGTTATCTTACTTAAATATGGAGTTTTTCTTAGATCCAATCCATTGCACAGCTTACCTTTTTGTTTTGGGTATTTAGCACCCATATTAGATTCAGGCATATAAGAGAATTTATAATTTTTTTTATCTAAATACGGTGCGCCAAAGATCTGAAACTGCATTTCTGTTCCTCTTCCTGCATTGATACTGGTACCTTCAAATAAACCTAGGCTAGGGTATAGGTTAATTGCTTTGTCATTGGGTAAATTAGGAGAAGGTCTAATCGGAACATGATAATCATTTTTATAGGAATAGTTTTTTAATGGCATTACGGTTAAATTACATTGAAGGCCATCTTTCAGCCAATTTTCGCCATTGATCATTGTTGCATATTCCCCAATGGTCATTCCATAAACTAAAGGAACAGGATGTTTTCCTAAAAAATTTTGATGTTCAACTTCCATCATTGGCCCATCTATATAATGTGCATTTGGGTTTGGTCTGTCAATTATAAGTAACAGAACATTGGCTTCAGCACAAGCTTCCATTACATAATGTAAGGTTGATAAATAGGTATAGAACCGTACGCCAACATCCTGAATATCGAAAACTATAATGTCAATACCAGCTAATTGCTCCTGTGAAGGCTTTTTATTCTTTCCGTAAAGTGAAATAATTTGTAAGCCGGTTTTAGTGTCTTTACCATCAGCAATATGTTCTCCGGCATCAGCCTTTCCTCTGAAGCCATGTTCGGGGGCAAAGACTTTTTTAACGTCTATTTTTAACGAAATTAATGAATCAATCAGGTGGGTGAAACCTTGATTTGAATTTTTAATGACACTTGTTTGGTTAGCAACAATTGCTATATTTTTTTGTTTAAGTAAATGTAAATAATCAACTGGGTTAGAAGTCGCTATTGGCTGAATACTATCCACAAGTGACAGCTTGTCAGGTGTTGATTTTCGATCTATTTCGACCTTTTTTTTATGTTCAATAGTGTAAGGTTTGTTACCACAAGAAATCAATCCGAAAAGTAAAATAAAAACCCAAAAGAAATATGTATTTTTGAACATAAAATAGATCAATTAAAATTGAATTACGAGTTATATTTAGCCAAGAGAATCATTACTGCTAAACAGTATAAAAGTAGTATATCATCTCCAATAATAAAAATTGCAATTACAGCAATTGCATTGGGTATTATTATTATGTTGATTACTATTTCATCTGTATTCGGTCTACAATATAAAATTAAAGAAAAAATTTCAGGATTTAATGGTCATGTACAGATAACCAATTTCGAAGATAATAACTCGCAGGTTACCATCAATCCCATCTCAATTGAACAAGAATTCTATCCAAGTTTTAAAAATATTGATGGAGTTAAGAATGTTCAAATTTTTGCCGCTAAAGCTGGAATCATCAGAACTAAAACCAACTTTGAAGGGGTTATTTTTAAGGGAGTAGATGCTAATTATGATTGGTCATTTTTTAAAAATTATTTAGTTCAAGGTGCACTTTTGGATGTTTCAGACCAAAGATCTGACTCGTTGGTGCTTATTTCAAAATTCGCTGCTGACCGCCTTAATCTAAAAGTAAACGATAAGTTTAACTTGTTTTTTATGAAAGATGATCTTTCAAAAGCTCCCAATGTTAGGGTTTTTACTATAGCCGGTATATACAATTCTGGATTTAAGGAATTTGATGAAAATTACGTGATGGGAGATATCAAACATATACAACGCCTCAATAAATGGGACTCAAATCAAATAGGTGGTTTTGAAGTACTGTTAGAAGATTTTGATGAACTCGAAGAAAAAGGTAACGAAATTTATCAGGAAGTATCTTCCACTTTAAATGCACAAACTATTTCAGAAAAGTATCCTGCTATTTTCGATTGGTTAGAAATATTAGATACAAATATTGTGGTAATTATCAGTATTATGATTTTAATTGCCGGTATAAATATGATTACCGCTTTGTTGGTTTTAATTTTAGAGAGAACACAAATGATAGGCATACTAAAAGCCTTAGGAAGTTCAAATTGGGGGGTTCGTAAGGTTTTTCTATACAATGCAACCTATTTGATCGGCGTTGGTTTATTTTGGGGAAACCTAATCGGAATTGGTGTATTACTGATTCAAAAATATTTTGGCATTGTGAAGTTAGATCCTGAAAATTATTATGTGAGCGAAGCACCGGTATATTTAGGCGTTGAATATATTTTATTGTTGAATATTGGTACCTTACTTTTATGCCTATTAATGTTGCTGATACCCTCTTATATAGTGAGTAAAATTAGTCCGGTAAAAGCCATTAAATTTGATTAATGAAGCACTCCCGAAACCTCGAAATTATAAAGTAACAAAGCTTTGCGAATTAAAAAATAAAAGATTCTTCAATAAGCTCAGATTGACATTCCTTTTTTTCTTTACTTTTGTATTCCAATTCAATTCAACAATTCAACAATTCAATAGATAAATATATAAAAAAAACCATATGAAATACGATATCATCATAGTAGGAAGTGGACCAGGCGGATATGTAACTGCCATTAGAGCATCGCAGTTGGGCTTTAAAGTAGCAGTTGTAGAGAAAGAAAAATTAGGCGGAATTTGCTTGAATTGGGGTTGTATTCCTACCAAAGCCTTATTAAAAAGTGCTCAGGTGTATGATTATTTAAAACATGTAGATGCCTACGGATTAAAGGCCAAAGAAATTGACAAAGATTTTGGTGCAGTAGTACAGCGTAGTAGAAATGTGGCCGACGGTATGAGTAAAGGTGTTCAGTTTTTAATGAAAAAAAACAAGATAGATGTAATTAACGGATTTGGTGCTGTAAAACCCGGTAAGAAAGTCATTGTTACCGATGCTAAGAAAAAAGCCGCAGAATATAGTGCAGATCATATAATTATTGCCACCGGTGCACACTCTCGTGAATTGCCTTTTTTACCAATTGATGGTAAAAAAGTGATTGGATATCGTGAAGCAATGTCTTTATCCAAGCAACCTAAGAAGATGATAGTTGTAGGTTCAGGTGCTATTGGTGTTGAGTTTGCTTATTTTTATAATACCATGGGTACTGAAGTGACTATTGTTGAGTTCTTACCAAATGTTGTACCTCTTGAGGATGTGGAGGTTTCAAAACAATTTGAACGCTCATTTAAAAAATCGGGAATAAAAGTAATGACCGATTCTAGTGTAACTTCTGTAGATAGTTCAGGTAATGGCGTAAAAGCGACTGTAAAAACGAAGAAAGGCGAAGAAATTTTAGAAGCAGATATCATTCTATCTGCGGTAGGTATTAAAACGAATATTGAAAATATAGGTTTAGAAGAGGTTGGTATTGCCACTGATAAAGATAAGATCATGGTCAATAAATTCTATCAGACAAATATTCCAGGTTATTATGCCATTGGTGATGTAGTTGACGGTCCCGCTTTGGCACATGTCGCATCCGCGGAAGGTATTACTTGTGTTGAAAAAATTGGCGGATTGGATCCTGAAGCTATTGATTATGGTAATATACCGGGATGTACGTATGCTACACCTGAAATTGCAAGCGTTGGAATGACAGAAGCACAAGCCAAAGAAGCAGGATATGAATTGAAGATAGGTAAGTTCCCATTTTCAGCATCCGGTAAAGCAAGTGCGGCAGGAACAACAGAAGGATTTGTAAAAGTAATTTTTGATGCTAAATATGGCGAATGGTTAGGCTGCCATATGATTGGTGCCGGAGTTACCGATATGATAGCAGAAGCTGTATTAGGTAGAAAATTAGAAACAACAGGGCATGAAGTATTAAAAGCAATACACCCACACCCAACGATGAGTGAAGCTGTGATGGAAGCGGTTGCCGATGCCTATGATGAGGTAATACATCTGTAATTTGTAATTCTGAACTTGATTCAGAATATCTAAATAAGCAAAAGCCAAAGTTCAAAACTTTGGCTTTTAGTTCCTTCTTTAGTATTATATTTTATTACTTCACGAAAGTTCTCTTTTTTATCATACCACCTTTTGTATCTTTAATACTATTCATAATAACAAAGGCGTCGGTATCAATTTTATCAATTTCGGTTCTAAGCCTGGCTATTTCAAGACGTGTAATAATGGTATAGATAATATCAACTTCTCTTAGATCTGCACCTTCTTTTTTATAACCTCCTTTACCAGAATAGATAGTCACACCTCTTCCCATGTCTTCGGTAATCATCTGTCGTATTTTTTCACTCTCTTTTGAAATAATGGTAATGCCGGTATATTCTTCAACACCTTCAATTATAAAATCTACGGTTTTCGATGCTGCAATATAGGTTAACATGGCATATAAAGCAACCTCTATAGATAGAATATATGCTCCGAATAAAAATATGATAATATTAAATATCAATATTACATCGCCAATGGTTAGTCCTGTTTTTTTACTTAAATAAATTGCCAATACTTCTGTGCCGTCTATAACGGCACCTCCTCTAATTGCCAAACCAATACCTGCTCCTAAAAAGAAACCACCAAAAACAGCAATTAATAATTTGTCTGATGTAATTAGAGGGTAAGGAATAAAATAGATTGCCACGGCTAGAGCTATAATTGCCAGAATACTTTTAATAGCAAACTGTTTGCCAATATTTGAGTAGCCCAGTATTATAAATGGTAAATTAACAAGTACGACAAGAATTGATAATGACAAATTAGTTGTTTCGGAGATTAATAAAGAAATACCCATAGCGCCACCATCTATGAATTGATTGGGCAGTAAGAATCCTTTGAGCCCAAAACCAGCAGAAATTACACCTAAAACGATAAAGAAAATATCATGCGACTTGTGTAGCAGCATAACTTTTAAAAGGTTTGCTTCTGTGGCAAGTTTACGATTTTCGGCAATGTCTCTCTCCTTTCTAAACTTACGTTTCGCTAAAGCAACACTTATTTTTTTTAAAACTGATTTCATATAATCATGTTGTAAATTGCGTTTAAAACGAGTGGCTTATCGCATAAGCTGCGATTCACTAATATAACTGTTTTTATTAAGAAATTGAATGTGTTATTTTTATTAAAAGTATAATTATGAAATTCTTACAAAAAGAATTTAGCTCAGCATTGTTTAATGGAGGTTATCATTTAATAAAAAATGACATTTTAGAAAGTATACCTGAAATCAAACAAATAGATAATATCCCGAACTTGTTTAGCCATTCTTAGCTTTCGATTTTGGAATCTCATAAAAATAGAAGCAAAAGAGCCAACGTTTTTACGTTGGCTCTTTTTATGTGGCATTTCGTTTATCACTTTGTTCTATATAAATAATAGCCGTTTGCCAATAATTTAAATTTTTAATTTATCCCCTCTACTTTTTTTATGGGCCTAATTTCAACTCTCCAAATACCTTCTTCAAATCTCGGATCTTTTTTCGTAATTTCAATTGCTTCTTCTAAATCTTTAGCTAGAAGATGGTAATATCCAGAAATAACCTCTTTAGTTTCGTTATATGGACCGTCGACAATTTTCCCATTTTGATAAGAGAGTATTCTTCCTTCCATTTCTAATGGCTGCGCAGATTTCATTCTGCCTTCATCAGTTAAACGTTTAATAAAGCCTCCAACCTTTTCTATGTGTTGCTGTAATTGTTCAGGAGATAAGTTTGCTTTAGGTTTTTCTTCACTTCTAATAAATAACATAAATTCTTTCATAATTATAATTTTAAATTAATT
>JGI24023J19991_10002026_pt1 | contig 15053 bp, 10 predicted proteins | sample Cruoilmetagenom1_FD_19991 | JGI IMG/M metagenome (IMG submission 19991) | reverse complement strand
ACCTAGCGGCGGTACATGGCATAGTGGCGGGGAAGCCATCGATCAACCTCGATTTGGAGAAGCGGGTGCAGCAATGTTGCCTTAGTCTAGTAAAGCAAGGTTTAGTTAACTCAGCCCATGACTGCTCTGATGGGGGTGTGGCGGTAACTTTAGCTGAGTGTTGCCTTGAAGGAAGCATTGGCTTTGCGGGAAGCTGGGAACTTGGAGAAAGAGTGGATGCCAATCTTTTTGGCGAGTTTCAGTCACAGATCATAGTCTCGGTTGCCCCCGAGAAGATGCCTCAACTTGAGGAGATCACCACTAAATATAGAGTTCCTCTCCAAAGGCTAGGGGCTGTAGGTGGCAAGCGCTTGGTTATTGAAGGGCTTATAGACTTGCCCCTGGAGCAAATAGACCAGGGGTGGCGGAATGGCCTGGAACAAGCATTAAATAGTTTATGAGGAGGTGGAGATGAATGAGTTGGAATATTTGTTTATACCAATAAGGATAGGCGATATGGAGCTTAAGAACAGAATTGTGATGGCACCTATGGGCACAGGTTTCGCTGCTGAAGATGGTTCGGTGACTCAGCAGCTGATCGATTATTATGTGGAGAGAGCCAAAGGTGGAGTAGGTTTAATAATTGTCGAAGCCTGTTGCATCGATGCCCCCGAAGGGAGGGCTGGCTTTTCTGAACTAATCGTGGACAATGATAAGTATATTCCCGGGCTAAGCAGGTTAGTAGATGCCATTCATGCCCAAGGAGCCAAGGTATTACTTCAACTGGCTCACGCTGGGAGATATGGTTACTCTCGCTGGACCGGGATACAGCCGGTAGCTCCTTCCCCCATCCCTTCCCGCTATACCAAGGAAATGCCCAGAGAATTGAGTACTGCCGAGGTTGAAGCTATCATAGAGAAGTTTGCCCAGGGAGCTAGAAGGGCAAAAGAGGCGGGGTTTGATGGGGTGGAACTGATGGGCTCTACCGGCTATTTAATCAGTCAATTTATGTCCTCCCTCACCAATAAAAGAACCGATAGATTTGGCGGTGATACCTCATCGCGGGCAACCTTTGTGGTTGAAATCATCCACAGCATCAGGGAAAAAGTAGGCTTCCCCATCTGCTGCAAGTTTAGTGTTGATGAATACCTACCTGGGGGTAATACTGTTGAGGATTCAAAGATTATCGCTCGCCGAATGGGGCAGGCAGGAGTGAGCATGCTCCATGCCTGGGCAGGTTGGCATGAATCCCCTGAACCGATGCTGCCCATGTCAGTAAAGCGAGGAGCTTTCGTCCCTCTAGCCGAAGCCATCAAGGGGGTGGCCAGTGTGCCAGTAATCGCCGTGGGCAGGATCAATGACCCCAGGCTTGCCGCCCAGATTATCAAAGATAAAAGAGCTGATCTGGTAGCCATGGGCAGACCACTTTTAGCTGATCCCTACCTCCCCAAGAAGGCCGCCGCAGGGGATTTGGCCGATATAAGAATGTGTATTGCTTGCTGTCGCTGCTTTGATGTTCTCATGGAGGCGATGAGAAGGGGGAAAGGTGAGCAGAGCCTGGTTTGTGCCCTGAATGCCGAACTGGGGAGAGAAGGTGAAAAGGGATTACAAACCACCTCGCTAGCCAAGAAGGTTCTCATTGTCGGCGGTGGTCCGGCGGGAATGGAAGCAGCCCGAGTTTGCGCCATTCGAGGGCATAAGGTAACTCTGTGGGATAAAAGTGACCGGCTGGGGGGAAAGCTGATATTGGCCCAAGTTCCCCCTTACAAAGAGGAGATCAGTAATTTGATTTCTTATTTAAGCTATCAAATGCAGAAACTAGGGGTCGGAGTGGAGTTGAATAAAGAAGTCACCCCCCAATCCGTCTTGGATGAGAAGGCTGATGAGGTAATCATTGCCACTGGCGCCTCGCCTCTAATCCCCGACATTTCTGGCGTGGAGAAAGGGATGGTCATCTCTGCTTTAGATGTTCTCCGTGGTGAAGATGGAGTTGGTGAGAAAGTGGTAGTTATTGGTGGCGGAATGGTTGGCTGTGAGACGGGGGAATTTCTGGCCAGCAAGGGCAAAAAGGTGACCATACTGGCCAGGCGTGAAAGGATAGGCCAGGATATCGGGCCCACTACCCGATGGGTGGTGCTAAAAAGGCTCTATGAGAGTGGAATTGAGATATCGACCTCAACCCAGGTTGAAAGTATCGCCGACGATGGGATAATCGTGAACAAAGATGGAGAAACAAGGAAGATTGAGGCGGATTCGGTAGTACTTGCCAGGGGTTTGGTACCCGATCAGAAGCTATGGGAGGCATTAAAAGACAAGCTTCCTCAATTGCATCTAATCGGTGATTGCTTCCAAGTGAACAAAATATTAGAGGCAATTCACAGGGGGTGGGAAGTTGGCTGCAAAGTATAAACCTCAATCGATAGCTTAGCACTCCGAGGCTAGAGGTAGGCTAAAGGTAAAGGTGGAGCCTTTGCCCAGGGTGCTTGTAGCCCAAATATTACCTTGGTGACTTTGAATGATGTGTTTGGAGATAGCCAGGCCTAGACCAGTGCCTTCACCTGCCCTCACCTTATCAACCTTGTAGAAGCGCTCAAAGATATGTGGCACATCTTCAGCAGGGATGCCTCTTCCCGTATCAGTCACCGAGACAGTTATAGTCTCACCATCTTGTTCAGCTTTAAGGCTGATCTGGCCACCAGGAGAAGTGAACTTGATGGCGTTATGCAGCAGATTGACAATCACCTGCTCTATTCGTTCCTCATCGGCCAGCACCCGAGGCAATCCCGCTGGGGCATTGATGGTCAACTCCAGGCCAGCTCTATCAGCTTGGATTTGAAGCCTTTCGACAACTTGTCCCATCAACTGGACTATATCTTGGGGCTCCATATTCATAGTAGCCTGCCCCGATTCAATACGGGAGAGTTCCTCTAGCTCTTGCAGTAATCGACTTAACCTATCTGTCTCCACATTTGCTCTCTCCAAGAAAATTTTGGTTGCCAGAGGATCTTCTATAGCCCCCTCTTGGAGCGTCTCTATTAATCCCTTGATGGAGGTTAACGGGGTACGCAGTTCATGAGAGATGTTGGCCATGAAATCACGCCGCATCCTCTCTAATCTCCGCAACTCTGTCAAATCCTGCAGCACTACCAGCCCACCTGTTGGCTCATCGCCCACCATGGAGGTAACCCTTACTCTAAAAGATCGTCTATTATCCGTCCCTATGTCCAGCAATTTGGTCTGTGGTTCTCCTGTTTTTAGGCAGTGGGATAAAAGCTCGGTCAGCTCATAGTCGCCTACCACTTCAATAAAAGGGCGCCCTATTGCCTTGCCTCCAGGAAGCTGGAGCAACCTTTCTGCTGCCGGGTTAAGTAGATCCACAATGCCCTGGCTATTGGTAATGATGACACCATCGTCCATACAAGATAAGGCAATTGCCTTTTCCTGCTCTTTACTACTGATAAGCTTCGTCATCTCCCTAATATTGATGACCATCTGATCAAATTCCCACATAAGCTGGCCAATTTCATCAGAGGAAGTGGTTTCGACTCTGTGGTCAAGTTTCCCCTCGGCTATTCTGCAGCACATTTGAGTGAGCTTCCCAATTGGCTGGGTAATGCCCCTAGCTAAGAGGAAAGCTAACATTATAGCTAGAGAAGCAGTAGCAGCCATAACCAGAGCTAAGCTAAGGGTGAAAACTCCTGAAAGAAGGCAAAATCCCCCCCACGAGGCCAGAATGAGCAATAGATATAAGGTGGCTATTCGCCATTTGATAGACATCTTTACCCTTCAAGCCTATAGCCAACACCGCGCACAGTTAATAGCCGGCAGGGGGAGCCAGGGTCAACCTCAATTTTCTCCCGTAGCCAGCGGATATGAACGTCTACAGTTCGGGTATCACCTACGTAGTCATATCCCCAAACCTTTTCCAAAAGTTGCTCCCGAGTAAAAGCCCGGCCTCGATTCCTTGCCAAGAAGGCAAGCAAGTCAAACTCTTTAGGTTTCAGGATGAGCAGAGAGTCCCCAAGCTTAACTTGGTGGCGAGTGAAATCTACCTCTAGATCGCCCAATTTGAGTGAGCGGGGGGGCTCCCCTAAGAGGTCTCGCTGGATTATCTCAGCGCGGCGAAGCATTGCCCGAATACGAGCCAGGAGTTCCCGCAAGTTGAATGGCTTAGTCATATAATCGTCAGCCCCCAGTTCCAAGCCCATTATCTTATCGGCTTCTCCCACCTTAGCAGTAAGCATCAACATAGGCGTGTCCATCTCCTTACGTAAGATGCGACAAACCTCAAAGCCATCCAAATCTGGCAGCATAATGTCCAAAACAATCAGATCTGGCTCCTCTTGGCGAGCCACTTCTAAAGCCTGAACTCCACCAGTGGCGGCAAGCACCTTATANCCCTCCTTAGAAAGGTTATAGCGAAGCACCTCAAGCAATGTTTGATCATCTTCAACAACAAGTATCTTCTTCAATTAGTCACCCTTACCATCATGCCTATTTAGTACCCCCTGAAAAATTCCCTTTTTCAGGGGTAATTATTTAGGGGCTAAGATCAACTTGCTGCGATGAATAGAATCGGGCCAATCGGAAAACCCGAGGGCAGCACTGACCTGCTCCGGCCTCCCGGCACCGTGACTGTCGCAACACAAGCGCATACCTAAGATGCACCTTGCGTCATGCCACTCCACAAGCCATAAATCCTTGATCAAAGCTCGGAGGTCATAACGGCGAGGGCCAGTATCCCTCATATGTTGCCAGGGCAAATGCTTAGTCTGAAGCAGAGAGGAAATTGCCGATTGAACTTGCTCTTTATCTTTGGTTGTCTTCACCCCAACGCGATATTCAGCATAGCGAAGCTGTGACGGAAGTGAAGCAGCCCTCCAAGCTACTTCTTGCACCTCAAATATCTCAATACCCCAAGGTAATTGTTGACTTGCCGCTCGGATAAAGGAATAGGGAGGGATTCGCTTTTTCATCCACACATCCATAAGCTCAGCCTCGCTGGTCACCCCTAGGGCAAGTGGTGAGGCAAATGAAATCCTGGGATGAGGAGTAAATCCCTCAGAGTAGGCCAGAGGGAGCATTGAGCGGCGTAATATCTTCTCCCACAAACGCACCATATCGAGATGGGAGATATATTTTATCTCTTCACCTCGAGAAAACTTGACCCGTAGCCGCTGCATCTTTCTTTAATTCTATCACATCTTCAACTGGCTACCCAGCTTGCCAGCCTCCAGAAGGTTGCCTTGTTCAATAACTACCGTTATAGTTTATTTTCTGGTAAATTCATCGAAGGGAGGATTGCTAAACCTGATAATGCCCAGTCGACACCAGGGCACCTCAGTCCCCAACATTGCTGGAGAGATCATCAGCTCTCGGGCAAAGTATGTATTTTTGGTAGTGGTGTGGATTACCCTAGTGTTGGTGATCGCGGTATTTGGAACCGTTTCCAGTGTAACCTTGCGGACGACACCTCAGATTGTCATTCCCACTTTGATGCAGGGATTATCTGTCAATCTACTTCTTGTTTGCTGGACCGATAGTGGGATACCTTTGGCACTGGGTTGGGAAACCTGCTCACTTCCCTGAGCATCCCCCTGGCGATTGGGTCGCTCGTGGGCATATTGATGCTGGGGCAGTTCGTCATCACCTCGCTTGATACCTGCACCAGGTTGACCAGATTCGCCTGGGTGGAGATAGTGGGAGAGAAGATTCCTTTGCTAGGGAATAGGCTCATTGCCACTATCATTCCTATAGCTATAGCGTTCTATTTGGGATGGACAGGAAGCTACACCCTATTTGGCCCATGTTTGCCACGGCTAATCAGCTAGTTGCCGCCCTAGCGTTACTCACCATATCGGTATGGCTGCTGGGGACAAAGAGGCCAGCCAAATACACACTGATTCCATGCATTGTTATGTTATGTATAACGCTAGGGGCTCTGCTGTATGAAATACCAGCCTTCTTCATGGGAGGCCAATACCTGCTGAGCGCTATCGCCATCATGCTTCTGGTACTAGCTGGGTTTATCCTCCAGGAAGCGAGGAAGGCTTGGCACAAGCTTTACTAATTTGCCAAAAATGCTAAAATAATCTTGAAGGATCAAATGACTAAAGTTAGATACATCCTCATTTCTATGGTTATAATAATGGGGTTATTGGCTAGCACAGGGTGTTCTATTTCTTCTAAACAGGTGTCTAGCCCACCACCCACTGAGATCAGTTCAGAGAATATCCCCAGTGAGCCGATTGAGCCCAATTGGGAACCAGTCTATGTAGAGACCGAGGCTGGCCTAGAGTTACCCCATGGTTCCAATTTTGAAGTAGTGCAAAAGGTAGCACCAACAGTAGTGTCTATTTTTACTGAAACTATGACCTATGACCTCTTTTTGCAACCCTATCCTCAGCAAGGCGCCGGAACAGGGGTAATCATAGACCCCAAAGGCTACATAGTAACCAATAACCATGTAGTTGAAGGTGCCGATAAAATAGAGGTTATTCTCAGAGATGGGCGTATCTTCGAAGCTGTGGATGTAGTTCGCGATCCTCCTGGTGACCTAGCGGTGATAAAAATTGAGGCGGAGGATCTTCCTACAGCCCATTTTCTGGAAAATTCCCTTGAGCAGCTTAGGGTAGGCGATGAAGTAATCGCTATCGGCAATGCCTTGGCCTTACCGGGAGGCCCTACAGTGACCAAGGGGATAATTAGCTATCTAGGGCGCACTATTCAAGTACAAACATCCTATCGAACCATCACGCTTCGTGATCTTATTCAAACTGATGCGGCTATCAACCCGGGAAATAGTGGCGGGCCACTGGTAAATATGGCCGGGCAAGTAGTAGGGATTAGCACTGCTATAGCTCAAGCAGAAAATATTGGCTTTGCCATAAGCAACGATACTCTACTCCCACTAATTCGAGAGCTAGTGGCAAAGGGGCATGTAGCTCACCCCTGGCTCGGAGTGGAAATGACTGACCTAAGCCAGACGATCAAATCCCGCTACCGCCTTGAAGTTGACACAGGAGTATTCATCACTAAGGTGACTAAAGGCAGCCCGGCACAGCAGGCAAGGTTAGAGGCAGGTGATGTCATTATCAGCTTCGCTGGGCAAGGGGTAACCATAGCCCTTGAGCTGCAGCAGATAATACAAAATTGCCAAGTTGGGGAGAGGGTGGAAATTGTTTTCTACCGTGGCAAGGAAAAGCGAGCAACTTGGGCCACTTTGGCCCAAATGCCATAACTAATCTAGCCGTTTTATCCCCAGCCATATGTGGTGACCATTAATGTGATGCTCTTCAGTATATAGCCCCCCGGCAAGTCTTTCCAGGATTAGTTCCCGAGAAAGCGTCTCCTGCTTAATATAAGCGGTAAAGCTTGTCATTATGCGCTGTAGAGGTATCTCCGCTTGATAATAGGTCACGATGTAGTCAGCAATATCAAAGCCAGCGTTGCGACGCATTGTCTGAAGCCGATGCACCACCTCTCGTGCTATTCCCTCATCTGCCAGCTCGGGCGGAATATCGGTGGTAACTGCCACTAGGTAGTCGCCATCCGTAGCCACCGAATAGCCAGGTTTGCCAATTACCTCGGCCTCATTCTCCATAAACTCCAAATTCTTCACATTAAGCTCCTCCATCACCTGGGAGGAAAGCCGCATCATCCCTTCTCTTTCTGCGATTGCTCTTGTCTTAACCACTACCTTAGCTAAAGGCTGACGTATCTTGATGCCCACCTTGCTTCTAGCTGCTCTCCCCAAACTTGACACTTTCATAGCTAAGCGGGTAGCGGCGGAAAGTGGCTCATCAACCTTTGACAGCTCTGCTATTGGAAAGTCGCTGAGGTGTACGCTCTCGGGGGCTTCAGGATAGACAGAGCACACTAGATTCTGATAGAGCTCTTCAGCAATAAAGGGGGTGAAAGGAGCCAGGAGCTTGGCTAAGGTAACCAAACATTGATAAAGGGTGAAATAAGCCGCCAGCTTATCGGCATCATTCTCACTCTTCCAAAATCTGCGGCGGCTTCTCCTTACATACCAGTTGGAAAGGTAGTCTACAAATTCCTCAATCCTTCGCCCTGCTCTGGTAGGGTCATAGTTATCCATTGACGAAGTTACCTCGGCAATGAGCTGATTAAGCTCAGAGAGAATCCACCTGTCAAGCTCGGAGCTATATTGGGGGGCATCTTGTGAGCTGGGATCAAAGCAGTCGATATTGGCGTAGATAACAAAGAAGGAGTAGACATTCCATAAAGTCGATAGGAGTTTTCGCCTCACCTCGGTTACTTGGTCGGGATAAAAGCGTCTCACATTGCCCGCTGGTGAGGAGGTAAGCAGATACCAGCGTAGGGCATCTGCCCCCTGACCTTGGAGGATTGTCCAGGGGTCAATCACATTCCCTTTGGCCTTGCTCATTTTCTCACCACGGGCATCGAGGACATGTCCCAGGCAGATAACGTTCTTGAAGCAAGGACGATCAAAGAGCAAAGTAGATAGGGCATGTAAGGTATAAAACCAGCCCCTTGTTTGGTCAGCAGCCTCACAAATATAATCAGCGGGGAATCTTTGCTCGAAAAGCTCTTGGTTTTCAAAGGGATAATGCCATTGGGCTGCAGGCATAGCTCCGGAGTCAAACCAAGCATCAAAGACTTCCCCTATATGATGCATCCTGCCTTCACAGTGGGGGCAAGAGAAGGTTATTTGGTCTACATAAGGGCGATGGAGATCTAGAGATTCTTCGACCCCGGCAATATCGGGTTTATTTCTTAGTTCCTTGATGCTGCCGATACACTCCACATGTTCATAGAATTTGTCGCACCGCCAAATATTAACTGGTGTCCCCCAGTAGCGCTCCCGAGATAAAGCCCAGTCCACATTGTTCTTTAGCCAATCGCCAAAGCGGCCATACTTTATGTGCTCAGGATACCAATTGATCTCGCTATTGGCGGCAATAAGTCTATCTTTTACCGCGGTGGTCTTGATGTACCAAGTTCGCTTGGCATAGTAGAGGAGAGGCGTCTCGCAACGCCAACAGAAGGGGTAAGTATGGTGAATTTTGCCACTGCGATAAAGTAACCCCCTCAACTTTAGATCGTGGATTATGAGGGGATCAGCCTGTTTGGCAAATCTCCCCCCAAAAGGCCAAATCCCCTCACTAAGGCAACCTTTCAAGTCCACCGGCTGGATAAAGAATAGCTCCTCTTTTTTACCTACTTCGAAGTCCACTTCACCGAAAGCAGGGGCGATATGCACAATGCCGCTGCCCTCCTCCATAGAGATAAAATCCCCCCCGATTACCGGATAGGTTAGCCTCTCTGGTGGCTTGGTGAAGACAAGGTGAGCCTCTCCATAGACATCTCTCTCAAACCGCTGCACATTCACCCCTGCCTGGTAGGGATCATATAAAGGCTCATATCTTAGCCCTACCAGCTCAGATCCAGGAATAGTAGCTATTAGCTGACAGTCATCAACGATGATGCTATCAACTAACGACTTGGCTAAGATTAATCTCTCCCCAGCTTTGCCATGCTCAGAAGTCGTTACAAGTTCAATCAAAGCATATTCAGCATCCTCGGCTACCGCCAAGGCGACATTGCCGGGAAGAGTCCACGGAGTAGTAGTCCAAGCAAGCAGGAAGGTACAAGACTCAGGGGAAGAAAGCGGGGGTGAAACGAGCTTAAACTTTACCTCAACTGAGGGATCCTCAGCATCATCCCGGTAGCCTAAAGCTACCTCATGGGAGCTAAGAGAAGTGCCGCAGCGAGGACAGTGTGGAGTCACTTTATAGCCTTGATAGATCAAACCTTTGCCCCATAATTGCTTAATTATCCACCAGCAGGATTCAATATAGTCATTATCGAAAGTGATATAGGGATGCTCCAAATCTATCCAGAAGCCGATACGCTCAGTAAGCTCTTCCCATTCTTTGATATAGTGGAGGGCACTTTCACGGCAGTGAGCGTTGAAACGCTCCACCCCGTATTCTTCGATCTGAGTTTTGGCGCTAAATCCCAGCTCTTTCTCCACCGCCAGTTCGACAGGCAAACCATGAGTATCCCAGCCTGCGCGGCGCGGGGCATAGAAGCCCCGCATTGTCTTGTAGCGAGGGATTACATCCTTAAATACCCGAGCTAGGATATGATGAATCCCCGGGCTACCACTGGCCGTTGGCGGCCCATCATAAAGGATAAACTGAGGGGCACCCTGGCGAGATTGGATGCTCTTGGCAAAGATACCTCTGTCTTTCCACAGGCACAGGATATCCTGTTCCATTTGTGGCAGGTTCACTTTGCTACTCACTGACTTAAACATAACTCTTCCTTCAGCCAAAGCAACAAATCCCATCCTTCGGGATGGGATTTGTTGCTGCTCTATTACCACTTCCTCAAGTCAAAACGCTACCTGATTTGCTATTTCCCTTTAAACACCGGCTTCCTCTTTTCCTCAAAGGCATTTATCCCTTCTATTACATCCTCAGAGGTGAAATGGTGGAGAATAGCGCCGATTTCTAACTCCAAAGCAGTGGCCAAATCAGTTTGCATCCCTCGATTCACCGCCGCTTTCATAGCTTTGGTGGCCAAAGGGCTTTTCTCAGCCAGCTTTATTGCCATCTCGTCTACTGCTTCCTCCAGTTTCTCAGCCGGCACAACTCGATTCACCAGCCCAATCCTCTCTGCCTCTTGGGGAGACACCCAATCACCACTGAACAGGAGCTCCTTTGCCTTCCTTATCCCTACCAGTCGAGGTAGCCGCTGCGTTCCTCCTCCGCCAGGCATCAGCCCAAAGTTGGCATGCTGATCCCCGAGACGAGCCTCTTCCGAGGCGATGGCTATATCACAAGCTTCCACTAACTCCAACCCCCCCGCTAAAGCGAAACCATTTATCGCTGCTATCACCGGCTTGCTTAGATTTTCAATAGCATTATACGCTTTATGCCACAGCCGCAGGAATTCAGCCATTTGATGGGGATCCTCTAAAGCCCCTTTGGTGTACTTCAAATCTGCCCCTGCAGAGAAAGCTCTCCCCTTGCCGCTGATAACCACTACTTTTATCGCCTCATCTTCTTCAATATCCTCTGCCGCGGCATACAACTCCTCAACCATAGTCTTGTTTACCGCGTTTAATGCTTCCGGGCGATTCAAGATGATTTTAGCTATACCCTCTTTCTTTTCCAAGATAATGGTAGTAAAATCCATCGTTTTATCACCTTTTGATATCTTCATTGGAAAACCTACACTCCCCTACCCCAAAGCTCGATCGCCGCCGAAAAGCAAAGTTTTTCAGCGATCTCTATAATCCCACTTTACTGTACCTGCCTTGCTGATACACTTCGGAGGAAAAGGAGTCGCCGGGGAAGTAGGTAGCGCTCTTGCCGTATCTAGTGGGGCTATATTCCTCAAGTTTGAGTGCCTTCCTCTTAGTATCAATATAAGCTAGTGCCTTGTCTATGATCTTATGCCAGTCGGGCTCAAACTCCAGCCCTGCTCCCACCATCTGGGTCCAGCCTTCATTAATCATCCTAGTTACTTCCTCACTGCCAGCAACAGGTGAGCCAACGCCGAAAATAGTATGGCAACCCGAAGCCACAAAGTAAGTTCCGATAGATATCGCCTTCTCTGACATCCACTCGGGACAAATCCCCACTGCTGGCAAGTCACTGATATCCTCTCCTAGTCCTCCTTCAGTGGCACATTGGGCGAGCACGGTGAGAATGCGAGAATTATCTACACAAGACCCCATATGTAATACTGGAGGGATACCTATTGTCTGACATACCTCTCTCAGTCCAGGTCCGGCGTATTCCATCACCTCAGGACTCAAAAGACCATACTTGGCACAGGCGATGGCATCGCAACCGGTGGTGACCACTAATACATCGTTTTTGATAAGCTCCTTAACAATATTAACATGAGCTTCATCATGAGAGGTACGAGCATTACAGCAACCTACTACTCCAGCAGCCCCTCTCACTCGACCGTTCATTATATTGTCGTTTAAGGGGCGGGAGGACTGTCGATAAAATCCTCCTTGCATATAATTAATATACTCGTGAGAGAACCCTGCTACTAGATAGTCCACTATGCCAGGGATGTGCACCTGTTTTCGGTTAGGGAAATTATCAATCCCGGTACGTATAATGAGCCGAGCAATGTCCAGAGCACGGTGCTCATCAAACTCGACATGAATAGCACCAGTAATCTTAGCCTTGGGTGAGGTAGTAATAAGCTTAGTATGATAATTTTCTGCTACCTTTTGAAGCCCTTGCATAATGCATTGTATGTCTACCACCATGGCATCTACTGCGCCAGTAACAATGGCAAGCTCTTGCTGGAGGAAGTTCCCTACCACAGGTATGCCATGACGCATCAAAATCTCATTAGCAGTGCAACACATGCCGGCTAAATTTATCCCTTTGGCTCCTTTCGATTTAGCATAGTCAATAAGCTCAGGGTCATTTGCTGCCACAACCATCATATCGGAAAGGGTGGGCTCATGACCGTGAACCACAATGTTCACCTCATCTTCTTCAAGAACGCCGAAGTTGGATCTAGCTGCCACTGGGGCTGGGGTACCAAAAAGGATATCGCTGATATCTGTTGAAAGCATTGAGCCACCCCAACCATCGGCTAGGGCATTACGTAAGCCATGGGTTAAAATATGCTCTGCATCTTGATCATTCCCCACATGAGTACGATGGAGCGTCTCCACAATCTCTCGGTCAACTCCTCTAGGGGCAATGCCAAGCCGGCGCCATACCTCTTGACGCTTAGGAGGGGCACGGCGGACGAAAAGTATTTCCCCCTGTTGACGGCCAAACTCAGCCAAAGCGGCTTTAGCTACATCGATAGCAATCTCATTCGTAGAACGTCCCTCTGCTTCTACATCTAAGTAGGCGGCTACCATCCGCAGCTTTCTCTCATCTTTTATCTGGTAGTCTGGAGCTTCACCTTCAGCGGTGGCAAGTAAGGTGAGAGCCATATCTCGGCCATGATCTGAATGGGCAGCAGCTCCAGCAGCAATCCAGCGGATGAAGTTCCTCGCTACCACAGTTTCCCGCGTTGCCCCACATAAACCCTCAGTGGTCTTTCCTACTAACCGGCAGGGGCCCATAAAGCAATTCCTACAACAGGTCCCGGCGTGTCCAATAGGGCAGGGGGCAGTAGTCTCTGCCCGATCGAAGACCGTGGTAACGCTCTGAGCTTTAGCTTGCTCCAGCATCTCGCAAGTGGCCGGATCAAAGCTTTTTCTCTTTCCCGCCATTTCTCCTCCTTAAAGAAATCTCGCAGCTTCCTATATTATAATAGCTAAGGCTTCTACTTGTCAACGAACCTAAGAGAAGGTTGTCTGATTGAAAATAACCCAGCGATGTACTATCATAAGAGGTGAGGTTTCAGCCCCCTAGGTCGGGGGGGCTCAAATTATGTTATGAGGAGGTCAGATGCCAGTAGGGATAACATCATACGGAGCCTACATTCCAATATATAGGCTGAGCACCCAGACTCTCACCCAAGTTTGGGGAGGCTTTGCAGCACCTGGCGAGAAAGCGGTAGCTAATTGGGATGAAGATAGTTTGACTATGGCGGTAGAAGCTATTATCGATTGCCTAAATGGCATGGATCGAGAGCTTGTCGATGGTCTATATTTCGCTACCACAACGCCTGCTTACCGAGAGAAGCAGAGTGCCAGTATAATGGCTAAAGTTGTTGATCTGCATCGAGATATAGTGACAATGGATATTGCAAACTCCCTAAGGGGGGGAAGCATTGCTATGAAGGCAGCTCTCGATGCCATCAATGCTGGGTCGGCGAAAAACTTTCTGGTTGCTGCGGCTGATTGCCGCGTGCCTGCGCCGGATTCAACCTTCGAGCAGCTTTTCGGTGATGGTGCTGCTGCCCTTCTGCTTGGAGATGCCGATATTGCTGTAGAGATAGAAGGAAGCCACACTATCTTCAGCGACTTTATAGATACGTGGAGAAGGGAAGAGGATAGATATATTCAAGCGTGGGAGGACCGATTTATCATCGAAGAGGGCTATCTGGCACATCTTGTGGAAGCAATCTCTGGGCTATTCAAGAAGTACAATGTAACCCCCAAGGATTTTGCCAAGGCGGTTTTCTATGCCTATGATTCCAGAAGGCACGCTGAGATCGCCAGAAGGCTGGGTTTTGACCTGAAAACTCAAGTGCAGGACCCACTGCTTTCTGCGATAGGTCACACCGGGACAGCCTCGGCTTTAATGATGCTAGTAGCTGCCCTGGAAGAGGCAAAGCCAGGAGATAGGATTCTTTTTGCTAATTACGGCGATGGTGCTGACACTTTCATCCTGAGGGTGACTGACCAGATAGAAAAAGTCAGAGATCGGCGGGGGATAAAGAGGCACTTGGCCTCGAAGATGATGGCTCCCAACTACGGGAAGTACTTACATTTCCGTAACCTCATGGAATGGCTGCCAGTACGCCAGCCCCCTAAGTATGCCGCCCTGACTATGTCATGGAGAGATCGGGACTGGATTCTTAGTTGTCGGGGGTATAAGTGCAAGCATTGCGGTAATATTATATTCCCCCCACAGAGGGTATGCAGTTACTGCCAGGCAAAGGATGACTTTGAGGAGGTGAAACTTTCAGATAAAAAGGGTACCCTCTTTACCTATAGTCTGGATAACTTAGGTGTGACTGTAGATCCACCGAGTGTCTATGCTATAGTTGACCTGGAAGGAGGGGGCAGATTTGCCACTATACTGACAGACCGTGATCCAGAGAAGATTACACCTGATATGAGGGTAGAGTTGACCTTCAGAAACTTCCACGAAGGGCAAAATATCCACAACTATTTCTGGAAATGCCGGCCAATAAGAGCTTAAAAAGGAGGAAAGGGGAAAATGGCAGAGAGTATGAAAGATAAGGTTGCTATTGTGGGTATGGGTTGCAGCAAATTCGGTGAGAGGTGGGATGCAGGCCACGCGGACTTGGTTATTGAGGCTGCTTACGAGGCCTATGAAGATGCCGGTGTAGAGCCCAAAGATATCGATGCGGCCTGGTATGGGACGATCGGCAATTTGGGGATATCGGGGATTATAACT
>JGI24023J19991_10002025_pt1 | contig 15055 bp, 16 predicted proteins | sample Cruoilmetagenom1_FD_19991 | JGI IMG/M metagenome (IMG submission 19991) | reverse complement strand
GAGCTTCTGTGGCCAAATCAACCTTTAGGGCGCGATGTGGCGGGAAGTAGAGAGACAGTAGCTGGCCTGACCCGGCAAGATATACTAAATTACTTTAGCCATCAATATCTGGCCAATAACATAGTAATCAGCATTAGTGGCAATATCACGCCTGAGGAAGCAGTTGCCAAAGTTGAGGAGACCTTTGCTGACTTGCATCGCGGTATGCCTCGGCCATGGTATCCAGCCGATGACCACCAAGAGTCGCCACAACTTTGTGTTGAGGTGCGGGATACTGAGGAAGCTCATCTGTATCTTGCGGTGCGCGGGTTATCACTTGGCCATCCCGATCGCTTTGCCCTTAGCTTACTAAATGTTGTCCTCGGAGGAGGCATGAGCAGCCGTCTTTATACGGAAATCCGCGAAAAGCGAGCGCTCACCTACGCTATTCATAGCTCGGTCAATCAGTTTCTTGATTCAGGCTCACTATCTATTTATGCTGCGGTTGCCCCTAAGAATTTATTCACTACCGTCGAAGCCATTGTTGAGGAGCTAAGCCGGCTTAAAGCGGCCCCCATCCCCGATGCCGAGTTATCTAAGGCTAAGGAGTTGTGTAAAGGGCGCTTGCTGCTACGCATGGAAGAGCCCCCGAGTGTGGCTAATTGGCTCGGGGCTCAGGAATTACTTTTGGGACAAGTCCTCAGCCTGGATGAGGTAACAGCTGCAATCGACTCCATTCAAGCTAGTGAGCTTGAGCGGCTGGCTGGAGAGCTTCTGGTCACTGAAAAGCTTAACCTGGCTGTGGTTGGGCCCTCAGGTGATGGCGAGCATATCGAACAGCTTCTCCAGCTCTAGCCCGACTCGATTAGTACTCCGGCGGCATAGGCGGCATTGCCTTTTCTTTCTCCGGAATATCGGTGACCAATGACTCGGTGGTCAGTATCATAACGGCAACGCTCGCCGCATTCTCCAGTGCAGTTCTAACAACCTTAAGTGGATCGATGATCCCCTTCTCTACCATATTGCCAAACTCATTCCTTTGGGCATCGTAACCGACCCCCTTCGGGCTCTTCTTTACCTCTTCCACTATCACCGATCCCTCTCTGGCAGCATTGATGGCAATCCAGCGCAATGGCTCCTCTAAGGCCCGCTTCAAGATAGCTACTCCAGTAGCCTCATCGCCATCAGTCATGAGCTTATCTAAATAGGGCATGGAATTGATCAAGGCCACACCTCCACCAGGGAGGATACCTTCCTCTACGGCAGCCCGAGTAGCCGAAAGAGCATCCTCAACTCGGTGCTTTTTCTCTTTAAGCTCTACCTCTGAGGCTGCCCCCACCTTGATCACTGCTACTCCACCAGCTAACTTGGCTAGCCTCTCCTGAAGTTTCTCTCGATCGAAATCAGAGGTAGTCTCCTCTATCTGAGCCTTGATCTGCTTCATCCTCGCTTTGATGTCTTCCTCAGAGCCCTTGCCTTCAACGATGGTGGTATTGTCCTTGTCAGCAGTTACCCGGCGTGCTCGGCCCAAGTCAGCTACGGTAACTGAATCAAGCTTACGTCCCACCTCTTCAGAGATCACCTTTCCCCCGGTGAGCATAGCCACATCCTCCAGCATTGCCTTGCGACGATCGCCAAAGCCTGGTGCTTTAACGGCAAGACAATTGAGGGTACCCCTTAGCCTATTGACCACCAAGGTGGCTAGCGCTTCCCCTTCCACGTCCTCAGCTATAATTAGCACACTCTTGCTTACCTGAAGTATCTTCTCTAATGCAGGCAACATATCGGATACTGCGGATAGCTTCTTATCAGTGATGAGGATGTAAGGGTCCTCAATCTCGGTTATCATTCTCTCCGCATTGCTGATGAAGTAGGGGCTGATATAGCCACGGTCGAATTGCATCCCCTCTACATACTCAGTCTCAAACTTTAGCCCTTTAGATTCCTCTACAGTGATAACCCCATCTTTACCCACCTTCTCCATAACATTAGCAATGAGATCGCCGATCTCTTGATCTACCGCTGAGATAGCAGCTACTTGGGAAATCTGCTCCTTGCCAGCTACCTGGGTGGACATTTTCTTGAGTTCCTCTACTACCGCCTCCACTCCCCTTTCGATGCCTCGCTTTAGACCCATAGCATTTGCCCCAGCAGCTATATTCTTAAATCCCTCAGTAACCATAGTCTGGGCTAAGATGGTGGCAGTTGTGGTGCCATCACCACACTTATCATTGGTATTAGAGGCTGCTTCCTTCACTAACTGAGCTCCCATATTCTCAAACGGGTCAGGAAGTTCAATCTCCTTGGCAATGCTCACGCCGTCATTAATTACTGTTGGTGGGCCAAATTTCTTGTCCAGTGCTACAGGCCGGCCTTTGGGTCCTAGAGTAACCTTAACTGCATCGGTTAAAGCATCTATCCCTAGTTTTAAGGCTCGCCGTGCCTCCTCTCCATAAAGTAATTGTTTTGCCATATTCCTCCCTCCTTATTTCTTGGCTAAAATATCACTCTCCCTCAAGATGATCAGCTCTTCATCATCAATCTTGATCTCGGTGCCGGCGTATTTAGCATAGATTATCTTATCGCCTTCCTTCACCTCCATGGCAATACGTTTCCCCTCATCAGACAGCCGGCCGGGACCGACAGCGATGATCTCACCCTCCTGGGGCTTCTCCTTAGCGGTATCAGGTATTACTATACCTCCTTTAGTCACTTCCTCCTTAGAGATCGGCTTAATTACCACCCGGTCTCCCAAGGGTGAAAGCTTAACAGCCATCCCTCACCTCCTTTCAAAATTAGCACTCTTGCATTAAGACTGCCAGTTAGATTATAAATCAACAGAAATATTTTAGCAAGCAGGTGGAGAGGTGTTTAAAGGGAATCTTGAAGCATGACAGACGCTAAGGGATATTTTTGCCTCTTCTTTCTCATCATAATCAGCACTTTGGGGAGGAGACCTTCAAGTATTTCTCGGTTAGCGCCATAGCGCAGAAGGGGCCGCACATGCTGCAAGTAGCCTGAGTTGGGGTAAAGCGAGTATGCATTTGATGAGCCTTTTGGGGATCGAGGGAGAGCCTGGTCTGCTCCTGCCAATCAAGGCTCTGGCGAGCCAGGGACATCTTTTTGTCCCATTCTGCAGCACCTTCTACTCCCTTGACAATGTCAGCGGCATGAGCAGCGATGCGGGCGCTGATCACTCCCTCCTTCACGTCTTCGACATCAGGTAGGGAGAGATGTTCCGAGGGGGTAACATAGCACAGGAAATCAGCACCGCTAGCTGCAGCAATGGCCCCGCCAATAGCTCCAGCGATGTGATCGTAGCCAGCAGCGATGTCGGTAACTAGAGGCCCCAGCACGTAGAAAGGAGCTTCCTTACACAGGCGCTTCTCTAACTGCACATTAGCCACAATTTGGTCGAGGGGAACATGTCCTGGCCCCTCAACCATCACTTGAACCCCTGCTGCCCGGGCACGCTCCACTAGCTCTCCTAAAGTGAGCAACTCTTCAATTTGGGCTCGGTCAGTAGCATCGGCCAGACTTCCCGGGCGTAGCCCATCACCTAAACTTAAAGTTATGTCATATTTTCGGGCTATCTCCAGCAAGCGATCATATTGCTCATAAAGGGGATTCTCTTGCCCTTGATGCAGTATCCAACCGATTAGAAAAGCCCCTCCCCGGGAAACTACATCAGTCAGCCTCCCTTGCTCCTTGAGGCAGGCGATGGCTCTCCGAGTCACTCCACAATGCACAGTCATAAAATCAACCCCACCTTCGGCCTGCTGTTCAATGGTAGCAAAGAGGTCATCAGCAGTCATACTGACTATTGCCCCTTGACTCCCTATGGCTTCAATGCCTGCCTGATAGATAGGCACAGTACCCAAGGGGAGGGGACAAGCAGCGATGATGCTACCTAGAATGGCGGCAATATCACCCCCTGTGCTCAGGTCCATAACTGTATCTGCTTTATACTCAATGGCAACCTCAAGCTTATCTAGTTCGACAGCTACATCACTCCGATCGACTGAAGTACCAATGTTAGCATTTACCTTGGTGCTAAGCCCTTTACCAATGCCACAGGGATTAAGATTGCGATGCCTGATGTTTGCCGGAATCACTATTGTCCCTTGAGCCACCCCCTGCCTCACCAGTTCAGCATCAATGCTTTCTTTCCCAGCTACAATCCTCATTTCTGAAGTTATGATGCCTTTCCTCGCCGCTTCAAGCTGTGTCATTTCCCCTCCAAAGTCAAAGACCAAGAGCTTAAATCCGCGGCACTAAGCTCTTGGTCTAAGCTAATCGCTCCGCCAACACCACCACGATCAGGCACATGGGGTCAGTTCCAGATGACAACGCTTCTTCAGTGCCCCATAAACCTATACTATTTTCATTTTACAATAAAGCAGCCTAAAATACAATGGCTAGTCCTGACCTTCAGACCTAACTTCGGACATCTCCGAGAACCAAACCCTTCATCAGCGAGGGAGTTGTGGAGATAATTCCCTCTATTATCTTCCTTGCTAGCTGGAAGTGGTGCTTACTCCCAAAAAGGCGGCCTGTGGCCTTTTGGGGCTCATCGTAGGCCGAAAATCTCCGAATAGCTTTGTAGTTAGCCTGAGGGATTCCCTTCTATGGCAGGGGATATATCCGAAATCCTGATAACCTGCCTAACTATTGGTCTCACCCCTGTAAGGATTCCCCTTCATTGTATCTTCACGGGAGATCCCTTGTCCGGGCTTGCTTCCTAAAGGGCAAGAAATCCTAGGTTGAAACAGAACAACTTATAAAGTAAAATGGGGAAAATATAGGCAGGAGGTTAGGGGAATGGAGTACGTTGAGCTAGCCCTTCCCATTAGCCCGGCTGAGATGGAAATAGCGGTTAGTGTAAGTATAAGCTATACCATCAAGTAAAGAGATAATCTCTAAAAGGAAGGAAGAGAGAAGTTGCCGGTGCAATTACCAGAAAGATCGGGGCAGAAAGCTCTGAATAGGCCTTCAAGCTTTTGCCTCGTGGAAGGGGAGAGACCTTTTGAAGCTTAAGGGGAGGGTTCATAAATATGGTGCCAATGTGGATACCGACGCAATCATTCCCGCTCGTTATCTTAATATCTCCCAACCTGTTGAGCTAGCCAAGCATTGCCTAGAGAATATCGACCCGGACTTTGTAGCCCGAGTGCAGCCGGGAGATATCATTGTGGCAGGTGCTAACTTTGGCTGCGGCTCATCACGGGAGCATGCTCCCTTAGCAATTAAGGCAGCAGGTATCTCCTGCCTTGTCGCTAGAAGCTTCGCTCGAATTTTCTTCCGCAATTGCATAAATATTGGCTTGCCCATCCTGGAATGCCTTGAGACAGTGGAGGGGACGAACTGTGGCGATATTCTGGAAGTTGAATTATCCAGCGGCGAGATCGACAATCTCACCTGTGGAAAGGTATTCCAAGCTAAGCCCTACCCAGGATTCATGCTGCAGTTGATTTTGTCAGGAGGACTGATTGAGCATACTAAGAGGAAATTAACCGAGCGGTCTCGGGCAATCGAGCAGTTCTGGATGTACTTAGAGGCCCAGGATGAGACTTGATATTGCTGTCTTGCCCGGTGATGGTGTTGGACCTGAGGTTATTGATCAAGGTATAAAGGTTCTGGAAGCGGGGGGCAGAAGGTTTGGCCATGAGTTTTGCCTCCACTGGGGCGCAGTAGGTGGAGTTGCCATAGATCAGTTTGGAGTGGCTCTTACCCCCGAGGTGCTTCAGATGTGCCGCAAATGCGATGCAGTATTGTTGGGGGCAGTGGGTGGCCCCAAATGGGATGACCCCCAAGCTAAGGTTCGCCCCGAGGATGGACTCCTGAGTTTGCGTAAAGAACTAGGGCTATTTGCTAATTTGCGCCCGGTTAAGGTTTTCCCTATGTTGGCTGATTCTACCACTCTGAAGCCTGAAGTTATCGAAGGGGTAGACCTCATAGTGGTGCGTGAGCTTACCGGAGGGCTCTATTTTGGAAAGCCCCAAAAGCAGTGGCAAACTTCCCGAGGCAGGCATGCCATTGACACCTTGTCCTACTCTGAGCACGAGATTGAGCGTATCTTAAGGGTAGGCTTTGAATTGGCCAGAAGTAGGCGTAGGAAGCTTACCTCGGTAGATAAAGCCAACATCCTAGTGTCATCTCGCCTATGGCGGCAGATAGCTTCAGAGCTTTCCGGTCAATATCCTGATGTGGAGCTAGAGCACATGCTAGTGGATGCCTGCGCCATGCGGCTGGTGCAGCGACCTGCCCAGTTCGATGTCATTGTCACCGAGAATATGTTTGGTGATATCTTAACCGATGAGGCAGCGATGCTAGCCGGCTCAATGGGGATGCTTCCCTCAGCCAGCTTAGGGGTGGGGAAACTTGGCATGTATGAACCGGTTCATGGCAGTGCCCCCAAAAGGGCAGGGCAAAATCTAGCCAATCCCATTGGCACTATATTAAGTGTAGCCCTGATGCTACGCTACTCCTTTGGCCTCAACAGAGAGGCTGAAGCGATAGACAAAGCAACCAGCGAAGTCCTACAAGCGGGCTATCGCACCTATGATATAATGAAGCCAGGTAATATCCAGGTGGGGACAAGGGAGATGGGGGGATTGATTACGGAGAGGGTGGAGCCTTAGATATACAGATAACAAGATGGCCCAGGAAGATGCCTTGGCAGGCAAGTGTTTGAAACAGAGGAAAGGAGGAAAATCTGGTGGAGTTTGGGGTTATCGCTGTTAAAAAGGAAGGCCGTATTGCTACCATCACCTTGAACCGTCCTGAAGTACTGAATGTGATAAATCGGCAAATGGTGTTAGAGTTAACCGTTCAAAGGGAGGTGAAAGGCCGAAATTGCCCAGACCATCTCTAATTGCTATTGACGGACCGGTAGCAGCGGGGAAAAGTACAGTAGGGAGGATTTTGGCCCAGAAGTTGGACTATCGTTTTATAGATACTGGAGCGATGTATCGAGCTTTAACCTGGTCTGCTCTGCACCGGAGCATCAATTTGGCTGATGAAAAGACAGTGGAGAAACTTGCTCATGATATCAGTATCGATATCACATCTCCAGCTAAGGAAGAAAGGTTCTGCCCCGTTTTTGTTGACCGCTATGATGTTACCACTGAGATTCGTAGTGCTGAGGTAGAAGCGGGGGTATCTCAAGTGTCAAGGATAGCTGGGGTACGAGAGGCCCTGGTGGCTCAGCAGCAGCGCATAGCGGAGAAAGGTAATATAGTCATGGCAGGGCGGGATATTGGCACTATGGTTCTTCCCCAGGCAGAACTCAAGATTTTCCTGGTTGCCTCCGCAGAAGAAAGGGCGCGGCGGCGTTACCTGGAGCAACTTGGCCAAGGTAAAGCAGCTTACCAAACCATCCTTACTGAGCTAAAGAGACGAGATAAGATTGATACCCAGCGCTCACTTTCCCCACTTCATCCTGCCCCAGATGCCAAAATTATCAATACTGATGGAGTTGGGCCAGAAGAAGTGATGGCCCAGATACTTACTCTGATAGGAGAGAGCTGATGCGACTATTCTACTACACTGCCAGACCGCTAGTAAGAATCATACTCTCAATGCTATGTCGACGGGAAGTCAAACTACCTCAAGAAAATACGCTACATTTTCTTGAGAATTCCCCCCCTCTTATTATCATTTCTAATCATCTCAGCTGGGTTGACCCCGTTCTTCTCGGGCTCAGTATTCACCGCAGGGTTGCCTTTATGGCCAAAGAGAGGCTTTTCCACTCTCCCCTTTTAGGTCTCCTGCTCCGGGGATTTGGCAGCTTCCCAGTGTGTCGGGAGCGAATTAATAGAAAGGCATTGCGTAAGGCAGGTGAAGTATTGGGCGAGGGGTTAGCTTTAGGAATGTTCCCTGAAGGGCGGAGAAACCCTTATGCTCAATTACAGCCAGCCTACCTGGGAGCAGCTTTTATTGCTCTACACAGCGATGCCTTTATCCTCCCTGTGGGCATCACAGGTACAGAGAAGATTAAGAGCGGGGTCAAGAGCATGAATGCCCTACTGCACCGCCCTAAAGTTACGGTTAACATTGGCGAACCATTCAAACTTCCCCCGGTCAATGGCAAGTTGACCCGTGCTCAACTTGCCTTGTTCACTGATTTCATTATGAGGCGGGTGGCTGAGCTTCTACCTGAAAGCTATCGAGGTGTATACGGAAAGGATGAGGATTGAAAAGGCTAAGGAGATGGGATTCTGCTTTGGAGTGAGGCGAGCCCTAGAGTTGGTGGAAAAGGCTGCCCGCGAACATGGTAGTGTGGAAACATTGGGCCCTCTGGTGCACAATCAGCAAATAATCGATATTCTCGCTCAACTTGGTATCCGAGCAGTGGAGAGCCTGGATGAACTCCAAGGCAGCATTGTCGTTATTCCCTCCCATGGACTTCGGCCTCAAATGATAGAGGAGATTCAAGCTCGGGGGCTTCGAATACTAGATACTACCTGCCCTATTGTCCGAAAAGCGCAAATAGCTGCCAAAGAGCTGGCGCAGGCAGGCTTTTGGGTGATTGTTTTCGGAGATAAAGGCCACCCTGAAGTAAACGGTGTGCTGGGCTGGGCTGAAGGAAGGGGGGTTGCTACCCTTGATAATGAAGTGGTCAAGGAATTTGACCTGCCCCCGCAGGTGGGCATTATTTCCCAGACGACTCAAAGCTATACTGGCTTTGCTCAGTTCTTAACTGGGTTTGTCGCCGCTTCATTATCTCAAGTTAAGGAACTGCGTATTGTTAATACTATATGTGATGCCACCAGGAAGCGTCAGGGGGCAGCTCTGGAACTGGCGGGAAGAGTGGACTCGATGATAGTAATAGGAGGACGGAATAGTGCCAACACCCAATGCCTGGCTGAAGCGTGTGCCTCTACTGGAGTGAAAACATACCACATTGAGCAAGCTGAGGAAATTAATAAGGATATGATTTCGGGCCGAAGCTGCATTGGTATAACTGCTGGTGCTTCTACCCCGGATGAAATTATACAGGAAGTGCTGCTCAAGCTGGAGGCGTTAAATGCAGAGATTTGGAATTTACCTCAACACCAAAGAACTGAAGGTAGTGCGTATTAACTCACCCTATTGGATACCCCAAGGCGAGGATTGGGTATCCCTCACCCCTGAGGTTAATGCTACCCTAGTTAAGATCAGGGAACTGGTTCGCCAGAGGAATCTAGTCAGTGATCCAGATAAAGTCGTTTGGGGTGAAATACCCATTAAGGAAAGTTGACGCGAATGGAAGTTACCTGGCTAGGACACTCGTGCTTTAAGATTAAGGGCAAAGAGGTAACAGTGGTGACTGATCCCTATGACCCGAGCCTCCCTTATCCTCCGGTTGAAACTGCCGCCGATATTGTGACCTTGAGTCATCACCACCCTGGTCATAACTGGGCTCAAGGGGTAGGTGGTAATCCCAGGATAGTTGATGGTCCTGGCGAATATGAGATTGCCACCGTTTTTATCACCGGCATTCGTATCTCCCATAACCCAGACCAAAACAAAGGTCACCAGGTAAATACTGCCTACCTTATCGAGATGGACGAAATTAAATTATGTCATTTAGGTGACATAGGTCAACTGCCTTCACCTCAACAAGTAGAGGAGTTAGGCAACCTACAGGTGCTGCTAGTACCTGTAGGTGGAATTGCCACCATTGATGCTGAAATGGCAGCAAAGACAGTCCGCCTGTTGAATCCCAAGATTGTTATCCCGATGCATTATCAGACGGAAGTAGCAACTTGGCTTGAGCCGGTGGATAAGTTCCTTAAAGAGATGGGGCTAAAGGAATCTCCCCCCGAGACTAAGGCAATTATAACTCCGGCAAATCTACCCTCAGAGACTCAGGTGGTAATATTAAGCTATCATCCCTAGCCTGTAGCTGCTAGCTATTGACTCAGACCTTCCATTTCGGCACTAAGAGGTCTGGTGTTATGGCATTTGGGATAGCCACTGCAAGCTAAAAATTTGCCGTAGCGGCCTGATCTTATCACCATGGTCTTGCCACATTGAGGGCAAATCTCATCTGTTGGCTGGGGGGCTATTTTGGTCTTTGCTATCCGGGCAGTGGCTCCCTCAAGCATCTCTTCAAAAGGCAGATAGAAATCCTCGAGAACTGTCACCCATTCCTGCTCGCCTCGGGCTATGTCATCGAGTTTCTCTTCCATCCGAGCGGTGAAACCTATATCAACAATGTCGGGGAAGTGGACTACAAGCAAATCATTGACTACGAAACCGAGTTCTAAAGGGTAGAATCGCCCCTCTTTTGTTTGCACATAGCCTCGTCGCTTTAAGGTGGAGATAATCAAGGCATAGGTGCTAGGGCGTCCAATGCCCTCCTCCTCCAGAGACTTTACCAGGGTGGCTTCATTATAGCGGGGAGGAGGCTGGGTGAAATGCTGCTCGGGGAAGAGATGTAATAAGCTGAGTCTCTCACCTTCGACTAACTCAGGAAGGGAAGCTTTTACCTCGATATCATCTTCAGCTTCATCCCTCCCTTCAGTGTAAAGAATGCGGAAGCCGATAAACTTGAGGAGTGAACCGGTGGCTCGAAGTAAGTAGATTTTCCCCGGTTGAGGAGGAGTTGCGTTTATATTCACAGTGGTGGTATTCAATAAAACCACCGCCATTTGACTTGCCACCATTCGCTTCCAGATAAGCTCGTAGAGCTTTGCTTGGTCATAGCTGAGATAGGGCTGGAGCAGCCCTGGTTCCCTGACTATCGAAGTTGGGCGGATGGCTTCGTGTGCCTCTTGGGCACCTTTCACCTTTTTGGCAAATCGACGGGGATGTGGAGGCAGAAATTCCCTGCCAAACCTTTGCTCTATATAGGCGCGGGTTTCCTTTATTGCCGAATCAGCCACCTTGGTGGAATCAGTGCGCATATAGGTGATGAGCCCCACTACCTCCCCCTCACCAATGGGCAAGCCTTCGTAGAGTTGCTGGGCAATGGCCATAGTTCGCTGAGCAGTGAAATGGAGCTTACGCCACGCCTCCTGCTGAAGGGTACTGGTGATAAAAGGTGGAGATGGTGAGCGAGAGATCTGCTTCTTGGTTACTTTAGTCACCAGATAATTGGCCCCAGCTAAGTTAGCAGTAATCTCATCTGCGTCCTGCTGACTTCTGATCTCAAACTGTTGAGTTTCTGAGACGGGGCCAATAACCTTCGCTTTAAAACTCTCTTCTCTGGCTGATTGCTTAGCTAACTCAGCCTCAATGGTCCAGTACTCTTGGGGGATAAAGCTTTGAATCTCTCGCTCCCGCTCGGCAATCATCCTTAGGGCCACCGATTGCACTCTTCCAGCGGATAGTCTACCCTTTATCTTCTGCCACAGCAGCGGGCTGATTTTATAGCCAACCAGGCGGTCGAGGATGCGTCTTGCTTGCTGAGCATTAACCAAATTGAAGTCTATCTCCCGGGGATGGCGAAAGGCATTGAGGACTTGCTCCTCGGTTATCTCGTGAAAGACTACCCGGTGAACGGGCATCGTTTTGAGTTCAACTGCCTCAACTAGATGCCAAGATATTGCTTCCCCTTCTCGATCGGGGTCGCAAGCTAAATACACTCCCGTTGTTTTCTTGGCTGCCTCCTTTAGTTCCTGAACGACTCGTCTCTTCTCTTTGGGGATCACATATTTGGGGCTGAAGCCGTTAGCTACATCTACTCCCAGCTTAGTCTTGGGTAAGTCTCGTACATGTCCCAGAGAGGCCTTAACGATATAACGGCTTCCTAGTATTCTGCCCAAGGTCTTGGCTTTAGCCGGGGATTCTACGATAACCAGTTCTTTGGTCATCTCTTACCTCTGTTAGATGAGCACATAGTTCATAGCACCTACTTGCTTGGCTAGTCCCTTGAATTCCAGCACGGTTAGCGTGCTGCTTACTGTAGCTATAGGAAGCCCACTGCGGTGGCATATCTCATCAATATGACTTACCTCCTTGGAGAGGCAGCTCAAGAGCTGAGACTCAATATCAGTGGTGGGGATGGGTTCCTTTAATACCTGCTGTTGGGCGCTCATAGTTAGATTGAGTTCCTCGAGGATATCAGCGCAGTGGTGAACAAGCTTGGCCCCTTCTTGGATAAGGCGGTTGGCACCTATGCTTAGCGGTGAAAAGATACTTCCCGGGATAGCAAACACCTCTCGATTCTGCTCCACGGCATAATTAGCAGTGAGAAGTGCCCCACTCCTTTCCCCCGCTTCTACTACTAGCACCCCGAGACTCATCCCACTCATAATTCGGTTGCGTTGTGGGAAATGCTCTGCCCTGGGCCTGGTGCCCAGGGGGAATTCGCTAACCACGGCGCCATGTTCCATGATCTGCCGCGCCAGGTTCATATGCTCACTGGGATAAACCATGTCCACCCCACAGCCAAAGACAGCGATAGTTCGTCCTCCCGCCTCCAAGGCTGTCCGATGGGCCACGGCATCAATGCCTCTAGCTAGCCCACTAACAATAGTGATTTTGTTGCGGGCTAAATCGCTTGCAATTTCCTCAGTAACCTGCCGTCCATAAACAGAAGAGTGTCGAGGGCCTACTACGGCAATAGCCCATTCATCCTTGGGGAGAAGTGTTCCTCTGAAGTAAAGCAAAGGTGGCCGGTCGGCTATCTCCTTAAGTCGTGAGGGATAAGAGGCTTCTCTCCAGGTGACTACATTTACCTTGTATCGCTCCAACTTCTCTAGCTCGTCATTGAGAGATATTTTGGGGCGTGTAGCAATGATCGTATCCACTGACTTACCATCCAGGCCTGCTGCCTTCAGTTCAGTGGCGGTGGTACGCCATGCCCTGCCCAAGTCGCCAAAATGATTTTCCAGCAGAGAAAACTTCGCCGGGCCAATGCCAGGGATGAGGCTAAACCCTAGCCAATATTTGAGCTCATCTTTGTCCATGGCGGGAAAATTATCAAGGCCAGGTGGTGAAAGCGGAGAGGGTGGGATTCGAACCCACGAGGGGTTTCCCCCTACACGCTCTCCAGGCGCGCCTGATCGTCCACTCCAGCACCTCTCCCCGTCTGTTCGCAAATCATCTATTCTTGCTAAATTCCTTTGAAATTCAGTCCCTTTTCCTGTCTTTCNTCTATGTTTTTGCACTTAAGATGAAGGTTGCTGGTATTCTCTCTAGTTATAANTTCCTACAGTAAACTTTAAATACGACATTCCCGAGTCCTCCGTCCCTTATGCTACTATCCATACAACTAATCTGATCACGCCACATTTCATTAGGGTCAAGCCCTGCCAAAATTCGATCCATAATCATCATACTTAATGGGAATAAGCTAGCTATGGCCCAAAGACATACCATAGGAAAAGTAGTTTCTTCGGGAATTAGCATACCTCCTGCATTGAAGACAAATTTGTCCCCTATCTTAGGCTGCAGTTCACAGTGATCAACGACCCGAACAACCTCTGCTATTATCTTGTAATGCCTAAGTTTATGTTCACTATTTAAAAACCTCCATTGTTTCGGGGAGAGTCTGTCAAGTTCCTCATCTGTCCAGTTGCTTCTTTCTTTCAATTTTCTTCTCAGATCATCAACTCTTTCCTTCGGAACTAATTCTTGTACCACAACTACCTCCCATTCATCGCCTTATTTTCCTCTTGTTTTTAAAGGCTCTTAAATGCATCCCGAACCATCCCTTTCGGCGGAGAGGGTGGGATTCGAACCCACGGGGGAATTTCTCCCCACCGCTTTTCGAGAGCGGCACCATCAGCCTCTCGGTCACCTCTCCCTGGCCATTTTTGAATCTGAAATTGCGGTTTTGAGCCCTCCTTTACTGGACATAACTAGCTTTTGCTAATAATTTGCTAATAATCGTTTTTAGGCTTTGTTTCAAGATTATGTGATAGTCGGTTTTTATTGACTTAATGTAGAAAATCGGATTTCATACTCCCAAGAACAACCACAAAGAAAGGGGGTAGAAACCCGATGAGGCAGATCCAAATAGACCTCATCCTACGATTTAGGATGCCAGAAAGCGGCTTAAATGTCAACGGAGTTCTCATGGGCTTAGGTAATGCCAATGCCAGGATTTCCTTTGCCTACTTTGGGCTCTATTCTCTGCCATTGAGGGTGGCTCTTTACCAAAACATCGTCAGTATACCGAGGAGGCCACTGAGGCGGGGATTGGCTCAGTGGTGCATTTATCGTATCGTTGGTCTTCCCAAGAGATGGCAAGAATTCGGGAGCAGGCACCATCAGCATCGGCCAGTACCCTGCATCGTCGTTTAAGGGAATTTGCCCAAGAGAAGTGTTCCTGGCCTGATCTGAAGAAGGTTCCTTATCAATTCTTGATGGTCGATGGGACAGGAGTAAGGCTTCAAGGCTATAAAGGAGCAAACCTGGGCAATGGTGAAATGAGCTGGGCATTGGCTTTCTTGGGAGAAAATGAACCTTTCGAACCGGTGGGATTCTGGGTAGACAAGAGCTGGAGGGAGATAAAGAAGGATGTGGAGAATCGCCTCGATTACAAACGCCTGGAAGTCCTCTTCTCCGATGGAGGGTCAGGGATTGAGGAAGCCCTACTGGAAGAAGGGATGTTACATCAAAGATGTGTCCTGCATGGGAAGCGAGGCTTTTCATACATCCTCTATGCCGATGGATTCAAGAAGGCTGAACAAGCTCCCCTCAAAGAGAAGCTGGAAGCAATCCCACTGTTCCATTTCAACAAGGCGAAGCTAGAGCAACTTAGCCCAGACGATCTACCCAGGGTCAAAGCTTTGGCTGAGAAAACACAGCAGAAGTTTAAGAAATTGGTTGATCTTCTGGACCATGAAAAATACCCCAAGGCTCGGGTATACATCGAGAATCTCTCTCGGAATATAGCCACCTTATTCTCCTGGTGGTTGGAGAAGAAGACCTGGATTCCTCTAAACACCAATGCAATAGAGTCTGCCTCAAGAGAGGTCAAGAATCGCATCTGGAGTGTTGGCAAACGCTGGAGCGAAAAGGGATTGCTGAATTGGTTACGACTTACTATGAACAAAATCTTTCGCCCTGAAATGTGGAAGGAGCTTTGGTCCCAATATATGTCATTAAATCCTGAGTTCCGACTCACTGATATCCGGGT
>JGI24023J19991_10002023_pt1 | contig 15057 bp, 15 predicted proteins | sample Cruoilmetagenom1_FD_19991 | JGI IMG/M metagenome (IMG submission 19991) | reverse complement strand
ATTTGCACAGACCTTTCTCCACATGATTTGCTCACAAAACTCAATAAAATAGAAGATAAACTTGGGAGAGTGAGACTTGAAAAATGGGGTCCCAGAACAATTGACCTAGATATTATTTTTTACGATGAGCAAGTTATGAAAGATGATAATTTAATCATCCCACATCCAAGGGCGCATCTTCGAGGATTTGTGCTTGAGCCGCTTTGCGAGATTGCTCCTGAGTTTATACATCCTGAGTATAATCTTCCAATTTATGAACTTCTTAAAGAAATCAAAGATGAGAAGAAGGTTATAAAACTAAACTAAATAAACCATTCACAATTTTTCAACAGTAATCCACAAATAATCCACAATATAAACACAAGAAATTAAGATATCTATCCACATATAAAAGAGAACGTTATCAATCTAATGCTGCAATGATTGGAGGTGATTACAAAGGACTTAAGCAATTTTCTGTAATAGTTGTGAACATCAAAGATCTCAAACTGGAGAGTTTATCCACAGAGTGATGACATTGAAGTTACAGACTTGTAGGATTGCATATTTAGGTTGGATCTACAGCTTTAGAGATAATCTCAATTACTCGGCAGAACCTTTTGCAGACTCAAGCGTGTTCCAGAGCAACATTGATATTGTCATCGGCCCTACCCCGCCAGGCACTGGAGTTATGTATGAAGCTTTTTGTGAAACCGCTTCAAAATCCACATCCCCTGTGAGCTTGCCTTCTTCGTTGCGGTTTATCCCGACATCTATTACTACAGCACCTTCCTTCACCATATCTGCTGTGATAAAATTAGCCCGCCCAATGGCAGCAACCAGTATATCGGCCCTTCTTGTTACCTCATCTAGGGGTTTAGTCCGTGAATGGCAAACTGTCACAGTTGCGTGGCGATGAAGTAAAAGCATTGAGACGGGTTTCCCTACAATATTACTTCTACCAACTATTACAGCTTCTTTGCCAGTAGTGTCTATATTGTAAAACTCAAGCATCTTGATAATCCCGTGGGGAGTGCAGGAGATGAACCTCGGATTCCCTTCAACAAGCAAACCTACGTTGTATGGATGAAAACCATCGACATCCTTTAGAGGAGATACGGCTCTTAGAACCTTTGACTCATTTATATGATCAGGGAGCGGGAGTTGTACTAATATTCCGTGAATATTCGGATCGTTGTTTAGCGTATCTACTAAGTTAAGAAGCTCTTGTTCCGTAGTTTCAGCGGGAAGCTTGTGCTCTTCTGAGTGCATACCGGCATTAGCGCACGCTTTTCTTTTATTTCTAACGTAAATCTCAGAAGCTGGATCGTCTCCGACCAAAACTGCAGCAAGGCCGGGAGTAATACCGGTATCTGCTTTTAATTTTTCAACGCCTTCTGCAATCTCCGCTCTTATATGTTCAGATACTTTTTTACCATCAATAATTTCAGCCATATTTAACTCCTTCTAGTCAATTTTCCAAAAATGATTTAACGGACCGTGTCCTTTACCTATATCAAATGAATTCTGAATAGTAAATGTTACATAGTCTTTTGCTTCTTTTACAGCATCTATAACTGAAAGCCCTTTTGCGAGACCAGCGCATATCGCAGCGGAATAAGTACAACCCGTTCCATGCGTGTTTTTAGTATCTACTCTCAGAGACTTAAATTCAAAAAAATCTTTGCCGTTATATAAAACATCAATGGCGTCCGAGGAGTTATCAAGATGCCCGCCCTTTAAAAGAACATTCTCTGGGCCAAGAGTTCTAACTTTTTCTGCTGCCGTCTTCATATCTTCTACACATGAAATCTCTACCCCTGAAATTACTTCTGCTTCAGGGATATTTGGTGTAAGAACACTAGCATGTGGAAAAAGTTTATTGATTAAAGTTTCTCTAGCACCTGAATTCAATAGCGGATCGCCACTAGATGTCACCATCACCGGATCCAATACGATATTTTTTAATCCATACTCGACAATTTTTTTAGCCACTGACTCAACTATATATTTATTTGAGAGCATACCAATTTTAACAGCATCCACTCCTAGGTCCTTCACGACTGCGTCTATCTGAAGTCCTACGAATTCTGGAGGAAGATCGCTAATTCCTAAAACAGAGGTGGTATTCTGCGCAGTGACAGAAGTAATGGCAGACATGCCAAAAACCTTAAAAGCAGTAAAGGTCTTCAAATCGGCTTGAATCCCTGCGCCACCGCCAGAATCAGAGCCTGCTATTGTTAACGCTCTTGGAACTATTTTGCTCATCAAATCTTATTCTACTAAGGTTTTGAAACGTTTACAAACACAGTCGGTATATGCTCTAGACTTAATTAAAAATGGATGTAATATATATTCCACATTAAATTTCCCCCAAGGAGATATTGTAGTTATGGCTCAGAATTTAGAAAACGAAGAGGTTATGTTTCCCGAATTATTCGCATTTGATGATGCCGGCAAAGTAAGGCTTGTTGGAGGCTATTCAAAAGAAGCCGATAACTGGACTTTCCCAAAATACATGGCTGACCCAGTAAGCTTTTCAGACGAAATTGAAGAGAAAATGATAAGCGCTGAAGGGGAACTTCATTCCTTCACTGTGGTAAGAAGAAGCATGCCAGAATTTCCTGTTCCTTACGCTCTAGCTTTAGTTGACTTCCCAGAGGGTGTAAGAGTTATGGCACAAGTTGAAGTGGATGACCCTGAAAGTCTTGTAATCGGAGAGAAGATGGGCGTCACATTAGGTACAGTTAAAAAGACTAAAGACGGCAAAGAAGTTAAATCTTACAAATTTTATCCTATTAAAAAGAAGTAGAACATTACAACTGCTTAAGAAACCACTAAAAAATTAAGTCAAAAATATGGGCTATGTGCTGATAAATCAGCCATGGCCCTTTTTTAACAAAAATAGCGAATTAAGATATTGCAGCTATCCAGTATTTATTTAAACAAATATTATTGAAGTGAATCGGGTCATCAAATAATTATTGTTTACTTTTTAGGGTTAATCATATATTCTGAATTTATATCTATTTGAGTTGCAAGCCCATATGAACAAAGACTTTTTGTTTATGCTGTTATTTCCACTTTTTTTCATAACCCAAACTGGGATATCATATTCTGTTGATACCTTTGGCTCCTTCGCCGATGATGGTACGCAACCACAATATGCAACAGAGGAAAATGAATTGCTATCAGTTGAGGTTTCTAAATCAAACCTGCAACTAGTTATTCTAGGAACAGTAACAAACGGAAAAACAACTAAGGCATTAATAAAAAATCCTGTTACGGGGGAGCTTGGAAAATATGTCGAAGGTGACAGGCTAGATCTGGTAAAATCTGAAAATGTTAAAATTCTTGAGATTGCAAATTGCATGATACTAATCGAAAGATCAGGAACTCATGAAACTCTCGAGTGCAATAACAAAATGCCAACCGTAGTATTTAATCGTTCATCTCTTGCAAAATTTAAAGTAAGACAACCAGGAAGCAATGTTAATTTATCAAGTGGTTTTATTACAGAATATGATAGAGACATAATATTAATTAGCGAAAAGCACAAAGTTGACCCATACCTTGTAAAAGCTGTCATTAAAGCGGAATCAAATTTTAATCCAGATGCAGTGTCTCCAAAGAACGCGCAGGGAATGATGCAATTAATACCAGAAACAGCAAGTGATTATGGAGTTGATGATCCATTTGACGCTAAAGAGAATATGGAGGGCGGGGTTCAATACTTAAAAGATTTATTGGATTATTTTGATGGGGACCTTAAATTGTCACTCGCCGCCTATAATGCCGGCAAGGGATCTGTGATCAAACATGGATTCACCATACCCCCCTATCCGGAAACAACCGATTATATAGCTAAAGTTCTTGAGTATTATAAGCACCTTAAAGCAAAGAACTATGCCGCTCGTCGATAAAACTCATCTCATTTTTATTACACAATCCAAACGATTACCAACTATTTCAACTGATTGTCAACGAATTCATTGACAAGGTTAGGATAGTTATCTATAATAGTAAATTTGCTAAAATAATTATGCTGAGGGCCCATAGCTCAGTTGGTTAGAGCGGCGGACTCATAATCCGTTGGTCCCTGGTTCGAGTCCGGGTGGGCCCACACATTAAAGTTGNGAACTAGTTNATGGATATAAATAGCGAGATAACAAATAACCCAATCAGTCAAAACTTAGTANCTTCTAAGATACTAAGAAGTCCTGCTCNGTATAATCATTTAAAATTTATGGTAGACGTAATATGGAGGGATAGATGAGAGAACAAATACTAGTTCTCGAGGCGCTCCAACAAATTGATTTGGAGCTCAGCGAATTAGAAATACACCTTAAAGAATATCCTAATAAAATCTCCAACTTAGAAGAAGAAATTAAATCTTCAAAAGAAACAATCCAAAACCTTACCAACCAGAAAGAAGACCTAGTCAAAATAAGAACTGAAATAGAAAATGAAATTAGTCAAAACGAAGAAAGCATAAAAAAATCTGAAGAGAAACTATTTGAAATTAAGACTCATAAGGAATACCAGGCTCTTCAAAAGGAAATTGCTGAAACCAAAAGAATGAATTCAGATCATGAAGAAAAACTTCTTGATGAAATGGAAAAAATAGAGAAACTAGAAAATGAAATTTCAGAAAAGAGTGAGAAGCTGGCTAGTATGGAATCTGGAAACCAGGAAAAAATTGCAGAGTACAAATTAGAACTGGAAGAAATAAAGGTTGCGTATGAGCCCAAGAAAAAACAAAAAGAAGAGGCTATCCAAAGATTAGATCCTGAAATTTTTCCACTTTACGAAAAGATACTAAAGAAGAACAATGGTGAAGTACTGGCTATTGCCAAGAATGAAGTATGTACAGGTTGTTACATGAATGTACCGGCACAGCTCTTTAATGAAATATTAACCTTCACAAGAATTATTCAATGCCCAAGCTGCCAGAAAATCCTCTACTGTGAAGAGGAAGAAAAGAGTGAAGCTCAAACAGGGTGATTTGCCAATTCCTTCTGACAAAAAACACGAAATAGAAATCTTTATTGACGGTGCAGCCAGAGGAAACCCAGGGGAATCCGGCATAGGCATTCTAATAAAGAATTCTGAGCCGGACCGTGAAATCACAAAGTATCTTGGAACTAAAACTAATAATCAGGCTGAGTATACGGCATTAATTACAGCACTTGAATCTGCTCAAGACTTAAGAGACAAAACAATAAGAATATTTACCGACTCACTTCTAGTAGCAAATCAAATTAACGGGTTATGGAAAGTTAAGCATCCGGAAATAATACCCCTTAACAAGCAAGCTAAGACTCTATTTAAGAACTACAAAGATATTTCTATTCAACACATCCCAAGAGAAAAGAACAGCGAGGCTGATAGACTTGCAAACCTTGCAATCGATGAATATCATTCATAGTAGAAGCAAGTGAGCTGGGCAATCGCTGGTTTTTGCACTAGTTGCGGAAACTGGAGGAAAGTCCGAACTCCGCAGGGCGTAGCGCTGGGTAACACCCAGGTGTCGTGAGGCAACGGAAAGTGCCACAGAAAACAAACCGCCTAAGTTCTTCATTTTTGGAGAGCCGGCAAGGGTGAAAAGGCAGTGTAAGAGACTACCGCGTACTTTGGTGACAAGGTGCGGCACGGTAAACCCCGCTTGGAGAAAGACAAAATAGGGAAGTGCTTTTTCTTCGGAAAAACGAGGCTGCCCGTCTTGAGCTTCCGGGTATGTTGCTAGAGGCACTCAGTAATGAGTGTCCCAGATGAATGATTGTCCAAGACAGAATTCGGCTTATAGGCTAACTTGCTTCTATTTTTACTAACACAAATTCTTTTTTGCCAATCTTAAGTTGATGTATGCCGTCTTTTGGGGATAGTTCGTTAATATCAGAGACTTTTTCTCCATCAATACTCAGTCCGCCCTGTATTATCAACCTTTTGGCTTCTCCCCTACTTTTTAAACTTGCCGAGGATTCTACAACCAAATCAAGAACTGTTCTGCTTTCATTTTTTTCTAGCTCTACTTCTCGCGCATCTTCTGGAAACTCTCTGTTTGAAAATTTAGTATCGAAATCTTCCCTGGCTTTACTTGCTCCATCATCCCCCTGAAGCCATGCTGTTAATTCATACGCCAAAGCCTTCTTTGCGTCCATGGGGTGAGCGGATTTAAGTTGGTTTATCTCGTCATCTGTCCTGTAAGTTAACAACTCATAATAGCGCCACATCAGCTCATCAGACACTGACATCACTTTACCAAAAATATCCATGGCGTTGTCCTCAACAGCGATGTAATTATTAAGCGATTTGGACATTTTTCTCACACCATCAAGCCCTTCTAGTATAGGCAAAAGAATTGCTATCTGAGGCTGTTGATTGAAATGTCTTTGAACATCTCTGCCAAGCAGTATATTAAATTTTTGATCTGTACCACCAAACTCAACATCTGCTTTCATTTCAGCTGAGTCATATGCTTGAACAAGTGGGTACAGGAATTCGTTAATTGAAATTGACACACCGCTTTTATAGCGTTTTTCAAAGTCGTCCCTTTCGAGCATTCGAGCTACATTTTCCAGAGCAGAAAGCTTAATTAGTTCCGCAGCGCTCATTTTGCCTAGCCAATTAGAATTAAAGACAACCTCTGTTTTTTCTCGATCTAGTATCTTAAAAACTTGTCTTTCATAAGTCTCGGAATTCTCCTTTACCTGCGCTTGCGTAAGTGGGGGTCTCGTTTCCGATCTTCCAGAAGGATCCCCAATCATTGCTGTGAAATCGCCGATCAAAAACATGACAGTGTGACCTAGGTTCTGGAACTCTCTTAGTTTTTTTAGAAGCACACAGTGACCTAGATGAAGGTCAGGCGCCGTAGGGTCAAAACCTGCTTTAATTCTCAAGGGTTTATTTGTTTCAGCAGACCTTTTTAGTTTTGCAAGAAGCTCTTCTTCTAAAATAATTTCAGCTGTGCCACGTTTAATAATTTCTAGCTGCTCTTCTGGTTTTTTAAAACTCAATCTAAATACACCTCGTATTTATTAAGAAACTTTATCGCTCAAAAATATAGAATATCAGAGGCTTTAGTCAATGGCCGCTATACATATGAAGGTAGGTCTAACTTTAATTGTCAGCTCTATATAATCATATAAACTAAATCTATGGTAAAAGAAATAAGGGGACGGAAACTCAATTTACTCATTGAATCATACGAAATAAAACAAAAAGTCCGTGAGCTTGGAAAACAAATCACAGAAGATTATAAAGATAAAGACCTTNTTCTTATAGGTATTCTTAAAGGTGGTTTTATATTTCTCGCTGACTTGGTACGAACTATAGAACTCAAAACAGAAATCGACTTTATTAGAGTCTCGAGTTATAAAGAAGAAATGTATCCCGGCGATATTGAGCTTCTTACAGAGCCACAAAGCCCTATTAAAGATAGAGATATTCTTTTGGTCGAAGATTTATTAGATACGGGTGGGACTTTAGAATTCATTAGAGATTTAATTCTTTCTAAAGAACCGGCATCATTTAAAATATGCGCTTTTATGACGAAAAGAAAGACTAGAGATATCGCAATAGATGTGGACTACGTCGGATTTGAAATTGATGACAAATTTGTAGTTGGATATGGAACGGATTTTGCGGAACAGGGTCGGAATCTTCCTGATATTTATGTTGTTGAGTAGTAATTTATATTTAATAACCCTCGGTTCCAGTTAAACTTAAGAACAATTAAGAATATGGAGAACAAAATGGGATTAAAAGAACAAATACCTGAAGACTTAAAAAACGCACTTAGAAATAAAAATGCTCTGGAGTTATCTGTTTTACGGATGCTTCAAGCCGCTTTAAAGAATAAAGAGATCGACAACAAGAAAGAAGAACTTAAAGACGAAGATGTGGTTAGTGTAGTTGGAGCCGAGATTAAAAAGAGAAGAGATGCAGTTAAGGAATATGAAAAAGTGAATAGACCCGATGCTGCAGATCAGGAAAAAGCTGAGATTGATATCCTAATGAAGTATATGCCTCAGCAAATGAATGAAGATGAAATAAGGGATATAGTAAAATCAGCTGTTGAAGAAACTCAAGCCGAGGGCATGAAAGATATTGGAAAAGTAATGAAAGTCTTAATGCCTAAGGTCAAAGGCAAAGCTGATGGTTCTATAGTGAATAAAATAGTCAGAGAACTTCTAGAAGATTAGTTATAAATCTAACAATTAATCTGAATACAATTAACATTATCTTAATATCTATCATATCTAATATTAAAGAGGACATATAAATGGCAAAAGCTGCTAGAGCAAAGAAATCAGGCGCTGAAGGAATAACCTGGGACTTATCTGATCTATATTCGGGACTCAAAGACAAAAAAATTGAACGAGATATCAATGATTTATTCAGAAAATCTGAAGCATTTGAGAAAAAATACCGGGGAAAAATTAACTCTACGAAATTAACTCCTAGAACTCTACTTAACGCGGTTAAGGATTTAGAGGACATATCTGAGAAAATTGGCAGATTGCTTTCATTTGCCTATCTGGTTTTTGCTGGAGACACCGGAAACCCTGAAAATGGTGCTTTTCTTCAGATGATTCAAGAAAAGTCTACAGAGGCTAGAAAACACTTAATGTTTTTTGAGCTAGAGTGGATCAAACTGAGCAATAAAAAAGTAGATTCTCTTCTTAGCAACAAAACACTGGCTTCGTACAAACACTTCCTAGAGCAGGAAAGAATGTACAAACCTCACAGACTGAGTGAGGCAGAAGAAAAGATACTTGATGAAAAAGCAAACACAGGATCACGAGCATTTAAAAGACTCTTTGATGAAGTTTTAAACAATGTTCGTTTTAGTATCAAACTCGACGGGAAGCAACAATCCCTCTCTGAGACTGAAATACTTGCCCTTCTTTATGATCCAGACCGTCGCAAGAGAAAAACAGCTTCACAAAGCCTCACAGTTGGGCTTAAAGATAATGCACATGTACTAACTTTCATCTTTAATACACTTGTTCAAGATCATTCACTTAACGACCGTATAAGATCATTTAAGGATCCCATGGACTCACGAAATCTGAGTAATGAAATAGACAAACAAACATTAAATTCACTTATGACTTCATGTGAGAAGAATTATGACATGGTCGATACCTATTATGACCTCAAGAAAAAGCTCCTAGGAATAAAGAAATTTTATGATTATGACCGCTATGCTCCGATTTTTGATGACACAGGAATTATTAATTACAAAAAAGGGAAAGAAATAATACTGGGGTCTTTTCATAATTTTTCGCCCAAGATGGCGAATATTGCTCAGAAGTTCTTTGACAAGAATTGGATTGACGCTGAGGTTAGAGACGGCAAGCGTGGCGGAGCGTTTAGCCACGGGACAGTGCCAAGTGCTCATCCTTATGTATTTACCAACTACACAGGCAGAATGCGCGATGTAATGACCCTTGCCCACGAGTTAGGTCATGGAGTGCATCAATACTTATCAAGACAACAGGGTTATTTCCAATCAGATACCCCTTTAACAACTGCTGAGACAGCAAGTGTGTTTGCTGAAATACTTGTTTTTCATAAGCTCATGGAGACCGAGAAAAATCCGAAGACTAAACTCGCACTTATTTGCGGAAAATTGGAAGATATATTTGCAACAGTTTTCAGGCAAGTCGTGCTAACTAGATTTGAAGAATCTCTACACCACGCACGAAGAAACCAAGGTGAGCTTACTACTGAAAATATCAACGAGCTTTGGGCTCAGGCCAATAGTGCAATGTTCGGGAAATCGGTCGAAATGACAGATGATTATAGAAATTGGTGGATGTACATACCACACTTTATTCATTCACCTTTTTACTGCTATGCATATTCATTCGGAGAGCTGCTTGTCTTATCTCTCTACAGTAAATACGTAAATGAAGGAAATGCATTTGTTCCCCGTTACGTTGAATTACTTTCCTCAGGCGGGTGTGATGCTCCTGATGTTCTGCTCGAACGGGTTGGTGTAAATATAAAAGACCCTGATTTTTGGCAGGGTGGGTTGGACTTACTTAGAGAAATGGTGGATGAAGCGCTTGCGCTTTCAGAAGCAGTGAAATAAATTTATTTTCAAAGGTGGTAAAAACTATGCTTGAATCTATAGATATAAATAATCTAACAAACACTTATTTAATCCCCTGGGGCATTAAGGTTGGCTTTGCTTTATTAATCTTCATAGTTGGGCGTATCATAGTATCAATCATTAATGGAATTGTAAGAAAGCTCTTATCAAAAGCAAAGATGGACCAAATACTTGTAAATTTCATATCTGCGATAGTCAAAGGATTATTGTTGTTATTTGTAATAATTGCTGCCCTTAGCCAATTAGGAATCAACACTACTTCATTAATTGCACTCATAGGTGCTGCTGGTCTAGCTGTTGCTCTTTCATTGAAGGACTCTATGCAAAATTTCGCGGCTGGCGTTATGCTTCTTGTATTCAGACCATTTAAAGAAGGGGACTTTGTGGAGGCAGGAGGCACCTCGGGTTCAGTAAAGCAGATAAACATTTTCAGCACGACATTCTTAACCCCTGACAACAAGCAGGTAATAGTTCCTAACGGTGGTATATACTCAGGTGTAATAACGAACTATTCCGCCACAGGTACAAGAAGAATAGACATGGTATTTGGTATTGGATATGAAGACGATATAGCAAAAGCCAAAGAAGTTATTGAAGAAATTCTCAAGTCTGAAAGCCGGGTTTTAAGTAGTCCGGAATATGTAATAGCTGTTGGAGAACTTGCTGACAGCAGTGTTAATTTCTATGTTCGTCCCTGGGTGGCAACATCTAACTATTGGCCATTGTATTTTGACTTAACAGAAAAAATCAAACTAGAGTTTGATAAAAATGGGATCTCTATACCTTATCCGCAGATGGATGTTCACTTAGATAAGCCAGAGCAGGAAGAAGAAATATCTGAGAACGACACAATTAGAGGAAACTAATATGCCATCAATAGCAGAAACAAAACGCCAGACAATTCAATTCGTTTTCCCGGAGCATGTTAGTGTGCATAACAGACTTAGCGGAGGAAGGTTAATGGACTGGATAATGCAAACTGCGACTATAAATTCATCTCTAATTTCCAAAGGGATTACGGTCTTGGGTGCAACCGATAGTATAGATTTTATTAATCCTGTAAAGGTCGGCGAAATTGTAACACTTAAAAGCTGGGTTGAATATATTGGATCCAGCTCCATGGAAATAGGAGTTAAGGTCTATTCAGAAAATCCTCAAACCGGGGACAAGAAAATTACTACATCTTCCCACTTAGCTTTTGTAGCTGTTGACGCACAAGGCAAGTCGAGAAAGATCACAGAGAGAATTACCCCCGCGGACAGTGAGGAAATGTCTCTGTACACTGAGGCTAAAAAGAGAAAAGAGGAAAGACTGGCAAATCTTGCAAAGAGGGAAGATCAGGCCAGAAATATAATCGATGAAACCGAAATAGTCAGGGAGCGTCTTGAAACTTCTAAAATCGTACTACCTGAGGATACTTTCCATGGAGACTTTATGGCTGTAGGAAAACTAATGATGGATATAGATCAGGCGGCCTCGATACTGGCGATGAGGTTTGTTAAAGGGGTTATGATTACCGGTTCTTTAGACGATCTTTATTTTTATTCGCCAATTCGAATTGGAGATATAATAACTTTTAAAGCAGGTATAACCTATGTAGGGAAGAGCTCGCTTGAAGTTGGCATCAAGGTTCTATCGGAGGATGTTATGACGGGAGAACAACGTCATACTTGTACGGCTTTTTTAACCTTTGTGCACCTAGGAAAGGATGGCTCCACGAAGCCGGTTCCGGAGTTTGACCCTGAAACACCCGAGGAAAAGAGGCTATGGAGAAGAGCCCAGGAAAGAAAAACTTTCAGATCTGAGAGGGTAAAAGAAATCAGATCAAATGACGAATACTAAAAATCCCCTTAGGTTATTCTTTGCCATGTGTTAGGATTGTTAAAAATTAGGGCTATCTAGCATATGAAATTCTTTACAACTCCTATAAAATTCATTTATCCACTTATTATTTTAGTATTAATGCCTATCGTAACAAATCTCATTCCTAATTACAGTGCTATGTCCGAAAGTGAAAATCCCGATATCCCTCAGGAAGGATTTGTACAACTAGAAAACGGCATGGATCTGGTTGAATTAATAAAAACCGTTAGTGAAATCAATAAGGAGACTTACGTTTTAGACGAATCAGTTAAACCCCAAAATATTAGTATTATTACTCCAGAGGGGGGAATGAAAAAAGAAGACTTCCTTAAATTTTTTGAGGTCATTCTAAGTATGAATGGTTTATCAGTTGTGAAATCAGATGGAATGAACAAGGTGATTAGTTCTAATCGTATTAAAGAAGAAAGTACCCCAACTATTATTGAGTTAGGCAAATAAATTTTATGGATACTGTTAAAATTTCAGCTTCGGCATAACCTCTTCAGATAGCAATTCCATAGAGCGGGTCCACTTATCTTTTGGTTTCCACTCGTGACCCATAACAAGAAGCACGCCGAAACCTCCAACTGAATCATAGAGCTCTTCAATTTGACTGACTACGTCATCGGGACTGCCTACAATCCACAAATTATCGATCATGTAATCTATTGTGACATCAGAGTCGGGCATGGATTTATCAGATTTAAAAATGTTAAGGTTGCCCCTAATTTTGGGGATCATCTTAAAGAAGTAATCCGTGAAGTCGCGGGCCAAAGTGCCTTCCTTAACCAATTTTCGCGCTTCTTCTGTTGTTTCCGCAACAAAAATATCCCTTGCGATCCTCCACTTAGACCTGTCAGGAATCTTGCCCGATTTTAAAGCTCCCTCTTCTACAGAATCCCAGTGGGTTCTTAAAATATTATTTGTAACAAAGTTAATACTCATAGGTATCCAACCATTCTCACCAGCTACTTTTAAAGTGCTGGAGCTTTCGGTAATACCTGCTACAGCTATTGGGGGATGGGGGGTTTGATATGGTTTCGTATGAACCCCAAGCCCAACATCATCCTGGGGATTTGGAACTGTAAAACTCCACCTACTATTACTATACTTCCCAGGTTTCGGGTCATTCCACAAATTCAAAATAAACTCCAGAGCGTCATTGGTTAGATCCCTCTGCTCTCCCGATCTTGGGTCAATATCAAATACTTCAAAATCTCCGATAAAACTTCCGGCACCTACGCCCCATTGGAACCTGCCCTTAGCTAAATTATCCAATACTGCGATCCTATGAGCTAAAATAAACGGGTCGTGATCCGGCAGGCATGATACACCTGTTCCAAGAACGATGTTTTTTGTAAGAGGAATAGCGTTTGCGATAAATAAATCAGGAGCAGCTATGTTCTCCCAACCTGCTGTGAAATGCTCCCCTATCCAGGCTTCTCTAAAACCTAACTTATCGAGTAGAACTATCTGCTCGAGGTCTTCTTGAAGAGTTTCTGAAAGCTCCCTACCAGCTGGATGAAGGGGCATTGTAAAATAACCTATTTCCAATTCTAAACTCCAACAAAAACAATATGGATATGCATATTAACACAAGTTGTATTTTTCTACAAAGCAAAACACTTAAACCTTTTAGCACTAACAATTATGGATTCCACATAAAATTATTAGATGTATAATGCTAATATCAAAAGTCTTATAAAATGAGTTAGTGTAATATATGAAATAGCTAATATGAAAAGTGTCAGTATAAATCTTATAATCTTCTAACCATGGACAATATATCACTGTTCCTCTTAATCATAGGAATTTTGCTCCTTACCGGATATGCAGCACATGCAGTTGGTAAACGCACACATGTACCTAGAGTAACGCTTTTACTTTTATTAGGTCTGATTTCAGGTCCTTGCTTACTGGATCTGATTCCCAAAAGTATTGAAGAGTGGTTCCCTTTTATAGCACAGATGGCTCTTGCCATGGTTGGTTTTTTATTAGGTGAAAGTTTCTACGGCAAGAATCTAAAATCTACTGGAAGAGTTGTGCTGGGGATATCCATAGCACAAACATTGGTAGTCGCATTCTTGGTTTTTATTATTCTTTTTATATCAGGAGCAGGGATTGCAATATCTCTTATGCTTGCAGGAATTGCACCTGCTACAGCTCCTGCTGCAACCATCGACCTTGTACAAGAGAGGGAAGCAAAAGGTCCGCTTACCAATACTCTACTTGGAGTAGTAGCACTTGATGATGCATGGGGAATTATTTTATTTAGCGTGATTCTTATTATGGTCGAGGGATTAATTAACGGAGCAACAGCAAATATGCAATTCCTTTATATGTCATGGGAAATTTTAGGTGCTGGCTTGCTAGGAGTTATATTGGGAGTCCCTATGGCTTGGCTTACTGGGAGAATCAGAGAAGGTGAGCCCACATTACTTGAAGCAGCTGGTTTTGTCTTTGTTTGCGGTGGGCTTGCGCTTATATTAAACGTTTCATTTTTACTTAGCACAATGGTTTTGGGTGCAGTAGTTGCAAACAGAGCCAAACATCATACTAAACCATTCCGAGATATAAAAGGAATAAGTGAGCCGTTCCTTGCTATATTTTTCTTCCTAGCAGGTTACGAGTTTGAGCTTGAAAGTTTTTTTGCAATTGGCGGCGTTTCAATCGCTTACATTTTTGCCAGATCAATCGGGAAGGTTCTCGGAGGCTTAGTTGGAGGTAAAATTTCAAAAGCTCCTGAATTAATAACTTGTGGTGTTGGATGGTGTTTAATACCTCAAGCAGGAGTTGCAGTAGGTATGGCTCTGTTAGTAGTTGAACGATTGCCGGACTTGGGAATCATGATTCTCCCGATAGTAATAGCCAGTACAATTATTTTTGAAGTTATTGGGCCAATACTTACCTTATGGCAACTTAGAAAAGCAGGAGAACTGGAGCAATAGTAGATGCGAGAGCTTAATATTTCTATACGTGTTAATATAGGCTGACACCTACCGAAGGATGGAATAATTATGATAACTCGTTTGCCATTCGGATAGCGGAAATCCCGATTATTTCACATATTGCCTCTAAAATAGGTCTTCTAT
>JGI24023J19991_10002022_pt1 | contig 15057 bp, 12 predicted proteins | sample Cruoilmetagenom1_FD_19991 | JGI IMG/M metagenome (IMG submission 19991) | reverse complement strand
CCGAAAAGAAACATAAAAAGAAGACTTTTATCAGGACCGAAATTTGCATACGCTTCGCCGAGAATACTTAAATTCATGGATGTGCCCGGTTGAAGCTCGTGGCCCGTGAAGCGTTCAAAATTTTTTACCCCGCCGGCATTTGCTTTATTTTCGTAAATAAAGCGAGGAACCAAAGTGGATGCTAATCCGGCATAAATTGTTTCACCGTCGGCATAAGGTTCAAATTTCGGAACATGGTATATAATACGTGAAATAATCCATCCTTGATTAATTCTGGAAACTAAATTGTTTATATTTGCTTGAGACATAAAAAAATTACCGCCGACATTTTCAGAAACCAAATTAAAAAAAACATCGGCTTTTTCTCCGGATGTAATTTTAGCATCGGACCAAGTAATTTCACGAAATTGATTTTTGACTGTTTGTATTATAATAACCGAAGAAAATAATAATAAAAGGAGACTTAATTTTTTGATAATAGAAAATTGCTTGATGAAAGCAACAAACAAAATCATAAATCCCAACCATAATATTAAGTCGTGAAACATTCCGGCATTAACAGAAGATAAAAAGGTAAAAAGAAAAGCTAAAGTCAAAAATAAAGACCTGTATTTACGATCCTTGTTTTTAAGTAAAAATAACAGACCGATAAAATGCAAATTTCCCAATAAAAATGAAATAAATTGAATCGGTCCGGGCATTGCTTTCCAAATTAAATTAAAAATTAATCCGATAATAATAAACAGAATGTCAATGTTTTTGTAAACGGAAACGATTTTTGAGATATTGTTAAGCGTTAAAACGGTATTGAAATGTTTTATTTTCAGAGGAATAAAGAGCCCGAGAGCAAATAATGTTGTTGTCGGGACAACGAAAGCCATATACATGTCTTCCGGAGCAAGCATATCGTAAGTCCCGTATTTTGATGTGTAAAACCGATAAGCAAGATAAGGTCCGATAATCCATTGCAGGGAAGCTAATATTACAATCAGATCTCTGATGTCAATATTTCGCCCGAGATTATTAAAAAAACGGACAGAAAACATTGCAAATAAACCGATTCCGAATGAAGACCAAAACAAATTTCCGGAAAAAAATAAAACAATTGTTAAAAGGAAAAAGCTTACAATTTCTGTGTATTTGGTTTTTTGAATCATTCTTGATTTATAATGAGTGAATCAGTTTTTCAATAATGATTGAGGCATCGGTGTTCGTATGCGGTTTCATTGTTGGTAAGAACGCGTTTTTGTTCAGTAAAATTGTTAACTTTTTTTCAAAGCTGTTAAAATTGCCGGATGTGAAAATTTCGCCGTTCGGATTGTTTTTAATTAAATCAACAGCACTTCCGACCTTGTTACTTACTAACACAAAACGCTTACAGGCAAGGGCTTCATTTACCGATAAACCCCAGGTTTCATAAGGCCCTTTTGAGGGTAATACAAAAACATTTGCAATCCGATATGCTGCCGGTATTTCTTTTTGATTTACAAAAGGCATAAAAATAATATTTTTATCGTTGTTTGCCCGTTTCTTTAACAGACCTTCTTGTTTTCCGCTACCGATAAAAAATAATTTTATTTTCGTGTTGTTACGGAAATTATATTTTTGAATTGCTTTTAAAACAAAAACAGGATTTTTCTTTTTTATAAATTTCCCGATAAATGCAACAAGCTTATCTTCTTTTTTAATTCCGAAGTCCTTTCTGATTGATAATGCTTTCTTGTTATAATTTTTCGTTGCGCTGTCTTTAAAATGTTCATTATCTATTGTATAGGGTAAAAAAATTAATTGTTTTTCTTTTAAGCCGGCGCATAAAAAATATTTTTTATTATGCGTACCGACATAAAATGCATAATCAACAAAATTGTAAATATACTTCAATAACAGATTTCTGACGGTTTTTCTTATACCGAAGGTTTCATCGATTAATGTTGAGTCCCCACGGAATATTACAGGAATTTTGTTTTTAAAATGTCGAAGCACTTTAAAATGCGCATGAAAAGCCCATCCGTATACAAGAATTGCATCAGGATTCCGGGATTCTATTTTTGCAATTAAATCCGGACAAATAATTCCTTTGAAATGTCGACTATTCGGATTTTTTGAAGTATTTGTAATAAATTCAAAATTGTATCCTTCTAATAAAGGAATGTTCCAGTTAATTTGTTTATTAAAATCTTTATCGAAAAAACCGGCTTCGGTTTGTGACCAAGTATAAAAAACGCGAATATCAATATTCCCTCGTTTTGTTAATGTTTTAAACAAAGGCGCGTTGTATTGAATGGGATGAGTTGTTATGATTGCCAGTTTTTTCATTTACTTTTGCAGTTCTGTTTTTAAGAAAAAGTAAACATCATTACAGAAATAATTAGATTTACTTTTGTTTTTATTAAACTCGAAACTTTTCCACTTAAATGATTGAATGTTTGTAAAATCAACAGGAATAACTGCCGGGCTTTCGTTTTGGGCGGTATATTTTAGAGTTGTCTTCATTACATTTGAAAACCAAATATCTAAACCACATGCGTAATATTCATAAAACTTATTTGAGACACAGTTTATCACATTTACTGAATATGCTTTGTAAAAAATTACACCAACATGATAGTTTTTTAATATCGCAGGAATATTATCGTATTCAACACCCTTTTCATCAAAATTGATAAAAGATGAATGTAAATCAAGTAAAAACTGTTTTGTGTCTGAGTGCAAATTGTAGGCAAATATATCAAACGTAACTTTTCCCTTTTGGTTAATTATCCAATCTGTAAATTCTCTGAGATAAGTATTATTTAAAGAAAGAGAACCGATATAAACGCATTTTAAAGGTTGTTTAAAAGGAAGAGGTTTTTTGTGATTTTCAGAATCAGCCCATGATTTTGGAGGGTAATTAGGTAATTCTTGTAAAATTTTATTGTTAATATTCGGATTGTCCTTTTGAAAAAAACTTAATCGGTCGATATTGGTATGAGAAATCCAAAGCGCTTTTTTGTATAAGTGTTTTTGTTCTAATTTATGAAAAAAGCGTTCAACAGCCATGGATTGAGTTGCATATTGTTTCGGACTTGTATATTCATGGTAATGGATATACAATTTGGCCGATGGCTTGATAAATCGGAGGTATATATAAACCGGGAAAGAGGACAGGCTTTCGTAATAAAGAACTTTATCGGGGCGAAAAAAAAGCAACTTAAAGATAACGGATAATTGAAAATTCAGATATTTAAAAAAACGAATCAGTCTGTGTTCGTTCTCATTTGATTGCGACGTTCTGTATATTTTAACTTTTTTATTATAAAAGACGTTTCTGTTTTTTGTGTTATGTGTAGAAAAAACAGACAGTTTAATATCTGAATCAATCTCATCAGTCAGATAATTTATCATGTTCGTAACCGGAGGATAGTACTCTAAGGGCAGAAAATGTATTAATGCTATTTTTTTCATTATTATATAATTTCTGCTTGTTTTAAAAGTTTTTTCAATATTGATTTATAATCATAACCGTCAGCAATAACCCGATTATGTCCTTTTTCTGAAATTGATTTTAATTTGGCTTGATTTTTTAAATAGAATTTAACTTTTTCTACGAACTCTTGTTCTGAAGAATAAAAAATCACTTCATCCTCATTAAAAAATGTTTCAACTTCAGCGTTTCTTTCCGTAATCAGTGCCGTGCCGCAAGCCGGTATTTCAAATGTTCGGGTTGTATGCAACTCCGGAACCCACTTTGATACAGCCCCCCACGACAAGGTGTATTTAGAAATGGTTTTGGCATAAATTTCCCCGTAAATATTTGTGCCCAAGTTTGTTATAAAGTTATTCTTTTTTGCAAAACGGTTCCATTTTGCCCCGGCAACAGTTACAGGAATCCGGTTGTTAATTAATTTGCGAATATATTGTTCCCTTGATTTTTCATAGTGACCAATAAATAAAACAGAATTGATTTTTTCGTCAAATGTATTATAAGACTTGTGCAGCTTTATATCAAAACCTTGTGTCGCAGTCAATAATTTACAGTTTCCGAGGTGTTTTTTATAGAGTTTTTGTTCATAGGACTTAGTCGTAATTGTGTAATCATAAAGGCGGAGGGATTTTGAAAAATGTTTAGATTTGTGATAAGTGAAAGCCGGATCGGGTGTGAAGTGGATTAATTTGTCAGATGCTTTTTTTAATTGTTTTGTTGTTTCTTCTGTAATAAAAACAGCCTTATCGGTCCAAATAACATCGTAATTACCCTGAACCCGAGCTTTTATGTATTGGTTAATGTTTTTAACAGCAAAACCGACTTTGTACCTAAACCCCAAAGATCGCATAAGCCGAGAAGCTTCAAAAAATGGTATATGTATATCAATAATATCAAATTGCCAATCTTTCAAAATGCTTGCCAGTGTATCTGCACGCATTTTAGAGGTGGTTCCTTCTGAATATTGTCCTATATATAAAAATTTCATATAAATAAAGATTCTATTTTATCGGTGTAATTTTTTGGAGAAAAGTCGGTTTCTATAATCTTTTTTGCAAACATTATTTTTTGTGTATAGTCTTCATTACTGACAATATTTGAGATTTTTTTCGCAAAATTTTCTCCCCAAGCATTTTCTTTCTTTATGACAAGCCCGTTTAGTCCAAGTGCTTGCATCAACTCTCCGGTTCCGCCCTCATTAAAAGTAATAATCGGAGTATTAAAATCAATTGCTTCAAAAATGATTCGACCCAAAGCTTCAACAGTGTTTAGGTGTATCACTAAATTTGTATTTAAATAAATTTGTTCTTTATTTTCATTAAAACCTTTAAAATTAAAAATAAAATCGGAATAATTTGCTGTTTTTTTCTTGAATGCTATAAACCATTCATCGCTTTCATAATAGTTTCCCCAAAAATTAAAACAGATCTTGTTTTCATTTTTTAAAAAGGATAAAATAGGAAAAATGTTATCAAGTTGTTTCGTTTTTGTAACTCTGCCAATAATGCTGATATTGAACTTTCTGTCTTTTATTGTTGAGGGGCTCTTTTCGGAAACATTATATGGGTCATAAATGAGTATTGGCTTATATTTTGGTTTTAAGAAAGAACTTATGTATTTTGATATTGAAATTAAGATTATATTTTTTTGCAGAGCTCCCAGCCGAGCTTCATTTGTATCCTCTTTAATACGAACGTGAACAATGAATCGGCGATTTCGAAATAGTTTTGCCAGAAATTTTATGTACCTTATATGCCCACCTTCATTAACATAAACGGTTTTTACGGAAAAACGAAAAAAGAGAAACAGAATAAGCTTCAAATACAAACGTTTTTCAGAAGAGAATGGTTGGATGATATGATTTGTTTCGTTTTTTGTTTTTTTATAAAAGGAACCACGCGATTTAATGAAAACAAAATATTTTTTTTTTGTGTTTTTAAGAAAATCAAGCAAAACATATTCGCTGCCGTATAAATTCCCTGAAGGTGATATGATTATTGTATTTTTCATTTATAAAGATTATAAATCAGCAACTTTCCACAGACCAAGACATTTTCTTTCATTGTTATTAATGATTTGTTCTTGGATCAAAAATATTGGTTCATTAAAACTAAATGGATGCAGTTGTAAATTAATATTATAATTATAACCGTCTCGGATTGATTTATTTTGTTTTGAATCGGGAAAAGTCGTTACCAAGAGGTATTTAATCTTGCTATTTTTAATATTTTTCATTGCTTTTTGCGTATTTTCCTGACTAAAATGAATGAACAGGTCTCTGACAATCATTAAATCGCTGTCGGGAAGTTTTCCGGTAATAATATCCATTATTTCAAAACTGATATTTTCTGTACCAAATTGTTTTGTGTTTTGTCGAACAAGCTGTTCGACAACATCACCACCAAGATATTGTATTCCGGATAGGTTTACAGTTTGCATCCAGTTAAAATCTCCACACGGAATATCTAATATTGTCTTAATTTTTCGGTTTTTGATAAAGCCGGTTAAGAAATCAACAACAGCCCTTGTTTTATAAACTTCAGACCCCGGGCCGGATATACTCTCATCACTTGCCCATAAATTAAATTTATAAATAAGTTTAAACTTCCAATTTCCGGGAACTATTTTAAAAATGACGGAGTAAAAGATGCGGTTTTTTATATTCATTTTAACTTGTTTAATTTTGCATTTTTTAAAAATCACATTGTTGCCAAAGATATAATAAAGGTATATACGATTGATTTAATAGAAAACAAGATATTGTTTTTTTTGTTTTTCAGAAAGATAAGCAAAACATAATCGCTGCTATATAAATTCCTCGATAGTGATATGATAACGGGATTGTTCATTTAAAAATTTTAATAATGTACAAAATACAACAGACTGTGTTTAGGTATGAAGAATCGAATTCTTAATTATTTCAACAATTCTGTTACTTACGTTTATGTCCCATAAAGGAATCTCTTCTTTTATTTTTGAGGGAATGGAATTAATATGAGATTCAATTTTTTTAAGTACAAATTGCTCGTTAATATCTAGTAAAATATTTGTGCCAAGATCAATAGTAACGGGTCTTTCTGTGTTTTTTCTAAAGGTAATACAAGGGATTTTCAAGAAAGATGTTTCTTCTTGAATTCCTCCGGAGTCAGTTATAACAAAGTCAGATTTTGAGACTAAATGCAAAAAAGAAAAATAGTTTTTTGGTTCTGTAAGTAGAATGTTTTTTTGTTTTAGATGGTATAATAAGTCGTGTTTCTCAAGAGAATTTCTTGTTCTGGGGTGCAATGGCAGAATGACTTTCCTTTTTGAAGCAACCGTTGTAATTATATTCACAATCTTTGTAAGATCTTTCTTTTTATCAACATTTTCCGGTCGGTGAAATGTAGCTACAACAACTTTTTGGTTATTCATAAAATCAATAATATTATTGTCCAGAATAATATTTTCCCATTTTTTTTTTGTCATTAGCAGGCATTCAATCATAATATTACCAACAAAAAAAACTTTTTCGTCATTAATACCTTCTTTTTTCAAGTTTTCTAATCCGCTATTTTCTGAAACCATCAAGAAATCAGAAATATGGTCTGTTATAATTCTGTTGTTTTCTTCCGGCATGTCTCTGTCGTAACTTCTTAAGCCACTTTCTACGTGTAAAACGGGAACACGTAGTTGAACTGCTGCAATTGCCCCGGCAGCAGTTGCATTAACGTCACCAAAAACAATTGCCAAATTGAACTTTTCATTTGAAAGTAGTTTCCCAATTTTAATTGTTGTTTTCCCTATAATTTCAGGGACACTATTACCACGAACATTTAAATTAAAGTCTGGTTCAGGTATTTGAAGAGACTCCCAAAAGCTATCAGACATATTTTTATCATAATGTTGACCCGTATGACAAATTTTAATCACAAACTCTGTTGTTTTAAGTTGATGATAAAGTGGGGCTAACTTAATAAAATTAGGCCTTGTTCCGGCAATTAATAAAATTTTATTATCTTTCATTATTGTTAAATATGCTTTGTTTTATTATCTCTGACAGTTTTTCTGTTAACTTTCGTCGATGCAATGTACGAAGAAATTCTTTATTTGGGTTAAAGGAGGTTTTTTTAGAAATTAAGGATAAAATTATATTTGAAGACTCATCGATATTGTCTGGATTACAAATAACACCTAAACCCGAATTTTCAATAATGTCTTTTTGTGCACCGTCTGTTACAAAAGATAAAATTGGCTTTTGAAAGGAGAAATACTCAAATGTTTTACCGGCAATGCTATAATCTTTACCGTTTAAAACCTTTGATGAGGTAATAAGCAAAAGATCGGTAGATTGTTGAAGTTCTTTAGTCTGTTCTTTGTTAACAAATCCCATAAGAGTGACAGTTTTTTCAAGGTTAAAATCAGCAATCATTTCAATGAGCCAATTATGAACAGTTCCTGCAAATTTTATAATAATTCGATTACGTATTTCCGGTAATGTATCAAATATTTTTTTTATTGTACTAAAGAAAAAATATGGGCTTCTATATAACCAATCTTCTTTTCGTGGTAGGAATTGTAATTTTTTATATGTTTTCTTTTCTTTGTTTGAGGCAAACATTTCTTTTCTTGCTTTTGGAGAATAATAAAAATTGCCAACATAAGTAATTATTATTTTTTCTTTTTGAGAAAGATTAACAGAAAAAGGCTTAAAGTCAACAACATCATCATAACCGTTTGGGATATAAGCAAATTTATCGGGAGAAATATTTGTATGTAATAATTTAAAATCGGAGATTGTTTGTTTTGATGTAACAATGATTTTGTTTGCAGCTTTGAAAACTGTTCTTTCTTTTTGCAATCTTTTTTTATAATGCCAAACAGACTGATATGGTGTTATATTCCAAAGTGTCCAAGCATCTCTCATGTCAATAATTAGAGGAAGATTGAACCGTTTGGAAATTTTTATAGCTTGAAACAAAACACCAAACGGTGGTGCCGTAACAAGAATTGCATCAATTTTGTTATTCGCAATTATTTTGGATACTTTAAAAAAGAAATCTTTTTTCCAGTATTTGTATTCTCGACTACCGGTGGTATTAAAAAAAATGTCTAAAAATGTTTTTAATTTATTCTTATTTTTGGATAGCAAGTCTTTGCTTTTAACCCCAATAATATCAACATTTTTATTTTGAATGTTGAACAATAAATTTTTATCAGTTGTAACAGGGCGATAAATTTTTTTATAATCATAAGGAGCAAGAGTAACAATAAAAGGTTTAATATTGAAATCATTAAAGTATTTTGCAAAAAATAAAGAACGAAAAACACCACCACTATTGAGAGGAGGAAATTCATATGCTATAAAAAGAATGTTATTCATTAATATTAAATTAAACAAAAAAAAATTGTTTTAGAGTTTTATCTGATTTTAGGATTGTAAGCAATGGTTGCCGGTTCATTCATTTTTTTTTGATTTTATATTTCGATTATACTTTGTTTGAAAACATTATAATTTAAAACAGGTATTGTTAAGTTGTTTGTGCTCTGCAACAATATTTTAAAGGATAAAAAAACAACTTCATCACTTTGCTTATTAAAAGACGATATGATTTAGTAACATAAAAAAGTTGTATTAAATATCCATATATAGTTTTATTAAAAAAAGGGAAGCGTTTTTGTATTATTAAAGAATCTACATATAAACTAAATGCATTAAAATATTTAACCTTTAAACTTAAAAGTTTATTATACTCGTATAGTTCTTCCAAGATTAAATAAGCTAGTTTAGTCTTTTCAAAACCAGATAAAGGACTATAAACACCATCTACATGTTTATTATAAACACCACCATTAAAATTAAAACAAAAGCCCTTTCCTTCTGACAATAGATGAAAAAAAAGGTGAGTATCTCTATAATATTTATATTTTGAAACCAAACTTATATCAAGGTTTTTTTTTCTAAAAACGACGGACAAGGTTTTTGTTAAATAACAATTAAAGAATGAATCTTGGCTTATTTCTAACCCGGGTGTATTATTGTTAAATAAATGTGCACAGTAGTCATCTGAATAAGAATTATTATATGTGTTAAATATTGAATAGCGATGAGAACATAAAGAGTATTCAGGATTTGCATCCAAAAAATCCACTTGTTTTTGAAGTTTTAGCGGGTCTGTCCAGTAGTCATCGCCTTCGAGTAGTGCAATGTATTTGCCTTTGGAAGAATTTAGTGCTTGTACAAAATTAGGCATCATACCAATATTATCATCATGCAAAAGTAACCTGAATTTATCCGGAAGTGTTTTTTTATAATTTAAAATTATATTTCTTGTTTTATCGGTTGATGCATCTTCTCCGATAACAATTTCATAGTCGAAACTAACATTTTGCGTTAAAATGCTGTCAATTGCTTTAGCAATATACCTTTCATGGTTATATGTAATCATTAAAACGGAAAGCTTCATGCTTAAAATGTTAACGGTTTTAATTCTTTAATTATTTTAGCAGGAGAACCAACAACCATTGTATTATCAGCAATATTTTTTGTAACAACCGCACCGGCACCAACAATAACATTTTTTCCAATTTGAATATTTGGAAGAACAACAGCACCTGTTCCGATGAATGAAAAGTCTCCAATTTTAACATTCCCTGAAATATGGACTCCGGGACAGATTTCTGCATATTGCCCAATGTAGGAATCATGTCCAACAGTACAATTCAAGTTTAGTAATGCTCCTTGTTTTATAGAAACATCATTCGTGATAACAGTTCCTGTCATAATATTCACACCAGATTCAATTATATTATTATAATTTCCAATATTTGCGAAGGGAGAGATGGCAGAACATAAGACACCACCAATAGAAGTAAAATTTTTTGTTATAACAGATCTGTTTTTGGGATTACCAATCCCTAAAACAAATTTAGGATTGTCTATAAAGATATTTTTTACCTCTTCAAAGTTTTGAAGAATTTTATATTTTTCAAAAAGGAGGGTGTTTTCATAAGAATTAACATCATCAAAAAAACATAAATTCTCAATTTGATTGTTTTGATGAAATATCTGTAAAACTTCTTTTGCAAAGCCTTTTGCTCCAATTATTACCATTTTCTTTAAATATTATTTTATAAAAAGGTTTGTTTTAATTCAGATTAAGTTAAGAATTCTATCAATATCCCTTTTCGAATCAATTATTCCTGCAATTATATATTTCTTTTCTTTTTCAACAATATCAATTACAATATTTGCCTGCGGGCCGGCTCCAAATAGAAATATTTTTCCCAGAATTACTTTTATTATATTATTGCTATTTTCATTTTATTATCTCCCATTTTCCGCCTTTGTTGCCACCTATACGTTTTATTTTATTTTGTTTTTTTAATTTTTCTATATCTCTAAGAATTGTCCTTTTTGTAACACTCAAAATTTCAGCTATTTCTGTTGTGGAAACTTTATTATTAATTTTCATTAATTCAATAATCTTTAAATGTCTTTGATTATCGGTGACATTATCGGTGACATTATCGGTGACATTATCGGTGACATTATTTGTTTTTTGCTTTTCATAACCAATCTTAACAAGATAACCTCCTGAATTTTCTTCAAATTTAAAATACATTGTCGGATATTCAGCAATTTGTTCTCGAATGCGACGGTATCCGCTTCCGTATTTTTCAATATCTTTTGTGAGATAAAAAGCCTCCGTTATTAGTTTGTTTCTGCTTTGGGCTTGATAATTATCTGTTTTCAGGTCTTCTACTGTTAAATTGCCGTATAATTTCCCGGGATTAAAAACAGTTATTTCTTTATCAAAAATCTTTATTTGAATATCGGTAGGGCTTTTGTAATCACGATGAATTATTGCATTAAGAATTAATTCTCTGATTGCAGGAAGGGGATATTCAAAAACTTCTGTTCGTTGCGTTGTTTTTCCTGTTATTTCAAATGCAACTTTTAAATGACTTATTATAAACATCATTGTGTTTTCAACGGCATCAAATAAAGTTCCTCTTACCATTTTATCGTCAATGATATGCGATTGTGTTTTGAAACGACCAATATGGACATTATAAAACATTTCCTCTTTTGAAAACAAAATCATTGCAGCATTTGTAGGAGTATTATTTCGCAAAAAACGCAATTTCATTAAACATTCAACAGCTGAACCTCTTAACTTGAATCGTCCGCTTTGGTTTACTTTTTCAATAAAAGAAATTATTTTAGTTTCATCTAAATCTGTATATTTTGCATTGACATAAGGGTAACTGTCCCACGAAGTTTGAATTGATTGCAGATAAACATCGTTTATTTCGTTTAATGACAGAAGATGATTTGAATTATTTTTCCGAATATAATACCTCCCTTGCAGAGCAACCGGCTTTACAGGAAACTCCGGAACTGAAATAACAACAATTGTTTTATTTTCAATAATAAATTCTTCAATATCAGGAAAAACAGAGGGTTCGGTTTTTGATTTAATTTCGTTTTGCCAATTTTGTATGCTCTCTTTGTTTAATTTAAGTCCTTTTATTATTCCTGTATCTGAAACACCGATAAATAACTTTCCTCCTTTTTTATTTGAAAAAGAAACAGCTGTTTCAATAACTTGTTTATTAAAACTAAGCTTAAATTCTGTGCATTCGTTTTCGCCTTGCGAAATTAAATTTCGGAGTTCTTTGTTATTCATTGATTAAATTGAATATTTTCTTAATATTTTCATTTCCCAAATCAGCATACAAAGGTAAACATAAAACTTGTTCTGCCATTTTTGTTGCCACAGGTAAATTTTCTTTTACGGCTGATTTCAGTCCTTTGTATGTTGAGAACTGACTAATTAACGGATAAAAATATTTACGAGCGAAAATATTATTTTGTTTCAGCAAATCATAAACTTCATTACGAGATTTCCCGAATTTATTTTCATTAATAAAAATAGGGAAATAAGAATAATTTTCTTTTACGGTATTATTTGAATTAATAAATCTAATTCCTTCTGTATTTTTAAATTCAGATTTATAAAATTCTGTTAATTTTTGTCTTTTTAATCTGTTTTCTTCGTATAAATCAAGCTGAAGTAATCCCATAATTGCACTTACTTCATTCATTTTTGCATTAATTCCGGGTGCTACAACTGTTTCTTCTCCTGCAAAACCAAAGTTTTTCAAATAGTCAATTCTCTGTTTTGTTTTTGCATCTTTACAAATTATTGCACCCCCTTCAAAAGTGTTAAAAGTTTTTGTTGCGTGAAAACTGAGAATTGATAAATCCCCCCAAGTTAAAATCGTTTCTTCATTTTGCTCAACGGCAAAAGCATGAGCAGCATCATAAATAATTTTAAGACCGTAAGTGTCTGCAATATTTTGTATTTTTTTGTTATCACAAGGATTTCCGTACACATGAACCGGCATAATTGCAGTAGTTTGAGGCGTTATTTGTGTTTCTATTTTATCCGGGTCAAGATTTCCGTTTTGTTCTTTTATATCGCAAAAAACTGGTTTAATTCCGTTCCAGTGTAATGCGTGTGTTGTTGCCACAAAACTGTATGGTGTTGTTATGACTTCTCCGGTAATTCTTAACGCCTGTAAGCCGACCATAAGCGCCAAAGTACCGTTTGAAAATAAGGACAGGTGTTTTATACCAAGAAATTCCGCTAATTTCAGTTCTAATTCTTGATGAAACCTACCGTTGTTTGTCAAGTGTTTGCTTTTCCAAAGTTCTTTAAGGTGATCTGTAAACTTGTCAAAATCAGGCAATGTCGGTTGTGTAACGTATATGTTTTTATTTTTTATCATTTTAGTAATAAACAGTAGTGTATTATATCGGGTTTGCAAACTAAAAAATTATGTTTTTAACACAATTCGATTATTTAAAAAGTTATCAAATTTACTAAACTTATTTTTAAAAAATCTAAGTTTTTTAATTTCATTCCATAATATTATTATTCCTTCTGCTTTAAATATCAAAAGGAAAAAAAAGTAAAACATCGTAAATAAGCTACCCCCAATTAACAAATGCAAAATTCGGTTCAATTGTATTTGTTCTCCAATCCAAAAAAGACTTCCTGCAAAAAACAGTGTAATGAACAGGTAAGGCAGAGTCATTTTAATAAACCAAAGCTGTCCGGTTTTTAATTGTTTTCCGGCAAACACAATATTAAAATAAACACTGATAAACATTGCAAAAGCATTACAAACTAAAAACCCCTCTAACCCCCAAATAAAGCCAAAAGCAAAACTTGCACCTAAAAAAGCTTTTTTAATGATTTCTAATTTTAAGAAAGCCTTAGAGTTTCCGGATGCTGATAATATGTTGACCAACAAAGAACTTATGGGATATGCATAACCGGTTAGTATTATTAAGCGAAAATACGGTATGGCAGGCACCCATTTGCTTCCGAAAAGAAGGATAATAAAATCAGCACCGGTTATAAAGAAGAAACCGGTTAAAAAAAATGCAACGAGCGCAATCAAATGATAGGTTTTGTGAATAATTGATTTAAATCGTTCTAAATCATCCTGTACCTTACTTAAAGCAGGGAACAACACACTCATTAAACTTGCAGAAGAATATTGAACGATGTAACTGTTCAATGAACGTGCTCTGTAATAATATCCTAATATTGCAGGAGGAAATAGTTTTCCGATTATCAATGAATCTAAATTTGAAAAAATGGAGTTAATGATTCCTGATAAAAACATTCTGAAACCAAAACTCCACAAATCTTTAAGAGCTTGCCAAGCAAATTGTAGTTTCGGTCTCCAACGAACGGAATAAAAGAGATACAGGTTTGCAATAATCGGTCTTAACAGACTTTGTACAACTAAACTCCAAACACCGAATCCTGTAAAAGCCATTGTTATGCCGGTAATACCGGAAACCAATGAAGAGATTAGTCCCGCTTTTGTAGGAATATTGTAAATTAACTCTTTTCTTAGTTTGGCTCTTATTACATTTCCGAAAGAATTTAAAATAAACAATAAAGACATTGTCTGTGTTATTGGTATTAGTTCTTTATTTTCATAAAATGTGCCGACAAGAGGAGCAAGAAAAAACAATAACAAGGTAAGAAGACTGCCGACGGTTATATTAAAAAAGAATACCGAACTGTAATGTTTGTCTGTAACGTTTTTTCTTTGTATTAATGCTGTTCCCAGACCCATATCTACCAGACTTGCAGACAGCATAATAAACACATTTACCATTGCTAACATTCCGAAATCCCCGGGGCTTAACAGACGGGCAAGGAATATTGAAACAATAAAACTAACGGAATGGTTTGCCATTTTACCGAGAAAATCCCAAGTAAAGGCTTTTATACTTTTTTGTTTTAAGTTTTCCAATAGTTTTTATGTTTTGCCGCAAATATATAAAATTGGGGCGAGTTGTTTAGAACAAATTGGTAAAAGTGTTTTTTTTAGCTGTTGTTTGTTGGCTGTTTGCTTTTACAAGCTCAGCAAGCAAGACCGGCGGGTTGCTGTTAAATCAGTAAGTTATTTCTTTCAACAAAAAATCCAAAATCTTTTGTGTTGATTCTTCCAAAGTCAGGTCATCGGTATTTACGATAATATCCGAATGTTCCGGTATTTCAAAAGGTGAACTGATTCCCGTAAGA
>JGI24023J19991_10002020_pt1 | contig 15065 bp, 10 predicted proteins | sample Cruoilmetagenom1_FD_19991 | JGI IMG/M metagenome (IMG submission 19991) | reverse complement strand
CATCCCTGCCAGCCGCAGAATCCCTGTAGTATTAGGACTGTAAACGCTTAGACCTGCATCCAGTTTAAGATCTATATTTTCAGCTTTATAGGATAACCCTGCAGTACCAATAATCGATCCGGTAGCATCTCCAGGCTGCTCTATATAGCTTGAATCCAGTATATTCCATCGTAACCCAAGTCCTGTATTCATTGTAAAGTTATCAGAAAAATTATATTTGCTTCCAAGTGCTATTAAAAGATCTCCGGATATTCCTGTATTAGCCATAGTTCTGTAACTTATTTCAATTTGAGCATCTGAGGGTACTGGAAATAGAAATGTCACAATTCCACTGTCAGGATTAAAAGTGTGTCGGTATTCATCCAAACCATTTAAAGTTACAGAAACTGAACCCTCTAAAACATTATCTCCCAGATAATAGCCGCCTGCAGGGTATAATCTTTGTAAAAGCAGTTCTTTATCTGAAGGAGAGCCACTAAGGAGTCTGCCCGGTTCATAAACAAGAGTATCGTTGTCTATACTGGCTGCAAGAGGATAACGGTTGGCAGGATCTCTATAAGATTCTCCATTGTAAAGAACTCTGACCATGTAATCTTCAAATGTTGATGATGTATCTAAGTTTTCACCAATAGATAGATTAATATCAGTCAGGCTTGTCTTAAAGAGGGAAGGATCATCTGGTATTAAATAGGGGAGAGAGTAAATACTAAACATCTCAAAAGGTGAGAATACTCCCGGTTCGTAGAGAATCAATATTGGATCTGTCTCAATTCCAGTCAGACTTCTGTCTGACATAGCCTGGCCAAGGTATGAAATAGTAAAATCGAAATCAATAGGTGCAGTCGTGATATCAATTGTATCAACATCTTCTGCAGCAAAAGCATCTGCTCCTAAAGCAACATCTCCTACAGGATCTCCATTTTTTGTATAATAAACAGCAGCTCTACTGTTCAGAGGTTTACGAAAAAAAACAATTCCTTCTTCTGCGGATATTATAGCATCTTCAGAATCTGCAAGACGATATGAAGAAGTTCCGTAAGCAGCAGAACCTGAATAAGTTCCTCCGCTGTTTTCAATATATACTCTTAAATTATCCACATTATCATCCGGAAGAATAAAATATCTTCCTGTAACATAATCAGTTAGTTTAATACGTTGAAGATCTACTTCGTACTGTCCTATATAATTTTTTACCTGTTTTTCAGCTGGATCATATCTAAGCATTAACTGATGTTCGGATTTATCATTTTTAAATAATGCCATCGCACCCATAGAATCAGTTGATGCTTCAGGGATGTTCATATAGGAATAGTTCCCAAAACCAATATCCGTATTTCCTATTCTTACACTTTGGATAAAATTTTCATCTACAGACTCATAACCAAATAAAATAGTATTAAGTTCATAATCATCAATAAATGAAGCTTCAAAAAAATAACTGTTCATTAGCCATAGGGATATAAAAATATCAGGACTATGTGTTAATTCCAATCCAGGCAGCATTCCTGGAAAGGAACTTTCTTTTAAATCAGGATCATCTGAATTCCACGAAAAAGCATAACCTCCCCGGATTTCAGTTTCCCATGAGCCTAAAAGATAAAGATCAACATCTTTACCTCCCAGACTGCTGCTGAAGATTGATTTTGGAGCTTCCTCCTCAGGCAGTAAAACTATCTGGGCAAATGTAAAGTGAGATACAAATATAAATAGAATAAAAAATAGTTTTATAATTTTAATCATTGTGTTACTCTTAGTTAATAAATACTCTATCACAGGTCGTTAAAAAAGCAAATGAGCACTGAAATTGATAAAGCAGAACTATTTGTTACAAGATTACTTTCAAATCCAACACTTCTTACTCTAAATCCTCTGCAAAAAGAGGAACAAATATTAAGTTTTATGGAGATAAATGCCAAACAGCTTTTACCTACATTATCTTCAGATGCATTTTTCCCCGGACTATCCTGGACTGCAATACGCAGCCTCCTGGTTGGAAAGCTTAGGGAACTAATAGATGAATCTTTAATACCTGGTTTGCAAAGACAGTTGTATGAGAAAATCGACTTTGGTTTCATTTCATTGCTGCGACAGCAAAGCTGGCCACAGGAAAAATCAAAAGAAGCTGTTTTTAATTTTACGAAGAAGATTATTATCAGCCCAGAGGGTAGAAATGATTTTTCAGGCAGTTATAATGCCATATCCAATCAAATTGTACACAAGTATCTAAATAGTATTTTTTCCGCTCATTCATATATTCACTTTGAATTAACTAAAGTTCAAAGGCTGAAAATGAACAAAGATGAAATTATTAATATGATTAATATATCATTACTATTAAAACCCTCAATTTATGTCTTTAGTTCAAGTATGAATAAGGAAAGTTCCAGTGGTATTATAACGCAATCATTTGCAGAAAAAGTAGAGGCATCCCTGATTAAGGAAATCCCTTCTTTACCGGAAGTTTTGATTAAAAGTGGAGTTAGAAGTAATTTGTCATTCAGAGATCATAAATACCTCCAGGCTACAGCAAGATTAACTTCCATATTTAATACAATGGCACGATCTGTCAAAGCAGATATGAAAGTTGACCGGGGGGCTTCCAGCCCTGAAAAAAGTTGGTTTAGTATAGCCAGGAAAAATTATAAATATTTTGGATGGGATATTAAAATGCTGGATGAACTATACAGGTTCTCAGCCGAGAATAATTGGTAGGTATATAATATGCAAAAAAAAATTAAGAGTTTTGTAGAATCAATAGTTGTAATGGCTATATTTTTAGTACTTATTCAGACCTTTCTTGAAGATTATTCTGTTTTAGCAGGATGGAGTTGGAACTTTCGAAAAATTCTAATTTATTCAGGTTTTGGATTTGATTTGTTTTTTTCAATTGAATTTTTAATACGATTTTTTTCTGCACTATTGAATAAGAAGGGTAGTATTTACTTTCTGGAAGGTAAGGGGTGGATAGATTTTCTAGCTTCTATTCCTCTTTTAATTTTTAATAGCGGGCCATCTTTCTTTGCTCTCATTACTGGAAGCGGTTTTTTCTTTGGAATGGGCGGTCTGTTAAATATATTAAAAATAATTAAAGTAATACGAATAGCCAGAATACTGAGATTACTCAGAATATTAAAAATATTTAGACAAATAAAACATACTGGCAGTTTAATGGCTCAGCGTCATATTGCAAAAATAACAACATTAAGCATAACTACTTTTGTGTTTACTTTACTTGTATTTTCAATTTTCAGTGGTCTCATTGCTCTCCCATCTTCAGAAGTTAAGTTTGAAAATAATCAAAAATTGAGTATTAGTAAATTTATTGAAAATAAAGATAATACAAATTTATCGGAGGCAGCTGGAAATTTTGCTGATTATGAATCAGATCTATTAATAATTAAAAATAACGGAAATACTATTTTTTCACGTTTTGATAACCCATTTTATTCCACAGTATTTGGTCCTGGAGACTACAAGTATTTTAAGACATCAGAGTTTGAGTTTTTCTTTGATGTAAGAGAGTTGTCTCAAATCCAAGCTATAAGCAATATTATGTTCTTTTTAGTTGTTGTAATGAGTGTTCTTGTCTTTCTGGTCTACTATAGCCCCCATTTTGCAATGACCATAAGTGATCCGATTCATGTAATGAAAAGAGGATTTCTTGAAAAGGATTATAATCTTGAAGTGGAAATTCCAGAATTATATAAAAATGATGATATTTACAAATTAGGATCCTTATATAACGAAATTTATCTTCCTATGAAAGTTAGAGAAACAGATACAGGCAATAGCCATACTAATTTATCTATGGACGATTTTGAAGATTTATTTAAGTAGATAGTTTATACAGATTCTTTTGTAAAGAGGTATAAGCTTTCAATTTTATATGTTCTGCCAATGGAAAAAGTAGTAATTATATTTTTTTCACTTTTAAGATTTAGTTCAAAAAAGTGATTTACTGGTTCAAAATTACTGTCTTCTATCCTTATTTCAAAGTGAAATGTTCTTTCTTCATTTTCCTCATCTGCAGCAACTGGTGCCGGCATAAAGGTATAACTGCCATTAGTACTTTTAACAATATTAAAAGGATTTTGCCATGTATTATCAATCATTTTTGATGGAGTATTCTCAAATAAAAGACTAATTGATAAATTTTCTGCAGGAACAAAATTATCTCCTCTAAGAACCGATCCAATAATAGACGGGAAATTGAATAAATATCTGGTTGAAATATTTATATTAGTTTCTTTTGAATTGTAATACGATCTTTTTGTTTTAGAAACTTTTTTTATTCCTTCATTTACCAAAGTAACCATATCCACTTTAGTTTGAATAAGATCATGATAATTATCTTCGAAATGGAGAAGACCTCTGCCAGAGATAATATATTCCGGTTTTATCCTGTTAAGAACATAACATGCTACATCTAACCTGCACTGAAGACAATCTGCCATTTCAAATCCTTCTTTTTTCTTGTCTTCAAATATTTCATTTACAGTGTCCCGTACAATGCTTTCCATAATATTATGAACATTCATGGCTTCCCCCTAATAATACTTAAAGTTAAATTATAACAAAAAATATATCAATTATCTAATCATTTTTCACAAAAAGATCATCTTTAAATTTATGAGCTTTAAAAATGTGTTCCCTGGTTAATTTATCGATATGTGAAAGTTGTTTAATTATAGGTTTAATTTTTGATCTTATATTTGTATCCTTGTGAGGGCAATTAAACACAGAAACAGGAAGATCAATTTCCCTTTCCAGTTTTTCTATTACACTTTCTCTTACTTCACACATTGGCCTGATGATATAAATTTTCCCATTAAAAAAGTCCTGTACTGGTTGCATGGTGGAAAAATCTGCTCTAAAACAAAGGTTTATTAATGATGTTTCAGTAAAATCATCCAAATGATGGCCTAGAGCAATTTTTGTAATCTTATTTTTTTCTGCATAATCAAATAGAATCCTGCGCCTGTTTCTTGAACATAGATAGCAATTAAAAGAATTATTGAATGATTCAGGAAACATATGAGCATCTAATATTTTAAATGGAATTTTTAAAATTTTAAAAAATTTAATTAGTCTGTTAATCTCTTTTTCATTGATTGCATATTCTTTCCAATTTATCATTAGAGCAGTTAACTCATAGGTTATTGGGAGCCATTTAAGTCTTAAAGCCAAAGCAAGAGCAAGGGCCAGGGAATCTTTTCCTCCGGAAATTCCCAGTAGAACTCTGTCTCCATTATTTATCATTTTAAACTTATTAATACCTCGTCCTGTTTGTTTTATAAACCTTCTTACCCAGGTTGGAATATTTCCTTCAGTTAAATCCTTAATGCTTATCAAAGGGTGCTCCTCTTGTCCTATATTATCAATTGAATTAAAAAAATATTATTAACAGGATTTTCTTTAATTAGTTTACCTGCTATAATTATGGAACTAGTGTATACTAGTTTTTGAATTATTACTTGCCCGGAGTGATTTAAAAGGTAATTGTTGATATAATGAAAAGTATAAAAAATTATTTTAAATTTATAATTATTATATTATGCCTGCTTATAGTTTCCTGTATTAAAACGGAAAAAACAGAGAAACCGGGGAACCAGGATATTAAAATAGAATCTGAACAAGCTGAATCAAATACACTGGTTTTTGGTGAAACAAGGGAAAAAAAATCTTCAGTTTTGGAAAGTACTAATGAAAATAAAGGTTTTTCTGAGATTGAAAAAGGTGATATTAAGGGACAGTTATTGCCAATTGATTCCAGGAAAATTATACCCGAAGATATGGTTATAGGAAAACTCCTGAATTTTAGTAGCACTGATCCTGCTGCCAACTCTTTTTACAATGCTGTTTTAGTTTTTTTTAAGGACCTGGAAAAAGGTGTTATAAATAATGACGTTTTGCATCCATCATGGAAAAACAGTATAGATATAATTTTTACTGATAGTCTTTCAAAACGTGATTTTTCAATTAGGGTAGGTGAAATTATAAATAAGGCTGGTATTAAGTCAGCAAATATAAGATTGATAAGCAGTATAGGACGATCAAGTGGAAATGTCCTGGGGGATAATTTTGAGGGTAATTTGCTTTTAAGTAATGTTTCAATAGATTTAACGCAATTGGATGATGTATATTTAAGGGACAATATGGAGTTTAATCCCCTTAGTTATTCAAATTTATTACTTAATTATTAAAAGACTGATAAAAATATAATAAATACTATGATAATATAGATTTTAATTCTTTTTATCATCTTAATGGAGAAATTATGGGAACTGAGATGGGTCGTATTGAACAGGAATTCATTCTTTCTGATATTATTGAGAAAAAACTTCCTGTTAAACTTCATTTTAATAAAACTGAGGTAGATGGGATATTTCTTTCCCTGGAAGATAATTACTTACTTTTTTCGAGTAGTGACAGTGTTATTAATGAAATTACAGTTGGTGAAAATATTAATTTCTTTTTTGCATTTTTTAGCCATACAATGACTTTTAGCAGTAAAATACTTAAAGATGGTAATCCCCTTAATGTAGCAATCCCTAAACATATATATAAAAATTTAAAACGTAAGTTTGTCCGTGTTTCCTCGGGAGCAGATATAGAACTTTCTTTTACACTTGAAAATGCTAAAGTTGTATTGGATTTTCCAAAAACACAGGAATATGAATCTTTGGAAGAAAATGCATACTCAGATGATTTTAATTTTCCAAATCTAAAAGAATTATTTCAACAATTTAAAATAAGATCTACTACTTATGCTGATGAAAGTGAAATAGTAATGCTTAGAGGGAAAGATTTAAATACATTTGAAGAAGAAATAATAACTGATACAGGAAAAAGTCTGCTTATACCAAATACAACTCTTCCTTTTCCTAATAATAGTAAATTAGATAGTGAAATTGCCATTACTGAAGAAAATTTTCTCGATAAACATGGAGATGAAGTAGTTTTCCATGGTAAAAATCTACGACAGATGGATGTGTTAATTAAAAATAAATATGAACAAGGTATATTTGCAGAATTATATACCCCTGTTATATATCATGAGTATGCTGTCAGCTACATCAGACTTTATAATAATAAAAATAAAAATAATCCTTTTACGAAAAAAACACTTGATTTTGCCAGAGAATTTGCTCGTATTCTAACATTTTCACTTGATAAACAAGGGTATTTTTCAGGTGGTACATTAAAGGAAAGTAAATATACACCTGAAATAATTGATATAAGTGCTTCTGGTATTCTTTTTACACACCCCGAGAAGAAACTATCCGAAATACTTGGAATGTATGGAGATTTAAAACTAATTTTAAAAATTGGGCCCAGGAAAATTGAGCTGGTTTCCAGAGTAATGAGGAAATATAAAATAAAAGATGTTTATTTTTATGGTATTCAGTTCCTTGAGGTAGTACCTGAAGATTTTAGATTTTTGTTTGATTATGTGTACGGACGACCTTTTTCTGATGAAGATGATAGATTTTGGGAGGGGGGTGCAGAACCTCCTGAACTAAAATTTTAATTATGCTAATCTAATTAATTATATAAGATTAAATGGGGCTTTATGATTTATATTATAATTGAGTTGAATGGGTTTAGACAACTAAAAAAAATTGATAACATATTTACTGATAAAATAGTTGAGTATATATCAACTACATTTTCCAGTGAAGAATGTGCTCTTGTTGAAGGGAAAAATAGTGTCTTTATATATTCATGCAATCAATTTGAAAAAGATTTAAGCTCTATATTTAATAATACTATTAATATTTATAATTATTTAAAATCAGTTAGTAATAATTTAGCAGGTTTTAATATTTTAATTGATTTTCTTGCCGGTGAATATTCTGAAGATTATTCACAGATCCTTTCACAAAAAATATTTACATTGAATTGTGATGAATCTCTATATATAAGTTCAGAAAAATTTTCTTTATTTGAATCTTTTGGTGATTATGAACAGGAAGATAACTTTTTTAAACTTATTCATTACCATGAAAGTAAAATTGATAATCAGGAGGATATAGTATCTGTACTTTCAAAATCATCTAAAATTGAAAGATATCTGGATATACTTACACCTTTTATTAATAGTGATAAAAAAGGGCTGGTGTTTTATTATGGCAAAAATATTCCTGGAATATCTGTTGTAAGTTATTGTATTGCAGGAATTTTGCAAGGTAAAGATAATAATGTCCCATGGCTATATATAAATCCCGGCAATAGCCATATTATTCATACACATCCTTTGATATCCTCTATGAATAAATCTTTTATAGAGATTGTTTCCATGTACTTGAATGAACCTGAATTATCTATATGGAATGAAAAGTATCATTTCATATTTAATACTAATAGTATTATTTTTGATGAAGATGCAATAATCCTTTTTAGGATATATTTAAAAGCATATTCTGCTCATATGTTAAAGTTATTATTACCTCCTGTTGTTTTTATTCTTAATTCACAAAGTTTTAACGACATTACTTTAGATTATATTTCCAATATTCTGGAAGATTTATATATAGATTTTGAAATATTAACCGTGATATTTTCACAGGAAGAGGATCTTCCTGCTTCTTTTCATGGGTTTCAGGGTAAAAAACTAAAATTTGAACCATGGTCTTCTGATTCTGAAGATATTCTTCAAATATATTCGCCTGTTTCATTTTATCATTACAAAATGCTTCCAAAAATGGAGCATAAGATACTTAACGAATTAGATTATACGAAATATATGATAAAAAATTTAGGACATAGTTTAACGCATTTTTTACTTATTTATAGTTTATTTTATGATTTATGTACAAAAGATGAAATGATTTTATACTTATCTACAGATCAATCAGATATATTCAGGCATGAAAAATATTTTAATGATTTAGTTCTAAATGGTTTTATTTTTCCTGATAATAAGGCTGAACCAATATTTAAAAATATATTTGACTTGTTGAACTATAATTTTAATTCAGAAGATGAAATTCTTATAGAAAGGATAATAAATAGAGTTATAGATGATTCAAAAGGTTTTAAAGTAACTATTTTTGAAAAAATATCTGCTATTTATAAAAAACTTAAACAACCAGTCAAAGAAGCTTTTTACTTACTTAAAGTTATTGATTTATTAATTATAAAAGGCAGTACAGAAATAGCTGGTCCTTTTTTTAAACGGATTGCTGAAATATTACGAATGAATATACATGATAAAGATATCATTGATTTACGGCAGAATATTTTTTTCTTAAAAGCAGCAATTTATGATAATAAGGATGATTTTGCTTCTGATATATATATGAAATTAAATGAAAAAGTAATTGATAATACTTCTTTGAATTCTGAACGCTTGATGGCTTGTTCAGAATATTTATTTGCAAATTATAAGTATAAAAAAAGTTTGGATATTGCTAAATTAGCTTTAATTGATATTCAGGATTCTGAAAATTTAAAATTAAAAACTCGTGTAAATGTAAATTTAGCTAGAATTTTAATGGGAATGAAAAGAATTGATGAATCAAAAGATTATTTCAAAATTGCTAAAGAGACAGTAGATAGATCAAAGGATTTATATACTCTGGTTGAAATTAATACACATGAAGCTGTAGTCAATTTTATATATGGAAATTTTTCAGAAAGTTTGAGGTTAGTAAAAGATTCATTATCTATTTGTAAAATAACCGGGAGAAGAGATTGGGAGTTATTTATTGTATTTTTAAATGGAAGAATTTTATTTGAATTAGGTGATTACTCAGCAGCAGTTGTGAAATTTTCTGAAGGTCTTAGACTATGTGATATTTATTTTGATAATAAGAAAAAGAATCTTTTTAATATATGGTTAGCACGATCTTTTATCTATTTGAAAGATATTAGTTATGGTTTGAAAATTTTGAGTAATTTTGAAAGTTATTCAGAAGCATTATATTTTTATGCAGAAGGTCTCTTTTTTCTTAAGGAATTTAATAATGCATTTGAAAAAATTAATATGGCATATTCTTTGGAAAGGGATAGGAATAGATTCTTTTGTTCTTCAAATATTATTTTTTGGGAAAGCGGGTATGATTTAATTGAGGATAGAAGTTTAGTTGTAGAAGGCGGTTATGGTGTTCTTTTTCAACTTATAAAGGCATTTAGGGCATTTATATTGGCCAAGACTAAAAATGAAAATGATGGAAGAATAGAATTAGCAAGGTTAACAAGAGAAGACAGTCTTTCTGAAATAGATCTTAATAATGGGTTTTATTATTATCTCCATTCACTTACTCTTCCGGAACATACTGGAGCTGAGGCTGTAGATAGGCTGACACTTCTAAGTAAGGCATTAAGACATATACAAAAGACTGCAAGTAATATTGATAATCCAAAGCATCGACAACTGTATTTAAGCAGGAATTATTGGAATTCAGGATTAATGGAAGAGGGTAGAGCACATAAACTTATTTAGATATTGACACAAATTATTCTCATTGGTATATTACCCATGGTTTTATATTGGTGGCGTAGCTCAGTTGGTAGAGCAATCGGCTCATATCCGGTCTGTCAGGGGTTCAAGTCCCTTCGCCACTACTTTTATTTAAAAAAGTTTAGTTCAGTCTATACTGCAAATTTCTAATTTAGTCATGGAGTTAAAATGGATAAAACCGTAAAAGATCTCCAATACTGGAAATTCTCTGCTTATGGTTTTCTAAAGAACCTAAGATTTTTTGATCCCTTTATAGTTTTATTTTTCTTAGAGACTGGTTTAACATATCTTGAAATTGGAATATTAATTTCTTTTAGAGAGATCATAATAAATATTCTTGAGATACCTTCCGGAGTACTGGCTGATTCCTTTGGAAGAAGGAAAAGCATGATAGTTTCTTTTTCTTCATATATAGTTTCTTTTATAATATTCTTTTTGTCCAAATCCTTTTTTACACATCTGCTGGCAATGTTGTTTTACGCTGTAGGAGAAGCATTTCGCAGTGGTACTCATAAGGCTTTAATCCTTGAGTATTTAAAACAAAAAAAAATTATGGATTTAAAAGTACATTATTACGGACATACTCGAAGCTGGTCTCAAATGGGGTCTGCTGTATCTGCTATCCTCGCAGGCCTTATAGTATATTATAGTCCTGGTTATAGATTTGTTTTTCTTTTTTCTATTGTACCATATATTATGGGACTCTTTTTAATTTGGAGTTATCCTGCTGGATTAGATTTTTCCGATAATACTGTAAAAACAGCTAAACATGAAAAGATTATTTATAAAACAAAGATAAGGAATACTCTTAAAGATATAATAATAATTATAAAAGGGGCTGACTCAAAAAGAGCTCTTATAAATTCCAGTCTATATGATGCGGTTTTTAAATCAATAAAAGACTATCTTCAGCCTGTTTTACTTGCTTTAGTTATTGGTATGCAGTTTTTATCTGATTTTAGTGAAGATGAAAAAATATCAATTCTTTCTGCAGTAGTATATTTTATTCTTTATTTTATGACTTCCTATGCATCAAAACAATCCGGAAATTTTGCTAATCAATTTAAAACTAACGAAAGCAGTCTTAATTTTTCTTTTATTTTAGGAATAATATTTATTTTAATTATTGGAATTTTTATGTATACAGGTTTAAGTATTTTTTCTGTAGTATTTTTTATAATATTTTATATTTTACAAAATATTAGAAAACCAGTTGCTGTAGGGGTATTAAGTTCTCATATACCTGCTTCTGCAATGGCATCCGGTTTATCAATCGCATCACAGATTAAAACTGCTCTTGTTGCTGTTTTTGCACCTTTACTTGGGTTTTTTATAGATCATTATAGTTTTGGATTAACCTTTATAATTCTTGCAGCTTTTCTTGTTGTATTGTATCCTTTTGTAAGGTTGGTAAACTCAAATAATGGAGACAAACAATGATTTTGTTTTTTATTAAGAAAGTATTTTTTGATACCTGGGATAATCTTCTTACTATAGTACTTTTTAATATTGGTTTTTCTATTATTATCGCAGGTTTTTCGTATCTTGCATTTTTGTTTGAACCTGCAGGTATAGGTTATTTTATAACAGTAATTATTGCAGTATTTATTTTTAATTTTTATGCTTCAACTGTTTCAGGGTATATGAATGAGCTTATTGCCGGGACCAGTCCGGATTTAAAACAATTCCCTGAATTGTTTAAAAAATATTTTAAATCTTCGGCTGTCATTTCGGGTATCAGTATTATTCAGATTGCAGCATTAATAATTGGTTTTCCTTTTTATTTTTCCATTGGAGGATTACCTGGTCTTGTAGGTCTTGTTACACTTTTCTGGATCTCCGTTTTGTGGTGGGCTGCAATACAGTATTTTTTTCCAGTTGCTGCACAACTGGAAACCAGCATAAAGAAACAATTTAAAAAGTCATTTATACTATTATTGGATAATACTTTTTTTTCTATTTTCCTTGGATTATATACTATTTTTACATTAGGATTATCTTTTTTTACTGCACTTTTAATTCCTGGAATTACAGTTGCTCTACTAGCTCATCAGGTTGCCCTAAAACTTCGGTTATATAAATATGATTATCTTGAGGAAAATAAAGAAGCAAACAGGAAAAATATTCCATGGGCCGAATTGTTATATGAAGAGAAAGAAAGAATTGGTACAAGAACTATAAAAGGGATGATTTTCCCCTGGAAAGAGTAGGGGCGAACGGCCTTTCGCCCATACTCAATTTAACCGTTTGCCTCTATTACAGTTTGCCCCTACTCGATTTCACCTAAAAGCATCTTCAGGTCTCTAATTTGGGTAACAAGTTTTCTCCGATCTAAATTTTGAAACTTCTTGGGAATCATAGCCCTGCTTGTACATTCCAATACAGCAACAAGATTTTGGAGTTCAATTTCATGGGGATAAGAAGGTGGAATAAAGTCTCTCAATGTATCTTCCAGATCCTGTTTTGTTACTATTACGTGATTATTCATTGTTGCATTGAACTTAGCTCTGATTAGAATTGCTTCCAGATCTGCTCCGGAAGAATCGAAGTGATGTTTTTTTAGAAGATCAGAAATAGGGAATTTCTGAATTTTCAGTTTTAATTTACGTATTAAAGTTTGATAAAGATCTTCTTTCTGTTCGGCTGTTTCCGGGTAAAATAGTGCAAGATGTTCTTCGGCTCTGCCCTGTCTTTTAAGATCAATAGGAATTAGATCCGGCCTGCTGGAAAGTAGAAACCATAGTATCTTCCCCCGATATTCAGTATTTCCCATAAAAGATGCAATTTGTGCAAAAATTCTATTACTTGTTCCTGCATCTCCTTCCTGGTTCCTATCACCCAGAAATGCATCCGCTTCATCAATCATTACACCTACAGGAGACATTGCTTTGAGAATATTCAATGATTTTTCAAGATTGGATTCTGATACCCCATTCCATTTGGAACGGAGGTTTAAAAACCTGACCATTGGTATCCCAATATCCTCTGCAAATGCAGTTACCATAAATGACTTACCCGTTCCAATCGGGCCGGAAATTAGATAACCCATAGGAAGAACATCAAGGCGTCCCTGCTTTATTGCTTTAACAGCACTGTAAAAACGTGATTTTACAAAATCATGTCCGGATACAAGTGATAGATTATGGCTTGTTTCTATAAACTCCAGTAAACCCGCAGCTTCATTTTCTATTATTTCTTTCTTTTTTTTCTTGAGATAATCCAGGGTTACAGGTTTATCCTCCTGAAAAGATTCAGCAGCTATCTGATTTAAATTCATAAGATTCAAACCGCTGGTCAGTTTAGCCATTTTCCCGCAGCTTAAACGGCTTTCGAGTATAAGTTCTTCCTTTCTTTCCAGAAATTCGAGAAAACTTTTTCTAATATTCTCATCCGGAATGGGAATACCAACCTTTACAGTGCTTGGGGAACGAACAAGAGTTATATTAAGATCACTAAGGTTCTCTGTTAAGAGAATTATAGAAACATCCCCCTGAGTAAAAATAGGGTCATGAGACCACCTGTTTAACGTTACAAGGCAGTATCTGTCCTCTTCTGTCATACTTGTTAAATCTGTATTGGGAATAAGAGTCTCTGCATAGTCAATCAAAAGAACAATTCTTAAATTATTTGGAATATTCATAAGAAAGTATTTTTCAAGAAGATCAAAGGCTTTATATGGATCCTTCACAAGGAAATCTTCCAGTTTTTTATTGGGATAAGCTTTCTTCATAGCAGAAAGGTATTTTTCCTGCATTTCGGGAGTACAAAAATTTATTCCCGAGGATCTGTCGTAGTAGACAATAATATCCTGATTACCAAAAAGTACTTCAGATATAAATTCCTGTATTCTAACAAAGATAAACTCTCCTTCGTACATTTTATTTGGAAGAAAATCTCTGATATTTCCATGTACAAGATAAAGATTAGTTGTTTTAGAGCAGTATTTATATGATAAATCCTGTGCCCAGGCTGGCAGGACCTTTATAAAGTCAAGGTTTTTAAGAATAAGCTGTTCGGACATTACCCCTCCCGGAAGGTTAATACCAGTAAAGTATACGAACAAATGGAATAGAGGTCAATTGATGGGGTAGATCTGGTTTTTAATACTTTGCAAAAAAATCTCAATGATATTTTTTTACGAAAGTTTTATAATACATGATATATTATTATCCAATGTGTAATATTGTTAATTAGAAGGAATCCTGTGGTTATAAGTCTTTATAAACCTGTAACAACATTATTGCTCAATATTGAAAAGGTGTTGAAATGAAAAGACCATTACTACTATTATTCTTACTCACAATACTTGTATTTCGAGTATCATCTCAGGAAACGGATCTTCCTGAACTTGTTTCTGATCTGGAAAAGGGGTCGTCTTATTTAAATGATGGAGACTATTCCGGAGCAGAAGAAATTTTTAAGAATATACTGTTGGAAAATAGGAGTACTGAGAAAGCACTTGTAGGATTGGGAAGAGCAGTTCTATATCAGGATAGACTGGAAGAAGCTTATGAGATATTTCATAAGGCAACTGAATCTTTTAATTCTCCGGATGCCTGGTTTTTTAGTGGATACACTCAGTTTAAACTTGGAAACAGTG
>JGI24023J19991_10002018_pt1 | contig 15070 bp, 13 predicted proteins | sample Cruoilmetagenom1_FD_19991 | JGI IMG/M metagenome (IMG submission 19991) | reverse complement strand
GGTTGGTGCGGCTGTGGAAGCCGCAGGGCTGGAGTAAAATAAGATTACTGACGTGAGTTTCTACCCAATGCTTCATTCTCTCTCGACAATCAGCTTCCGAAACTCCTCTACCAGCGAGGCAAATCTCTCCAGAGCACTGTTCACAGGTTCCGGCTTGTTCATATCCACTCCAGAGAGTTTCAGAGACTCGATTGGGTACTTTGAGCCCCCTGATTTGAGGAAGTTCAGGTAGTCGGTCTGTTCGGATTTACCACCTTCCAGCACCCGGGTGGAAAGGGCCATGGCCGCCGAGAGGCCGGTGGCGTATTTGTAGACGTAGAAGGCCCGGTAGAAATGGGGAATTCTCAGGCCTTCGAGGTCGCTTACCTCCTCCAGGTTCATGGCTTCACCGAAATACTCACTCAGGAGTCCGTGATATTTTAATCGAAGGCTGTCCAGGGTGAGGGGTTCTCCGGCTTCAACCATGGCATGGGTGTCCCGCTCAAACTCGGCGAACATGGTTTGACGGTAGATGGTGGCAATCACATCGTCGATCTGTTTACCTACCAGATAGGCTTTTACAGCCTTGTCGGAAGTTCCNTTAATGAGTTTGTCGGCCAGGAGCTGTTCGTTGAAGGTGGAGGCCACTTCGGCTTCGAANATGGTGTAGCTGTAGTGGGGGAAGGGGTTGTTCCGACCGCTGTACCAGGAGTGCATGGAATGGCCGCCTTCATGGGCCAGTGTAAATACATCCCGTAGCACATCTTCCTTGTAGTTCATCAGGATGTAGGGTTCTCCGGTGAAGGAACCGGCGCTGAAGGCCCCGGAGCGTTTGCCTTTATTCTCGTATTTGTCGGCCCAGCGGCCGGAGAGTCCGGAGCGGATGGTGGAAACGTATTCTTCTCCAAGAGGCGTTAGGGCATCGCAGACGGTTTCCACCGCTTCATCCCAGGTATGACGGACATCGGCTACATCCACCATAGAGGCGTAAACATCCCAGTGGCGTAAATCTCCGGGAACACCCAGGCGTTCAGCGCGGAGTTTGTAGTATTCATGAAGGGCCGGGAGGTTTCCCCGTACCGAGTTTATCAGATTATCGTAAACATTTTCAGGTACTCTATCGGGGAAGAGGGCTTTAGACCGGGCTGAGGCATACCCCCGAACTTCGGCGGTGTATTTGTCCCGCAGGACGCTGCCGGTGTAGAGCTCGGCCAGGGTGTTCTTATGATTATCAAAGCCGGCGTAGAATTTCCGGAAGGCTTCTTCCCGGACGGAGCGGTCTTTGTTCAGCAGGAGGGAGGCGTAGGAGCTCTGGGTGAGGGTAGTTTCACCGTCGTGGGTATTCACCTTGCCGAACTCCATGTCTACGTTGGTGAGGGCGCTGAAGGTTTTGGAGGGGGTTTGGGTGGATTCCATCTGCTTTGCCAGCAGGGATTCTTCCTTTTCCGAGAGTATATGGGGTTTGAAGCGCAGGAGCTTTAAGAGGTATATCCGGTAGGGCGACAGGAGGTCACTTTTCAGAAATCCTTCCATAGTCTTATCATCGATAGACTGAATCTCAGGATCCATCCAGCTGCCTGCGGCGGCGAGTTTTGTGGCTGTATTCATGTAACGGCCGTAGAGAGCCTGAATGGTACTGTCCCCCACATTCTCAGACTGCCGGAGCATCACGTAATAGCCCAGTCGTTCTTCAAGAATACCGAGTTCCATGATGCTGTAATCCAGAGCTTCGGCGAGAATTTCGGCTGACACACTCAGCTTCCCTTTGAACTCTGAAACTTTCTGAATACCTTTTTCCAGTTCGGCCAGGCCTTTCTCCCAGGCCGAATCGCTTGTGAACAGGGCGCTGAGATTCCAGGTATCTTCAGTGGCAATATCTTGACGTTCGGGTATATCGGTTACAGTTTTTTTACTGTTCATTCTAATTCCTTATGTATTAACACTTGTGCCTTAAAATATATCGATAGAGAAGGGAGCGGGCAAGGAGTCATCGAATCTGAACGATTCGTTCATCAAGGTTTTCAGTGATTTTAATGGGTTAAAGATGTCTTCGGATCGATATTTTCAGTATTATTTGATGAAGAAAATGAGGTGAATAATACCATGAATATGATAAAACAGAATGAGAAGCGACGGGTTATCGGACGAAATCAAATCTGGATTGCCGCCATACTATTAGTTCCTACTATATTTCTCTCCTGCTTTTCCGGGGAATCCCCGGGGGGGCCTCCTTCTTCCGGACAGGCTACTGCCGGGGATACCCCGGTTGAGGAAAAAATCTTTATCGTTCGGACTGTTGAAGTATCCGTTGGTGATTTGGAAAACCGCATCAGCCTGAGCGGCGAAGTCTATGCGACCGGCCGGGTGAATGTGGTGCCGGATATCAATGGTTTACTCACCAAGGTTCTCGTAAACCCCGGTGATACGGTCTATGCCAATCAGATTATCGCATATGTCGATCCCTCCAAACCCGGCATGTCTTATGCTGAGAGTCCGGTGAGGAGCAAAACTTCCGGTACTGTAACGTCAGTGCCGGCTGTTTCAGGCAACCAGGTTTCAGTCCAATCGGTTATCGCTGAAATTGGCAACTTGAATCGCCTTGATGTGGATATTAAGGTACCGGAGAAGTATCTGTCCTCTCTTAAGCCGGGATTAACTGGCTGGATCAGCTCCAGGGCCTTTCCTGATACAGAGCAGTCCGCCCGGGTAACCGAGGTATCTCCCGTTGTCGACCCCCGGTCCCGGACGGTGCTGATAACTTTGGCTCCGGATTCCACTGAAAATCTTCGGCCAGGGCAGGCTGTGAGTGTCGATCTGGTACTGAATATCAGAGAAGCGGCTCTTACGGTACCTTTTTCGGCAGTTACGGAGCGGCAGGATGGTGTCGGCGTCTTTGTGGCAGCGGGTGAGAAGGCGTCTTGGCGGCTCATTACAACCGGTATCAATGAAGGCGGTTATATTGAGGTGACCGAGGGTCTGACTGTTGATGACGAAGTGATTGTTGCTGGGTTCGAAGATCTGACTGACGGATCGTCAATTCAGATTCTGGATAATTAAGGGGGGGCAGTTGTGTTAAAGACGATACTGAACAGGCCGGTGGCCGTTGTTACCGTTTTTTCCGTTATTGTTGCTATTTCCATTTTGATGGTAGTAGGGATTCCTTTGGATTTATATCCCAGCCTGGAGTTTCCCCTTATGGCGATTACGGTTCCGTACCCCGGCGCCGGTCCCGAAGAGGTTGAAGAGGAGGTTACACGGGTTATTGAAGGTGAAATAGCTGGGATGGAGGGTCTAACGATCTTTACCTCCACGTCAAACGAAAATATGGCGCAAATAATCCTGGAATTCGAATTCGGTACGGATGTTGCCGGTATTGAAGCGGATATCCGTTCCAGGCTTGATCGCGTAAAGCCCAGACTCCCGGCGCTTGCTGAGGACCCCATCCTGGTGAAATTTGATCCCGCGTCATTTCCTATCCTGACTCTGTCCTTCAATGGTGATCGGAGTGAGCGAGATCTTGCACAGATTGCCCGGGACCGTGCCATACCGGCTCTAGAGGCTATGGAAGGGGTTGGCAGTGTCAATCTGGTGGGAATCAGGGAAAGCATTGTCCAGGTGGATATTGATCAGGCTGCCCTTGAATCTTATGGATTGTCCTTGAGTACGGTCTCCCGGATTCTTTCAGCTCAGAATTTCCAGCTCGGAGCCGGTTCCTTCGTAGAATCAGACAAGGATATTCTGATTCGTACCAGCGGCCGCTTTCAAAGTCTGGATGAAATTGGTGATACGGTGATTACCACGATTCCGGGAGCTTTCGGTGAATCGGGTACACCAATCTTTCTGAAGGATATGGGGAATGTTTCCTGGGGTTATGCTGATTCGGACAATCTTGTACGGATTAACGGAGAGCCTGGAATTTCTCTGGAGCTGCGTAAAGGTTCGGATTCCAACAGTGTCGAGGTGGCTGATGCGGTAAAAGCTAAGGTTGCAGAATTGAACCGGGAGATGCCTGCCGGTGTAACATTGGCTATGCTTACCGACAGTACCAGTGATGTACGGGACAACCTGTCTCAAGTGAGTTCTGCCGCAGGCCTTGGTATCCTGTTTGCCGTTATGGTTCTACTGTTGTTCCTACGGCAGGTGAAGAGCACTCTTATTGCCGGTCTTTCCATCCCCATCGCTCTGGTTATTACCATGGCCGGACTGGCTGCCAGCGGCCGAACTTTAAATCTGATAACTCTGGTGGGACTCGCCATGGGTGTCGGTCTCATTGTGGATTCATCCATAGTCATTATTGAGAATATTTTCCGCTTGCGTATGAAAGGTGCTCCCATGGGTGTCTCGGCCCGGCGGGGTGCCGGAGAGATGATGGCTCCCATTACCGCGTCCACCCTCACCACGATTGCAGTATTTCTCCCTCTGCTCATCTATAAGAAAGATTTGGGTTTCATCGGTAACTTTTTCGGCGAACTGGCCTTCGTTATCATTCTAGCCCTTCTGTCTGCACTGGCCGTTGCGGCCATTCTGGTACCGGTTCTCTCCTCGCATTTTCTCACTATACATACACGTGAGGAACGCCCGATTAAAAGAAGGTTCCTTCGGGCTGTTGATAACGCATTTGAAGGGTTTTTCGTCGGGTTGGAGAATGCTTTTGCCGGATTCCTGACGGTCTGTATGAAGCATAAGATCTGGGTAATCTTTTCTTTAATTGCCTTGATTGCAGGTTCTCTGCTCCTTAGTACAAAACTTGATGTGTCCATGATGCCGCCGATTCCGGAGCACTCGGTGATAATGGAAGTCGATTTTCCCATTGGGACAGCTCTGAGGGAAACAGAGCGGGTAATGATGAGTATAAATGAACGTTTTGGTGACAATATTTCTGAAAATGATACGGTTGTTATAACTGCCAGTAAATCCAGTGGATCAATGGAAATCACTATTGGTGATGATGTAAGCGCGACAGCTGAAATTTATCGGATAAAAGGTGTATTGAGAACCTATTTTGATGACTACCCCGGATTAACCTTCAGATTTATCAGTAGTGCCCCCGGCAGCGATATACTGAAATCATCAGGTGTGGATGTCAAGATAACCGGATCTGACTTGAATGCCGTTCAGAAATCTGCCGATGAGATTGAGGCTCTGATGAAAGAAATCGGCGGTATAACCGAGGTGAATAATGATACCGGGCGAGGTTTGCCCGAAGTGGAAATTATATTCAACAGGCGGGCTTTGTACGAACAGGGTTTGAATGCCGTATCAGTTGCGGCAGAGATCAGAGCCCTGACGGCAGGAATCATCGCAACAGTTTATATCGAGGAAGGTGAATCCTACGATATTGTACTTCGTCTGGCCGAGGCGGACCGTTCGGATGTGAATGCTTTGGAGCGTCTTTTTGTTACAAATCCGGCAGGAGAGAGGGTGAGTGTGGCCCAAATTGCCGAGATTCGACGCCGAAGCGGCCCCTTATCAATATTCAGGGAAGATCAGATGCGGGCCGTCCATGTCGTCGGTACTCTGGCTGAAGGTGCTTCGGTTAAGGGTGTAACTGCGGAAGTTCAGAATTTTCTTACAGAGAATGTCACAGCCTTACCTGGTGCTGAATGGTCTGTCAGCGGTGAATTGGATGATTTTCAGGAAACGGCATCCACTATGGTTCTCGTCATGGTGATAGCGACCCTCCTGGTAATCGCCGTCATGGTGGCCCAGTTTGAATCCTTCAAGGATCCGTTAGTGATTGTATTAGCTATGCCGATGATGATAATCGGGCTTATTGCACTTTTTATTATCACGGAAACAACGATATCCATGGTCAGTATGATGGGGATCATTATGCTTCTTGGTATCGTTGTAAATAACGGTATTGTCCTGGTAGACCATACTCGTTTGATGCGCCGACGGGGCATGGGGGTGGAGGAAGCTTGTGTCGAGTCCGGCCGGACCAGACTGCGGCCGGTATTAATGACCACCCTCACAACCATCCTTGCCATGACGCCCATGGCATTCTTTGCCGGGGAAGGGGGACAGATGATGCAGCCCATGGGTGTTGCTGTTGTCGGCGGACTCTCTACCAGCATGATCGGAACTCTTGTATTGGTGCCCACATTTTATGCCATCGCTCATCGCAGGGAGAAAGACGATTTCACCACTCGTCGGGAACGCTGGCGAATGAGAAAATCTGAGGCTGCTGAAGCAGCCTGTATCGCTGCCGGGGAGGACTCCTTATGATCCGAGTTGAAATTATTGCCCATGAGGCTCTGGAAAAGCCCTTAACTGACGCCTTGGTACCGGTGCCCCCGGGTACCCATGATCCTGAAGGTCGTACCGGACGCCCATTTATCCTGTCCCGGCAGGTGGCAGGCCGGGGGATGTCCGGGTCCTCCTTCGGGAATGATGTATGGCCTGAATCGAATGTTAAATTTATCCTCTATATTAAAGAAGAGGAAGAAAAAGGTATTCGTGATGAGATTCGCGGTATACGCTCTCGCTTCCCGAAACTCGGTCTGGCGGTATTTGTTACCTCCGGCTACGATGAATGGTACGATTGAGAGAGGGGAGATGCTTGACTAACAGATATACTCCATTGCTCCGATTATGCTCGATTACTGGAGAACAGCCGAGGTGAAAGCTAGAGTTCTGATTATAGAAGATGACACCGACATCGCTGATCTCATCTCTCTGTATCTGAACAAGGATGGTATTGAGACGATTCATTGGGCAGATGGCGAGAGCGGCCTTTCGTCTTTAACTGATGATAAACCGGATCTGGTTATACTGGATATCAACCTGCCGGGGATGGACGGCTATGAAGTACTTCAGACCATTCGCAGGGACGGGGATATTCCTGTAATCCTGGTAACAGCCCGGCAGGAAGATGAGGATGCCATTCTGGGTTTCGGCATGGGGGCGGATGATTATGTTTCCAAACCCTTCAGCCCCAAAGTTCTGGCGGCCCGGGTGAGAAGCCATCTCTCCAGGGCTCGAAAAAAAACAGGTGGGGGAGACTCCCGGAGCGAAAAAGAGAATTTCCGATTCGGTCCCTATCTCCTGGATCCACGAACCTTTTCTTTATTGAAAAATGAGGAAAAACTGACGATGAGTCCCCGTGAAATCGATCTCCTTCTGTATCTGGCCCATTCCGCCGGGGAGCCCCGGGGGCAGGAACAGATTTACAAAGAAGTGTGGGGGAAGGAGTTCGGAGATATTTCCACGGTTGCCGTACATATTCAGAGGATACGCCGAAAGATTGAAGAGGATTCGACTCATCCCCGGTGGATAAAAACTGCTCACGGTAGAGGTTATTTCCTGGATTTTGAGGGAAACGAATGAGACTTGCCCGTAAACTTCAGCTGGCCTATCTCTCACTTATTCTGATTCCGGTACTCATCGTTTCAACGGTTGCCTTTATCACCTATTACATGGGTACCAGCAGTTTGGGGCCCTATAAGGAGATGGAAGCCCCGGGGTGGCTTAAACCCGAACTGGCCGCCATTTTTGATGAAGATTGGGTCCGTTATAATAAGCTGAATGAACCGGTTATTATCTTTGTAATGACCCGGGAAGGATATTTAAGTTTCCCCACCTTCGCTGCCGATGGTCCTGTGCCGGAATCCTATTCTCATTTTTCACCTTCGGATGCTGATTCCGGCCGGGTATTAGAACAGCTCTCAACAAGCGGAAATCTGGCATATCTTCTCGATATTTACGCGAAGTTCGGTATCGAAGGAACTATCGATATTAACGTTACTCCGATCAAAGTGGATGGTGAATCTTATATCGTCGGCTGGAGGAAACCCCGTAAAGGTATTGCCGGATTCATGTCCCGCCGGGGATGGATTTTCCCCCTGTTTATTATGACAGGCATTCTTCTTCTCCCGGCAGTGATTGATGCCGGATTGAGAAAGTCTGTAAAAAGGCTGCAGGATGCCGCTGTCCGCCTGAGTTCCGGGAAACTGGAAGAACCTATTACCGTATTCCGGCGGGACGATCTGGCCGACCTTGCCCGGTCCCTGGAATCCACAAGGGTGGAACTCAAAGAGGCCCGGGATCGGAAAGCCCGGTTCCTGATGGCTGTTTCCCACGACCTGCGTACACCGCTCACATCCATCAAGGGTTATATTGAAGCCCTGGGTGACGGAATGGCGGACACAGAGGAAGATTTCGCCCGTTATCTTGCCGTTCTGGAGGATAAAACCCGGCTCCTTGAGAACCGTATCGGAGAGCTCATCGATTTTGCCCGCTCTGAAACCGGTGGGTGGAAAAGACCTTCTGAGGCTGTTGATGCCGTTGAACTGATTCGCCGGCTGGATGCCGCCTTCCGGCAGGATTCGGGTTTTTCCGGCAGGGAGTATTCTTCAGAAATAAATCTTCCTGAAAGATTTGTGGTAAACGGTGATTTTGATGCCTTGTACCGGGCATGGGAGAATCTCTTCGCTAATGCTGTCGGCCACACTTCCGGCGGGGATTCGGTGAAGTTCAGAGTCGGTTTGGAAAAGGATTCTGACTCGAGATTTCTTTTTGGTGAAATCTTCGATGGAGGCAGGGGGGTGGAGGACGATTTTGTCCCACTTCTGTTTGAACCCTTTACCCGGGCCGACAGGGGGAGAAATACCCGGGGGCTGGGCCTTGGGCTGGCTTCAGTGAAAGCCGTTGCTGAAGCTCATGGCGGCTCGGTGATTTACAGCCCCGGCTCCGCCGGTGGATCAGTTTTTCGGTTTCGTATCCCCTGCTGAATCAGCTATACTGGTTTTCAGGAGGCTTTATGCCTAAGAAAACCGTCTTTCCGTTTATTTTGCTCTGGGAGAGGCCTTTTAAGCATGTCCGATACTAAGTTCGATGTTGTTATTATCGGTGCCGGAGCCGTGGGATGTGCATTGGCCCGGGAGCTCAGCCGTTATCACTTGAAAATTCTAGTTCTGGAAGCTTCTGAAGATGTGGGTTCCGGTGCAACCCGGGCTAATTCGGGGATTGTCCATGGGGGCTATGCCGCTAAAAACGGCAGTCTGAAGGCCCGGTTCTGTTCTTCTGGAAACTCAATGTTACAAGCTCTGTCCCGGGAGCTGGATTTCCCCTACCAGCAGACCGGATCGGTGGTTCTGGCCTTTGATGATGAACATCTTGATACTCTGGAACGCCTGCTTGAAAACGGCAGGGCTAACGGAGTTCATGGACTGGAAATTGCAGGCCGGGAAGAAACCCTCAGGCGTATTTCACGGCTAAACCCCCGGGAAATCCGCGGAGGGTTGTTCTGCTCTTCCGCCGGTATCGTCAGCCCCTATGAATATGCCATAGCCATGGCCGAAAACTCGGTGGCTAATGGGGTGGAGATTCTTCTTAACAGTAAGGTTACGTCTTTGGAGGAGATTTCTGGAAGCGGATCGGATTTTATCAGTCTTGAGGCCGGCGGGCGGGAATTCAGTACACGATTCGTTGTAAATGCCGCCGGAGCCGGGAGCGAAGAAGTTGCTGAACTGGCAGCCACAAGGGGAACACTCCCTTTCCACATCAATCCCCGAAAGGGACAGTATATTGTTTTTCGCCGGGGTTCTGCTGAAGGTTTGGATACAGTTGTTTTTCAGCCGCCTACGGTAAGAGGCAAGGGTATTCTGGTAACTCCCACAACCTGGGGAAATCTACTGATCGGCCCGGATGCACAGGAAGTTCAGAGCTCAGAAGATCTGGAGACCGATCCTGCCTCCCTGGCCCGTATCATTCGTACCGCCCGGCGGAGTATCGATGATTTTGATATTAAGCAGGCAATACGGGTGTTCTCAGGTTCCCGTCCCGCCTCGACCGGGGGGACTTTATTATTGAATGGTCTGAAAATCTTACAGGGCTTCTGCATCTGGCGGGAATTGAATCTCCAGGGCTTACCTCGTCTCCAGCCATCGCTCATGAAGCGGTGAATATGCTCAGGGCCGCAGGTTTAATTCTGAAGGATAATCAGGATTTTCATCCGGAACGAAAGGCTTCAGTTCATCCCGGTCCTCTTGGGCCTGCCGGTGCTGCAGCAAGAGCTGTGAATCTGCCTGAAGGAAACCCAGACCGCATCGTTTGCAGATGTGAACAGGTTACCGAAGGGATTATCCGGGATGCCCTGTCCCGTAATCTGTCCATCGGGTCGATGGACGGAGTAAAACGGCGTACCCGGGCGGGAATGGGCGCCTGTCAGGGTGCATTCTGCGGCCCGGGGGTAAGAACCATGGTGGCCGAATCGGCCGGGATAACTGAGGACGAGGTTTTCGGACCATCCCGGGACAGGGTGAAAATTCTGGAGAACCTGGCTGCCATGAGGGCACTGTTGAAGTGATTGAAGAGAGAGATTATCCGGAATACCAGCCCGGGAAAAAATACAGAACGCCGGAATCCACAGCAGGAGATATTCTTGCTGACTCCAAAGTACTCATAAAACTGGCCAATATGAAAATGCCCTTCGGTAAATACGCCGGACGTTATCTGGTGGATCTTCCCGAGAATTACGTACTCTGGTTCAAACAGAAGGGCTTTCCAAAAGGAGAACTTGGAGAACAGATGGCCGCTATCTGTGAGATTAAGGTAAATGGGTTGGAATCCCTTTTAAGACCTCTACGGGGACGATCTTCAGAAAAATAATCTCTGTAATCTTCTTTGTCGGCATGCAAAGAAACATGTGCAGCTATGAGAGATTTTGAGAATCCTATGAGTATTATTTTGTTATTCATTATCAAGAATGCTGGAGAGTATTTTCTCAAAATCACCTTTTTCAATTTTCAGTCCATACAAGGAAAGTTGGGAGAAGACTTCTTTCTTAATTGATTCGTTTCTTCTTGAATCATTTTCTTCAATAATTGTACTGGCGGCTTCTAATCCGTATTGATAATTGAGTGCTTCTGCAGGGAAATCTTTCATTCTACGGCGGTCGGCCCTCTTTCCGGAGAATTCATAAAACAATGCGAAAATCAGAATTGGTAGAATAAAAAAGATGAACAGGGAATACATGGTAGTGAGTAAATCTCTATACTCCGCTGGGACAACATGTTGAATTAATCTCCTGGTTACACTCCTGTACTGGAATATTTTTGAGTCTGGAGAATAGCTGTTAACATTACTTTCAGACATGATATTTGCACCCTGAAGAAAGGCTTCCGGATGATTGGGAATCAGTGAGTAATCAAAGACAATGAAGATTGTTAGAAATAAGGCAAAAATAAATCCAATTCTGATTCCGTAGCTGAGCCCCTTCTCTTCGGTGAGAGATTTCTTTGGTGAAGAGATAAATGGTATCTGTTCAATTATTTTTTTAGAAATTATTCTCAGGAGATTATTAATTATATTTGTATCTGATGCCTCTCCCCGGATAATCGTTAATGGAGTGTTGTCCCGGTAATAGACCGCACAGAATCGATTTTGAGGATCTTCATCTTCCTGATTTGAAAACGAAGGCTTCTTGTAGTCAGATTGGGTGTATTTAATCCAGGAACCTTTTCGGGAATTCAGAGTATCCTTTTTTGCATCCTGATATAATTCCTGAATACTTCCGGCTGCTTTGAGAAGCATCTCTTTTTTATCAAACTTAGCATTGATGGAATCTCTGATTTTTTTAGGGATATTGAATTGTGACTGTTGATTATTTACCATTGTTTAGCCCAACTTGCTGATGAATTATTTCACATTCACTGCCGATGGTTTTGAGTTCAAATATGTTCATTGATTTCACCTGCCCCATTAAGTAAATTTTAATTCCATCCAAATCGATAAAGTGATATCTGTATTTTAATGATAAGCCGGTATGAGGAGCTCAATATCCCCCTATTGTTCCTTTTATAGTATCAAATTAAATAGAATACTGCAAACGCAAACAGATGCTTTCACAACAGATAATCGATTGAAACAAGGAAACATTCGAGAAACCTGACTTGGTAAAGTGGAGAACCGTTGCTGAAAGTTGAAGTTTCCCGGTGGATTATTCTGGTAATTGCGACCCTGCATCCCGCCAGCGCTCAAGCTCGTCGAGAAAGTTCGGAGTGAAGGGACCGGGAATCTCCGGGGTGGCCGACAGGAGGTCAATTTCCTTCAAATCCCAGAAACGCCCATCGGAAATCTCACTCTTCTGAAGTTGGAATTCACCGTCCCAGAGGGTAATCCAGGTGGTAACCAGCTCAGACTCGTAATCGTTACCATGCCTGTATTTATGAAGGTGGGTGAGATGGACGGTGGCGGGAATCCCAAGCTCTTCGGACAGCTCACGTTGAGCTGCCTCTTCGGGATTCTCTCCGGTACCCACATGCCCCCCCATAGATGTATCCCACTTCCCCGGCTGAACAATCCTGTCATCCGCCCGTTTCTGCAGGAACAGCTGCCCCTGACTGTTGAACACCAGAACGTGAACAACACGATGAAGCAGGGCGGGATTGCCGTGAACTTCCTGCCGGGAAGCCTGACCGATTACCCGATCCTCATCATTTACAATATCGAGAATCTCCTCTTTCATGGTGATACTTCCAGGCTGTCCAGAACGGCTTTGATTCTCAGTCCCGCACGGCCGCGGTGGGAAATACGGTCTTTTTCTTCGGCGTCCAGCTCGGCGACACTGCAGTTTCTTTCCGAAAGGTGGAAAATCGGGTCGTAGCCGAACCCCCCTGCGCCGTAGGGTTTCAGGGCGATGGTGCCGCTGAAGGTTTCCTGGGCGGTGAAAACCCGGTAGTCACTGAGAATCAGGGCCATACAACAGACGAAAAACGCCTCCCTGTCTCCCTCTTGGATATCAGCCATGTTGGTAAGAAGCAGTTGATTCCGCTGGGAAGCTTCCAGTTCGCCTCCGGATTCATCACTGCCGTATCGGGCGGAATACACCCCAGGTGCGCCACCCAGGGCAGGAACCGATAGCCCTGAATCGTCGGCCAGTACAGTTCTGCCTCCGGATAACTCCCGAAGTGTCCGGGCCTTTATCAGAGAATTCTCCAGGTAGGTGGTACCTGTTTCCTCGGCATCGAAGCTGATGCCCAGATCTGATGGTATGAGTACTCTGTGGGGGTGGAGGATGCGGCTGAGTTCTTCTTTTTTATGGGGATTTCCCGTGGCCAATAGCAGTTCCATATTCAAAGAATCTAGCCGGATTGTCCCTCACTGGTCCAGCTCTCCATGGAATGCCACCTCTTTCTTAATAGATGAAGACCCGAGGAGACGGTTCCAGGAGGTATGTCCAGAAGGCGGCCAATGTCCTTGTGGGCAGTGGTAATGTGCAGGGATTTGATATTCCGGGAGGCCGATATGTACCGATGTCTGCAGATTGCAGCTTTTTTTTCCCATTGTCCCCGGCGATCGGTATCGCAAACAGCTTCCAGGCGCTTTCTGGCGATGTCGAACTGATACCAGTATTCGTTACGCCGGTGCCTTAATTTCTCTCTACGCTCAATTTTCCCTGAAATTAGATTTCTGGCTTTTCGAGTTCTCTCATAAAGCCACTCTTCATCGACATCCACCAGTGTCGCTATTACGGGAATGCGGTGATCGTTGAGATCGGCAACCCGGAGCAGAACAGCATAGAGTATTCGCCGGCGGAGGGCCGGATCCTGGAGCCTGCCGTTTTCCTCCAGTTTGAAAGGGCAGTTCTCCGGGGATTCCAGGAGTCTTTTTTCGGTTTCCATTTCCTTGAATTCCGGCATGAGACCCGATTTTACCAGGACTTCGGTTTCCGATCGTTCATTTACCCAATTCTCGTAATATTCATATTTTTTCTGTTTCTCGTTGAAAGTTTTCATAAACCACTCGAGGCTGTTTGAAAGAAAAGTCTCGAACTTGAATCGGGGCTGAAATCGTTTAACAATGCCAGGAATTTTGGGAAAGAACTGAAGGAAAAATTCGCTGCATTTATCCTCGTCCCAGTCGGTCCATTTTCCGGGATATCTGTAGATGATAAGACTGATTCTCTCCAACAGTACTCTCCAACCTTCTCCGGTTTCCTTGTAGAGGATAACAGCTCGGGTAAGTGTTTCTTTCATGGCAAACTCCTGCGTTTGTGGTGAATTATTTAACGCAAAAGCTGTGCCTGTTTTTCAGACTGTAACCGGCAGAAAACCGGTTTAGAGTAAAGCCGGTTATAAAAGGGAATTCTGTATAGTAAACAAAGGTCTGAAAAATCGACATAAATGTCGAAATTTCAGATTAAAAAAAGCCGCCCCACAGCGGGAGCGGCCTCATAATCCTGTCCGGACCAAATCCTAGCCGGTTACGAAACAGCGTATTCCTTCATCAGGGAAACCCTCTCGAATCTCTTCTATGGCATTTTCAATTACCGATGCCTGATTATCCTCGCAGTAGATGATGAGAATGAAGTTTTCCTCGGGCCAGATATGGTCTCCCCGTTTGGGGCCGGCATCCCCCCGGCCGTGAACACTGGGAATCTTGGTAAAGTGGCTGGTCAGCCTATTTTTCTTCAGGATGTCCATAATATCCTGTTCCACCGAGTGATTAGCGATAATTTCGACTCTTTTCAGGCCTCTCATTCTGCCGCTCCTTCGCCGGACTCTTTAATATCATCCGTAATGTCATCCGGGTCTTCACAGCCGGTGGTGATGAGCTGTTTGGCATCGTACTTCCGGTTCATCCTTGCGTAGAGCATGGGAACCAGGAAGAGGGTCATCAGGGTGCTCATAATCATACCGCCGACGATTGTCTGGCCGATGGGCCGTACCAGTTCCGACCCTTCACCACTGCCGAATGCCAGTGGTACCATCCCCAGAATGGTAGTAAGGGAGGTCATCAAAATGGGCCTCAGACGGTTTCCTCCGGCTTCAATGGCCGCATCCCTGATGCAGTAGCCTCGGTCTCGCAGGAGATTCATGTAGTCCACAAGAACAATTCCGTTGTTCACCGCGATACCCACCAGCATCAGCAGCCCCACGGCGGAGAACATAGATAAAGGTGTATTAATGCCGAAAAACGGAAGATTCATAAAGGAATAGAGGAACAGTATTCCCGGTATAATCATAAATATGGATAAGAATATTATAAAGGGATCTTTCAGGGATTCAAAAAGGCTGGCCATAATACCGTATACCAGAGCCAGAGCCACTACCATTACCAGCAGAAACTTCATGAAATACTTCTGCAG
>JGI24023J19991_10002017_pt1 | contig 15081 bp, 11 predicted proteins | sample Cruoilmetagenom1_FD_19991 | JGI IMG/M metagenome (IMG submission 19991) | reverse complement strand
AAGAAAATGGCGGCCCCTGAAATCTCGGCTCGTGTGCTGCAAAAAATGAAAAAGACGGCAGAAGATTATCTCGGTGAGCCGGTAACAGAAGCCGTTATCACAGTTCCTGCCTATTTCAATGACTCACAACGTCAGGCGACAAAAGATGCCGGCAAGATCGCCGGACTCGATGTCAAACGTATTATCAATGAGCCAACGGCCGCTGCCCTGGCGTTCGGTATGGACAAAAAAGAGGGTGATCGTAAACTGGCGGTCTATGACCTCGGTGGTGGTACCTTCGATATCTCTATCATTGAGATTGCCGACATCGATGGTGAGCACCAGATAGAAGTATTGTCGACCAATGGTGATACCTTCCTGGGTGGTGAAGACTTTGACCAGCGCATGATTGATTACCTGGTGGATGAATTCAAGAAAGACCAGGGTATCGATCTGAAAAACGATCCCATGGCATTGCAGCGTTTGAAAGAAGCCGCTGAAAAGGCCAAGATCGAACTGTCTTCCAGCCAGCAGACCGACGTTAACCTGCCATTTATCACGGCGGATGCATCCGGGCCAAAACATCTTAATATCAAGATAACCCGAGCCAAGCTGGAGTCGATGGTTGAGGACCTGATCAAACGTTCACTGGATCCTTGCAAGCAGGCCCTGGCAGATGCCAGTATGAGTGCCTCCGAAATCGATGATGTTATCATGGTCGGTGGACAGACCCGTATGCCCAAGGTTCAAGAGGCGGTCAAGGACTTCTTCGGTAAAGAACCACGTAAGGATGTGAATCCAGACGAAGCGGTTGCCGTCGGTGCTGCTATACAAGGTGGTGTACTCGGTGGCGAGGTCAAAGACGTATTGTTGCTGGATGTCACACCTCTGTCCCTGGGTATTGAAACCATGGGTGGTGTTATGACCAAGCTGATCGACAAGAACACTACGATCCCGACCAAGGCCAATCAGGTGTTCTCAACAGCGGACGACAATCAGACAGCGGTAACTGTGCATGTGCTACAGGGCGAGCGCGAGCAGGCAACAGCGAATAAATCACTGGGCCGTTTCGACCTGAGTGACATTCCACCGGCACCACGTGGTATGCCACAGATCGAGGTCACCTTCGATCTGGATGCCAACGGTATCCTCAATGTGCATGCGAAAGACAAGGCCAGTGGCAAGGAGCAATCCATTGTCATCAAGGCCTCCAGTGGTCTGTCGGACGACGAAGTCGATCGTATGGTTAAGGATGCTGAGGCACATGCCGATGAAGACAAGAAGTTCCATGAGCTGGTGGATATTCGCAACCAGGCCGATAACCTGATACATGCCACCAATAAGGCACTGACAGAATATGCTGATCAGCTTGAGGAAGGTGAAAAAGAAGGTATCGAGGCTGCTATCAAGGATCTTCAGGATGTCATCAAAGGTGATGATAAAGATATCATCGAGGCCAAGACCAAGGCGCTTGCAGAAAAATCCAGTAAGTTGACTGAGCGTGCCTATGCTGCCCAGGCCAATAAGGCGGATCAGGGCGGGGAGCCGGCCAGTGAAACCGAAGCCAGTGGTGATGATGTCGTTGATGCCGAGTTCGAAGAGGTTAAAGACGACAAGTAACGACATCTCTACAGGGTGGTGTCCAGTGGCAGTTTGCAGGCTTTTTTCTGCAAGCTGCCATCTGCGTATAGGGGTTAAAGAAATATTTTATTGTCCGCGGGTCAGGTATAAGACCCGGTCAACAGTCATTAGCGATTAAATACTATGTCAAAAAGAGATTATTACGAAGTACTGGATGTTGCCAAAAATGTTAGCGATGCTGACCTGAAAAAAGCATTCAAACGTATGGCAATGAAATACCATCCTGACAGAAACTCTGAAGCCGGTGCGGAAGACAAGTTCAAGGAAGCCAAGGAAGCCTATGACGTACTGTCTGATGCACAAAAACGTGCGGCTTACGATCAGTTTGGACATGCGGGTGTTGATCCTTCCATGGGCGCTGGTGGTGCCGGCGGTTTTGGTGGCGGTGGTAGTGGCAATTTCAGTGATATCTTTGGTGATGTCTTCAGCGATATCTTTGGCGGCGGAGGCGGTGGTGGCGGTCAACGCGCCTATCGCGGTTCCGACCTGCGTTACAAACTCGATCTCGACCTGGAAGAGGCTGTAGCTGGAACCACGGTTAAGATCCGTGTGCCTGTCATGACTGCCTGTGGTGAGTGTGGCGGTAGTGGTGCTAAAAAAGGAAGTTCGCCGACCAGTTGTACCACCTGTGGTGGCCAGGGGCAGGTACGTATGCAGCAGGGATTTTTCTCTGTTCAGCAAACCTGCCCGCGTTGTCACGGTACCGGCAAAATGATCACGGATCCCTGTGGTAAATGTAGTGGCCAGGGCCGGGTTAAGGAAACCAAGACACTATCGGTCAAGGTGCCTGCGGGTGTTGATACCGGTGACCGTATCCGCCTGTCAGGCGAAGGTGAGGCCGGTGAGTTCGGTGGCCCACCAGGTGATCTGTATGTTGAAACCCATGTGCGCGATCATGCCATTTTTCAACGCGAAGACAGTAACCTCTATTGTGAGATGCCGATCAGTTTTGTCACGGCCGCATTGGGTGGTGAACTGGAAGTGCCCACGCTGGAAGGCAAGGTCAAGCTCAAGGTACCGGCCGAAACCCAGAGCGGCAAGATGTTTCGTCTACGCGGCAAGGGTGTCAAGCCGGTCCGTGGTGGGCAGGTGGGTGATTTAATGTGTCGTGTGGTGGTCGAAACACCGGTTAATTTAACGGCTCAGCAGAAAGATATGCTGACTCAGTTTGAGAAAACCTTGAGCGACAGCCAGGATCGACATAACCCCAGGTCAAGCAGTTGGCTTGATGGCGTCAAAAAATTCTTCGATGGGGTTAAATTCTAGCAGCCCTGTTCTATGCCATCCTTCCGGGGGGGCAAAAAGCGTACAGCTTTCTGATCCCCCGAGCCCTGGTTTGGCAGAGCAAAATAATCCATTGTAACTATTGGTCCTGTTCCTGTATCGTTACTAAAATTTCATAAGAATATGCGAGAGTTAGAATGACCAAGATAGCGATTACTGGTGCGGCCGGGCGTATGGGGCGAACCCTGATCGAGGCCTGTCAGCAAACAGCGGGCATGCAGGTAACGGCGGCCATTGAACATGCCGGCAGTTCATTGCTGGGTGCCGATGCAGGTGAACTGGCTGGTATCGGTAAATTAGGTGTCCAAGTGGTCGATGGCCTCGACAAGGTCGTCAATGATTTTGATGTCCTGATCGATTTTACCCGCCCTGAGGTCACCCTTGATAATCTGAAAACCTGCGCTAAAGCGGGTAAATGTATTGTTATCGGTACCACCGGTTTCACCGATGAGCAGAAAAAACTGATCGACCAGGCCGCGACCCAAACCGGCGTGGTCTTCGCTCCCAACATGAGTGTAGGCGTTAACCTGTGTTTCAAATTGCTGGATCTGGCAGCCCGGGTGATGGGTGGCGAGGTGGATATCGAGATCATCGAGGCCCATCATCGCCATAAGGTAGACGCCCCGTCCGGCACGGCCTTGCGTATGGGTGAAGTGGTCGCGGATGCCCTTGGCCGTGACCTGAAAGAATGTGCAGTTTATGGTCGAGAAGGCCAGACTGGCGAACGAGAGCGTCAAACCATCGGTTTTGAGACCATTCGCGCGGGTGATATTGTCGGTGAACACACAGTCATGTTTGCCGATATCGGTGAAAGGGTTGAGATCACCCACAAGGCATCCAGTCGCATGACGTTTGCCAAAGGGGCGGCTCGTGCGGCCGTTTTTATCAAGGAAAAGGGCAAAGGCCTGTTCGATATGCAGGATGTGCTCGGTTTACGCTAAAAGAATCACAAAATTAATCTTCATCAGCCTTTAAACCTGCTCCGCTTTTCAGTAAAATAAGTCACCTGCACGTTGGTGAGTGAGCCAATGTTGAAGCGGGGAGGCGCCGATCGGGTTCCTCCCTATTTTGTGCGTGTCAGTTTTTGGAGGTTCCGTTGCGTAAGCCAGCCCTGTTAGCCCTTGAAGATGGAAGTCTGTTCCACGGACTCTCTATTGGTATTGATGGACAGACGACAGGAGAAGTGGTTTTCAACACGGCATTAACGGGGTATCAGGAAATACTCACCGATCCTTCCTATTGTCAGCAGATTGTCACCCTGACTTATCCTCATATCGGTAATGTCGGTACCAATGACGACGACGAGGAATCCTCCCATATCGTCGCCAGCGGCCTGGTCGTGCGTGATGTGCCCTTACTCGCCAGTAACTGGCGCAGCCAGAAAAGCCTGGAAGAGTACCTTCGAGACAATAAAGTGGTAGGTATATCGGACATAGACACCCGACGACTGACGCGAATCCTTCGAGAAAAGGGCGCGCAGGGTGGCTGCATTGTCGCCGGTGATAATATCAATACCGAAGAGGCCATTGCCGCTGCAAAAGGATTTCCAGGCCTTAAGGGCATGGACCTGGCCAAAGACGTGACCACATCCACGCCTTATGAATGGGCGCAGGGTACCTGGACGCTGGCAGGAGGCATGCCTGAAGCGCCGCATCCGATTGATGAAAAATTACCCTACCATGTGGTTGCTTATGACTATGGTGTGAAACGTAATATTCTGCGCATGCTGGTGGACCGTGGTTGTCAGGTGACAGTCGTTCCCGCACAGTTGGGTGCCGACGAGGTCCTGGCCATGAAGCCAGACGGCTTGTTCCTGTCGAATGGACCGGGCGACCCGGAACCTTGTGATTATGCCATCGCGGCTATTAAACAACTGACGCAATCAGGTATCCCGATCTTTGGAATCTGTCTCGGTCATCAGCTCTTGTCACTGGCCAGCGGTGCTAAATCCAAAAAAATGAAATTCGGTCACCATGGTGCCAACCATCCTGTCCAGGACCTGGAAACCGGAGAAGTGATGATCACCAGCCAGAACCACGGTTTTTCTGTCGATGAAGCAAGTTTGCCAGTTAACCTACAGGCGACTCATCGTTCATTGTTCGATGGCTCTTTGCAAGGTGTGCAACGAACCGATATCCCGGCCTTCAGTTTTCAGGGGCACCCGGAAGCCAGCCCAGGCCCGCATGATGTGGCTCCCTTGTTTGATCATTTTATCGATCTGATCAAGACACGACGAGAACAGGTACCAGATTAAATAAAGCAGTCAAGCATCACTACGGTAAATCAGACCAGCCAATGAGTAACCAGACAGAATTTGAATTATGCCAAAAAGAACCGACATAAATACCATACTTATTATTGGCGCAGGACCGATTGTTATCGGTCAGGCCTGTGAGTTTGACTACTCCGGTGCACAGGCATGTAAATCATTAAGGGAAGAGGGTTACAAGGTCGTCCTGGTCAACTCTAATCCGGCGACCATCATGACCGACCCGGAAACGGCCGATGTGGTTTACATCGAACCGATCAACTGGAAGACCGTTGCCCGCATCATCGAAAAAGAACGCCCCGATGCCTTGTTACCGACCATGGGCGGACAGACGGCACTGAACTGTGCATTAGACCTTGACCGTGAAGGCGTGCTGGAAAAATTTGGTGTCGAGATGATCGGTGCCGATAAAAATGCCATCGACAAGGCCGAGGACCGGGACCGCTTCAGGAAGGCGATGATCAAGATCGGCCTGGATATGCCGCGTTCGGTCATTGCTCACAGTATGGAAGAGGCGCATCAGGTTCAGGCGCAGATCGGTTATCCGACGGTTATACGCCCTTCATTCACCATGGGGGGTAGTGGTGGTGGTATTGCCTATAACCGCGAGGAATTTATCGAGATTTGTGAGCGAGGACTCGATCTTTCGCCGACCAAAGAACTGTTAATAGAAGAATCCATCGTTGGTTGGAAAGAATACGAAATGGAAGTAGTGCGGGATCACAAGGATAACTGCATCATCATCTGTTCGATCGAAAACTTTGACCCAATGGGTGTGCACACCGGAGATTCTATTACGGTCGCGCCCGCACAGACCCTGACTGATAAAGAATACCAGATCATGCGTAATGCCTCATTGGCAGTCCTGCGTGAGATCGGTGTCGATACGGGTGGTTCCAATGTGCAGTTCGCTATCGATCCTGACAATGGTCGCATGATCATTATCGAAATGAATCCGCGTGTCTCGCGTTCTTCCGCATTGGCATCCAAGGCAACCGGGTTTCCGATTGCCAAGGTCGCAGCCAAACTGGCCGTGGGTTATACCCTGGATGAATTGAAAAACGAGATCACCGGCGGTGCGACACCGGCCTCATTTGAACCCAGTATCGACTATGTCGTCACCAAGGTGCCTCGATTCACCTTCGAGAAATTTCCGCAGGCGGATGCGCGCCTGACCACGCAAATGAAATCCGTCGGTGAGGTCATGGCCATCGGTCGTACCTTCCAGGAGTCCTTGCAGAAGGCCTTGCGTGGACTGGAAGTCGGCGTTGATGGTCTGGATGAGATCCTGTCACCTGATGGCAAGGATAATGAATCTATCCTCAGGCGCGAACTCCAGGTGCCTGGGTCAGAGCGAATCTGGTATGTCGCCGATGCCATGCGCCACGGCATGAGCGTTAAACAGATATTTGACCTGTGCAAGATAGATCCCTGGTTCCTGGTGCAGATAGAAGAGTTGGTCAAACTGGAAGATGAGATCAGGCAACAGGGTGAAGCATCCCTGGAAAAAGACCGCCTCTATTATCTCAAGAGAAAGGGTTTTGCCGATCGGCGTCTTGCCAGTCTACTCGGTAAAAGCGAGCATGATATCCGCGCTATCAGACATAAGCTGGGTATCCACCCGGTATACAAACGTGTTGATACCTGTGCGGCCGAGTTTGCCTCGAGTACCGCTTACCAGTATTCCACGTATGAGGAAGAATGCGAAGCCGAACCGACCACGCGTGAGAAGATTGTTGTCCTTGGGGGTGGCCCGAATCGTATCGGTCAGGGTATCGAGTTTGATTATTGTTGTGTACACGCAGCGCTGGCCATGCGTGAAGATGGTTATGAGACCATTATGATTAACTGTAATCCGGAAACCGTGTCCACGGATTACGATACCTCTGATCGTTTGTATTTCGAGCCACTTACCCTGGAAGATGTGCTTGAAGTCATCGAAAAGGAAAAACCCAAGGGAGTCATAGTCCAGTATGGTGGGCAAACGCCATTGAAACTGGCGCGTGATCTGGAAGCGGCAGGTACGCCTATTATCGGCACCACACCGGATTCCATCGACCTGGCGGAAGACCGTGAACGCTTCCAACAAATGGTCAATGAACTGGGTTTATTGCAACCACCGAACAGAACAGCGCGAACCGAAGAAGAGGCCATGACGCTAGCACGGGAAATTGATTTTCCTTTAGTCGTCAGACCGTCCTATGTGTTGGGTGGTCGCGCGATGGAGATCGTTTATTCCGAAGAAGACCTGACGCGTTATATGCGTGAGGCCGTCCAGGTCTCGAACGAGTCGCCGGTATTGCTCGACCATTTCCTCGACAACGCAGTCGAGGTCGATGTCGATGCCATCTGTGATGGCGAAGACGTATTAATCGGCGGCATTATGGAGCACATAGAACAGGCTGGGGTACATTCCGGTGACTCTGCGTGTTCACTGCCACCCTACACACTGAGTGCAGACATACAGAACACCTTGCGCGAGCAAATGCGCGGTATGGCGCACAGTCTCAAGGTGGTGGGTTTGATGAATGCGCAGTTTGCCATTCAGGATGGCAAGGTCTATATCATCGAGGTTAATCCGCGTGCCTCGCGAACCGTGCCGTTTGTCTCCAAGGTCATTGGTAAACCGCTGGCGAAGATCGCCGCACGTTGCATGGTGGGTCAAAGTCTTAAGCAACAGGGTATGACGAATGAAACCGTTCCCCCTTATTTTGCCGTTAAGGAAGCTGTTTTCCCGTTTGTGAAATTCCCGGGTGTCGATCCATTACTCGGACCGGAAATGAAATCGACCGGCGAGGTGATGGGTGTCGGGCGAACCTTTGGTGAGGCCTTTAGCAAGGCACAAGCCGGTGCCGGTGCCGATTTGCCGACGAAAGGCCGTGCCTTTGTCAGTGTCCGCGAACGCGATAAGGACGCTGCTATTGAAGTTGCCAGACAGTTGCATGAACTCGGTTTTGAGCTGGTGGCGACGAGTGGTACAGCACGTGTTATCGAGGCAGCCGGAATTGCAGTCACTTCGATAAACAAGGTCGGTGAAGGCCGGCCACATATTGTGGACTCAATCAAGAATGATGAAATCGATCTGATAGTAAATACCACGGAAGGAAAACAGGCGATTGCAGATTCATATACTATTCGTGGTGCGGCACTTCAACACAAGGTCGCCTATACCACGACAATCGCAGGTGCGCGGGCAACGTGTCAGGCACTACAACAAATGGATAATGAAAATGTGTACGTCCTTCAGGACTTGCATAAGGAGGTTCTTTCATGAGCAAGGTTCCCTTGACCAAACAAGGCGCAGATGTGATGCGCGAAGAGTTAAAAAAACTCAAGAACGAAGACAGGCCGCGTGTGATTGCAGCGATCTCGGAAGCCAGGGCACATGGTGACCTGAAAGAAAATGCCGAGTACCATGCAGCACGAGAAGAGCAGGGTTTTATCGAGGCCCGAATCAAGGATTTCGACAGTAAATTATCGAATGCCCAGATCATTGATATCACGCAAATTGCTCACACCGGCAAGGTTATTTTTGGGGTCACCGTTTTGTTGTCTGATGAAGATACCGGTGAAGAATTGACCTATACAATAGTGGGTGAGGACGAGGCTGACATCAAGCAAGGCAAGATTTCCATCAGTTCGCCGATCGCACGGGCATTAATAGGCAAGATGGAAGGTGATATTGCTACCGTCAAGGCCCCCAGTGGTGACAGGGAGCTGGAAATCGTTGAAGTTCGACATGAGTAAGTCATTCTCTTGAATAGCCACTATCGCGCTCACGGTGAAAAAATATTACTGACCTTATGGATCGGTGGAATGTGGTTCGCCGGTTATGTGGTCGCACCCGTTTTATTTAATCTGCTGGATAAGGCTGTCGCAGGGCAGGTGGCCGGTCAGGTCTTTACTATCACCAGTTATATTGGCCTGGTCTGTTGTACTTTTCTGATTCTGAGTGTGGTGTCTGGCAAGTCTGGCGGATTTCGCTTGTGGATGTTGATCATCATGCTGATCATTATCTTACTGGGGCAGTTTGTATTGTCGCCCATGATGACGGAGTTAAAAACGGCGGGTATCGACAAAGGCAGTGATAATGCCATACAGTTTGCCCGCCTGCATGGCGTTTCTTCGATACTCTATTTAATTAACAGTCTACTTGGATTAGCGTTGGTGGTGTTGGGTATCCGCACCACTGACGCGGTCTAGGGCAGTTGTATAACAGGCTTTTGGGCTGGACGATAGATGATGACAATATGGCCAATTAACTGCACGAGTGATGCATCCATGTCTTTACAGATATCAGCAGCCATGGACTTAAGCTCATCACGGTCGGCACCATTGATACGGACCTTGATCAATTCATGGTGCGACAGGGCGATATCGACTTCGCGTAATACAGCCTCCGACACCCCGGCATTGCCGGCGGTGACCACTGGTTTTAAGTGATGTGCACGGGCTTTCAGGAATTTTTTCTGTTTTTCGGTAATCATGAATAGTAATCATCAACAGGACAATGGAAACAAGGGCGCAAGTTTAACACGCAAGCGCAGGCATTTCACAGTTTCTGCCAGTCCCTTGAATGCGGTCAAGCTCGACCTGGCGATTATCATAGTCATGGCGATCATTGTCGGTGTGATGGTCGGTTATTTGGTCGAGAGTGATACCCGGCAGATCCTCTGGCTGGCCGCCTATGGTCTGTTGGCCATGGCATGGCTGCTCATCAAAACGCGGCGCGTATTACGGCAATACCAGGACGCTTCTTCCAGTCAGGACCCGTCATGAAGCGCAGCAAGAGCAGCCAGCGCTGGATGAAAGAGCATTTCGATGACGAATATGTCCGGCTTGCACAGAAAAAAGGTTATCGCTCGCGTGCAGTTTTTAAACTGGAGGAAATCCAGCAAAAGGACCAATTGATCAAACCCGGTATGGTGATTGTTGATCTTGGCGCAGCTCCCGGGGGCTGGTGTCAATATGCCAGAAAAATACTGGGTAAAAGCGGGCGTATCGTCGGACTGGATCTTTTGCCGATCGAACCGATGGACGGTGTTGACTTTATCCAGGGCGATTTCCGTGAACAGGCCGTGCTGGACGAACTGCTCGAAACCATTAGTGGCCAGGAAGTAGACCTTGTAATTTCGGATATGGCCCCCAATATAAGTGGACAGAACGCCGTCGATCAGCCACGGGCGATGTATTTATGCGAACTGGCACTTGATTTTGCACGGAAAGTTCTTAAAAAGGACGGTAATTTGCTGGTCAAAGCCTTCCAGGGTGAAGGCTATGAAGCGCTTGAAAAGAGTATGCGCTCTTGTTTTAAAAAGATTATTGTAAGAAAACCAAAGGCTTCTCGCGCCAGAAGCAGAGAAGTTTATATTCTGGCCAGAGGCTATAATTTGTAGTATGTTTGATTGTAGTTAAGTGTATGAATGACAAGCATTCTGCCGTTGAATTGAGGATTGAATTTTGAGTGATATGGCTAAAAACATTATTCTATGGGTGGTAATAGCGATCATCCTGATGTCTGTGTTTAACCAGTTTGGACCCACCACCAGTAATTACCAGAAACCCACTTATTCACAGTTTCTGGAGCAGGTTCGTGGCGGCCAGGTGAGAAAAGTCGTCGTAACAGGGCGAGCAGTCAAAGGTGAGTTCAGTAATGGTCAGCAGTTCCTGACTTACTATCCTGCCGGCGATGAAAAAGGATTGTATAAGGATCTGTTTGAGCACAATGTGAATGTCGAGGCCAGTCCGCCGGAACGTCCTTCGCTGTGGTCACAAATCTTCATCTCCTGGTTCCCCATGTTGTTACTCATCGGTGTATGGATCTTCTTCATGCGTCAGATGCAAGGCGGTGGCGGTGGTCGCGGCGCGATGTCATTCGGTAAAAGCAAGGCCAGAATGCTGAGTGAAGATCAGGTCAAGATCAACTTCAGTGACGTCGCCGGTGTCGAGGAAGCGAAAGAGGAAGTCGGCGAACTCGTTGAGTTCCTGCGTGACCCCGGCAAGTTCCAGAAACTGGGCGGCAAGATCCCTAGTGGTGTACTCATGGTGGGTTCACCCGGTACTGGTAAAACCCTGCTGGCGAGAGCCATTGCCGGTGAGGCCAAGGTACCTTTCTTTACTATCTCCGGTTCTGATTTTGTCGAGATGTTTGTCGGTGTCGGTGCCTCGCGTGTGCGTGACATGTTCGAGCAAGCCAAGAAGCATGCACCCTGCATCATCTTTATCGATGAAATCGATGCGGTCGGACGCCATCGTGGTGCCGGACTGGGTGGCGGTCACGACGAACGTGAACAAACATTGAACCAGTTACTGGTCGAGATGGATGGTTTTGAAGGCACAGAGGGTGTCATTGTTATCGCGGCCACTAACCGGCCTGATGTACTTGATCCCGCCTTGTTGCGACCGGGTCGTTTCGATCGCCAGGTGGTCGTACCATTACCGGATGTGCGCGGACGTGAGCAGATTCTGAAAGTCCATATGCGTAAAGTTCCTCTGGACGATAATGTTAAACCTAGCTTGATTGCCCGCGGCACACCGGGTTTTTCCGGGGCTGATCTGGCTAACCTCGTTAACGAAGCCGCCCTGTTTGCCGCGCGTGCCAACAAACGCCTGGTTGACCATGATGACTTTGAAAGCGCCAAAGACAAGATCATGATGGGTGCCGAACGCAAGTCCATGGTGATGAGTGAAGACGAGAAAAAACTGACCGCCTATCATGAAGCCGGTCATGCCATTGTCGGCCTTAACCTGCCATCGCATGATCCTGTCTATAAAGTCACGATCATACCGCGTGGCCGTGCCCTGGGTGTAACCATGTTCCTGCCGGTAGAGGATCGTTACAGTTACAGCAAGCAGCGCCTGAACAGTCAGATATCCAGCCTGTTTGGTGGTCGTATCGCCGAAGAGTTGATCTTTGGAAATGACTTCGTCACCACCGGTGCACAGAATGATATCCAGCGTGCCACTGAAATTGCGCGTAGCATGGTCACTAAATGGGGTCTGTCAGATAAACTCGGACCTCTCTCTTATGGTGAAGAAGATGGTGAGGTATTCCTGGGCCACTCGGTTACCCAGCATAAGAATATTTCGGATGGTACGGCACATGATATCGATGAAGAAGTCCGTACGATCATCGATATCAATTATGTGCGTTCCGAAAAAATCCTGAACGAAAACCTGGACGTCCTGCATGCCATGGCCGATGCTCTGATGAAATTCGAGACCATCGATCAGGATCAGATCAAGGATTTGATGGATCGCAAACCACCACGCCCACCGAAAGACTGGGAAGAGCCGGATACCAAACCCAGTGGAGGTACTAAAGTGGATGCAACTCAGGATAGCAAGGACAAAGGGGCCTCGATTGGTGATGCCGCTAACGAGCATTAAGCAGGCTTGCTGCGTTAACAGGGCCGGTAGTTAACTACCGGCTTTTTTATTTTATAACATGCCATTATTATTCCCCCAACTTCAATCTCTAGATGCGTTTCTCAGACCAGTTTTATGATGCAACATAAAAGAATGATCATCACCAAGATCACTATGCCATATCAGATGAACAAAACTGCATCTATGTGCAGAGAGCGTTATCCATCATGATGCCGTTAAAATGTGGGGAAACACAGGTCGATTTGTCTATTCCCAGAGTCATGGCCATCCTTAATGTCACGCCGGATTCGTTTTCAGATGGTGGCCGTTATGTGGGTGTGGATGCCGCGATTGCGCGCGCAGAGATCATGGTGCAGCAAGGGGCTAGCTTTATCGATATAGGCGGTGAGTCAACACGCCCAGGTGCTCAAGCAGTCAGCCTCGATGACGAGAGCCGCCGTGTGATCCCGGTAATCGAAGCATTAAAAAAACGAGAATTACCTGCCATTATCTCTATTGATACCAGTAAGCCCATATTAATGAAGCGTGCTATCGAGGCAGGTGCCGGATTAATTAATGATGTTAATGCACTACGTGAACCCGAGGCCGAAGAGATCGTCGCGGGATTAAAAGTGCCGGTATGTCTGATGCATATGCAGGGTGAACCACGTACCATGCAGGCAAACCCTCAATATGTTGATGTCGTCCATGATATCTATCAAGAATTAGAGTCACGTGTCGATAGTTGTGAGAGAGCAGGTATTGATAAAGCCTGTATACTGATAGATCCTGGATTTGGTTTTGGTAAAACGGTCGAACAGAACATGAGCCTGTTAAAAAACCTGTCCACATTTAAGCGCATGGGTTTGCCATTGCTGGTGGGCCTGTCGCGCAAGAGCATGATGGCGACCATCCTGGGCAAGGAAGTGGAGCAAAGACTGGCGGGGAGCATCGCTGCTGCCACCCTGGCATTACAGGGTGGTGCTTCCATCCTTAGGGTGCATGATGTGGATGAAACCATGGATGCCATAAAAATGTTCATGGCAATGCATAATGTAACAGCATAAATACGATATAATCGTTGCATGACGCGGCACTAAAAAAACACAAAGGGACGGGCTTGCTAGCCCAGTGTCTTAAACAAGGGGGAGGTTGACCTGGCGTGAAAAGAAAATATTTTGGTACAGATGGTATACGCGGCAAGGTAGGGGAGTACCCGATCACACCGGACTTCTTCATGAAGCTGGGTTGGGCCGTCGGCAAGGTCCTGTCCTCCGAAGGGCATGGTAAAGTGGTCATCGGTAAAGACACGCGGATTTCCGGTTATATGTTTGAATCAGCCCTCGAAGCTGGGTTGTCAGCAGCCGGTGTCGATATCGTTTTGTTGGGCCCCTTGCCCACACCGGCCATCGCTTATCTTACACGCACACTGCATGCTGATGCCGGTATTGTCATTAGTGCCTCACACAATCCCTATTTCGACAATGGTATCAAATTCTTTTCGGCCGAAGGGACTAAGTTACCCGATGAAGTCGAACTAAAAATTGAAGCCATGCTCGATGAACCCATGACCACGGTTGCCTCAGATAAACTGGGTAAAGCCGAACGCATGGAAGATGCGCGTGGCCGCTATATTGAATTCTGTAAAAGTACTACCTCGTCAAAAGTGACATTGAAAGGCATGAAGTTGATCGTCGATTGTGCCCACGGTGCTACCTACCAGGTTGCACCTAATGTCTTCCACGAGATAGGTGCCGAAGTCATTACCCTGGGTGATAAACCCGATGGTCTTAATATCAATAAAGATGTTGGCTCCACCAAGCCCGAAGCCATGCGTGAAGCCGTGCTGCGTGAAGGAGCCCATGCCGGTATTGCCCTCGATGGTGATGGTGATCGTCTAATCATGGTGGATGAGAAGGGCGAGATCGTCGACGGCGACGAGATCCTGTTTATTATCGCCATGGACCGCTACCGCCAGCGTGCCTATAAAGGCGGCGTCGTTGGTACGCAGATGAGTAACCTGGGCATGGAGATCGCCTTTCGTGAGGAAGGTATCGATTTTCACCGCAGCAAGGTCGGCGACCGTTATGTGATGGAAATGCTGCAAAGCACGAATTCGATTATCGGTGGTGAAGGTTCAGGCCATATTATTTGTCTGGATTGTCTCAGCACGGGAGATGGCACGGTCGCCGCCTTGCAAGTCCTGGCGGCCATGGTTGAAAGTGGGCAGAGCCTGCACGAACTCAAGTCGGGCATGACCAAATTCCCACAGAGCCTGGTCAATGTCACCATGTCGCGCCGCATCGACCCCGAGACCGATGACAAAATCAACAATGCAATCAAGCAGGTAGAAGATGAGCTGGGTGATTCCGGGCGGGTATTACTGCGCCTGTCCGGCACCGAACCACTGGTCCGTGTCATGGTCGAAGGGCGTGATCAGGACCAGGTAGCCATACTGGCTCGTCAATTGGCCCAGGTCGTTGAAGAGGTATCAGACGGGGGTTGATATTTATTTGTATTTTTCCTGATCAAATTATTGA
>JGI24023J19991_10002014_pt1 | contig 15097 bp, 15 predicted proteins | sample Cruoilmetagenom1_FD_19991 | JGI IMG/M metagenome (IMG submission 19991) | reverse complement strand
GACGTATCAACACAGGCGGGACTTACAATTTCCAAAGAAAGAAAATAATGGTGGTGCGAGAGGGGGGAGTCGAACCCCCACACCGCAAGGCGCCAGATCCTAAGTCTGGTGCGTCTACCAGTTCCGCCACCCTCGCGACCATATTTCCATATCCTTTTTTAACATAAAGAGATAACTTACCAGCTCATTTATTTATGTTTTTCCCTCTCTGCAAAAGTAAGCGGCATGGATCATTACCAAACCAAGTGGGTACTAAATAATTCACATAAACTGACCAGTCAAGACCGTACTTACTAATATATGGGTTTAAAGTGAAAAAGTTGCTAAAAATACCATCTTGTCCAGCTGCCTACCACTTTTTTCCTGTCAATATCAGTCTCTATCAATTGACCTGTTGGCCGGAGAACAGTAAGCAATCTTGCAAATATATTTAAAATGGCTATTGTGCATGTGTCAATTCGTGACACTTCAAATTCATTCTATTTAATTAGAGGTCTCTATGAAATATTCGAAAATTTATATAGCGGGGATAGCTTGTCTCTTCTTTGCTGCAAGCGCCCATGCTCTCACAGCACCTTCGGAGGGCCAGGACAACAGGGTCGAGTGGAAAGTAATTCAAAGCTGGCCCACCGAAAGCAAGACAATGGACATGGTCCACTCCCTCGACGGCAAATATGTTTATATCCTCAATGATAAAAACCAGGTTCAAATTTTCAATCGGCAGGGCCAGCTTCAGGGGAGTATTCCAGTTGAAGAAAGTGTCTCCGCTATCGACATTGCTCCCCAGGGTGAAACACTCTATCTCGTTGATAATGTGAAAAACACTTTTAGTGCTGTCTCGGTTTCATTTGTAGTTGATGTGAATACCACAGACGCCCCTTTCGAAGGTCCAGCCGATGCTCCGGTCACAATTGCGGTCTTTACCGACTTTGAGTGACCTTACTGTGGCAAAATTCTGCCACTTCTCGAGCAGGTGCTCGAAAAAAATCCGGAAACTGTAAAAATTGTATTTAAAAATATGCCGCTGAAATTTCATAAATCCGCAGAACCTGCTGCCCGTGCTGCCCTCGCCGCAGGAGAGCAGGGGAAATTCTGGGAATTTCATGACAAACTTTTCGCTGCAAAAAAATTGAATTCCGTTGTTATAAAAAAGATCGCAACAGACCTTGAGCTTGACATGGTGCGTTTCGAAAACGATATGAAGTCCGCCAAAATCAGATCAAAGCTGCAGAAAGATCTGATTGATGCCAAAAAAGCAGGGGTTACAGGCACGCCTACAATTTTTATTAATGGCCGTATTCCCAAACAACGCAGTCTCCAGGGATTTCAGGCAATAATTGATGATGAGTTGAAAAAGATCAGTGGACAGTAGTTTGTACCTTACTCCTGGACTTCTGTCATAAAAAACAGAAACCGAAGAATGATAAACCCTGAAAAGCTCCCTGCTCCGTCAGTCCCGCCTGCGCGGGAATGACGGAATGGCGAAATATTTGGGTAGCTGGTAATTCAATATTAATTTAATGAACCAACAATCAACCCATAGAGAAATTAGTTTCCCGGATAATGGAAATGCAGGCACACTCTATGGTGATCTCAATAAAAATCTTCATATTCTTGAAAAAAGCGCAGGGGTTACTATCAATGCACGAGGAACCGGATTACGTATTGTCGGTCTCCCTCATGAGGTAGAGCTGGTTACCAACCTGCTGAACCAGCTTTATGAACTTGTCTCTAAGGGTTACCCTCTCTACAGCTCCGACCTCTCCTTTGGCCTGAAAATTCTCGAAGCCTCCCCCAACGCAAAGCTGAACCGAATCTTCCTCGATAAAGTTTTTGTCACTGCTCAAAACCGGGTTATTTCACCAAAAACTGAAAACCAGAAATATTATATCGAGGCAATTAGAAATCATGATATCGTTTTCGGAATCGGGCCAGCCGGTACCGGTAAGACATATCTTGCAGTCGCCATGGCTGTATCGGCTCTGGTAAATGAGCAGGTTCGTTCAATAATACTTACCCGTCCTGCGGTAGAAGCCGGTGAGAAGCTTGGCTTCCTCCCCGGTGATGTTGCCCAGAAAGTAAATCCATATCTCCGACCTCTCCACGATGCGCTCAATGATATGCTGGGCCCTGAGAAATCCTCAGATCTAATCGAACGTGAGGTGATAGAAATTGCACCCTTAGCATTTATGCGAGGTCGAACCCTGAGCAACGCCTTTATTATTCTGGATGAAGCACAAAATACTACCAGAGAGCAGATGAAAATGTTTCTTACCAGAATAGGTTTTGACTCAATGGCGGTGATTACCGGTGACATCACTCAGGTTGATCTACCGAATAAACGTCACTCGGGACTGCTCCAGGCAAAAACACTGTTAAACAAAATTGACGGCATCAAGTTTTGTAATTTTTCCATGACAGATATTGTTCGTCATCCACTTGTTCAGAAAATAGTTAACGCATACGACAAACATTAACCTCAACACACTCGGATACCGTGCCAACTGACCTGACCAGCCAGTATACTTCTGCTGAAATAATTGTTAATGAAAGACGTATCAGAAACCTTTCCAACTGGCTGCTTAATCAATGTGATGTGAAAGATTACACTGTCTCCATTTTGCTGGTTGATGATACGAAGATATGCCAACTCAACAACCAGTACAGAAAAAAAAATAAGCCAACCAATGTGCTCTCTTTTCCTCTTGCAGAAGGTGCAGATCACTCCCTTCTGTCTTTACCTGTTAGAGAACTAGGAGATATCATCATCTCTGTGGACACGACCGTTCAGGAATCCATAGAGTACGGACAGAGTTTTCACGATCGAATTGCGTGGCTTCTCATCCATGGTTTGCTCCACCTGCTCGGCTATGATCATGAGAAATCAGCTGACCAGGCCAAAAAGATGTCCGAGAAGGAAAACGAGTTAATCAACAAGCTGCATTTTCATAGGAGAACAATGATGACAAAACTTGCAATCAATGTAGATCATGTTGCAACTATTCGACAAGCCAGAGGAATTAATGAACCAGATCCAGTTGCGGCGGCTGCTGTCTGCGAATTAGCTGGAGCATCCGGGATTGTTGTTCACTTACGTGAAGATCGTCGGCACATGCAGGACCGGGATATCTATCTACTTCGCCAGACCGTGAAAACTAAACTTAACCTGGAGATGGGTGCAAATAAAGAGATTATCAAAATTGCCCTTGATCTCAAACCTGATATTGTCACCCTGGTCCCTGAAAATCGCCAGGAACTGACTACAGAAGGTGGTCTCGATGTCATTTCACAAAAGAAGAAAATTGCAAAGGTTATAGATAAAATGAGCACAAGGGGTATTCCGGTCTCGATTTTCAGTGACCCCGACCCCAAACAACTAAGAGCAGCAAGTGAGATAGGAGCAACTTTTGTTGAACTCCATACAGGGAGGTATTGTGAAGCTGAAAGCGAGGATGCCCTGGAACATGAGTTTCAACTAATTGCTACTGCAGCTGAAGAGGCATACCAGCTTGGTTTGCGCGTTTTTGCCGGTCATGGACTTGATTATCAAAACACAGCGCCCATCGCTGCTCTTGATATGATAGAGGAACTTTCAATCGGCCATGCAATAATCTCAAGAGCTGTTTTTACAGGCTTGGATCAGGCCGTTAGAGAAATGGCGGCAATAATCAACCAGGCTTCTCTTTCATTTTAACTACAATAATTATAGAGGGATGATTCCACTGATATAATATTTGTATATCCGATAATACCAGCTGAAACAAGAGCTTCTGTTATTGGAGATTGACAATAATAATTCTGGTGTGGTAATAACAACCAACTTGCCTGGATGGTGGAATTGGTAGACACCCGAGACTTAAAATCTCGTGAGCCTTGCGCTCGTGTCGGTTCGAGTCCGACTCTAGGCACCAGTGAACAAAGGCTTTCAGGGCTTAACCGCCTTGAAAGCCTTTTTTGTACTACATGTTTCAGTGCCTAATCTCTGCCTAATTTATAGTTTCCTGAAATAAAAATCCCTTCCAATCAAGGAAGAGGGTTTTAATGCTTTTAAAAGATGGAAAAAACCGGTTTAAGCTGTTGTTGTATACGTAACAAGTAAAGAGGAGTGCAGAGGGTCATAAGCACAAACATCAGCAAGACATATCAAGAGATTTATCCCTACCCCATCCCTCTAATTTGACATGCTATTCTTTTCAATGATATAAGTAATTTAAAGATTTCCAATTAAAAAACACGTTCATAAAGTGTTCTTGAGAATGGGTGATGTGTGGATTTGAAAACAGTTCATGTTGATAGAGAAAACTTTGCTACCATTAGCTGCCCCTACTGTGGTGTTAAGAAGAGAGTACCAGCAGAAAAATTTAAAGGTCAACAACACAAACTTACTGTTCGCTGTAAGTGTGCAAATCACTTTGACGTCCAGCTTAACTTTAGAAGGTATTACAGAAAGAGTGTAGCACTACCGGGCGAAATCATGATTTCGTCATCCAATATGTCTGATTGGAGAAAGATGGAAGTCTGTGATCTGTCAAGGAGTGGCTTACGTTTCAAAATGCTTGATTTTGCTGTTATAAAGAAAGACGATATACTCCGTGTCAGGTTCAGTTTTGAAACTAAGAAGACAGTACTCCTTGACAAGGAAGTTGTCGTAAACTTTGTAGATGGCGACTTCTTTGGGTGTGAGTTTACTGATTTGGCTAAAGAGGAGAAAGAATTGGGTTTCTTCCTCTTTATGTGATTAATAAAGTCTACCGAAAAATATAATTTTCAGAGGACAATAGAAAACCCCTTCCAAGACGGAAAGGGGTTTTTAGCGTTAAAGAACCTTTTAAAAGTCGTTATTATGGCCAGATGCACTTTGATCAGTATGCTGCCCTGCTAATCAAAATGGCAGGTACAGGGAAAAAGAAAAAAGAACCAGGCCGCAACAATTGTCCGTATTGGACATGAAAGCTGCATAACAGATTTAAAATACAACTATTATAGAAATAACAGTAAAGTAAAACATACCAAAATAAAGCTGCATCTTGTTGTTATTGAGTTCAAACTTATCAACAAAATATCATAGCTACCCTGCAAGAGGGTTTTGAAAGCTAAAAAAACACAGCAGATAAGTTTGGCTATCGATTGGCAATAACGAGAAGTTGCAAAAACGTAAAAAAAGCATCCGGGATGTTTGGGTTTTGATCAATTCTGGATACTTTTCAACACTCTTTTATATGATGTCAAGGAATATTTATATGGTATCAACAGAACTTACCTGGGTTGCACCTGTGTGTTTTGCTGTTGACAATTAGATTTGGGCGATACTATATATAAGACAATACAATTTCGTTTACTCTAAAAAAACAATCCAAACGTACCTATCCTCGCTGAAGATACTATTCAGATGAGAGTCTTATGTGAGAAAATTGGTACATTCGTTGTCGATATCCATACCCGTAATCCTGTTGTTGAAATGCCATCAACAGGTCTTCATATTTTGTGTTGGGCAAAGAGAGTTACTGTAAGAATAGTTCTTATCGATGTTGGCTTTTAGCGATTAGCTTATAGCTTATAGCTAAAATATTCTCTTTGAAAAGCAGCCTAACTATCTGAATAAAAACTATTTTTTACTTTTCGTTCAGACACTGACTATATAAGACAGCAACACCTGATGAAACCAGGAAAAGCTTGGTTTATCATAGAGTTATTTCATTTTACGCGGAGGAATATTGCTTATGAAAAAGAAAAATGTGATTATCACTGCAATTATTGTGGCTGCTTTTGCTCTGACGTTTACGGTAGGACCTTTGCAAGCTGCCAAAAGACGTTATGTTTCCATTGCTGCTGGATGGGTTACCGGAGCATATTTCCCGATGGCAGGAGCCATCTCGAGAATTGCCTGGAAACATCTTAAAGATGAAGGCATTAAGGTGACTGCTGAATCTTCAGGTGCATCGGTCGCAAATGCAAAACTCATCGGTGCAGGAGACACTGATTTTGCAATCCTGCAGAATGATATTGCATCTTATGCCTATAACGGAAAAGAAGGGATGTTTAAAAAGCCCATTAAAGAACTTTTGGGCGTTTGTACCCTCTTTCCCGAACACGTACAGGTCATTGCTAGAAAAGATTCCAACATTAAATCCATTGCCGATCTCAAAGGTAAAAAAGTTGCAATCGGTCCTGTGGGCTCCGGTACTATGGAAAACACAACCCAGATTCTTGAAGCCTGGGGATTGACAGTTAACGATCTTGCCAAGGCTGAACAATTGACAGCCTCCCAGGCAGCAGATTATCTCAAAGACGGAAGACTCGATGCTGCATTTTTTACAGTTGCTCTGGGAGCGGCAGTTATTATGGATACTGCTCTGATGGTTCCCATGGACATTGTACCTGTTGAAGGCCCCAATGTTGACAAACTCATAAAAAAATATCCTTTTTATGCCAAACAGACTGTTCCGGGAAAAACCTATAAAAACAATGATAATGATGTCCCTACCGTATCTGTAATGGCCATGTTGGCAGCAAGTTCAGAGCTTGAAGGAGATATTGTATACGCCATAATTAACGCCATTTATTCAGATCTCCCCCAGCTCAAAAAAGCCCATGCAAAGTTTAAGGACATTGAAATGAAAAACGGCCTTGTGGGAATGGGAATTCCTCTTCACCCGGGTGCTGAAAAATTCTTTAAGGAGAAGGGCATAATTAAGTAAAGAACTCAAAGTTCATATGTATAAACGCATTTGTTAAACCATAAAGTACCAGGTATGACGGTTATTCATATCTGGTATTTTTTTTGATATGGGGAGATATCTAAGTGGAAAAGGAAGTGGTTCGGGACAATGTTGAGGCAGGTGAGATAATCATGGAGGAATCTGAATCCGGTTCCAGAAAGCTTTCAGGGAATTTGGGTAGGTTCGTTTTTGCAGTTGCTATTGCAATGTCCCTTTTTCAGATCTATACAGGCTTTGCCGGAGAGCTTGCAGGTTCAAAACAACTTTCCATCCACCTTACCTTTGCCATGATTTTATGTTTTGCTTACTTTCCGGCAAGAAGAAAATCACCAAAAAACAGAATACCGCTTCCCGATATGATCCTGGGAGTTTTTGCAGCAGGATGTGCATTTTATCTTTTTGCAAACTACAACCATGTGGTGACATCGGTCGGGGATGCCGAACCCTATGATATTCTCATTGGNTTTGGCTTGATAGTCCTGGTTTTAGAAGCCACCCGAAGAAGTATCTCACCGATCTTACCCCTTATCTGCATTGTTTTTTTATTGTATGCCTATTTTGGTCCCTATCTGCCGGGAGAACTTGCCCACCGCGGTTTCAGGGTCAAACGAATTGTAGACCACATCTTCATGTCCGGGGAAGGACTCTGGGGAGTACCCCTGAGGGTATCTGCAACCTTTGTGTTTCTCTTTGTCCTGTTTGGTGCCTTTCTGGATAAAATCGGGGCAGGAGCATACCTTATCAATCTTTCTTTTGCTGTGATGGGCAAGTATCGGGGAGGTCCTGCAAAGGCGGCTGTTGTTGCCTCCTGTGCCATGGGTTCCATTTCGGGATCATCCATTGCAAATACGGTTACAACGGGGGCCATGACCATCCCTTTGATGAGAAAAGTAGGCTTCAGTCCGGTTACCGCAGGTGCTGTTGAGGTGGCGGCTTCAACCAATGGCCAGCTCATGCCTCCCATCATGGGGGCTGCGGCATTTATAATGGCTGAAATCATTGGTGTTCCCTATATCGAAATTGTGAAAGCGGCTTTCATCCCTGCCGTTTTATCCTATACGGCAATTTTTTCAATTGTCCATCTGGAAGCCGTTAAAGAAAATATAAGGGGACTTACAAAGGAGGAAACCCCTGTTTTCTTTAAAACCTTTATTTCCGGGTTTCATTTTCTCATCCCCCTTGGCATACTGATCTGGCTGCTTCTTGTTGTCAGGTGGACTCCGACTACAGCAGCATCCTGGTCTATTCTTGCAGGGGCTTTCACTGCCCTTGGCAACAACTATCTCAGGAACGTAAAATTTTTTCCTGACATGGTAAAAGAAAATTCAGACAGCAACGATCCTGCGTTTCTTGAGTATAAGGCAGACCCTGATAATTTTTTATTTGGAAGAACCAGAAAAGAATTACTGGATTCCCTTGAAACCGGTGCCAGAAATATGGCAGGCATAGCCGTGGCCTGTGCCAGCTGCGGAATTATAGTCGGTGTTGTGACATTGACAGGCCTGGGTCTTAAAATGGCCGTCCTGATAACAGAGGCCGCTGGCGGAAATCTCCTGCTGACCCTTATCTTTTCAGTTTTTGCATGTATCATTCTCGGTATGGGCCTTCCCACTACCGCAACCTATATTATCATGGCTGCCATGACAGCGCCTGCGATAATGACGATCAGTGCGGATCTGAGCCTTGGTCTTCCCATAATTGCGGTTCATTTGTTTGTTTTTTATTATGGAATCGTAGCCGATGACACACCTCCTGTCGGCCTGTGTGCCTATGCTGCGGCAGGAATATCCGGTGCTGACCCTGTGAAAACTGGATTAAAGAGCTTCAGGCTTGATTTAGCGGCTTTTACCCTTCCGTTTATGTTTATCTATAATACAAAGCTTTTAATGATGAACACAACTCTATTAGAACTTTGTTACATGATTCCGATATGCATCATTGGAATGTTCTGCTGGTCGGTCTTTATTCAGGGATTTTGGATTGTTAAAACGTATCTGCTGGAACGTGTTGTCTTTCTGGGGCTGGCTTTTTTACTTGTGAATCCTGGTGGTATTTCCATTTTGAAAATGGAGATAAATCAACACATTGTAAATGTGGCTGCCATTCTTGTCATGGCTGCGATATATTATTGGCAAAAAGCACGTAAAACCAAAGAAACTGAATCGGAAATCATTGCAGGTTCAGCTTGACAAGTAAACATATATTCTTTTTTATTTCTGGGGCTGCAGCACTTTTTCTTGCTTTACAATGCATTAAGCTTAGCAGCATAACAGTTCGACTTCCCAAGGATAATAGTGAGATTATTCATCTTAGTCCAGTTGACACTGGAGATCGGTTTTCGTTGACCTATCATCATTCTGTGGAAAAAACTCTGGTTAAAGGGATCTTTGAAGTTTCCCAAGTTCCATCCATCCTTGCTGTTGAAACAAGAATGACCTCTGTGGGAACGGGGCTTCCGAATACTTTTTCTAAAAGAACATCCAGGGATGGGAAATGGATTGTTGTGGATGAAGAAAAAAAAGAGATTGATAATTTCCGTTTTTTTATATCCCGGGTGAACAACACGTATCTAACAATTCCGAGCGGGATCATTGACTTGATGACGCTTCCTTCCGGAACCGTGATTGTACTGGGAGTTGAAAAGATTTCTCTTATTCGTTATCTTTTTTATAAGTATAAGAAGTTTTTAACTGTTCAGCTGAGGTTGCAAATAGTATCGGAAATATCAGAAGTTCGCTTTGAGTGACGCCATAAACCCATCCATGGGGGCTTGACCGTGGCCGTCCGGACCACTGACACCCTCAAATCGAACTTTTGATGCTTCCTTCTTGCTGAGTTTTGTCCTACCTGAATAGTTACAGGAATTTTTTAAATTAAATTCAATTAAGAGATTTAGAAAAATGGTAGAAATTCCAGGAAATCTTTTTCCAAGAAAATTAGATAGACATCTGCCCATGGCGAAAACTGCCCACGGCATTTTTATTGAGGATGAAAATAAAAAACAATATATGGATGCCAGTGGCGGTGCTGTCGTAGTGAATGCAGGACATGGCAGAGAAAAAATTGCAAAAGCGATTTATGATCAGATTTTATCTCATGATTATATCCATCCCACCATGTTTACCACCAGGCCTGTGGAAATGCTTGCAGCCTCTCTGGCTCGAAAAGCTCCTGGTGACATCAACAGGTTCTACTTACTCTCAGGAGGGTCTGAAGCCAATGAGGCTGCCATAAAACTTGCAAGGCAGATACACATTGAAAACGGTAATGAGACAAAATACCGTCTCATAGGAAGATGGAAGTCATACCATGGTTTAACCCTTGGCTCTCTTGCAGCCATGGGAAGGACCAGTTTTAAAACTTCTTTTGTTCCTTTATTAAAAGAGTGCCTGCATATACCAGCTCCATATTGCTACAGATGCTCTTTTGGACTTAAATACCCTTCCTGTAAATCACGATGTGCCCTGGCACTGGATGAAATGATAGTAAATAGTGGGCCCGAGACAATATCTGCATTTATTGCCGAAACAATTCCCGGTGCCACAATCGCTGCCTGTATTCCACCAAAAGAGTACTTGAAAATAATTGCCGAAATCTGTCATCACCACAATGTTCTTCTTATTCTTGATGAGGTGATGTGTGGTATGGGAAGGACTGGTGAGTGGTTTGCCTGTAACCATTTTGATGTCATTCCTGATATAGTCACCCTTGGCAAGGGGCTTGGTGGAGGTGTCATTGCTCTTTCCGCCTTAGGGGTTAAAGAGCCTCATTTTAATGCAGTCAAAGATAACAGCGGATCTTTTATGCATGGGGGAACCTTTTCCCACCACCCGGTTGCCGCTGCCGGAGGACTGGCTTTAATTGAAATTCTTGAACAGGAAAAACTTATTCAAAGAGTGAAGACAGAGGGTGAAAAATTAGGAAATTTATTAAAGAAACATTTACTGCCCCTGCCGCAGGTTGGAGATATCCGGGGCAAAGGTTTTCTGTGGGGAGTTGAAATTGTTAAAGATAAAAAGACTAAAAGGCCGTTTCAACGATCCTTAAAAATTGTGGAAGGTATCTGGAAGGATCTTTTTGAGCGGGGATATATAGTTTACACATCAACCGGGCTTGCAGGGGCTAATGGTGATGCCCTTGTAATAGCACCTCCTTTCATTATCAATGATGACGAAATGGAGATGCTTGTCAACGCCATTAAATCTACATTCCTGGATTTTTTTAAGGAGGATGGTTAAGAAAAGACGCCATCAATAAGGATTGAAATTCAAAATCATAGAGAAAGTATTTCATGGGTAAAAAAATAATAATCACTGCTGCTCTTGTTGGGTCCAGGCCTATGAAAGAGAATAATCCGGCCGTTCCCTATACTCCTCGAGAAATTATCACAGCAGCCGTTGAATCTCACAAGGCGGGGGCTGCTGTTGTACATATCCACGTCAGAGATCCTGAAACAGGAGCTCCTTCCAGTAGTGCTCAACACTTCAAGGAAGTCCTCGAAGGGATAAGGGATAAATGCGATATTATCGTGAATTTAACCACAAGCGGTCTCAATATTGAAGGTCCAGATGCCACGGAAGAACGCCTCAAACCTGTCTACCTGAAACCTGACATGTGTTCTTACGATCATGGCTCTATGAATTTTTTTGACTGGGCATTTGTGAACTCTCCAGAGTGGGCTGAAAAGTGTGCAATTGCCATGATGAAAGCAGGGGTAAAACCTGAGATAGAAGTTTTCGATGTGGGACATATTCACCAGGCAAAAAATCTAATAGAAAAAGGACTGATTGTCCCTCCCCCTTATTTCCAGTTATGTATGGGGGTGAAATGGGGTATCGGTGGAGAGATTGAGGATTTACTTTTTATGAAAAACAAGCTTCCCAAGAACGCTTTATGGAGTGTTCTTGGAGTCCAAAAAACACAACTTCCAATGATTACAATGGGCATGCTCTTAGGTGGACATGTAAGAGTGGGATTTGAGGATAATATATATCTGAAGAAGGGGGTATTGTTCCGTAACAACGCCGCTGCCGTGGAGATGGCTGTCAATTTAGCAGAAAAACTTGGAAGGAGTGTCGCTTCATCCACTGAAGCTCGTAATATCTTGGGTATAGATTGATCTACTAACAAAAAAATATCAAAAAAAGGAACGATCAACAAAAAAGAAAATCGATCAGACGATAGTAAAAACAATTGTCCCAAAAGGACATCTACGTGTGGCTATAAATTTGGAAAACTGCGTTTTGGCGCAAAAGAACTCCGAGACCGGATCAATTGATGGAGTATCCGTCCGACTTGCGGAGACTTTTGCAGATGAGCTGGGGTTGGCTCTCGAGTTTATCGAGTTCCCTGCAGCAGGCAAGGTCGTCGATCCAGCACAGTCATGGCAAAGGAGTGGGTATATCTGTCTCATGCCATGTCTGTTGACAACTATTTTCTCGCCAGGTACGCGATTACAGGATGAACCATTTTTATGTTGTGTTAATTGTGATAAGGTTTACCTTCATGCAATGCTACGGGTAATCCGTTAATCAGATCACGCACAGCGTCACTCGCGCCTGTCTTGTCGTACTTTTTCATTTCAGTTGCCACATGAGATTCTTGCTGATCAAAATTTAAGGGGACGCAAGATGAAACTCTTTATTGGCAATTTGCCTTATGATATTTCAGAATCAGAATTAAAGAACCTTTTTGCAGAATATGGTGACATTGTAGAAGCTAAACTTATGGTGGATCAATTCACAGGAAAATCAAGAGGATTTGCTTTTGTTGAAATGTCATCACGTTCTGGCGGACAGCAAGCGATGGAAACATTAAATAGGAAAAAATACAAAAATAAAGAACTCGTGTGCAGTGAGGCAACACCACAAAAGAAAAGTAAGCGTCGTCGATAACCCCTAAATTGGCAGTAACCCCGTTATATAATTAACACTAATTCAAGTGTAGGCAAAGATATTACAGGTTGAGGTGCCTCCCGAGTTTGAGATTAGTCCTGTACATTGGTTTTTAAATTTTAAATTAATGGTGATTTTTTTGCAAACGGTAGTTAAAAAATGGTTCCGTGATAAAGCATCTGGACTTCTCGATAACGGAGGTGGTCCAGACATAATAGTTCGCAAGACCGACCTTGTTAACTGTCAATTCTTGAAAGTTGGTGCAACCGTTCAGTTTGAATGTCACCTGGATAAACAAGAATTAGTCGCTAAAAGAGTCAAGCTTCTGGGTCAGAATAAAGTGAACAATCCCAAAAATAAAAACTGTGGTGTCAAAAAATCTCCTTTTGGTGTGATGACTTAAATTGTACTCAATGAGGAAGTATGTGCTTCGGCACTCCTTAGTTTGTAGCAATAACTTTACAGTTTAGATTGTATGGTTGACACGCGTAAGAACTTGAGAGTCTGCCAACCACAAAATCTTACGTTTATTGGGGTGAGATTCTACCTGAGCACGGTAAGCTCTTCCGATAGACAGGTAGGGTAAGATGTTTCCTGTATCTGCAACTTGAGCCTCGGTCCGATTATGCCTCAGACTCGTCTTTCAAATTTGTGAGTAGGTTGTTAGGCACAGTGGTTAGCTACACGACATAATCTTAAAGGAATCGGGGTATTATTTAACCTTTTTCCGACTACAGCCACACCCCAGATTGTCCAGATTATCTCTTTGATAAGTGATAAAGAGAAATGAGTTGGAGGCCGGTTAATTGAAACATTAGCTTCAAATGTGTCAGTCCGAGTGTCGATTACTACATTTTCAGGAAACCTCAAGATAGATTCCCGCCTGCACTGGAATGACGGGCTGGTATGCTTTTTGCGACACCAACAAGATTGATGAATTCGTAAAAAAGTAGATTGCCGCTATAGATGGCTAAATTAAAAATCTAGCCTGATCTTTAAAAACTGAGGTGTTACATGGCATTGATTCAAACGGTAACAATGGAAGATGCAGAAGGTAAGGTCAAGGAAGTTTATGACCAGTTGATGGAAACAGCTCGGGTGGTTCCTCGCCCAATGCAGATGATGAGTACCAGCCCTGATCTCCTGGCTATCCAGGTTCAATCTCTGGAACACTATTTTCGGCACCCTACCCTCGGGTTTGCCCTGCTGGCTCACATCCGTCTGCTGGTTGCCCATCACTTCAAATATCCATACTGCGTAGAGTTCAACAGCAGCCTGCTACAGATGCTAACTGACATCACCGATAAGCAACTGGATGCTGTTAAAGCAGATCCTGCTACAGCGCTTTTGGAAGATAGAGAGAAGGCAATGCTCCTTTTTGTAATGAAGAGTGTAATTACACCGGATGCTGTGGAACAAACGGATGTGAACACTTTGAAGGAGATGGACTGGACTGAGAAGGACATCTTTGAAGCTGCTCATCACGGTGCCGACATGATTCGGCATGGGACTCTGTTCAAGGCATTTAAGATAGCAGAAAAATAAAACAAGATCATTCCAAATGATCTTGGCACATAACCATTTTGAAAAGGCCATTCCCTGCCAGGGGAACGAACATGGCCTTTCATATAATCTATCAGACTGATTTAAGACAATAGAAAGAGCAAGGTATGCTGCAGATAATTGACTATTTAATACATTTTAATACATTTCTTTTACTCTTTGGATCGTATAGAGGATTTCAATGGAATTACAACTGACTCTTCTTGAAAACAGTTTTACAATTCATCGATTCTCATCAAACCAGAAGGTTCCAAATCAGGTATATGAGAGCCCATTTTATTCAATCAGTAAAACCTATGATGAATTATCAATTGTCTGTACCTCGACCACCCAATTGAAGTCAGAGAAGTCAGAGAATGGTTGGTCTTGTATCAGGGTTGCGGGTTCCTTGGATTTTTCTTTAACCGGCATCCTGTCAAAAATTTCAGCAATTCTTGCTGAAGCTGAAATAAGCATTTTTGCAATATCAACCTTTGATACTGATTACATCCTGGTAAAATCAGAAAAACTACCGTCTGCAAGAGAGGCGTTGCTTGCAGACGGGTATGCTTTCACCCCTTGATGATATTACAACTCAAAAGTACTTATCCAAGTTGTACCAGATAGATTTAAATTAGGTTTCCCAGGTTTAATTGTGTAAGCTGACTTTAAAATATTTTTGCAATATGAAAAAAGAAGTTATTTTTTGCTCATGATAAGAGTGAATGCAAATAAAGGATAGAGCCCTATGCCGACAAAAACGATTAGCCTCATTTTACTTATTCTGCTCATCCTGGTTGGGGCAGCAGAGGCCCAGGTGTCAATCACCTACTCATCCAGGGGTAAACAACATTTTACCATGACCATTCCCGATGATTGGCGGGTAAATGTCGGTTCTGAAACAGATCCCTCTCAACTGCCTGAAGAAAAGAAGACTCCATC